>OCHM01000308.1_pt1 | contig 35931 bp, 31 predicted proteins | sample 1538901 | NCBI WGS metagenome assembly OCHM01 (sample SAMN04571734, study PRJEB22368) | human gut metagenome | biome: human gut; material: stool | host: Homo sapiens | place: Luxembourg | collected 2012-11-08 | reverse complement strand
TTGATACGAAATGGGCGATGTTCTCCGTTATGATGACTTACATCACAAAGGGATATGAGGAGAACCATTATATCTACAAACCGATGTTCAACACCGACTTGTCTATATACAAAGGTTTTCTGAAAGACTGCCTGACGCTGCAACTTTATGTCAGCGACGTGTTCGGCACGAACGACAGTCATATCATTGGAAAATACGGCAAACTGAAGGAAACTGTCTTCGATGAGTTCTCGACAAGCAAGATATCATTGACAGTCCGCTACAAGTTCAATACTACGAGAAGCAAGTATAAGGGTACGGGGGCAGGAGACAGTCAGAAGAACAGAATGTAAAGAATAATAAAAGGCTGAGATATGGCATCCGCACCGACCGATACGAGTGTCTGCGTCGGTCGATGCGGATGATAAAGATTGAGTGTAAAAACTGTATTATTATATTATCTTCTGCGCAGCATCACTGGTGCATCGCTTATCTCAAACTGCTTGCCTTCGCCCTTGCCGAAGCTAACGGTAGCAGTAGAGTCGGCACTCTTCAGCTTGTGCGGTGCGCTGTAGCCACGAACACGATAGAGATCGAAGAAGAGGAACTCGTCGTTGTTCACACCCTCCATCACTCCGTTGAAGCGACTGTTGTCGAGCGAGAAGCCTGAGTACTTGCTGTTGCCGTTGGCATCGAGCAGGAAGCGGTAGCCACTTTCAGTGTACTCTACATAAACATTGCCGGTGCGATAGTCGACATACCACTTGAAAGGCAACGTCTGCTTACGACCCGTGCCGTCGTAATCGGTCTCGTAGCCCGTGCCGTTGATGGCATCGTAACGATACTGTACGAAAGTGAAGTCGGCACTGCATTGTGTCTGCTGACGTATGCCGTTATCGTTGGTGTACTCGTTGACGATGGTTCCGGTCCATGTGCCGCTGAGAGTCTGCGCGAGAGCTATGGCGTTCTCTGTAGCATCATAGTATGGCTTGTCGTACCAATCGTAACCATCGTACCAATCATCATCACAACTGGTGAATGTGAATGGCAATGTTGCCATAACCAGGAGTGTTAGGAAAGAGCTGAAGCGTTTCATAATATTCGATATTTTAAATGTTTCACTTTTTGTTTAGCGTAAGCCGAACGATATACGTCTTACTTACGCTTGCAAAATTATAAAAAGAAATCCCTACCTGCAAGTGAAAAACCATATTCGCAGGTAGGGATTTTCCTATTTAGTCACGACGGAAGATGTCGCGTGTGTACACCTTATCCATCACATCATCCAAACACTCGTCGTAGCGGTTGGCGATGATGGCGTGGCTCTGCGCCTTAAACGCTTCGAGGTTGTTCACCACACGGCTGCCGAAGAATGTTGTGCCGTCTTCGAGTGTCGGCTCGTAGATTATCACCTCTGCTCCCTTCGCCTTGATGCGCTTCATGATGCCCTGTATAGCCGACTGGCGGAAGTTATCTGAGTTCGACTTCATGGTGAGTCGGTACACGCCGATCACACAGGCGTTCACTTCTGCGCCGTACTGGTTGTTCTCGCTATAGCCGTACCATCCAGCCTTGCGCAGCACAGCGTCGGCGATGTAGTCCTTGCGTGTGCGGTTGCTCTCTACGATTGCCTCGATGAGGTTCTCTGGTACGTCGGCGTAGTTGGCAAGCAGCTGCTTCGTGTCCTTCGGCAGACAGTAGCCGCCGTAGCCGAACGATGGGTTGTTATAGTGGGTGCCGATGCGTGGGTCGAGACCTACGCCGTCGATGATTGCCTTTGTGTCGAGCCCCTTCATCTCGGCGTATGTATCGAGTTCGTTGAAGTAGCTCACGCGCAGTGCCAGATAGGTGTTGGCGAAGAGCTTTACCGCCTCTGCCTCCTTCATGCCCATGAAGAGCGTATCGATGTTCTCCTTCAGCGCGCCTTCCTGTAGCAATGCGGCGAAGGTCTTTGCTGCCTCCTTCATGCGCTCCACGTCGGTGACGGTGCTGATAACCTTGTTCTCCTCTGCGTAGCCCTCGCCCTCAATCAGCTTCGGATAACCAACGATGATGCGGCTCGGATAGAGATTGTCGTAGAGAGCCTTACTCTCGCGCAGGAACTCGGGCGAGAAGAGCAGATTTAAGTGCTTCACGCCCTTCGCAGCATACTTCAAGTAAAGGTTGCGTGTGTAGCCCACTGGTATTGTACTCTTGATGACCATCACTGCGTCGGGGTTCACTTCGAGCACGAGGTCGATAACCTCCTCTACGTGCGTCGTGTCGAAGTAGTTCTTCACAGGGTCGTAGTTGGTAGGAGCGGCTATCACCACGAAGTCGGCATCCTTATACGCTGCCTTGCCGTCGAGAGTAGCCACGAGGTCGAGCGGTTTCTCTGCCAAGTACTTCTCGATGTACTCGTCCTGTATCGGCGAGATGCGCTTATTCAGTTTCTCCACCTTCTCGGGTACAACATCAACGGCTGTGACGTGATGGTGCTGTGCGAGCAGTGTTGCAATGCTTAGTCCGACATAGCCAGTGCCGGCTACAGCTATCTTTATGTCCTTAAATTCTTTCATCGCTATATTTATAGGGTAATATTCGTTATGATGTGGGCAAAGATAGTGCAAGCCGAAGGCAGAACATCAAGCTTGCTTGAATGTTATGCTGAGGTGCAGCCTATCTTCTGCAAAGATACAAATTAAAATTGAGAGTTGAAAATTTTCAACTCTCAATTCGTTTATCTTGTCAATGAGAACTTCATGCTCAATCCGAAGTCCTGCGTCGTTGTCGGATACGAGCTCGACGAGAGCAGCGGTGTGTTGGTCTGTCGGTCGTAGTAGAAACTCATGGTGAGCAGTCGCGACACGGTGTAGTCGGCAGAGAACGCGAGCTTAAACGCCGTGTTGCCGCTGTTAGCCGACGAGGTCATCGTGGCGATGTCGCGACTTATCGACGCCTGCTTGCGCAGACTGAGGTCGAGACGCAACCTCAAGTCGTTGTTCACACCACCGGTCGAGCGCGAACGGTTCGACGAACTGTTGTTGGCGTTCTTCGACTTCACGCGGCGATGCTTGTTGCTGCCACCACCTCCGAAGAGTCGGAAGTTGTTGATGGTGTAGCCGGCACCAATCACCCAGTCGTTCGACGACGACTCGTTCACCTGTACCGATGTCATACTCAGACTCAGCACGCGTGTCTTGCGATACTCCGCCTTAATGGTCATGTTGTTGTTCAGCGTCACGTCCACGCCAAGCAGTGGCGAGAACGACTCGTTGATGCTCACTGTCGACACGTTGTACATAGAGTTAGGTGTCGGCATACCGGTGGTTGCATCGGTGATGAAGCCGAGTCCGCCCATGTACTCCATGAACGTGCTGTACGACGAGTAGGAACCTACGGCGTACACGCTCTTGTACGAGTGGTTGATGTTAACACTCTTGAACACGTCGCGGAACCATGGCAGCTTCGACAGACCACTGTACTTTATCGACCAGTTGGGCAGCAGGTGAGCCAACGTTGGGAAGATAGACATCTGCGAGCCCATATTGGTGTAGGCTGCGAGGAACGCCGGCACCATCACATCGGAGCTGTACTTGTTCACTCCGCCGTTAGCAGCGTCGAACTTCTTGCCTGCGAGCGGCGAGCCGGCAGGATATACCGCACCGGCATACCGCGCCTCGACACGCTGACGGAAGCCTTCGAGCGAGTTGCAGAAGCGTTCAAACGATGCCGACTTGTAGCCGTTCTTTGCGCTGCCCGAGCCCTCGAATGCACTGCGCAGCGAGAGCGTTGTCATGGTGAACGTGCCGCTCTCGGTGGTCGGGTTGCCGGCATACATATACTGCACCTGGCGTGCCGTTGTCTTGGCACGCGATGCCGTGAGGTCAATCTTCAAGTTGCGCACAGGCTCAAGCGTTGCTCTTAGCTGCAGGTCCTCGGTCTGATTGGTAGCAGCCGGCGTAGCAAGCGAGTCAGCCACCATCAGCCAGCCATTCTCGCGTGCCTTGTCTATATACGAGTCGCCCACGAAGCCAAACGCAAAGTCTAAGCCTGGCGACAGCGGACCGTAGCCCGAACCCTGTCCGAACATATTACCAATCATCGGCTTGAAGCCTGGTATCGACATCGAGTACTGGTTGCGATAGCTGATGCTCACATTGCGCACCATCATCATAAAACGTGCCACACTCTGCGCTGCACGATACCACTTCTGGTTTTCAAGTGGTTCCTTTGCCAGAACCGACACCTTTATCTTCGTAGCCGAGTCTACCTTGTTCAATATCAAGATATTGTTGTCGTCGACACGCTTGTACTTCAGTTCGAACACTCTGCCTGCCTCCGTGCGTCCGCTTACGATGATGCGCTTCGTGCGCTTACCGTGGTTCACCTTTATAGTAGTGTCGGGCATGAGCGTTATTTCCTTCTCGAAGCCCTTCTTCTTTTTGCTCAGCAGGTCGCGTGGGTTGAGATCTTTTGCCAGTGCAGGCTTCTTCTTCGATTTGAGGTCGCCACCCTTTGCGTCTTCCTCACGCTTCTTCTTAGCCGCCTCACGTTTCTTCCTTCGCGCCTCCTCTGCCTTCTTGCGGTTGGCAGCCGAGTTGTCTTTCTTGAAGCGGTCGTTAACCTTCTTCAGGAATGGGACATGATTGTAGAGCTTCTCCAGGTTCCACTGGCTGTTGAGGTTTATCTGTCGGTTGTTGGCGATAGTGTTACCGAGCGACGTGCCGTCCTCAAGGTCCGAACCGCGCATCCAGTTGTATGTAGCGTTGTACGAGCCGTCGGCTGTGAGCCAGTCGAACACCGGAATGAGGTTGATAGGCACCTTGTACGATGCCTGGAACGATTGGTTGTACTTCAGCGGTCTGCCTAAATGCTTGATGGATGTCCACACGGAGTCTTTCCATGCCTGATAGCTGTCGGGATAGAGGTCTTTGTTCACCGGTGTGTACGGTTCCTCAATCTCTGCGTTTGTGGCACTCTGGAAGTTCATGTGCAAGTTCTTCGTGAGGTCCCAACGCAGGTTGAACTCGCGGTTCCACAAGAACTGTGACGAGAACGTGAGCGGCAGCTTCTGGTTCTCGGTCGACTCCATGTCGCGCTCCTGCAGCTCATAGTAGTTGCGTGTGATGTCTGTGTTGAACGCCACATTCTGCGGCAGCCAGTTCAGTCCGAACTTCTTAGGCAAATCGAGCCACTTTGAGCGTTTCTTTATCTTCTTGAATGGCTCCCATGCCTTGTACACCGGCGACCACGAATAGTTGAATGCACCGCGCCAGTTGTCCTCGCGCTCGTAGATAGTCGTCTCACCTGTGGTGTAGCTATGACTATGACTGTACGAGAACGAGAAGTTTGCCGGGTCGTAAGGCATCGGGTGGCGCTTGTTCTGTATGCCGACACGCACGTTCGACAGCGAGAAGTTGGTCTGCGTCACTTTCGTCACGGCGAGACTCTCAATCGAGTCGCGCTCGTGCTTAGAGCCAGCTGCTTCAAGAGCGTCGTCAAGCTCCATGTCGGTGTCAAGCGGATTATACTTTGGCGATGTCTTCTCCTTAGTCACCGAGTAGTAGAGCGGTGCCGTCACCTTCGCCTTGTCGGGGAAGAACTTGCCAAGCTCTACGTTTGCCGTAACGGTGTAGTTGGAGTAGTTGTCGGTAGAACGCTGTGCCACGCCCTCCTCCAGTCCGCCGAAGCCTGCCGAGCTATATTTGCCCTGCACGTTGACGGTGCCGAGGTCGGAGAGTTGCAGGTTGAGCGTGCCCTGTGCAGCCCAACCGCCCGAGTTGTTGAATTCCTTCAGTCGGAGTTCGTTCACCCAGATCTCACCACTCTTCACCTCGCCCGAGTTGTTGCGCACACCGATGACCATTGTCTTCACCTCGCCCAGCGTCGGATTACCCATCACCGAGATGCGGTTCTTAGGCTGGTCGGGGTCGTACGCCGAGTAGAGTCGGTTGAACGAAGCCTGTCCGTGCGCCTTCGCCTTGTTGCGCTCCTTCTTCAAGCCGGTGAGCTTGGAGAGGGCTATGTCGAGCATGTTCTCCTCTGGCCATACGGCGCGGGCATCGGTAACCGAGAAGCGTCCGTACTTGCCGGGCTCGGTCAGCTTCAGCGGTATCTCGTACTCGTAGAAGTTGCTCTTGTAGTCGGAACCGAGACGTATGAACACCGACAGCTGTCCGTCCTCAAGGTTAGTCTGGTTGGGCTGGAAAGCATTGGCATGCACGAACATCTGCAGGCGTTTGTACTGTCTGAGGTCGAGCGATGTGTTCTTGTACACCGCCTTCGCCTCGCCCGTGCCGAGCGTGGTGACGCTCATCGAGAGTGCCTGCTCGTTGTTCTCAACGAGCTGTGGCTGCGTGGGGTCCTGTCCGCGCTTGATGCCCGGCGGCAGGATATAGTTGACGGGCTGTTTGTCGTTGTTCTCCTCGATGTTCACGGCACTCACCACGAGCTTGCCCGATGTTGAAGCCGAGTTGTCGAGGTTCTGCTCGTAGACGCGCCACTCGCCACGCACGAGGTCGAGTGTGCCGAAGCGCAGCACGATAGGATGCTTGAAGCCGGTGAGGAACATGCGCATGAAGCGCATAGATGTGAAGTCGTTGATTGCACCGAACTTCTTCTCGTACTCGCGCAGTGGGATGCGGAACTGGTACCAGTTGACGGTCTCTGTCTTGTTGTTGCGCAACTGGTGGGTGTCCTCGCGCTTGTCTACGATGTAGTTCTTGCCCACCTCGAGGTCTTCGGGGCGGATAGACACGCGATACTGGAAGAACTTCTCGTACTCGTTGAGCGTGTAGTCCTGATTGATGTCCTCCACGTCAGGCGTCGACTTGTACGATGTGTCGTAGCTCTCGGTGCGCGAGTCGTTGTCGGGCGAGTTGCCCTGCGGGTTGTTTATGTATTTGTAGCGGCGCAGGATGGGTGCCTTTATCTTGTCGTAGTCGGAACCGCGGAAGTAGTGGTAGTTGTCGCCTGCCGGGTCTGCCCAGATTGAGTCCCACACGGCAGGGTTCACCTTGCCCTGCACCTCGCGCAGGAAGTCCTGATAGCTCTCCCACTTCTGCTCCTCCTCGTCGTTGAGTCCGTTGAAGCCCACGTCCTGCAGCGCACGCGAGCCTTTCGATGTTGCGAAGGCGTACACGACGGTAGCCTGGTTGGGCACCTTACCCCACTGCGTTGTGGTGAAGTTCTGCGAGCCGTCTACGGGCATTCCGCTCTCGTAGAACTTCTTGCCGTCGCGCAGAATGTCCTCGCTCATCTCGCCGAGGTTGATGTAGAAGTCGCCGCCGTAGTCGGCAGCCACGCCCTGCTCGCGTGTATAGATGAACGGGTCGAGCATCCAGAACTCGATGTACTCGATGTTGGCAGCCTCGAAGTCGTTGGTGTCGAGCTTACGCATCATACCGCCCCAACGCTTCTGCGGATTGTTGAGTGTGCCGTCGGGGTTGAGGTCGGGGTCGAAGTTGTACGGGCCGCGCTCGTTCGGGTAGTAAGCGAGGTTAAGGATGTTGAGCATCGACGAGTTGCCGTTGTATGCGCTCTGGTCGCGGGCTGGGAACAGCTCGCTGACGTAGAACTCGCGCACGTAGTGGTTCGACAGCTGGTCGAGGTCGCTCTTGATGTGGCTCGGTGTGAGCGACGAAGAGCGGCGTGTGAAGAGCGGGTCGATGGTGTACCACGCCAGGCGCGAGCGGTTGAAGCCCGAGCGCAGCGTAGACTTGTCGCCCGACTCAGGGAACATCGACGGCACCGACGAGATTATCCACGACGTAGGTGTAGACACGTCAATGGTGTTCTTGGTGTTCTCGAAATCGTCGATGTACGAGGCGTTGTCCTGCGTGCCGCTGCTCTGTCCGGCTATGAGTTGCGCGAACTCGCCCGAGAACGAGATGCTCGACGGCTGCGTAAGATGCAGGAAGGGCAGCTTGTCGAGCATATTCGTAAGCCACTGGCTCTGCTTCTTCCAGTTGATGTTCAAGCCCCAGATGGTGTTGTTGAGCGGCTCCGAGCCCATGTTCACCTTGTTGGTGAGAGCCTGTTCGGAGAGGTGTTGGAACGTACCCGAGAGCTGGAAGTCCTTCGAGAAGTCGTACTCCCAGTTCATACCGAACATCGTCTTGCGCTCCTGTCCGTAGTCGGTGTTGCTTTCGAGCGACACGTTCACGGCGGTGCCGGCATCGATGATGCTCTGGTTGAGGATGGTCACCTCGCCACCCGAGTAGTCGACCGAGTAGTCGGTGCCTTCGGCGAGCGTGACGCCGCCTGCCGTAACCACCACCGAGCCTTGCGGAATGTTGTATGCGCCGAGCGAGATGACGTTAGCCGATGTGCCGCGGAACTGTCCCATGAGCACGTACTTGTCCTTCTCGGCTATCTGCTTAGCCACGATTTTCGTAGAGTCGTACAGCTCGGTGAAGGCATACTTCGCAGCCTTGTCTGCCGCCACGCCGTTCTTCAGAAGTGTCTCGTACATATAGCTGCCGAACGGTTCGGCAACGGGGAAGAACACGCGTCCGTTCGTCACGGTGTAGCCCTCCACGTAGTCGAAGTAGCCGTTGGGGTGCGCCTTGTTGTTATTGTCGAGTCGGTCGGCTTCGAGGAACTTTATGAGTGTCTGGTTCTTCACCTGCGGCTCGGGTATGTATGTGAGGTAGACACCGGCGGTGTCGCTCTGGAACTTCACATCCAAGCGGAACTTCTCCTTCTCCACCGACGATGCGAGGTAGTACACGTTCTTCATCATCAAGCCCCAGTTGCCCTGATGTGGGTTGTTGCTGGTGTTCTTCAGCGCCTTCACGTAGAGTGCCTTGTTCGAGTCGGTGATGTCCGAGGCGAACTCGCCCACCTGGTATGTCACGCCGCCGTATGTGTACTCGTAAGCCACGGCGAGCACCTGGTCGGTCTGCAGCGATGTCTTCAGCGAGATGTAGCCTAAAGCCTTGTTCACGGTATACTCTGACGAGTTGAGCAGGCGCGCACGCTCCAGCTTCTCGTAGTCGGATCCGCCCACAAAACCGGCTATTCCGTCGAGCACGGTAGACGTCTGGTCGATGTCGCGTGCGGCGGCGTACTGCGATGTCATGGCTGCATACTCCGAGTTGGCAGCATTGGCAGGCACGGGCTGACCCGTGATGCCCCACAGATTATTCGACACGCGGTTGTTCTCGCCCAAGTCGGTGAGGGCGATGATGTTACGTGTGTTCGACGTTACGCCCGACTTGTTCGTCACCCACACCTCCACGCGGTTGATAGTGATGCCCGATGTGAGGTTGGGCAGCGAGCGCATCGACTCGTCGTAGCGGTCGTGGAAGTACTGTGCAAGGAAGAAGTGGCGGTTCTCCTCGTAGTTGGCTGCGTCTATCTCGAACGGTGTGAACTGCTTGCCGCCCTTCGATGACACCGACTTCGACGACGACTTCTTCTGCGAGGCTACGAGCTGCAGCTTGAGCTTGCCAAACTGCAGGTCGGTGCGCAGACCGAAGAGCGAGGAAGCTCCGCGCACGAGCGACGAGTTGGAGGGGAACGACACGTTGCCAGCCTCGATGAGCTTCACAATCTCGTCCTCCTTGCCGTCGTACTTCAACTTGAGGCTCTGCGCATCGAAGTCGAACGTAGCGTCGGTGTTGTAGTTGAGGTTCATGTTCACCTTGTCGCCCACACGACCGTTCAGACTAACGTTTATCTTCTCGTCGAAGTCCATCGTGGTGGTCTTGCGGTTGCGCACGGGCAGCGACGGGTTGTCGATGCTCTTCATCGTGGCGCCGAACTTCAGCTCGGCAGTACCCTGCGTCTTGATGCGCACACCGCCCGGTCCGAATATCTTCTCAGCCGGTCCGAGGTCGAAGTGCATGTCGGTGAAGTCGAACTTCTCCTTGCCCTTAGCCTGGTATATCTCGTCGTTCTTCTTGCGGAAGAACTGGTTCATCATGCGTCGCTCGCTCCACTTGCGATACTCCTCCTGCGTCATCATAAACGGGGCGTTGATGTACGAGTCGGATATCTTCGAGCCGATGATGTAGCGGTCGAGCGAGTCGTTGTACACCACGTCCTGCTTCAGGTTGTCGGGACGCTTCAGGTCGGCAGCATTCTGGTCGAGGTCGTCGAGCGTGATGGGCAGCGTGCGCTGTATCTTCCAGCGCGGATGCAGCAGCGAGTCGGGTATCGAGTCCTCGTTCTCGAGCTTCGGCTGCGCCTTGATAGCGAGCGTGTCGGGACGGTCGGCATTGGCATCGCGCTGCGGAGCCGCGTCGCGCGTCTTGCGCACGGAAAGCTTGCGCTGCGGTCGTTGCGGTGTCTGCGTGATGGCATACGATGCCACAGCCGCCATAACCATTACGACGACAAACACGCGAGCCGTGCCGAGCGAGCGAAGCTCCTGCAGCCTACACTTTAAAAATCGGTTTATAATATTTATGAAATTCAAAATCAGCTTATTTATAGGAGGCTACGGCATCCCTGCCGTAGCCACGCAGCCACCAACTTATTTACTTAATTTGCTTCAACGCCAACTTCACCACCTGCTCAACGGGCAGCGTAGCATCGTCGGTGAGTATCGCCGTAACCACCTTAGCCGTTGGCGCAGGCGAGAAGCCGAGCATGGTGAGCGCAGCCACCGCCTCGTCGCGCACGTCGACGGGTATTGTGCTGTCGGCAGCCGTGCCGGCAGACACCTCCTGCGCTATACCCAGCGAGAGAATCTTGTCCTTCAGGTCGACAATGATGCGCTGCGCAGTCTTCAGACCGATGCCCTTCACACTCTTCAGCACGCGCTCGTTGCTCGTAGAGATGGCATTGCAGAGCTCCGACGGCGATGCCGACGAGAGAATCATACGCGCCGTGTTGGCTCCAACACCCGACACGGTGATGAGCAGACGGTAAAGGTCGCGCTCCTGCTTCGAAGCGAAGCCAAAGAATGTGTAACTATCGTCGCGACCGCCAGTGACAAGTGCCTCGTGCACAAACAGTTTCACGCTCTGCTTGCCCTGTATCGCCTCGTATGTATTCAGCGAAATATTCAGCGCATAACCCACGCCGTAAGCCTCAACAATAGCTTGCGCCGGAGTGAGTTCTGCCAGTTCGCCCTTTATGTAATCAATCATTTCTCAGTACGTTTTATTCGTTGTTTTGTTGTCAGCATTAAGCCCTCAAAGTGCTTAACGTTTATTAATAACGTACCTTTCCGCAATTTATTATATACACAGGCGCAGTTTGTTGCAGATACAGGCGCAGTTTGTTGCAAATACAGGTGCAGTTTGTTGCAGATACAGACGCAGTTTGTTGCTCTTCACCCTATGCTTTTGTCATCGTTGTGCGTCCGCCACCCAATCAGATTCCGTCCGCCGCCCAATCAGATTCCGCCCGTCACCCGATCAGATTCCGTCCGCCGTCCAATCAGATTCCGTCCGCCACCCGATCAGATTCCGTCCGCCGCCCGATCAGATTCCGTCCGCCGCCCGTAGGAGGATATGGCATCTTGCCATATCCACGCAGCCCTCATAGGGGGTGCAGCGGTCTCCGCTGCACCAACCAAGCAATCAACCACCAACCAACCACCAACCACCAACCAACCAACCAACCAACCAACCAACCAACCACCAACCCAACCAACCACCCAACCAAACCACCAACCAACAAACCATTTAATTTTACCCATCAAAAGCAGCCATATATCCAACAAAAACACTAACTTTGCAAATCCATAAAAACTCCAACCCTATGCCCAACACAAACACCATCTTCACAGAAGAACATAACATCCAAACACCCTGCAAGCTCTTCGTCGTGGGCGACCCACAGGTGCTGCTCATACAGCCGTCGGCACGCCACGAGGAAAAGAACGACGGTGTGCGACGCGAGGTCGACCTTATTGCACAGGCGAGCCCCACTGGCTTCGCCATGGTCTTCTTCGACTGCGTTGAGTGGGCGCGTGCACTCATGCCGTGGGCTGACGATGCCGTGTCGCGCGACGCAGAGGTGGGCAGGCACGCTCCCGACACGCTGCGCTTCATTGAGCACACCCTACTGCCGTGGCTTCGTGAGCGTTTCGGCGCACTGCCCTGTATCATCGGCGGCTACTCGCTCGGCGGACTCTTCGCCCTTTGGGCTGCACGCAACACCGATGCCTTCACCGCCGTAGCTGCAGCTTCGCCTTCGCTATGGATTAACGGTTGGGGCGAATATGCCGCTGCGCATCCCATCCTATCGCCACAAGCAACAATTCTTGCTCTGGCAAGCGGCAAAAGCCGAGCGCAAAACTCAACGCTCAAAACTCAAAACTCAACACCTCAACATATCACCACTACAACACCTATTCACCTCTCCCTCGGCGACCGCGAAGAGCACTGTCGCAACCAGCGTATGAAGCGCATCGGCGACTGCGTGCGTGCAGAGCACGCCCTACTCTGCCAGCAACTCTCCCCCACCGCCGTCACCCTGCGCTGGCACGAAGGCGGACACTTCGGTGCCGAAGCAGAACGCACAGCGGAAGCATTCGCATGGTGCATAGAACAATTAGTACATAACTTTCAACAGCCACAAAAATAACACCAAATGATATACTTAAATAGCTTTAATTTGCCCCCAATAGACGAGGAAGAACACTTCTTAAATTCCTTTCGCCGTACATGCTACGACTCATACTATCCATTCAACTTCTTCACATCCGACAAACAACTTGGGCGTATCGACTTTTCGGACATCACAATACTATGCGGAAGCAACGGTTCGGGGAAAAGCACATTGCTAAATATCATAGCCGAGAAACTAAAACTGGATAGAAAAACCACATATAACAAGACCCATTTCTTCGACCCCTACCTTGAGAAATGTCGTTACGAATTAAGCGTACACGACCCATTACAACTAAAAAGCCTCAAACGCTTATCAAAGATAATAACAAGCGACGACGTGTTTAGCAATATCATCGAGGTTCGTGAAAGGAATGAAAATCTGAACTTCAAACGCGAATTGATTTTCAACGAGAAGAATAACATAAATCGGTACGGCGGACAAGGACCACGCGGATTTAACACTGACGACCCACAAAGCATGAAAGCATACACCGACTATCATCAAAAGAGAAAACAATCGGGCTCCAGATACGTTAGAGAAAACGTCGGAGTAGACGAAAGAACCTACTCAAATGGCGAAAACGGCTTTAAATACTTCACCGACTCTATCCAACCCGGAGGCCTGTATCTATTAGACGAGCCCGAGAATTCGCTATCGGCAGAGATGCAGCTCGAACTGGTACAATTCATCATCGGTATGGCACGGTTCTACGATTGCCAGTTCATCATGTCAACCCATAGCCCATTCCTCTTGTCTATACCTTACGCCAAGATATATGATATGGACAACTCGCCCGTCTCTGTGTGCAAATGGACCGACCTACCCAGCGTAAGAATTTATTACGAATTTTTCAAAGACCACGATTGCGAATTCAACAGAATCTAAACACAAACCCAACAACGTTTAGACACACAACAACCAGAGTCGACGAATATTGGCAGCAGACGGAATATTTTTTATAAATAAGGTGTATAATTCAAATAAAACCCTTATCTTTGCAAAAATATCTCTCCTAACGGAGAACAAACACAAGGTGTGAATTTCATAAAAGTTCTTGCAACTTTTGAGATATGACTTACTAATATATTTTTTTGCATGCAATTAGTAATGACTATGCTTTTGCTATCGCCACCTATGGCGATGTGCAAGGACATAAAGTAGACGGCGAAGATGACGCAGGATTGCTTAGATTCACCTTCTACAGCCAGTGTAAGCCAACGCTTACCAAAGGGCATTCACATAATCGGGGCTGGCAAACCATCGGCACCGAGAGTAGAAACTATACCCATACCGAAACACAGTAGCTATTATGAAGATGTAGCTCAGCAGCCCACCTCCTGGAGCTATCTGTTCATACATCACATGGCAGTAAAGTCGTTTCAGAAGTGGCTTGAAGCATACAACGCCGACAACACCCACCCCACTAAACAACCCTTCTTCATACACCAAGCCACCAGCTACGCCTACAAAAATGCGGAGACACAACGCGGTGTCAAGAAAATCGTGAAGCCCACCATCAGCGGCCTCGTCTTTCTGCAAGGCACCGTGAAGAGCATCCAGAAGTTCCTATCACAATATTTTCCTCAGTACCACTTAGTGAACGACCGTTGTCACGGGCGTCCCGCCTCCATACGCGACACCATCATGCAGCCCTTTATGAACGTACTGAAAGCCCACCCCGAGCAAGTCACCCTCCTCAACGCCCCCATCGAGAAGTTCGCCAAAGACCACGTGAAGCTCCGCGTCCTCACCGGTCCCTTCAAAGACTACGAAGGCTACATCATCCGCATCGACCGCAACCGCCAACTCGTCTTCGACTTCGCCGGCCGCGCCGTCGCACTCAGAGGCGTACACCAGGAAGATTTTGAGGTGGCAGAGTGAAAACAGTAACTTTCAGACACTATATTAACCATGAAGTTGATTCTATTTGTCAAACAGATAAATTTTCCGACATGCCCATCGTCTTTTTACTTGTCACCGACATTGATGTCAATAAAAACGGTATAGATAATTTCAGCTACAATCTCAATGCCCTCGCATCTACATCAACAGTCACCTATTCTGAATGCATCACTAAATTCCACCAAACACTCAATTCTGAAATCTACATCCAACATGATTATATATGTTGCAAGGATTTTGATGAGCAGTTGATGAAAGCAAAGTCGTTGTGTAAGGCTTGGATGGTTATATCGTGGCAGAAAAGTACGACCAACTGTTAGTCTGCCAACTAAAGGAAGAACAGAGAATCAAGGAGTTCGGCAAATAAAGTGGCGGAGGTATCCTGCCTCCGCCACACCAAGACCAAAAGCAAACCACAGGCTTCAATGCAAGCAGCAATTTATAATTGCTAAATAATCAATAATAAAGGGCTGTGCCATAAATTGAGTACAAACCATACGCTCATCTAGATGACAACTAAAATAGATCCACTTACTTTCTTTAATCATTTTTCCTTTTGTTCGTTTTACGAAGAGAAGATGAAGCATAAAAAGGGTGGCGGTTTGGATAGGCTTACTCCAGTCAAGTTCTATCATCGTTATGTCGATGAATTTGAAGATATTGCAAAGCGTTGTTGCAATGGTACATACGAATTCTCACCATATAGAGAGAAACTGATATTAAAAGGACGTGAGAAATTTCCAAGAATGCTTTCCGTACCATCCATGCGTGATAGGATGGTGCTGGGAGAACTCAATCTCTATTTGCAGAATGTATTTCCAGAGGCCGTTAATCATGATGTTCCCAATAAATACATCAATGATGTGGCAGATTTCTTGGCGGAGCGCTCTTCAGAGACAATTTACTTTTTTAAGACAGACATCAAGGGATTTTTTGATAACATACACTTGAATACGTTATACGGCAAGTTGGAAACGAGAATAGAGGCTCCGATGTTACAACTGGTAAAGGCTGCAATCGAAACCGTCACAGTTGCTTCGGATTCTCCTAAGACAGCGATTAGACGACAGGAAAAAAAGAATGGAATTCCACAAGGTTTAGCGATTTCAAATATTCTTGCATACATTTCCATGTTAGATTTTGATGAAAGCATCAAGGCAATGTGTGACACGAACACCGTCTATAAAAGATACGTTGATGATATCTTGATATTGAGTACATCTACAATAGATGCTTCTTTTGTAGATAAGTTCAAGAAAGAACTTAATCAGCGATGCGTTAGCTTAGAACTCTCTCAAGACAAAACCCAATATGGTGTGGTAGGTACTGCTGCATTTGATTATTTAGGATACATGATTAAGTCCGTACATACAATTTCTATACGAAACAAAAATGTACAGTCTTATTTGAACCGAATTTCTCGGTTGATTGCTCGATATAAAACTCAGAAGACCAACAAGAATCTTCGTCCCCGTTTTATTTGTCAAGATAAAGAATTCGACGATTATTATGTTTCCTTGATTAATCAGAAACTTGCAGGAATCAAAATTTCCCACCATCTCTTCGGATGGTTGCCGTATTTTCAGGCGATGACTGATATCCACCAGTTGTATGAGATTGATACAGTGGTGCATCGCAAGTTTATGAAAGGTTTGGACATCGCGTCACGAATTAAGAGTTTGCCCAAGGTGTATTGGGATATAAAGAAGAATGCAGGCAAACATACTTTAATGGATTATGATGCCTTAACAGACATCGCAGATATACGGAATTATCTTTTGTCAAAAGGTTTGATAGATGAAGATGTGAAGTATGATGATAAGGATATTATGATAAAATATATGGTTCATCTTGATCGTTTAAAGAAAGATGCCATGATAAGTATAGGTACCACATCATAGAGGGGGACTTTGGGCTTAGCCCTTGTGTCATGCATGTAGCATTGACTTTTTGTTAAGAATTTAATATACACTATAGTATACGCCACATATCTTGTGGAGTTTTCGCTTTCGATTGGGTCCCCCTCTATTTTAATAGAACAATAATATGTATCTGGAAGAATTTAGCAATACAGTATATAAGACAATGTGTGCAAGGTTTACTGCCTTTCGTCGTGTCAAGCGCAATCGGGACGCTTCAAAGGTTGCTGAAACCTTGTTCTCGGCTTCCATTATCGGCATAAGCTTAATAGCTTTAATGAGTAACAATTTGGAAGTGTCTAAAAACATAAGTGTTTTCACCATTATTCTTTCCACGTTCTTGCTTTCATTGTCTTTGCTGTTAAGCGGATTGAGCTACGACAAGCGAATGGACAATTACCATGCATGTGGAAATGAATTGAGTAGATTGTATCGCAATATGCATCATGATGTCAAGACACTTACAGAAGAAGAACAGAAGAGGAAGGAGTCAGATTACATCGATCAATATTTCAACATACTGAATAAATATAATCAAAATCATACATCATTCGATTACGAATATGCCATATCCTTGCTTTCTGATACCTCAATGGGAAATGTCTCACGTATATGGCTAAAAATAAGATATTACATATTAGATATGTATTTGGTTTATTGGTTGATAGCCATAGTGCCTGTTGTGTGGATAGCTTGGTACTGTATATACAAGGGAGTATAGCAAGATGGACAAATTCCATAAATAAAGTACCATAGATGGAATATTGCTATTATATGAAATGTGGCAAGATAAAGGGGCAACTGGTCATAAACAAAACAAAAAATCCCCAGTTTGAAACAATATGGAAAAAATAAATTTATCCAAATTGTAGATCAAGCTCAAGAGGGCTTGGTCTAAGAAGACAGTTGCATGGAAAATGCAGCTTGTAGCTAATGTAGTAGCTCTTACTCTTGATGTTGTCTACCTGTGTATTACAGGCGACGTGTCAAGTATTGTCTCTGTTTGTTCCGATGTTATGGCATTGGGATAGCAGGCAAGAGACTTTCTTTATACAGAGGCTACATAAGTCATCAAAAGATTTTTTCTTCCCTGGGGTGAAAGTCCCCAGGGCTTTTTAAATGTAAAAAAAATAGTAGTAACTCTATATGTCAATATCGAAAAAAGATCTTATTTCATTTTTGTCTTTTGTTCAGAACCGGATACAAAGTGATAAATATTCTGTTTTAAATATAGCAAAGTATCTTGGAGACATTATATTTGAAGACAAAATACAAGATGTCATTAAAAAAATAGAATTGGTTCCTTCTGAAACAATATCTGTAGATAAAGCTTATGAACTAAGAAAAATCAAGCGGCATTGGGTTATATTTGATAAAAATTTTGACGGAAATATAAATGATGGATATAAATTTAGCTATGGTATATTAATAGATGAGTTCCGTTCTTTTCTTGAGCATATAAATGATATATGTACGTCACAATTCAAGCAATGGTGTTCTTCTTCCAAAATTTTAGATGCCAAAGGGTTGGACGAAAAATTATCAAGGTTGTCAAGAGCAAGAGAGAAATTAAAAAAAGAACTTGAACTTCAAAATCTAAGTCCTCAAAAAGATGCTGAGATTATCAAGACGCTTAGAATTCAATTGGAAAAAATGGATGCAGAGTATCTTGCTGCTCTTGAAGCAAAGAAAAAAATGTCATTTGATAATGTTGCAGAGCAAAATATCTCAGACAAGGTGTCTAAGGCTTTTGATTCTCTCAAAGATTATACGAATGTAATTGAAGATGAAAGGTTTCGTCTTAAGATAGAGTATTACGTTTTTCTTTGGTGTATTCCTATTCTTTTTCTCGCTTTTGTTGGTTTATATGCTTTTTTTATTTATGATTTAACATCTAATAGAGAAACATTCTCAAGATGGATTAACTTTATACCTTACACTGCCTCTATACCATTTTTTGTAGTTCTGATTTGGTTGAGCGTCTATCTAAAATGTAGAGCGAGTAAAATATCTATAGAAATAAGCACCAGACTGTTCAATATCCATTACTTGGAAGGTTTGATGAAAATGACAAATTCGTTATCTATAACTCCTGAAGAATCTGTGAGAAAGATAGACCATGCTACTGAGTTGCTAATGAACAACTATTTATCGCATATAAAGGAAAATTATATTTCGGAAAATGATATATCCAAGTTGGAAATGTCAGAACTTAAATCCAATCCTTATTGGAAAGTTTTGCAAGAATTGAAAGATCTAATAAAAATGATAAAGAAATGAATCAAACAGATTATATAAATATGGTGGGGATGCTAAAATCCGCTACTTTTTGTAAAAAAATACATTGGGAAGAACAAGATGGCGAGTTTTCTACAAAGATAGGAGGATGCTTAATAGAATTGGTTCCTTCTTACGACTTTCAAGTTAATGTGTCTTCCTATTCTTTGCGGCTCTACAATGAAGATGGAGAGTTGTTTGAAACATTTTGTTATTCAGAAGATGTTGATAATGAAGATTATCAACGTCTGAATGGTTTGTATATAACAATTCGAGATGTTAATTATAAGATTACAGAATCGGAAAAGATTATTTTAGATAATTTGAAGAAACTAATAGAGACAGATAATAGTATGCCTTTCTGATAATATCAGATTTTTTATCTTGAAACAACGACTAATTATCGATCCAATATGAAAACGATAGAATTACAAGATATATGCTCAGCATACCTTGAAGGTTATTTTTATGCCAAGATAACAGAGCATCTTATTACAGATAAGATTCAGAATTCTAATCTTGACATTCTCAAGAAAACTGCGGTTGAATGTATGAAAGATTACATCGAACACTCAGCTTTTTCTAATGAAGAGAAAGAGGAGATGAAAAATAATTATGAGCATTGGGCTGATATAACTTTTCATGGAATCAAGCAACGATTGCGTGACAGTCATAAATTGTATGAATAGATACAAAATAGCACATTTACTAAAATAAAATAGCAATGGAAATAACATCAGAATGGTTAGCACCGATATTAACATCTTTAGCTGCAATCATAGCGGCTGTATTTACTTGTAGATGGCAAATGCAGACTGAGTTGCGAAAGATATTGGAAAATTATGTGTCAGACAAGAAATACAAGGCTTATTATAATGCTGTCAACTTGTTTTACACTATAATGAATGAGAACAAACAAGGGAAAGTACAAACTTCTCCCATATCTTCAGATAAATTTGAAGTAATGCTGAAGGTCAAACAAGACCTTTTCGTATATGGTTCAGATGAGGCTTTCAGAGCTTTTACAAGGTTTCTTTGTTGGAGCACTAACGACCAACAGCAAGATTATTTTACCCCTTTCTTGGATTTTATGGTAATCGTAAGAAAGGAGATGTCTGGGGGTAAGAGCAAAATAACAACAGATGATATTATGTTGAATTTGATGCAAAGTCACAAAGAGCTTCAAAAATATCATGATTTCATGAAGAACATCAGAAAAACATAAATGAATATTTCTGATATAAAAACATCATTACTTTTTGATATAAACTCATTAGTGTCCCGCTAAAATCTGGACACAAATGAAATGAGTTCTGTTCAAGAAAGCGGTGAGCTGGGCTAAAACGCATTTTCCGTAGAGCATAACAGTCATTTAAGTTTGACTGCAAAGTTACGAAATCAAGTCCGTTTCATTCCAAAACACACTTAATAGACAATATTTAAGTTAATTAAAAAAGCGATTCGTCCACTTTAACAGGACTGCAGTGGTTAGAAGTAAAGGACAAATATATAGCTTATTTTTATACCAAGATTACAGAGCTGTATATAAGTTGTTGTAGATTAATTACAGAATTACAATTATGGAAAATATCAAACGATTGGAATATGTTGATATTATGCGTGGCATAGCAATAACCTTAGTTGTTGTAGGACATATTATCCAGTTCAATGGCATACCAATGAATAATCCTGTGTTTGAATTTATATATTCATTTCACATGCCATTATTCTTTGCCATTAGTGGATATATAATCCAAAAAGTGACTAAAATTGAATCATGGTCACAATATTGGCATTTTCTAAAGAAGAAAATCATAGCAATAGCAATACCCTTCCTTGTATGGACATTATTGATAGATACATTTTTCCTTAAAGAACGTTGGTATATTGTAAATACAGAACACTTTATACATAAGCTACAATATCCCATGCTATGGTATTTGAAGAGTCTTTTTTTATTGTTGGTGGCTTTCGGAGCGTATGATTTTATACGGAATAAAATACGCACAAAAACTTCGCTACGGATTATGTGCTCTTATGCCGTTTTTATGCTTATAGTTAGCATAATTGTCGCAATAGGAATTGATGAAAAATACTTGATAATGTACTTTGCTTTCTTTTCGGGGGGGGCAATTTTAGCCCAATACGATTGGTTAGAAACTTTAGTAACAAAAGATTCTATATATAGTATAGCTTTTGTGCTATTTTTTATTTTTGTTACTCATTGGAACTTTCAAGGCTCTATGGTGGATGTCGTATACAAAGTGTTAATTTCCATATTAGCCTTTATTGTGTTATTAAACTTCTCTCAAAAACTCAAAATGTATGGAGCTGTTAGCAATATGTTTAAGTTATTTGGAAGAGAATCTTTGGGGATATATGTAATGCAGTTTTATTTATGCCATTTTTGCGATGCAAGTGCTTTTCAATCAACGAATCCTTTCATTATTTTTATGATAGCATTTGTAATAGCACTACCTATATGTTTTATATGTAGTTGGGGGTCAATTATGATTAAAGGCAATCCATATTTGGCACTGATACTTTTAGGAAAGAGACGAAATAGCAAGATTTAATAAGTAATCTATAAAAAATACAGAAGATGAATATAGCAGTCATTTAAATGACTGCAGCAAAGATACAAATTCAAATTATCGCCCAAACAATCTCTTGTAAAAGAAAGTATTTCAATTAATTCAAAGAGCGATTAGTCCACTTTACGGGCAGTAATGATCAAATATGTAGATGGTTATGTTAGAAATTAAAGATGTATGCTCAGCTTACCTTGAAAGTTATTTTTATGCTAAGATAACTGAGCACCTTATTACAGATAAGATTCAGAATTCTGATCTTGATAATCTCAAGAAGTTGGCTGTTGAATGTATGAAAAATTACATCGAACACTCAGATTCTTCTAATGAATAGAAAGAGGAGATGAAGAATAATTATGAGCATTGGGCTGATATAACATTGTATGGAATCAAGCAACGATTACGTGAAAATGAGAAATTATATGAATGAATGAATGAATAAACAAAAGAAAGAAACAATATTAAAACGAAAGAAATTATGGAAGATAAAGTAATAGAATTAATTGCTCGTGTACTCAATGTACCCACGAGCGAAGTAGAGTTGGATACAGAGATTGGCGAACTCGATGAGTGGGATTCTCTGCATAATGTGGAGATAATTGCGAAGCTTGAGAAAGAGTTCAATGTGAAGATAACCCCCGATATGATAATGGATCTGGAGGATGTTTCTGATATTGTGAATCTTATCGAGGATTTAACAGATTAATTAATATATGTTGGAAAGTATTGAAAGGCAGCTTTGGAAATGGGCTACCACAACTCCTGACAAGGTAGCTGTTAAAAGCGGAAAGAAATCTGCAACTTATCTTCAGCTGTGCCAACGCATATTGGGAGCAAGAGATTATTTTACGTCTCAATTATCTCAAAAGAGCGGTGACGTAATTATCCTTGCAGCAGGAAAACAAATTGAGTTTGTATATGCATACTTTGGTGCACATTTAGCGGGTCTGAAAGTTGTTCCGATAGATGCAGCCACTAATCCTACACGCTTGGATTATATCGTCACTAAAACTAAGGCATCTCTTCTGGTTGGTTTTGATAATAGCGAACAGAATTTGTCAAAAGCATCGTTAAAAGACTTTGCAGATATTGAAGCAGAATTTGTTCAACCCGTTTTTCCCGAAAGTGAAACTATAGCTGACATCCTTTTTACTACAGGTACAACAGGAAAGCCCAAAGGAGTACCTTTGACTTATGCTAATGAGGCTGCTGCTGCAAGAAACATAAATGAGTTTATAGGTAACACACAAGACGACATAGAACTTCTTGCCCTCCCCGTCAGTCATTCTTTCGGTTTAGGAAGAGTAAGATGTTGTCTGTCTAAAGGCGCTACCTTAATTCTTCTTGGCAGCTTTGCCAATGTGAAGAAGATATATCGCACTATGGAGGAAGACCATGTAACAGGTTTTACAATGGTTCCAGCAAGTTGGCGATATCTCAAAAAACTCACTGGTAATAAACTTGGTGAATTCAAGGACCAACTTCGATACATAGAAATGGGCAGTGCCTTTTTCTCCAAGGATGAAAAAGAAGAGTTGGCAAACATTCTTCCACACACACGAGTATGTATGCACTATGGTTTGACAGAAGCTTCTCGTTCTGCTTTTATGGAGTTTCATGCAGACGAGGAACATTTGGCTTCTGTAGGTAAAGCTTCGCCTAATACCGATATAAAGGTATTGGATGAGAACGGAGATGAGTGTGCAGTGGATCAAGAAGGTGAAATCTGTGTAAAGGGTGAGCATGTCACACATGGATATCTTGATCTTCCAATAGAGGTTTCTTTCTTTGGTGACTATTTCAGGACTGGTGATTGGGGATATAAGACAGAAGAAGGTTATATCTACTTGATTAGCAGGAAAAAAGAACTGATTAATGTCGGTGGAAAGAAAGTAAGTCCTATTGAAGTTGAGGAGCAACTTTTTAAAATAAAAGGAATTGAAGATTGTGCTTGCATAGGAGTGCCTGACGAAGAGGGAGTTCTTGGTGAAGTTGTCAAAGCTTTCATAGTCAAGGCCAAGGATAGCGACATAACTTTTGATGACATAAAAGAACAGCTGAACGGAGAATTAGAGCCTTATAAACTCCCATTTTACTATGAGTGGACAGATGAGATTCCTAAGACTCAAAACGGAAAAATCCAACGAGGTTTATTGAAATGATTGATATTAAAAATAAGAAAGATTGTTGCGGTTGCCATGCTTGTGGTGATATTTGTCATGCGCAAGCCATAACTTTTCAAAGTGATCATGAAGGATTTTGGTATCCTGTAGTAGATAAAGACAAGTGTACTGATTGCCATCTTTGTGAGAAGATTTGTCCTGTTATTAATATAGACAAGCTCAAGCATAATGACTTTGCAGAGCCAAGAGTTTTTGGTGGCTATAACAAGGATATTGTTATTAGATTTGATAGTACGTCAGGTGGTATCTTTACGCTTTTAGCTCAAGCTATGTACAGGCAGAAAGGTTATGTTAGCGGTGCCATATATACTGATGACTTTAAGGTCTATAATTTTATTTCCAATGACAAAAAAGACCTAAAGCGTCTTCGCAGTTCAAAGTATGTACAGAGTAACGCCGAGGGACTGTATAAGCAGATAAAGCAATTGTTGGTTGCCGGCGAAAAAGTACTTGCATGTGGTTCTCCTTGTCAGATGGCTGCCTTACGTAGTTTCCTTCGTAAAGACTATGACAATCTTATAATCGTCGATTTCCTTTGTCGTGCAACAAATTCTCCTAAGGTTTTTGAGAAATACAAGGAGTCTTTAGAAGCACGTTATGGTTCCAAGATTGTTTCCATCAAGGACAAGAACAAGGATCATGGATGGCACAGCCTTGCCAGAAAGATAACCTTTGAGAATGGTGAGGTTTATTATGGTGAGGGACATGAGGATGACTACCGTCGTGGATATCATGACAATGTTTTTGAGCGTCCTTCGTGCTATGAATGCAAGTTTAAGGGAATGCCTCGTATAAGCGATATCACTCTTGGTGATTTCTGGGGTATAGGCAATGTCGATTCTTCATTGGAGCAGAACCTTGGAACGTCACTTATAATGATCAATTCCAAGAAAGGGTTGGACTACTTTAATAAGGTTAAGGAAAAATTAGTAGTCAAGGAGTTCTCTTTAAATGATATAGTTCCTGGCAACAACACCGCTATTATGGGAGGACCATTACCTTACCCTGCTAATATCAATCGCGATGAGTTCTTTAAAGCTCTTGACAAAATGCCGTTTGACGAATGTGCAGCCAAGTATTTCCCTTATATATCACAGGCGCCAATTTCTACGAAGAGAAAAATTAAAAATTTCCTTAGAGTATTATATTACAATAAGAAAAATCCTGCACAGCTTTGGCGAATCCTATATTGGAACATTTTTAATAGTTCTGTTAGTTCCAATATTTTTGAAGGTAAGATTTTGAAGGTCTTGTCTCACTGTGCGATTGACATAGCTAAAACTGCTCAAGTGAAAGTGAATGGGGATGTGACTTTCAACGTCAAACGTACAAGAGGCAGTAAAGGCGAATTCCGATTGCTGGTGGAAGATGGTGCTGAATTAAGTTTTGGCAGTGGCAGTTCTTATTTTAAGTATGATAGCGACATCCAGATATTTAAAGGTGCGCAGATGCTGATAGGAAGTTGTGCAACTAATATCGGCTTGAAAATAGTTTGCTCTGACAAAATAGTAATTGGCAATGATGTCCATATCGGCCGTGATGTTTGGATTCGTGACAACAATGGTGGTCATCATGTCATTATTAAAGGCTATAAAGATAAGGCACTGGTAAAAATCGGCGATTATGTTTGGATATGTTCCAATGTGAGTATAACAAAGGGTGTGACAATAGGCGAAGGAGCAATCATCTCTGCTAATAGTGTTGTAACAACAAATATACCTGCCCATTGCATCGCTTCAGGCAATCCTGCCAAGGTAATAGCAGAGAATATTTATTGGAGACCGTAACAACTAGGAATATGGAATCGGATAATAAAAGAATAGCAAAAAACACGATATTTCTATATCTACGGTCATTCTTAATGATGGCAATAGGACTCTTTTCTTCAAGAGTCATATTGCAAGCATTGGGAGTTGATGATTATGGCCTGTATGGCGCAATAGGAAGTATTGTCGCAATGTTTACGATGATCAATGGAACATTGGCCGTAGGAACAAGCCGTTTCTTGACGTTTGAATTGGGAAAGGGAGATTCTGTAAAATTAAAACAAACCTTTAATGCGTCTTTGGCAATGCATGCTGCTGTTGCAGTGGTGCTTTTTGTCCTCATGGAGACAATTGGCTTATGGTTCGTAAATTATAAGATGAGCATTCCGCAAGGAAGAGAGTTTGCAGCTAACGTTGTTTATCAATTGTCCATTCTCTCATGTATGTTCTCACTCACGCAAGTGCCGTATGGCGCGACAATAATTGCACATGAGAAGATGAATGTTTATGCTTATGTGGGTTTAAGCGAAGTTTGCTTCAAGTTGGCATTGATATTTGTTTTACTATATGTTCCTTTTGGCGACAATTTAATTGCTTATGCTATTATAATGGCAAGCTGGAGCATTGGTCTGCAGCTATTCTATAGATTTTACTGCTACAAGCGATTTCAAGAAACACACCTTTCTTTTTGTCGGGACAAGAGTGTTTATAAAGGGATGCTTTCCTATTCACTATGGGATGCAGTAGGACAATTTTGTGCAACAGGAAACAGCCAAGGCATTAACATTCTTATAAATATTTTCTTCGGCGTGACAGTCAATGCTGCTCGTTCTGTAGCTTATCAAGTAGAAAATGCTGTAAATCAACTGGCCACTAATTTTACGACTTCTGTAAATCCTCAAATAGTAAAAAGCTATGCCAGAGGAGACCTGAAAAGATTCTTTAAACTGATATATGAAGCAGGAAAGTATTCTTACTTTCTTATGTTCCTGATAGCTTTCCCGTTATTGTTGGAAGCAGAATACGTTTTGCAACTATGGCTCGTAAAAGTACCTGAATATACGGTCTTGTTCTTACGTTTTGTCATTTGCATCTCTTTATTCAGGATGTTTTCCAGAAGTGTCATAAATGGAGTTCATGCTACAGGCAATGTAAAGGTTTTGAATCTTACAAGTGGTGTCTACTCTGCTGGAACGTTTATCCCGATGGTATATATAGCCTTCAAATTGGGGTTGCCCGTTTGGAGTTGTTTCGTTATACAGGCTTTTAATAGTTCTATATGTACATTGTTAGAAGTCAGAGCTTTGTATAAACAGGTTAAGTTTAATGTACTTGAATATTTTACGAAGGTTTATGCACATTCAATAGCTGTCACTTTTGTCGCTGCAATTATACCGGCAATGGTCGTTTACTTAATGCCAATAGGTTTCTTACGCTTGGTGTTAACAACAGCAATAAGTATTGTCTCAACGTTGGTTTGTGTCTATACAATAGGAATAAACCGATCAATGCGACAGAAAGTCAATCAATTTGTAATTAATAAAATTCATAGATAGAATGGATTATAAAAAAGTAATAGGGGGGGGTAAACCCTTAAATAATTTGTTTGTAAAACTTTTTTTTTAATAGAGTTAGCTTCAAGCTGTTCAGGATGTTTGCTATCCCTTATATGATTCAGCAGGAAAAAGAACATGAGGAAAATCTTATATTACAGCACATTGAAGATAATAGTCTGTTTACCCCATTGACTAATACAGAGAAACAAGAAGTAAGAGATTTTTGGGGTATTGAACCTGCATCGTTTAAAGAATATGAGGTTTACAAACATTTTAGAGGATTTGATGTCAGGTTTATGCCTATGTCAATATACCTTCCGTTGATTACAAGACGTTTGAACGATTATCAATATACAGAGATTCTTGAACATAAAAGTCTGTTTGGCTATTTGACAAAAGGTGTGGTTCGTTTTCCTCATTGTTTTATTCGGGTCGTTAATGGAGAATTTTACTCTGACGACATGCGCCAGATAACAAAAGCAGAAGCTGTAGAGAACTGTTTGCATGATGACAGAATGGTAATAAAAGACTCTTTGGGAGGCTCTGGTGGAAAAGGTGTGGAAATTCTAAAATTGGAAGGTCTCACATCAGATGAGCGTCGTAAAATCATAGACGATGCAATTGCTAACAGAAAAACAGACTTTGTCATTCAGGAGTTTTTGTATGAATCCGAAGAACTAAAGAAATTCAATTCTTCTTCAGTTAATACTATTCGTGTTCAGTCACTATATTTAAACGGCAAGTGGTCTCCAGTAACAATAATACTCCGTTTTGGTGGAGAAGGGTCTGAGGTTGATAATGCTTGCTCTGGAGGATATTCAGTAGGTGTACATCCAGATGGATCCTTATACGATTTTGGTTACAATTACAAAATGGAAAGGACTGACCATATAGGTGATATAGTGTTCAAAAAAACGAAGCTGTTTTTTATTCCTTCTCTGCTGAAACATGTAGAGGAAGCTCATGTAAAACAGTTCCCCATTTGCAAGTACATAGGTTGGGATATGATAATAGACAAAGATGGAAATCCCGTTTGTATTGAAATAAACAGTTGCCAGAATGGACATCTGACATTTCAATTAACAGCAGGACCTACTTTCGGTGATAGAACTCGTGAGGTAATTGACTATTGTAATTCAAAGAAATTGTATTTTAATAAATATGTATTAAAGTATTAAATTGTAATGGACAACATCTTATTAAGTAATGGTATAGAGATGCCACCAATTGTTGAAACAACAAATTGGATGGACTATCCTGTCATGAAAAAACTAGTGACAGCAGGTCTTAGGATTGGTTTTAGAGCATTTGATACCGCACGTGACTATGGTAATGAAGATGTCGTTGGTCAAGTGATGAGAGAATGTTTAAAAGAGCAGGGGTTGAAACGTGAGGATATTTTCATTACGACAAAGATTGGAAATAGCCAGCAAGAATTGGGTAACATAGAAGAACAGGTAGATATGTCGCTAAAAAACTTGCAAACAGATTACATTGATCTTTGGCTTATGCATTGGCCATATCCAGACCATTATGTTGATACGTGGCATAAGATGGAGAATGTGTATAAGAGTGGTAAGGTAAGAGCCATCGGTATGGCAAACTATCGAATTCGTCATTTTGAGCATCTTTTTAATGAAGGTGTTGAAATAATTCCGCATTGCGTACAGATGGAACTACACCCTATGCGTACGGCAGAAGATATTGTTTCTTATTTAAAAGAGCGTAATATTGCAATTCAAGCTTATTCTCCGCTATGCCGAATGATTCCAAAGATTAGAGAAAACGATATGTTGAAGGAGATAGCAACTAAGCATGGAAAGACGATAGGGCAAGTTATTCTTAGATGGCATATACAAAATCATACGATTCCCGTTTTTAAGTCATTAAAGCCAAAGCGGCTTGCAGAGAATTTTGATATCTTCGATTTCTCTTTGTCTGAAGAAGAGATGAATAATGTGGCTTCGTTGGATGAAGATTATAAGTACCATCTTGAATCTACCAGTTGCCCTGGTTATTAAAAATGAACATATATGAGTTTTATTAAAAAAAATATCAAAAAAGCATTTAGAGTTTTTACTGGATGTAAGATTTTATACAAGACCAACTGGTACAAATCAATGTTCATTGATATCAATCACGAGACATATCCTGATAATGTATGGTATCGCAAGCATGATGAGCGTAACTATGATGTTGTTAACTTAGGTAGTAGTGGCGGTAAATGGGCTTTCGATTATTCAGACTTGAATGTAAAGGCTATGAACTGGGCGCAACAACCACAAACACTGCTTGAAGACTACAATCTTCTTCGACATTTTCATAGTATTTTAAAGAAAGATGGTTATGTACTCATTACGATAATGCCTTTCACGGGCCTTAATAAGAAAACCGGTCTGATGGATGCAATGAAATATGTTAAGTTTGACATTCAAGGAGAACCCATTCAGCCATATATGTTTAAGGAGGCGCAACGTTATGCAACATATCCTATATTGTTTAAAAAGCCAGCCGTCAAAGCCCTTATTAAATATTTATTAGGTAAAGACAAAAAAATTGGAGTTCCTACAGAAACTCAGTTGGATTACAACCCTATGACCCTTGCAGAACTGGAAGCAGATGCAAAGCGATGGATAGACGGATGGAAACGTCAGTTCGGCATATCAGATTTCGATGCTCCTCTTACTAAAGAAAATGAAGAAGGCAGAGAGTATAGAATCAAACTGATGCAGACGCTAATAGATTTCTGTACGGAGAGAGGGTATAAACCTGTTTATGTTATTCCACCTGTAACAGAACATCTAACAAAATACTATACATCCAAGTTTGAAGAAACATACATATATGGTTATTTGAAGAAAGTAGAGAGGAATGTACATATGCTTGACTATAGTAAAGATACAACGTTTAAGTCTGACGATCTTTATTTCAACAGCTTTTTCCTGAATAAGAAAGGAAGAAAGCTCTTTACGGAAAGAGTTCTTTCTGATTTAAATATAGGCCATAATTTTATTAACGAACTATTGAATTAGAATGAAGAAAATAATATTTTCTTTTGTAATAGGTTTAATGATAGGTGCTATATTGTGTTGTTGTTATTATAATTATATGGCATTTATCAACAATGTAGATGAGAAAAAAACTTATGGTGTTCCTGAGTTAATTTATTATTTTTCTCAACCAATTGGAGTTTTAGGGACATTTATTGCGATAGTAGTTGCTATATTTGGGACTGAAATCAAAAATATGTTTTTCTCACCTAAATGTAAAGTAGATTTAGTGGGGGATGGTTTTGAAGAGGATTTAGGTCATACTATATCTATGGCTTCCCCTTCTGCCCAATTATACAAGTGTACATTGCGACTTAAGAACACGGGTAGTAAGGAACTGATTGATTTACAGCTTGTTTTGAAAGATGTCTATTTCGTTTCTAATGGGAGAAATAAAAAGATAAATCGCTCCGAAAATACTATTTTTTGGATAAATCCAGAAATAAAGAAAATTAATCTTCGAGAAACTGAACAAAAAGAAATAATTATTGCCCGAATTTTACCAGAAGCATCGGAAGGTACACCTGATAATTCAAGTAAGTCTCCTTTGAGATTTTCAATTACTGGTATAAATTTAGACAAAAAATACAATCAAAAAGGTGATTGGATAGTGAGATATTGCATTCAAACACCTCATAAAATAATTAAAACCATTCAAGTTGAATTGCATTGGTCTGGCATTTGGTATAGTCGAATCAATGAGATGTCAAATGAAGTTTCATCAAAGATAAAAGAGATAAAAATATGACAAAAATAAAAATGGTCTATTTTGATTCTGTAGGAATTGATTCTGTAACTTTTGAAAATAGACTTCGTAATGTATGCCAATCTATTTACGTCATAAAAGAGGGGTTGGCTATAGTGAATTATGATGGAAGTGCTCATCAATTATTTGATTTGTTGGTTCCTGCAGATAATCGAAATAATGTTTTAGTAACTGATTTGGATATTTCAGATAATTCTTATTGGGGATTTATGAATAAAGATTTATGGACTTGGTTAATTGAAAATATATAAGTTGATATGAGAATAGGAATATTAACACTCCCCCTTCATACCAACTATGGAGGGATATTGCAGGCGTATGCCTTGCAGACTGTTTTAGAAAGAATGGGGCATAAAGTCGTGGTATTTGATACCCACAATGAATATTCACTGCCTCCTTTATGGAAATTACCTTTATGCTTTGCTAAGAGAATCGTAATGAAATGTTTGGGCAAATCGCAGAACGTTTTTCTTGAACGACACTTGAATCATGAGCGACATGTTATAGCACAATATATACAGCCATTCGTAGACAATCATATACATCGTAAAGTAATATGTAACTTTAACACTCTTGAAGAAAAAGATTATGATGCAATTGTGGTTGGTAGTGATCAAGTGTGGCGAGCTTTTTATTTCTCTGGTTCTTGGCTTCATCTAAAATTAGAAAATGCCTATCTTGCTTTTGCTAAAGATTGGAATATAAAGCGAATTGCCTATGCAGCCTCATTTGGTACTGATGATTGGGAATATACAGATGAAGAAACCTTAAACTGTAAAGAATTAGTAAAAGAATTTGATGCAGTTTCTGTAAGAGAAGAGAGTGGTGTTTATTTGTGCAATAATAAATTTGATGTGACTGCACAACATGTGTTAGATCCTACAATGCTTTTGAGTATAGATGACTATATATCAATATTCCAAAAGGAGAATACACCTAAGAGTAAAGGCAACCTTTTAAACTACGTGTTAGATGAGAATGAAGAAATTAATCTCCTAATAGGTAAAGTGGCAGCAGAAAAACAATTGATTCCATTTGCGGTGAATAATCTTTTCGAAAGTGACGAGACAATACCATTACAGTATCGTATAAAGACATCAGTAGAGGCTTGGCTTCGTGGTTTTTACGATGCGGAATTTGTTATCACAGATTCTTTCCATGCTTGTGTCTTTTCCATCCTCTTTAAAAAACAATTTGTTGTAGTTGGCAATAAAGAGCGAGGCATGTCTCGTTTCGAATCACTTTTAAAGATTTTCGACTTGAAGGATAGACTTGTTGATGCCAATGTCGATTTAAGCACACTTCAACAAATTGATTATGGAAAAGTTTATGGTATATATGATAAATTGAAAAATAAATCCATGACTTTTTTGTATGAGAATTTGAATTCATAGTTCAAGATATACGTCTTAGTACTTGTTCTTTGTATTTAAATTGACAAATTGAATATGTGAAAAAGTAACAATAATATTCCGATGAACAAAATAGCATTAATCATTCCATATTTTGGAAAATTTCCAGAGTGGATGCCGTTGTATCTGTATTCATGTAGTAAACAGAAGAATATTGATTTCCTTTATTTCACTGATTGTGAATTGCCAAAGCGCATCTATTCCAATACAATATTTAAGAAGACGACTTTTGAGGCATATTGTGACAAGGTGTCTGCAAAGTTAAATATAGACTTTCATCCTTCAGCTTCATACAAGCTTTGTGATTTAAAGCCTTTTTATGGGCTTATACATGAAGACGACTTGCAATATTACGATTGGTGGGGATTTGGTGACTTAGATTTGATATATGGAGATTTGTCGATATTGATAAATCAAAAGAATTTAGATCGATATAATCTTCTTACTACCCATATAGATAAAGTAGCCGGACATTTTACAATAGTTAGGAAAGATTCTGAATACACAAGTATTCCTCTTCAGATTCCTAATTGGAAAGACAAGTTGACTATGGATAAGCACGTATTTTTAGATGAAACAGAATATGCAGAACTGGTCAAATCATGGAAGGTAAAGAAGATGAATAGATTAGATTACCATTTCCTACAGAAACATACTGACCCGAACAAAAAATTTTGGTATTATTATTGGATAGACAAGATGATCCCATTTGGTGAGGGAAAGTCGTTAATGAAAGAATTCTTTACTACTTTTAAGCCAGAAAAAGAAACAAATATAACATATAATCTAGAAACAGGAGAAATAGATGTACCCCAACATCAAATAGAGAAGATAATAAAAGGAGCAGCCCGTTTGTATCTGCATTTTTTGTATTTCAAAAAAACAAAGTATTGGGTAGAAAATACAAATTATTGGCAGTCTGGGTTCTATAAGATTCCTGATAATTATGATTTCTCAAAAGGAGGTATCGTAGAAATTACCCCAAACTATATAAGATTAAAACAATGATATACAATATCGTTTGTATTGCCAATGAGGCGTATGCCCAGCATACTGCAGTGATGCTTACTTCTCTCTTTTACCACAATCGGGACAAGCTATTTCGGGTGTTCTTGATGACATACATAATGTCTTCTGAAACAAAGAAGAGGTTGGAAGAAGTGGTGATGGGACATGGCGAGCTGCATATCCTTGAGGATGACTACAAGGATTCGGGCATCAATGCATTGAAGACGGAGACAAGCACTAAAGTTTGGAATCCTATCATGTATCTTAAACTGTTGATACCACAGAAACTCCCTTTGGATGTGGAGCGTTTCCTATTCCTTGATGTGGATATGGTTATTAATCATGCTATTGATGAACTGTATGAAACAGATCTGAAAGGCAATATCGTAGCTGCTTGTGATGATTATAAATTTCAAGCAGCTCATCGTCATCGTCTCGGATTGAAAAAGAACGACTTGTATGTAAATAGTGGTGTAATGGTCATTGATTTAAAGGCTTGGAGACAGAAAGAAAACGTGTGTCCGATGATAGAGTTCTTAAAGGATTATAAGAATGTCCTAAACAATGATCAGGATGGATTTGCATTATACTTTAAGGGAAACATAATGCTGTTGCCAAATAAGTGGAATGTCACTACTTTCTATTTCGAGCAGGAACCAAGGATATTAGATAAATATCTTTATGAGGTGGATGACTTGCGTCAAAATCCATACATAGTTCATTTCTGTGAACCTATCAAACCTTGGTTTGCAGACTGCAAGCATCCTTATCGTCATCTCTATCGCCAGTATTTGTTGTCGACACCTTGGAAGGAATATCGCTTTCCTTATTTCGAAAGTCCTTTGGGTGTGAAGTTTTGGAAGAATGAAATGAAATATTGGCTGAATAGATGGGGTGTGAGAAAAGAATCTATGACCATGGTTGGCCTTAAGTAATAAAAGTGAAGTATTGAACATTTAGAATGAAGAATATTTGTTTTACAATACGCAATATTGATTGCGGAGGAGGTACAGAACGTGTTGGTTTGCGTCTTGCGAATGCCTTAGCGGAGTATGGTTATAACGTTTGGATGGTAGATTATGATTCTAAGCATCATAAACCATTTTTTGAGACGCATCCTAAGTTGAAGCTTTGGACGATTCTTAGCCATGGAGGTTTTGAACGCAAGATGCGCTGGCATTTCTGGTATGGAGCATGGAAACTTCGTAGATTCTTGAAGAAGAACAAGATAGATGTTGTAATCGATATCGATACATTCAGCGCGAACTGGACGGCAAAGGCTATAAGAGGACTTGGTATCAAATGGATATCGTGGGATCATTTCGATTATGAATATACTAAAGGGTGGAAACGTCAGGAAGCTCTACAACTTGTAAAGCAGGATGCGTATGCCTTAGTGTTGATAACGAAAGCGTTGCGGAAGACTTATTTGGATAAAACAGATTTCTCTCCTTCTTTCCTACGACAGATATATAATCCGTTGTCGTTTGAAATCGGACATACTATTAATCATCAAGGACAGAAAAAGGTGGTGGCAATGGGGCGTATAGCTCCTCAAAAGGGATTTGATTTGCTTCTGAAGTCATGGCCTCTTGTAGAGAAGGAAGTTAAAGACTGGACATTGCAGATTGTTTGCGGTTATGGTGATTACGAGGCTTTAGAACGTGAGGCTAAGGAAATGGGCTGTAAGAATGTAGTTTGTACAGGACCGACATCTGATGTTCCAGGAGTAATGAAGGATGCTGCCATTTTTGCTTTTAGCAGTCGCTCTGAGGGTTTTGGTTTGGTGCTTACCGAAGCCAATGCTTGTAGTGTACCTGCTGTTAGCTATAATTGTCCGGTTGGACCAAGTGAGATTGTCACCGATGGAGTTGATGGCTTTCTTGTTGAACCAGAGAATGTGACACAGTTTGCGGAAAGACTGATGGAACTCATGAAGGATGATAAGTTGAGAGCGGAAATGGGTGTGAAAGCGTATGAAAGCAGCAAGCGTTTCGCTATGGATAAGATATTGAAGGAATGGGTGGAACTGATAGAAGAATGAGAAATATGAATTTGATAACAAAGATGTGCAATACCAAGTATGGCGTTGCTTTATTCCTGCTGTGTTATGTTGTGGTGTGCCAGATGGTGTTCAATATTGATTCATATCTTTATGCCAACACTGGGCATCATGATTCTGCAATATTCTTCCAGTGTGGAAAATTCTTGATGAATGGATATACGCCGTATGTTGATTTTGCAGACAGCAAAGGATTGTTGTTGTGGATTATATATGGCTTGGGATATGAAATACATCACTATTCTTATATCGGGGTGTTTTGGTTGGCTTGTCTTTCTTTCTGGGTCGCATTTCTTATCGCCTATAAGACTGCGAGGCTGTATCTTGACAAGCCCATATCACTTTTGGCGGCGATGAGTATGGCTGTTCCTTACTGGTACTGGAACTTTTATACAGAAGGAAAAGCTGAGCATTTCTGTATGCCATTCGTGGCTTATTGCGTATATCAATTATTGAAGATGATACGACAACCGCAACAAATAAAAGGTATTGCTTGGAAATGGGCATTGGTTGGCGTTAGCCTTGTGGCTGTAGTGATGATGAAATGGAGTATTGGATTGATGATGAGCTTGATAATAAGTATGGGCATCTATACTTACAAACAGACAACTTTGACAAGCTATGTTGTTAGCTTCTTGGCAGGGCTAATAAGTGCAGCACTTCCTTTTTTAATCTATTTTCTTGCAACGGATAACATGGGGACAATGTGGCATGAGTATTTTGCCAATACGCTGGCTTCTGTAAGTGAGCCTCTGCATGAAACAATTATCAGTTATTCGCATGAGTGGTTGCGGATGATCACCACCAAACGCATCATATACATTGTATACACATTACCGTTACTTAGAGAGTGTAAAATAAACTGTGTCAGGCTATAATAATAATAGTTTAACACAGTTCTTATAATA
>OCHM01000307.1_pt1 | contig 35939 bp, 31 predicted proteins | sample 1538901 | NCBI WGS metagenome assembly OCHM01 (sample SAMN04571734, study PRJEB22368) | human gut metagenome | biome: human gut; material: stool | host: Homo sapiens | place: Luxembourg | collected 2012-11-08 | reverse complement strand
TTGACACTCCCACACCGTGATGCAGTGCCAACCCATTTCCGCCAACTTCCGTTGTCACTATCTTTAGTATCAACGTCTCCACAGCCTTCTTTTTCTGTGCAAGCTTACTAATTATCTTCACCAATACATAACAAGATGATAATTGTTAGTAGTGGGGTTGCAAACAAACTTACTAATACCCATAATGCAGCATTACGGTGCCTTTTGTTTGCCATTACTGCCACTAAGACATACATGCCCACGTATATGCCTAAAACAAATATGCCTATAATCAAGGCAATAATAATTGCAATTTCTGAAGTTGCGCAGGAACCATGCAAATTGGAATCTGTCTCAGTCAAATAAGAGCTGGTCGCTGAGGCGTGTTCATACGTCGGTTCATCGGGAGTATTATATCCTATCAGTTCAAACTTAATTTTAAACCTTTGAGGATTACTATAGGCAGCTTCAGAGAGATAATATGAATAGCCTCTATCATGCTCGTAGGCATTGATATTTACCTTTTTTGTCAATCCTGGAGCAATTTCTATGTCTGATGTTAAGTCTTTATAATCGAGTGCTCGCCCCTTCATGTCAAGGTAAGTGATGCGGTAGGTAATGTTATGAATATCTTCATTGGTATTATTTTTCAATGCCAATGTGCCTTTAGTATCAATCCATCCTTGTTCGTATGAAACCATTGTTACCGCATTAAGCGTATCCTTTGATGTTGCTGACACACTCAATGATGTTATCAGCATGAGCATAAATAATAATTTTTTCATATCTTCTTTGTTTTTATTATTGAGAAAAATTGAGGACGTACTAAATAATTAGAACTCCTCAAAACTGAATGAGCGCTGGTTGTTGGCGCTATGGGGTAGATGTTTTTTAGGTGATAATCGATATTTAGGCTTACTGTTTATTTTATTATTCTGCAAATATAGCTTTTTCTAAGATAGCATGCAAGTCTTCATGCTATCTTTTTTAAAACATTTGAAAGTTTGTTGATATAGAATTGTATATAAGTAGGTATTCAAAATTAATCGTATATATTCATATAAATTAATGTTGAATACCTACCTATGCAAAAAGAGGATACTAAAACTTAGTATCCTCTTTTTGGTGTTTAGTGATTCCGTTGGGGTTCGAACCCAAGACCCACAGCTTAGAAGGCTGTTGCTCTAATCCAACTGAGCTACGGAACCATTTAATGTCTATATCTGCAAATAGCGGATGCAAAATTACACATTTTCTATGAGAAAAAGGAAGTTTAAGCGGAATATTACAGGATATTAACTGATATTAACACAGAATGTGGCATAGACTATAGGCTTTATAAGCAGAAATAATATCAGAAAAGGATAAAGACAATAACTAAAAAAGCGCATTTAGATACTTAGATATCTAAATGCGCTATTATAATATATAATGCCCAATAGCTTAAAATAAGCGAAGGCAAATAGAGTTTTTGCTTAAACTAAATATGTGAATATTAGAACAAGGTGAGGGTATACAGGTAGATGACAGCCGAAGGAATAGCCATGAGCGACGAGTCGAAGCGGTCGAGCATGCCTCCATGTCCTGGCAATATGTTGCCACTATCCTTGATGCCGAGAGTACGCTTGAAGAGACTCTCTACCAAGTCGCCAAGGGTGCCAAATACCACAACTACAAGACCTAAGCCCATCCATCCAGGTATGCTGAGCAGATGGCTGTTGTCGCCATTATTAGCCCACCAGCCTATCAAGGCAGCTACGACAATAACCAACAGTCCGCCACCTATAGAACCTTCCCAGCTCTTTCCTGGACTGATACGAGGGAAGAGCTTGTGTTTGCCCAACAACGAGCCACAACAATAAGCTCCCGAATCGTTTGTCCAAAGGAACACGAAGATGCTAAGAGGCAACAGCATATCGTAGCTCACTCCCATTTCGTCTGGCATAACCTCGAAGGCAAGGACGTTTATCATAGACAAAGGCAAAGCCACATACATTTGTCCGAGCATGGTGTAAGCCCAATCGGCCACGGCATTCTTGTTGCCTGTATATAGTTCGCTTATGAAGAGATAAACTACCGTGAGCAAATATGGCACAAAGATGATGAAGTTGGCAACTATTCCCATTCGCCATGCTGCCACGGCAAGAAACAAATAGACGCCAGCCACGGTAGAAATCATGCGATTTACCTTCACATCCTCGATGTCGTTGACAAGTCCGGTATATTCCCACATAGCCATACCTGTGATCAAGGCAAAGAGGAACACCATGGCACGTGGATTTAGGAAGCCCGCCACCATAATGGCAACGAACAAGATACCTGTGATAGACCTTACCACGAAGTTTTTCTGTTTGTCAGTCATATTGCTCTTCGATTATTGATTGTTGTCGTTTGCGCTTTCGTTTTTGCTTTCAGCCAAGGCTCTTTCGTGTTCTGCCTGTGCCTGCTTCACCTCGTCGGGCATATCGTCGAGCGAAGGTTCTGCAGCACGTTCGTTCTCTTCGATAATCTCTTGCGAGCGACTTACCCAAGGACGTTTGCCAAATATCTTCTCCACATCCTCGGCATAGATAACCTCGCGCTTTATCAAGAGTTCAGCCAGCTCGTTGTGACCTTCCTTATGTTCGGTCAGAATCTGCTTAGCTCGAGCATATTCGTCGTTGATGAGCTTCAACACCTCGTCGTCGATAATCTTAGCGGTAGTTTCAGAATAAGGACGCTGGAACTGATATTCCTGATTGTTGTAGTAGCAGATGTTAGGCAATCTGTCGCCCATACCTGCATAAGCAATCATACCGAAAGCACTCTTTGTGGCACGCTCCAAGTCGTTCATGGCGCCTGTAGAGATATGACCCGTGAAGAGTTCCTCGGCAGCTCTACCACCCAAGAGGGCACACATTTCGTCGAGCATCTGCTCCTTGGTAGTGATCTGTCGCTCTTCTGGCATATACCATGCAGCACCAAGCGCTTGTCCGCGAGGCACGATGCTCACCTTAACCAAAGGATTAGCATATTGGCAGAACCAGCTGATGGTAGCATGTCCAGCCTCGTGCAAGGCAATAGAACGCTTTTCGGCAGCAGTCATCACCTTAGTCTTCTTTTCCAATCCGCCGATTATTCTGTCTACAGCATCAAGGAAGTCTTGTTTGCCTACGGTCTGCTTGTCGTGGCGAGCAGCTATCAAGGCTGCCTCGTTGCACACGTTAGCGATATCGGCACCCGAGAAGCCAGGAGTTTGACGTGCAAGGAAGTCTACATCCACGCTATCATCCTTTTTCACAGGACGAAGATGCACGTTGAATATAGCCTTACGCTCAGCAAGGTCTGGCAGGTCGACATTTATCTGACGGTCGAAACGACCAGCACGCAGCAACGCCTTATCGAGCATGTCGGCTCTATTGGTAGCAGCCAACACGATGACACCACTATTAGTGCCGAAACCATCCATTTCAGTAAGCAACGCGTTGAGAGTGTTTTCGCGCTCATCGTTGCCACCCATAGCAGGACTCTTGCTACGCGCACGACCTACGGCATCAATCTCGTCGATAAAGATGATACATGGCGCTTTCTCCTTAGCCTGGTGGAACACGTCGCGCACACGACTAGCACCCACACCCACAAACATCTCTACGAAGTCGCTACCGCTCATCGAGAAGAAAGGTACGCCAGCTTCGCCAGCCACAGCCTTTGCCAACAAGGTTTTACCTGTTCCTGGAGGGCCCACGAGCAATGCTCCCTTTGGAATCTTACCACCCAAATCGGTATATTTGCGAGGATTCTTCAAGAAGTCAACAATCTCTTGCACCTCCTGTTTAGCCCCCTCTTGTCCAGCCACATCCTTGAATGTGATGCCCAGGGTGTTAGCCTTCTCATACAGTTTAGCTTTGCTCTTGCCGACATTAAACATGCCACCGCCGCCTCCGCCGCCCATACGACGACCAAGGAACCACATGAAGAAGAAGAAAATGAGAATAGGCGAGAGATTAAGAAGGATGTTCAAGAAGTTGTAACCATCCTTTTTCTCGTAGCTATAGTCAACAATCTTTCCACGCTTTTGAGCATCCGAGAGATATTTGTCGAGCTCGTCGCCTGAGCCGTATACCACATCTACGTATGGGTCGGCTCCGGTCTGACTGGCAGGCTTGTTGAATACCGTGCGAATAAATTTAGGATGCACATACATCTTTAGTTCGCCTTCGTCTTTGTTTACCACCACATTCTTGGCATATCCCTTCTCTACATAGTACTTAAATTTGGTGTATGTAGCCTTCTGCTGAGCAGCAGCCCCACTTGCCAGCGAGTCGCCGCCACCCGTTACGAAGAGAATGGCAAGAGTAGCTATGATGATGCCATAAATCCAATTCATATTGAATTTAGGCATCTTTGGCTGATTGCCGTTGTCTTTGTTTCCGTTAGGATTGTTAATATCCATATCTTTAGTTATCTTTAGGTCTTAGAAGCCTGTGTTAGTCGAGGTTAGGCACCATCTTTGTAGGTGCATCCTGCCACAAGTCTTCCAAATTATAATAATCACGCATTTCAGGCATGAATATGTGTACTATCACGTCTACATAGTCGATAGCCACCCATTGGCATGTATCGAGTCCATTCACGTGGGCAGGCTTTTCGCTTAGTTCTATTCTTGCCATGTCGCCTATCGACTCTGCGATGGCATTCACCTGAATAGGCGAGTTGCCTTGGCAGATAATGAAATAGCTTGCTATAGCGCCATCAGTTTTTCTAAGGTCGATAATAGCGATGTCTTCACCCTTTTTCTCTTGTATTGCTCTGGTTATAGTGTCAACCAGCTGTTCTGTCTTTACCATTCAGTTGTTTTTGTTTCCTAAATTAATTATGTATACATTATTTATATGCGATTCGCAAAGTTAATGCTAATTATTTGAATAACGTAGGTTTTAGTCTTTTAATTAGATATTTTTAGATAAATATCAACATAAATGCTATAAATACAGCAGCCCCACCAAACTTGCGTTTCACTATAGAACCACAACTTTGGTGGGGCTGAACAGTATATCATACTGTTAGTATTGCTCTATGTTATTTCTTCGACTTATGGCATTTGCAATGATTCCAGCTTGAGCCGTCGAAGCAATGAGTGCAGACCTTGCATTTAGGCATACCGATAGCCTCGATAAGGGTTTCTATCTTGTTGAATTTCAAGGTTGTCAAGCCCAATCGGCGAGCTATCTCGTTTACCATGCGATTATATTCTGGCGAATCGGTCTTGGCATACTGGTCGAGCTTAGCCTTGTCGTCGCCCTCGAAATCCTTGATAATCTGTCGGGTGATGAGTTCCATATCGCTCTTCGACGATGTGAAGCCGATAAACGGACATCCATATACCAATGGAGGGCACGAGATACGGGCATGCACCTCTTTGGCGCCATACTGGAAGAATGTAGACACATTATCGCGAAGCTGGGTACCGCGCACGATAGAGTCGTCGCAGAATACCACACGCTGACCATCGAGAATGGCATGGTTAGGGATGAGCTTCATCTTAGCCACAAGGCTACGACGCGACTGGTTGCCTGGAGTAAAGCTTCGAGGCCATGTAGGAGTATATTTCAATACCGCACGCTTGTATGGAATGCCATGACCTTCGGCATATCCAAGGGCTGTGCCCACACCCGAGTCAGGAATACCACACACGAGGTCAGCCTCGGTATCGTCGTCCTGTCCCATGCGCACACCACAGCGCTCTCTCACATCCTCTACGTTTATTCCCTCGTAGTCGCTCGAAGGGAAGCCATAGTATACCCACAAGAATGAGCATACCTGCTCTTCATCATTAGCTTCTTTCAACACCTCGATACCTTCTGGCGTAATCTTCACGATTTCGCCTGGTCCAAGGTCGCGCACTCTGCGATATCCCAGATTAGGGAAGCTCGACGTTTCGCTTGTAAAAGCATATCCTTCGCCATCCTCGCGCTGACCTATCACGATAGGTGTGCGTCCCAGCATGTCGCGTGCTGCTATGATGCCATCTTCAGTAAGGATAAGCATCGAGCACGAGCCATCTATGCGGTCAAACACCTGCGAAATACCATCCACAAATGATTCGCCCATATTGATGGTCAGGGCTGTAAGTTCGGTTTGATTGATGTTGTTAGCCGACATCTCGCTCAGATGCATACGCTTCGACAGCAGTTCGTCGGCAATTTCTCGTAGATTATTAATCTTAGCAACTGTCACCACGGCATATCTGCCCAAATGTGAGTTCACGATAATAGGCTGCGGGTCGGTATCCGAAATCACTCCCACACCCATGTTGCCATAGAAGCTGTCGAGTTCGTCTTCGAATTTAGAGCGGAAATAGTTTCTCTCCAAGCTATGGATAGAACGCGAGAAACCTCGTTCCTTGTCGAATGTTACCATACCTGCACGCTTGGTGCCTAAGTGCGAATTGTAGTCTGTTCCGTAAAACAAATCGTTTACGCAACTCTTTTTTAGTGCTGTACCAAAGAAGCCACCCATGTGAGTATCCTAAATAAATTGATGAATATGGGTGCAAAATTAGTAAAAAACCACGAGATACAAGCAAAATGCATTAAAAAGTAATTAAAATAGCATTATTTCTCATTTTTTAATTCATCATGGTTTTCGCTTTTCTCGCATATCGAATACCTACACAAGGCTAAAAAATAGCTTAAACCAAGCTGTTTATGCCCTAAAAATAGGCTTTTTAAAGGGATATTTTCAATAAACTTTGAAACGCTCTTTGATTAAGGAGGCAAATAAGCCAAGGAGAGAAGTAACGTAACAAACTAATAACCAAAGGGTTAAGGTCTCACGACTGCTTACAGCTTTCAGCTTAGCGTTTCAGTTTCAGTTGTTTCAGTTGTTTTTTAAGAGGGTGTTATTTTTTCTTTTCGCTTCTTCTTATTATATAACTTATTAATAATTAATTAGTTATATATAATATATATAAGGAGAGTGAAATTATGGGGTCTCATTTTTTAACTGAAACGCTGAAACGTTGAAACGCTGAAACGCTTTCCTACTATCCTCACCCCACTTCTCTCTCAAAGGCTCACCACTATTCCGTTTGGCTTTGTGGCCAGTTCACGAGATATAGTTTTTCGGTAGCTCGAGTGAAAGCAGTATATAGCCAATGAATGTAGTCGGCACCCAGCATCTCGTCGGTCATATAGCCTTGGTCGAGATACACATGCGCCCATTGTCCACCTTGCGCCTTGTGGCACGTGATGGCATAGCCATATTTTATCTGTAGCGCGTTGAAATGTTTGTCCTTGCGTAGTTGTGCCATACGGTCGGATTTGCGCGAAAAATCGGCATAATCAGCCATCACCGCCTGATACAATCGCTCTTGGTCATCGCGCGCAAGGGCTGGCGCTTCTGAGGTGAGAGTGGAGAGCAGCACGGTAGTCTCTATCTCGTAGTCGTCGTAGTCGGGAAACACCAATCGAGCCTCAGCAAAGCTAAAGCCATAGAGCTCGCGTATGGCTCTCACTCGCCCCACCCTGCATCTGTCACCATTGGCTATAAATGGAGGCGCTGTAGTGTCTTTCTCTGCTGTCGTGAGGCTATAGTTATTCTTCACCACCATCAGCTGGTCGCCCGAGCATAGCATTTCTTCGCGTCCCAACACTTGGTTTCTTATACCTATATTATATATATTAGCTCGTTTGTTGCTTCGCGTTATCACTATCGTGTCGTCCACTCCAGCATGGCTATAGCTCGACGCCAAGGTTTCTATCAGCTCGTCGCCTCTCACCACCTCTACGTCGGCAAATCCCTTGAGCCTAATGCGTGGCATCATGGTAGCCTCGTTGCGTGTAGCCATCAGGCGTATGGCTGTGGCGTTGTATAATATGCCGCTATCGGCACCCTGTCGCACCACCTCGTCGAGATGTGCTTGATAAGCCGTCATGCCGTAGCCCTCAATCACCTGTTTGCTCATGGCTGGCGACTCGCTCTCGCCTACAGGTGGCAGCTGTGCATTGTCGCCAATAAACATTATGCGACAATTGCGCCCGGAATACACAAACTGCATCAAATCGTCCAACAAACATCCGCTACCGAAGGTTTGTCCTTCGCCCATGCCGTTGCTTATCATCGAGCTCTCATCGACCAAGAATAGCGTGTCGGCATGCAGATTGTCGTTGAGCGAAAAGCTGCCGTCGATGCCGGTATATGCTCTTTCGCGATAAATTTTTCGATGAATGGTGTAGGCAGCAAGTCCTGAGTTTAGTGCAAACACCTTTGCCGCCCTACCCGTAGGAGCGAGCAGCAACAGCTTCTGTCCCACTTGCTTTAGCGTACGCACCATGGCGCTGGCAAGCGAAGTCTTACCAGTACCAGCCGAGCCGCTCATCACCATAGCCACATGCTCCTGGCGGTCGGCAAGAAAATGTGCAAACACATCCATCGCCTGCCATTGGTCGGCTGTAGGAGCAAAACCAAGGCTAGCGACAATACGTTGCTTAAAATCGTCGATAGTCATAGTGCAAAGGTAACATTAACAAACGAATTATTTATTTTTCTGCCACGTTTTTTGTATGTTCACCAAATTATTTGTACTTTTGGGGCAAAGATAATGCAAACGAGTGCAATGAAAGCTTGCTTTCGGATTGCCGAGTGCAGCTTATCTTATGAAAAGATAATGCAAACGAATGCAAACTATCTTACATAACAACATTAACCCGTAACTAAAAAAACTAACTATAATATGGATTACAAAGACTTTTTTGCAGAGATAGACAGACATCTCTTTCCTAATACAGACGTGAAACAAATTTCTGAGATGAACGACGACGAACAGCGTGCGTTCATGCTTCAGCAAGTAGACAAACTATTGGAGCAGCGCCACTTCGAAGAAATGGAATGGTGTGTAAACATGCTATGGGAAGAGAAAGATGGCGAATGGAAAGTACGCATAGAATCACCTCTCTTCGACCCTAAGCAGCGCGAGCTTATGGACGACGACGAGCGTGTGGTTTGTGCATTCTATGTCAGCACAATCGGTCTATGCCGTGCGTTGATAAATGCAGAAGAATTCTCGCCTATGACCTTAGGTATTGATGGCGACGAGGAATTCTTGGTAGACAACGAGCCACTTATCGACTTTGTGCTCGATTCGCCTTACAAGCATATTTCGGCACAAATTGCCTACACCATGTATCGCAAAGGCATCGAGAGCATGGCTATGGCATTCTATGCTCCTGCACAAAACTATCTCGCCAACCTATATTGCGACAAGCATAAGGCGCAAATAACAACTCCGCTTGGTTGCAACATCCCTGCCGAAGATTATATCTATACCATCGTCAACGCCCTGAAAGCTGTAGAGGCTCACTTGGCAGAAGGCTTCGAAATGGGACTGACCGAAGACGAGCTATTCCTACACGACGAGCTCTACGGCAAGTTTATGACTTCGTTCGACAAAAATGTGGTTGACGTGGCTAAGCAACTTTGCGCTTATATGGACAAGCAAATGCCAAACCTCTCAGACATCTATTTCCCTGAAGCCACATGGAAAGAGCAGTCGGAAGATTTCCGCACTAAGGCTTCAAAGGAAATCGACAACTTCTGCGCTATGGCAATAGCTATCGCCAACGCTACTATCGGCGAAGACTGGCTTACAGAAGACTCTATGGCCCTCAACTATCTCGAAGACCATGCCACAAGAAAGCTAACTGAGGAAAGAGAATAAAAAACTATTTATTTCAGATAAATACACACACATAAAAACGCGAATAGTCGCGTAGCCAAATGCGAATAGTCGCACAAGGCTACGCGACTACTCGTTTAAGACCATACGAATACTCGCATTAAACCTATTAATTTGGTTCAATATTTTAATGGACAGACGGAACTATATAATAAACATACTCATATAAAGTGGCAAGTATAATAACCTATATACGCATAAGGGCGGGGAACTCCTCTGAGTTCTCCGCCCTCTGCCTTAATTATTTGATAGGACAAATTGCTTATCAAAGCATACAAACGCATAAGATAACACCCCAATAGTTGCAGGCATTATCAATTGCTCTACTTATTCAAGAATTTATCTACTTGGGCAGCCGTTTTTATGCCACTTGCCAAAGCCCTTACCACAAGGCTCGCACCTGATGCAGCATCGCCAGCCACAAACACGTTGGCTGCATACTGCGGATGTTCTGGCTTTAGGAATCCCATAGCCAGCAACACCATGTCGGCTTTTATCACCTCAGGTTTGCCCTTTTCAACCATCAATGGGCGACCACCTTCGGGATTTGGTTTCCAATCAATCTCTTGCACACGCACACCTGTAAGCTTGCCATCCTTGCCAAGGAATTCGAGCGAATTGATGTTCCATCGACGGGTGCAACCCTCTTCGTGGCTCGATGTGGTCTTGAGAGTGCGAGGCCAGTTTGGCCATGGGTTCTTAGGGTCTTCAGGTCCCTCAACAGGCTTAGGCATGATTTCTATCTGGGTAACGCTCTTGCAGCCCTGACGATGGGCTGTACCGATACAGTCGCTACCCGTGTCGCCACCACCTATCACGAGCACATCCTTGCCCTTAGCATTCGCAAGCTCGTCTTTCTTAAACTCCATGCCTGCCAACACTCGGTTTTGCTGCGACAGCATCTCCAAAGCCAAGTATACGCCCTTGAGCTCGCGTCCAGGAATCTTGAGGTCGCGTGCCTGTGGTGTACCTGTAGTAATGACGTAGGCATCATATCCTTCAGGCAACTTAGTGAGGTCTACATGCTGATTATACAAGAATGTGATGCCCTCTTTCTGCAGTAGTGCCAATCTACGGTCGATGATGCTCTTGTTGAGCTTGAAGTTAGGAATACCATAGCGAAGTAGTCCGCCTGCATTCTCGCGGCTCTCATAAACCGTTACTAAATAGCCACGATGGTTGAGCTCGTTGGCAGCTGCCAGTCCAGCAGGTCCTGCTCCTATCACAGCCACCTTTTTGCCGTTGCGCTCAGGCACTACCACCTTCACGAAGTCTTCTTCGAAAGCATGCTCCGTGATGGCAGCCTCATCCTCGCGGTTGGTTGTAGGCTCGTGTTCCGTAAGGTTCAGAATGCACGCCTTCTCGCACAAGGCAGGGCAGATGCGTCCTGTAAACTCAGGGAAAGGGTTTGTGGCGTTGAGCAATCGGTAAGCCAACTCCCAGTCGCCCTTATAGAGTGCGTCGTTCCACTCTGGCGGCTTATTGCCAAGCGGACATGCCCAATGGCAGAACGGCACGCCACAATCCATGCAGCGAGAAGCCTGCATGCGTCTATCATTACTATTGAGAGTTTGTTCCACCTCTCCGAAATCATGTATTCTATCGTGTATTGGCCTGTATCCCGCTTCCTTGCGAGGTATGGTCAGAAATGCTTTTGGATTTCCCATTTTTTAATAATTAATAGTCACGTTGCATATCAGCTATTTTCTGCTGCAGTTTCTTCACTTGCTCTTCCTGCAAAACTCGCTTATACTCTATTGGCACCACTTGGATGAAGTCGTCGACATAATGGTTCCAATCGTCGAGCATGGTACGTGCAAGCTTAGAACCAGTATAGAGATAATGCTGGCGGATAAGCTCGTGGAGCTCCTTGCGATAGTTGCTATCTTCAACAAGGTTTATCTCCACCATATCCATATTGCAGAAATAGTCGAAATTGTGGTTCTTGTCCCATACGTATGCCACACCTCCAGACATACCAGCAGCAAAGTTGCGACCTGTTTCGCCAAGCACAACCACACGTCCGCCTGTCATATATTCGCAGCAATGGTCGCCAGCACCTTCAATCACGGCTATGGCACCTGAGTTGCGCACACCAAAGCGCTCGCCCACTTTTCCGTTGATATATAGTTCGCCCGAAGTGGCTCCATATAGTCCTGTGTTGCCGGCTATAATGTTGTCTTCGGCAGAAAAGTTGCTGCGGATAGGTGGCAATATCGATACACGACCGCCCGAAAGTCCCTTTGCAAAATAGTCGTTGGTTTCGCCCTCGAGCTTAAAGTCTACGCCCTTAACGAGGAATGCGCCAAAGCTCTGACCTGCCGAGCCTTTGAACTTCACGTTGATAGAAACATTCTTAGCCTGCTTCTCTTCGATATATCCACTCAGCATGGCACCCACAGCACGGTCGGTATTGCGAATGCTGTAGTCGAGGTCTATGTCGCCACCATTCTCGATAGTGTTCTTGGCAGCCTTTATCATCTGCTGATCCAGCACGTCGCTAAGGTCGTGAATCTGCTCTTTGTCGTGGTGCAAACCTTCGTTGCCTTCTTTCTGCAATAGGCGGCTGAAGTCGAGTGTGGCATATTTATAGTTTTTCTCCACCTCTTGTTCGCGCTCCACGAGGAGTTCGGTATGGCCCACAATATCGTTAAGCTTGGTGTAGCCCATCTGAGCCAAATATTCGCGCACCTCTTGAGCAAGGAATGTGAAATAGTTGACCAAATATTCATAATGTCCGCGGAAATGCGCACGAAGCTTAGGGTCTTGTGTGGCAACGCCCATCGGACAGGTATTCAGATTACATTTACGCATCATCACGCATCCCAATACTATCAGGGCTGCTGTACCAAAGCTATACTCCTCGGCACCAAGCAACGCCATGAGCACGATGTCGCGACCGCTCTTCAGCTGACCGTCTACCTGCAGGCGAACTTGTCCGCGCAAACCATTCTTAACCAAGGTTTGCTGAGTCTCCGACAAACCAATCTCTGGCGAGATACCTGCAAAGCGCATGCTCGAAGCAGGACTTGCACCTGTACCGCCCTCGGCTCCTGAGATAACTATCAAGTCGGCTTTGGCCTTTGCCACACCTGCTGCGATGGTGCCCACTCCGCTCTCGGCAACAAGCTTCACGCTAATGGCTGCACGAGGGTTCACATTCTTGAGGTCGAAGATGAGCTGTGCAAGGTCTTCGATAGAATAGATGTCGTGGTGAGGTGGTGGCGAGATAAGGCTGATACCAGGAATAGAATGGCGAGTCTTTGCGATGATGTCGTTGACCTTGAAACCAGGCAACTGACCACCCTCGCCTGGCTTTGCGCCTTGGGCAACCTTGATCTGTATTTCTTCGGCATTAACAAGATATTCGGTAGTAACACCAAATCGTCCACTTGCCACCTGCTTGGTCTTGCTCGACAACGAGATTCCATCTATTTCTGAATGGAATCGCTCGCTATCTTCACCACCTTCGCCCGTGTTGCTACGTGCGCCAAGCTTGTTCATGGCAAGTGCCATAGCCTCGTGTGCCTCTTTCGACAAAGCACCAAACGACATGGCGCCTGTTACGAAATGCTTCACAATCTCTTCCACAGGCTCTACCTTGGCAATATCGATAGGATTGCGCTTGAAGTCGAGGAAGTCGCGAATGAAGATAGGTTCCTGCTTGTTGTCTACAAGCTGGGTATATTTCTTGAAAGTCTCGTAGTTGCCTGTGCGCGTGGCAAGCTGCAAGGTGGCTATTGTCTCAGGGTTCCAAGCATGGCGAATGCCATCTTTGCGATAGTGGAACTGACCCTGACTTGGCAAGAAGCCCATATCCTGATGTGTAGCGAAAGCCTTGTCGTGGAATGCTATTGCATCCTTGGCAATAGTCTCTAAGCCTATACCGCCGATGGTAGAAACCTCGGTACCGAAGTATGTGCGAAGAAGACTCTCGGAAAGTCCGATGCTCTCGAAAATCTTGGCTCCACGATATGAGCGGATGGTAGAAATACCCATCTTAGCCATAATCTTGAAGAGTCCCTTCTTCACGGCTTTGATATAGTTGGCTTCTGCAGTCTCGTAGTTCTCCTGAATCTTTCCACGCTTCACGAGGTCGTCCAAGATGGCGTAGGTGAGGTATGGGCATAATGCCGAAGCGCCATAGCCCAACAATAGGGCTGCATGCATCACTTCGCGAATTTCGCCACTCTCTACGATAAGGGCTGTCTGCACACGCTTGCCGATGCTTATCAAGTAGTGGTGAACGGCACTCACGGCAAGGAGCGACGGTATAGCCACATGCTGATTGTCTACATCACGGTCGGAAAGGATGATATAGTTGTAGCCATCGTCAACACTCTTAGCAGCCTGTTGGCATAGATTGTCGAGGGCTTCGCGGAGTCCTTCCTCGCCCTTATCGCGCAAGAAGAGCATAGGCAACTTAATGGTGTTGAAGCCCTTGTAGCGTATGTTGCAAAGTATGTCGAGCTGAGTGTTGGTAAGTATTGGATGTGGCAAACGAACCATCTTGCAGTTGCTCTCGTCAGGATTCAAAATTCCCGAGCCTACCCTACCGATATATTCTGTAAGACTCATCACGAGGTTCTCGCGAATGGAGTCGATGGCAGGATTGGTGACCTGAGCAAACTGCTGACGGAAATAGTTGAAGAATATCTGTGGCTTGTCGCTCAATACAGCCAATGGAGTATCGTTACCCATAGAGGCTGTTGGCTCCTGACCATTTACCGACATAGGTACGATTGTGCCGTCTACATCTTCTTCGCCAAATCCAAACTCCATTTCCTTTTGCAATAGGTTGTCAACAGCATTGCTCACCTTACGGCCAGAGTGTATCTTCTCGAGCTGAATACGATTGGTGTTGAGCCATTGGCGATATGGATGTTGGGCAGCAAGATGCTCCTTTATCTCACCATCATAATATATCTTTCCTTCTTGGGTATCGATGAGCAGAATCTTTCCTGGCTGCAAACGTCCCTTCTCGGCAATATCCTGAGGGTCGAAATCCATTACTCCTACTTCTGATGCCACTACCATCATATCGTTCTTGGTGATGGTATAGCGAGCTGGACGCAGACCATTACGGTCGAGCATACCGCCTGCAAAACGTCCGTCGGAGAATAGAAGGGCTGCAGGACCATCCCATGGCTCCATCAATATAGAGTGGTATTCATAGAATGCCTTAAGGTCTTCGGAAATAGGATTCTTGTCGTTGAAGCTCTCAGGCACCATCACAGCCATAGCGTGTGGCAACGAGAGACCGCTCATCACGAAGAATTCAAAAACGTTGTCTAACGATGCCGAGTCGCTCATGCCAGGCTGCACAATAGGAGAAATGTTGCTGATGTCGCCAAGGGCTGGACTCGACAATACTGATTCACGGGCTTGCATCCATCCGCGATTGCCACGAATGGTGTTTATCTCGCCATTATGGCAAAGCAAACGGAATGGTTGTGCAAGACTCCATGTTGGAAATGTGTTTGTGCTGAAGCGGCTATGAACGAGTGCCAATCCGCTTGTAAAATAACTATTTGTAAGGTCAGGGAAATACTGACGAAGCTGAAGGCTCGAGAGCATTCCCTTGTAAACTATGCTACGACTTGAAAGTGAGCAGATATAGAAATCGTGAAGCGCCTGCTGCTCAGGATGCTGGGCTATGAGCTCAGCCACACGCTTCTCTATCTTCTTCCTTATTATATATAAGGTGCGCTCAAAGATGTCTACCTTGTCGTCGGTAACGCCCGTGATAAACACCTGCTTTATGGCAGGCTCCGTGGTTAGGGCTGCGTTACCAAGGCAATCAGGATTTGTAGGCACGCTACGAAGGTGCATCAACGACAATCCCTCGCGCTCTATCTCCTCAATCATTACCGAGAGAATCTGTCCCTGCAAAGCCTCATCTTTAGGAAGAAAAACTAATCCTGTGCCATACTTTCCTTTCTCAGGCACAGGGATACCCTGAAGCAATATAAACTCGTGAGGAATCTGTAACATTATTCCTGCACCATCACCAGTCTTGTTGTCTGCACCTTCTGCGCCACGATGACGCATGTTCTCAAGAACCTTCAAGGCGTTGTCAACCAGTTCATGGCTTTTGTTTCCATGGATATTCACCACCATGCCTACTCCACAAGCATCATGCTCGTAAGCAGCATTATACAATCCGTTTGCCATCATCTTGTTGCTTTTAATTAATAAATTCCTGTTATTCCTATCAAATTGGTTGCAAAATTAATAATTTGCTTTCATATTGATAATAGAAAGTATAATTAAAATAACATTAAAGTTGATAGCTTACAGCAACTACTTACAATCGCATTAAAAATACATATAAAAAGAAAGCATGTTGTAAGCAAATTCTTTTATTTTGCTTACAACATGCAACTTTGTTAATAAATAAGAGTGTCGTATACTATACTGAAAATGGTCCATTCTATAGCATTCCATATAGAAGACTGTCATTCATAGAATAGAATATGCAAGGTGAGGTCATAATCCTGCTATTATAAAATGCCTGTCTACTAAATTTTTAAGATGTTCGATCCTTTTGGTGCATCAAGTTCTATAGACTTATGCTCTATATTTCTACCGAAATCAAAATCATACGACAGTTTGACATATATGCTTCTTCCCAACATATCTGAAAAGTCTTTTTGATTGAACCGGTATACCCCGAAATCATAATGTTTTTTGCTGTATGGGTGTTTCTCAAACATTCTGCTACATCCCAATTCAACAAACAAAGGCCTTTACTTTGCCAATCCTCACTCGCCATTTCTATGATATGTCTAATATGATGTCAAGGAATGAAGGTGTGTGGTTGTCAAACGGTTGGGTAAAGACTTTGCTTTGGATATTCTTGCCGTGTTTCCTTTATACGGTCATTTCGATTGTATATTTTGTTGCATCATACATAGACAAGTAAGCTGAGGATGGGAAGAATTATACTCTGCAAAGGAAAGGATAGAAATGTAAATAAACCGTGTCTAACTATAACTTTTATAGCCTGACACAGTTTATTTTAGATTTTTATCGGTTTGACTTAACCGATTGAGAAATAAACTATTAGCGAATTATTTGAGAAATAGAGGTAACGATTTGGCAACTGTGCGAATTTCAGCGTTTTGCGTTGCTATGCTGTCAAATAACTCTTTCATTTGCAAATATAACATCTTTTTCCGAAAGTACGAACTGTTGGCAGCAATTTTATAAAATCAACTTGCGAAAAACGAAAATCATTCATCCCATTTACAAGTTGGCATGTTAAGAACATTGTCCGCTTTGTCATTTTGTTACCGGGATTTGTCCGCATGGTAGGAGAAGCGTACCAATCAGTCAAGTATGTTGTTTCATTATGTAATAGCCAGCTGTTTTTTGTGTAATACTCCGATAACGCTTTCTTTTTGCTTTTTATATGTGCAAGGGTCAAGCCCCCCACGGATAGTTACTTCGTTGGAGATTTTGGACTATATCACAACTTGGTTCAGAGTGATAATTTAATGTGTGTCAATGCACCATGATGTTTTTGGGTAATCTACCATCTTGCTATTTGTACTTGGTTCAGAGGTTGTTATTCCTGAATATCTTTCAACTGTAATAGGACCTCTTGATGCCGTGTAGAATTCTTTGGTATGAGTTTTGTAAGGGATAACTTTCTCCAATAGTGTTTTAAAATTATTATATATTTCTGTGTCTGTACCACATAAAGTCTGTACATAATCTCCGAAATCATAGAATATCACAGGGGAGTAGCCATCCATACGTTGAATATTTATAGCTTGTGTACTATCAAAAGAATAATTAGAGTGAATATATTTCATTAGTTCTGCCAACTCATCCAAGTAAGAGCAGTCTGTTACAGCCAACGTTCCATAAGGATATTGATAGTTAGAATAAAACTGATAAAATGACTCACATATAGCTTTGTAATCTGGTTTTTCTGATAAGAGATATTTGCCTATTGTGGAATATGGCATACCAAAGACCATCACTTCTGTTGGACAGGCAATCATATAGTTGGTTACATGGCGTAACTCATAGGCAACTTCCAACGATGACATATAGCAATCATCAAATAGAATATACTCCATTGACAATCCGTTATTAGATAAGCTTTGAGCAAGAGTGCTTATGTTTGTTTGGTATTCTGCTGTTAATCCGCCAAAAAAACGTGTCATAGGAACATTCTCAAAATCCCAATGATAAACAAAATCTTCCTTCGCTTTGCTACGGCTTTGTACAACAGGAAGCCAGCCCATGCCGTGACAACCGATAATCATTGAATAACTTTCAGCAGGAGCAAATGTTTTCATATCTCCGAGAATCTCTGTCAAACCAGCTTCTGTGGTAAAAGAAGGATTTACATATTCTTTTAAGACAGTCCTTTTACACGAACCGTTATTTAAAGTTATTTCAAACATCTCCGATTCAGAAGGGCTTGTAGATAAAAACACTATAATTCTTTCATTCTCTAATCCTTTTTCTTGTATAGCTTCTTCCATATCAGAAATGTTATTATAAAAATAACTTGTCAGATTTGTTGACCATGGGAGATACATAAAAACTGTTCTTTGATTATTGGTTTCTATTTCAATGTCTTCTTTTTCACATGAAATAAATAAGAATACCAATAGTATAAAAGGCAATATTTTTTTTATTCTCATATTATTTTGATTTATAGTTCCGTATTCACGTGTATTTTTCCGAAAGTTTTTGGAGCTGTACGAATGCGTTCTCCACAATTCTTGCATACCATAACATAATGGCGTATCTCTTTGACAACACTAAACTCAATTTTTGTATTTCTATTTATAACAAGACTGTAAAGAACCATATTCCAATACCCATATAAACGAATTTCCACTTTTTTATGCGAAAATGTACTTGTCATATATGCAATAGTTAGAATAACCACAGCAATGATAAGAAGGAATCGTTTTCTACTCTTCAACAAGAGGTTTGTATCTTTTATTTTTTGCATCATATCTTCCCATTCTTTTTAATATTTGATTTCCAAGAATTTGTATATTCTTGTCTCTTGTTAAATTATTGTATGCAAAGGTAGTGCTTTTAGCCTTTAAACTACTATCACACAACCCCTTTCTTTGAAAAGGCCGTAAAATCAATAGTATTATTGCGGTGATTGTACTGTTAGTAATTGCTTAACTCGTTACACCGTACTCACACTCTTACCACTCAGCTTCGCCACATCCCGAATGGAATATCCCTTGCGGAGCAGACTTATTACTTCCCTATATTGTGAACATGGTTTACCGTAATCTGAAAGCAGACAAGATACGCAAGCGCATATCGCATTACTTTGGCTTGCAACCAATTGTCTTAGAATCTTGGATAACGTCTTTGACACTGTTACGAAAAGCCTGCTACCAAGTGGGCTCATGCATGGATTTTGTTTTCACATACACAAAAGTGTATTTTTTAGCCACCCATCTCAGAAATACACTTTTGTGTCAAAGTTTTTTTTCATTCAAATTATACTTACCCTTTTAAACTGTTTATCTTGGCACAAACACTTTGCACATGGTCAAGCCCATAAAGCATTGAACGTGAATCAATACCCATCCACGAAAATAAAGTCTGAATTTTCTGGTATTCATTGACGATGTAACTTGTGTCTATTTCTGATGCATGAAGCCTGAAACAGATAGGTTCATGGTGTGCAATTCTATTTCTCAAACTGTTCACCTTGTCGAGTTCATTGAATATGTAGGCGTTGTTATATTGAACAGCCACCGATGAACGCGGCTTATTTGAAAAAGCCCTTAGCAGACATTGTCCTGTCGCACGATATTGTAGTGAGGAAAACATATATTTCCATACACCGAATTCCATTTCTGCAATAAGTTTGGAATGAGAATAGATGCCTTGTCTATTCAAGCGGTTGTATGCCTTTTCTATGATTTTCCTTGTCTCATTCATGCGTCCATTGGAGAATATTCCATTGTCTTGAACAGAATCTTTCAGCCAATTCTCTCCCAAGGTCGGCACCAAAAGACTATCAATCGCATTACGCAATGCCACTTCAAAGCAGCTAACTATCGTAAACATCTCCTGCGACAAACGTAAGTTGTAGCGATACAAAGCCATAGCCTTGCGAGTGTCACCATTCGCAGCATCCTTATATCTCTGCATTCGTTTGGCAGACAAGATTCGCTCAAATTCTAAATATTCCATAAAAAATCGTCCATTTACTTGGTTGTAACAAGAAAAAACACTATCTTTGTAGCGTTGATTCCCGGTAGCCTCTGATTCGTCAAGCTATCGGGTCTTGTTTTTATACGATTCTTGCCTACAAAATTTCACTTCATTGAAGTTTCATAGTCTTTGATGTCTTTACTTTTTACTAATGTCATCATCAGGTTGCTTACGATGTTTTGAGCGAAAAACCGAAATATTTGTGGTTACATCTTTTCCTCCTACTCGACCATATACTTTTATAGTGGCTTGTGCGCCTAAGAAGCCCGATGGCAAATCTTCATCCTTCAACTTGGCAAAGTGAATGCGAAGTGTCTTATTGTCGGTATTTTTCACAGAGACACCAACCTCTTCCTCGGTAGCAGAGATATTTTTCCCTTCATTGTTTTTTACTATTCCAAAACTGCAATCTAATAAATAGTTAATATTGTCGCAGTTAGTGCATGTCAGCTCTAAATCACCATCAATATAGGTGTACAAATAGATGAAGTATTTCGATACCTTAGGGTAAAGAGTTATACCTATTTCTTCGGGATAATAGCTGACACTTATATATTCAGGATTAGTGTTTGAAGTAGCCTTGAACAAAAGGGGCGAGTCTTTCACTTCATCGCAACTGCTTAATATCACAACAGTAAGCAATGAAAATAGCATTGTTAAAAGCTTGTTCATATCTATAATTTGTTTTGAATTCTTGTTCGCAAAGGTACTGTTTTTTTTCTCATTCAAGGAGTGATGTAGCAATTATTTTATTCCGCTTCATTATATTTTTCTAAAGAAATTTGTAACGTACATTATTTCGCCTCGTCAAACTTCTTTATGAGCATAGTCGGATCTTCATAAAACTTGTCTGTATCAAGCTCCTTAATAATAGGCTTCATTTCAGGAAAGTCTTTGAAGACAATTTTCAACATTGCTTTCACACCAATGGCAGATGACATCCAAAAAGCTCTGGCGACATCCTCACCCTTAACCTTAAAATAATAAATGCAGCCACCTCCAGTTATTTGTAAATTCTTGGTATTGGTCTGAGTGGTAATTGGATGCATATATGCAGTAGCTCTCTTTCCCTCATATAAAGGAATCATAAATACTGGTTCTTTGTATGGTTTTGGACTTTTGACCCAAACGCTCGGCATAGTTTTTTGCGCCATCAGAGGAACGAATGTAATCCATTCTTTTCCTTTCTCGTCGAAATACTTTACTTCTTTTATCTCAGAAGATTTGTAATCTTTATGCTCACCATTCTTTTTATCTTTAACACGGATTTCACTTCCATTGTCGTACATAAACAAAGATTTAGTGATTCCACTCACTGTTTGACCATTGTTCAGTGTCAACTTGATGTTCTGTGCTTGCATTGTAAATGCAAACAACAAGGCAAATAGCATTGTTAAAATCTTCTTCATATTCATTCTCGTTTTATTAGGTATAAATTATTATTTGATTTGCAAAAATAGCATTTATTTGCAGAATTCCAAATGTTTAAAGACTTATTAACGTAAAATATTGGTTATCTTACTCCACCAACCGCTATTGGGTATAAATCGTGCTGTGGGAACTTCTCGCAGCCGATATAGAGGGTGTCGAAGGCATCGGTGCCGTCGGTTCGGTGTTCGAGAAGATCTTTGTTCTCACCAAAAAAGGTGCAGATGAAGCGAAGCGTAACAGGAGATGAAGCCGTTGGCTGCTGCCCACAAAGGAAAAGCCATTGTCCTACGTTGGTTGGGCGCATGACAAAGGCTTTATCTGGAAAGGCGGATTAGGAGGGATTCCGCTTCAATGAAGTTACCACCAATGATTACTATTGTAATATGGAGTGTTGTCTACATCAGACAAAAGTTTTGAAAATGTATTATGCAAGAATTTTGCTCTTTCAAATATCTGCAACCATCCTTTTTGAGAAGGTTCAAAGGTTTCATTCTTCTCAAATGAAACATCAGCTTTACCAAATAAAAAGTTTAACCCCTCAATAGTTTTTTCGGCTAATGGGCGCAAGAAATAATGTAACGATAATCGTTTGTCGCTATCATCAAAAATATAATGGATTTCAAACTTTATAAAGTTGCATACATCCCACTCGAAAATTGTAAAATTTGCATTATAATCCTCTGCAGCTACTATCACTCCATTTGGAACTTTATTAGTAATTTGCTGCTTTAAATAATATTTCTTTCCAAGTTCAAAATTCACTTTTTCTACACCAAAGGGATCTTTGCCATATATAGAACTCCAAGGGTCATCCTCTTCTGGAATTGGATCATATGAATATTTATTCCATTCAATTTCATGAATAGATAATTCATCTGTTTGTGTGTCACAAACAAGATAAAGAGTTTTATTATTTTTCATCATAAACGTGCTATTTTATTTCAACAATAATAGGAACATGGTCGCTCATGCGGTTGGTTTCATCCCAGCTAAATAATTTGTAGTTTACAATTTCTGCATTAGTAAATGCATAGTCTATGAAGAATTTGGAATTTTCACGATACATATGGAAATATGTAGGATTGCTCTCCTTGCCGTATTCTTCATTTAGTATGGCATGATGGGCAGACACGAGGTTATGATGCTTCATCCAATCAAACACTTCTGTTGAGTTTTGCTTGTTACCTTGTGGCTTACTTGGTGTGGATATTATGTTATAGTCGCCAATTATGATGGTCTTGTATTGCTCAATATAGGTTTTGTAATACTCCAAAATGTCCAAAAGTAAATCTATGTACGAGTTGCTTGTCTTTCCCTTTATAATTGTAGGCCATACTGCAAGCAACAAATATTCATCGTCAATAAGAACAGGAATAGCATAACTAAGAATTGCTTTATACCATGATGGAATTATATGTTTGTATTTATTGCTTACAATAACACCAAGGCCTTTGTTTTCATAATCGCCTACCCAATAGAAACTATATTCTTTGGGAATTTTTGTTTTGTCTTTGTTCGCACATTCGGGAATGACAAAAGCATCGACACCATTATTTGCCAACGCCCAATCTACCTTTTCTTGTTTGAACCAAGATATATTGTATGATAATACTTTCATAGATGTAGTTTTATGTCACAAAGTTACACCATAAAAACGACAAACAGATATTTTTATTGCATTATCTCACCCCACCCACGCAATTGGATATAAATCGTGCTGTGGAAACTTTTCGCAGCCGATATAGAGTGTTTCGAAGGCATCGGTGCCGTCGGTACGGTGTTCGAGAAGATCTTTGTTCTCACCAAAAAGGTGCAGATGAAGCGAAGCGTAACAGGAGATGATGCCGATGGCTGCTGCCCACAAAGGAAAAGCCATTGTCCTACGTTGGTTGGGCGCAAGACAAAGGTTTTATCTATTAAGGCGGATTCGGATGGAGTCCACGTTAATATGTTCATTCAGTGAATCATTAGCATGTAATTTACCAAAAGGGTCAGTATAATAATATTTGAAAATATTTACTCTGGCGCCCATTCCAGTATGTGCTACTATATATTGTGTATTTGGCAATAATTTTATGAATGAAGGGTCGCGATTATATTCTCGTGTGTATGAAGAGGATTCAATTACTTTAAATTTATTTGGAATCTTCCTTTCTAAATAAATGGTGTCAACTTCCTTGTATGGTTTCGGGGTTCGTAGGAAAAAGTCATAAGTATATGCTTTGCTAAGGCTGTCCCATGGCTCAATGGAAAAATGCAGCATTTGGTTGATGTAAAAAACTTGTTCTTTTTCAGATAGTTCAAAATCATGATTGTCACAAGAGCACATCAAGAACAAACACATTGCAAATTTTATAATATACTTCATATTGAAAACTTTAATGAAAACTACATATTGACCTTTCTGATAAGTTCACTAACAACATTTTATAGTCCTTATTGTTGCCATTGAGAGGATTAATAACATGATTTTTAGGATTATCTGCAAATGCGTTGGTAGTATTTATTTCATATTTTGTAGTTCTATATGCATACAGATTTGCGAATACAAAAAGATGCATATTTTCTTTATAGCATAAGTATTGTCTAAAATAATAATCTATTGTATTGTTTTTATTAGAATAATGATTTTTATCTTTGTCGTCAAGATATTTCGCAACAAGAGTTTCTACATTATATATGCAATCTTTTGTCATTTGTATATATTCCTGTTTGTTCGTTAGAACTTTTTTCCCATTTGCAAATTGAGCATTAGACGATAAAACATGAATTTTGGAATCATTACTGCAGTCTTTCGCCCATTTCTTCTCAATTATTGTTGAGTTTGTATTTTGCTCTTTTCTTTCACCTTTACAGGCATACAAACAGAACAAAATTATTACTATGAAATACTTTTGCCACATATAGTAAAATTTCTGATTGAACATTCAACTTTTCTTTTCAAGGATTCTAAGATTAGGTTTTTATAGTCAATATTTGACTGCTTTTAAAATTTTCCCATTGCGATTTGTCCAAGCCTTAATACGACATTCCACAGCACCCAAGCCTGTGGATGAAATTGTATAGGTGGAGTTCGCTTTTAGTTTTATCTTTCTTTCAGATGATGGTATTCCACCACGGCTAACAATATATCCATTTGGAATATAGTTGTTCAAATCAATTTTTGTAGGAGGTACACATAATGAATCTTGCCATATCAAAAATAATGCGCCTTCGTATGATTTTCCATTTGGAAGAACGGAGTCATTTTCAAAACATAAGTCATAAAAATAGCCATTACTGATATGGAGAGATTGTTTGTTGGTGTCGAAATCGAAATCAATCGTTCTTCTACAACCACAAATAAGAAAAGCGAGAAGGCAAATCACGAATTTCCTCATTTTTCATTATTTAGTTTAACCTCACAAAGTTACACCATAAAAACGGCATTTCCTCCGTTTTATTGCATTATCTCACCCCACCAATCGCAATTGGATGCAAATCGTGCTGTGGGAACTTCTCGCAGCCGATATTGAGCGTATCGAAGGCATCGGTACCATCGGTACGGTGTTCGAGAAGATCTTCTTCTGATTCAGGTTGTTTTCACCAAAAAGGTGCAGATGAAGCGAAGCGTAACAGGAGATGAAGCCGTTGGCTGCTGCCCACAAAGGAAAAGCCCTTGTCCTACGTTGGTTGGGCGCAAGACAAAGGCTTTATCTGGAAAGGCGGATTAGTAGGGATTCCGCTTCAATGCAAAATATACTTTCTGTTTAATTTGGCTACTTTGTACTCGTTATTATAGTAAGAAAGTACAAACTTTATTGCTTAAAAAATGCCCTAAAAAAGTAATACGTGATACTTGCCCAAGTATTACGTATTACTTTGCAAAGTATTACGTGATACTTTGCGAAGTATCATAGGCTACTTATTTGGTTGTAATCTTGAGTATGTGACTATTACTATGAAAATTAGTATTTCCTTACTTCGCCCGTTGTGAAATTGATATCAAACTTGTCGCAATATTCAAATTCGCATTTACCATCCTTAAATGATATAGGGAAAATGATGATGCGCGAAGCTGGCAATTCGCGCTCAAGCCAACGGTCGCCTACATATAAATATGTGGTTTGCTTAGTGCCCTTAATCTCCAACACGGCAGCCGCCTGAGTGCGGAAAGCCTTGTCGTCGCCTATATTCTCGAGTTGGCTCCATCCTTTGCCGAGTTTCTTTGATGTAGAAAGTTTGCATTGATTTGGTGCCCATCCTGTACATGCTGAGCTAAGCATATAGTAGAGTCCGTCTTTGTTGACTATAACAGGAGCTTCGCGACGCAAATCCTTCATCACACATTTATGGGAAACCACCTTGGTATAATCATCAGAAAGCTTAAAGATACCGATATTGGTATTCTCGGTTGTGGTAGAAACGAAATAAGCTTTGCCATTGTTGTCGACAAAAACATTACAGTCGCGCGATTTCACTCCAAGTGGTCGTCCGCTCCACTCAAGCTTGTATGGTCCGCAGATAGAGTCGGCAGAAAAGCATGCTGCCTCAGAAGCTGCATAGCGTGGACCTTCCCAATGGCACCAGATGATAAACTTGCCTGTCTTAGGGTTGCGCATAATCTTGGCACGCTCTATGAAGCGAGTTTTACCAAGTTCAGGAACGGTAACGCCATTCTTAACAACTTTGGCTTCGAAGCGCCAGTTTACAAGGTCGGTAGAAGAATACATGTTGACATCCGGATTCCATGAGTCGCCACGGTCTTCGCCCACCATATACCATCTGTCGCCATAACGAAGAAAACCAGGCGCATGTGCCTGAATGGTGTCGCCATTAGTGTCGTACCATACCTCGCCATTTTTGATGGTTGTCCACTCATCAGCCAAAGCAAAGGTAGAGAATGATAATAAACAGAGAATTAAGCTGAATAGTTGTTTCATAAATGAATAGTTATAAATTGATAATAATAGTTAGTTGATAATATATTGTCTAAAATAGACGAAACATCTGGAGTATCTTTGAATAATAGAACTCTTAGAAGTTTCTGATACTTCTAAGAGTTCTAATAGATTGCGCACTTACATATATCCCAACCAGCGCAAAACATCGTTGAGGTTGGCCACTACCAACAACAACAGCAATATGCCGATACCGATATATTCAGCCCATATCATGAAGTTTTCAGATGGCTTGCGACGGGTTATCATCTCGTAGAGCAAGAACAGCACGTGACCGCCGTCAAGGGCTGGAATAGGCAGGATATTCATGAAGGCAAGGATGATGCTCAAGAAGGCTGTCATCTTCCAGAACATATACCAATCCCATGCTGCAGGGAAGAGGTTGGCAATAGCCCCGAAGCCACCAAGCGACTTAGCGCCATCGGCTGTAAACACATATTTCATATCGCTTACATATCCTTTCAGCACGTCGATACCATAATTAACACCAGCAGGGAAGCTTTCGAAGAAACAATATTCTATATGTGTCTGCTTATAGTCGGTAGGCATCTTGTTGATATAACCCAACTTGAGATCAGAAGTAAGCGTAACGGTTGCTGTATCGAGCAATCCTGTCTGAGCCTTGCGAGCTACTACGGTTGTTGTCAAAATCTCGAGGCTATCCTTATGGCTCATTCCCTTAACGAGGTCTTGGCTCATGGCATTGAGTTGATCGGTCAAATCGCCAAAGGTCTCTACCTTCTTACCGCCTACGGCAACGATAGTATCGCCCTTAGCAAGTCCTATCTGATGAGCAGGACTGCCTGCAATCACGCTATCTACAATGCAATCCATCCAAGCGCGAGTAAAGGTAGGCTGCGACTGAATCATGCTCAAAAGGTTGAGCTCGCCAGGAAGGTTTACGGTAACGGTTTTACCATCGCGCAACACTCTTACTTCCTTAGCCTCAGAAAGGTCGCGATATACATCAATATCGAATTTCTTGAAGTCGCCCTTTTCGGTACCGAGCAAGATGTCATGGTCGTGGAATCCAAGAGTTTTTGCTTCCTTATTAAACTGCATACCTTGCTTCATGTCCTTGGTGGCAACATAGGTTTCGCCCCAAGTAAACATTATCATGGAATAGATGAACAACGCAAGGAGGAAGTTTACCAACACACCACCTATCATAATAAACAAGCGTTGCCAAGCTGGCTTAGAGCGAAACTCCCAAGGTTGGGCAGGCTGTTTCATCTGCTCGGTATCCATACTCTCGTCTATCATTCCCGAAATCTTGCAATATCCGCCAAGAGGCAACCAGCCAATACCATAAATGGTGTCGCTATTGCGCGGTTTGAACTGGAACAGATGGAACCAAGGGTCGAAGAACAGATAGAATTTCTCTACTCTTACGCCAAAGAGCTTTGAGAAAAAGAAGTGTCCACCCTCATGTAAGAGGATCAACAAAGAAATTGCTAATATAAACTGAAGCAATTTGATGAGAAAAATTTCCATTTAATATATCAAGTTGTATTATTTTTACTTTTTTACTCTTTTATTTTTTACCCTTTTACCTTTCTACTTTTTTACCTTTTCAACCCTTTCGCTTGCCACAGCTCTTGCTTCGGCATCTGTGCGCAGATAGGTTTCAAGACTTGATGTAGTATCGAAGGCTACGGTCTGCATGGTATGTTCGATGATGTCTGCCATGGCAGGATATGAAATCTCGTCTTTACGGAAGGCGGCATTCACTATCTCGTTGGCTGCATTAAGGATGCAAGGCATATTGCCACCACGATTGATAGCCTCGTAGGCAAGAGCCAAGCAACGGAACTTCTCTACATCAGGCTCGAAAAACTCTAACGGACGCTCGAAGAGATTCAAGCGCTTGCCGTCGAGATGCAAACGGTCGGGATAAGAGAATGCATACTGGATAGGCAGACGCATATCTGGTACGCCAAGTTGAGCCTTGATGCCGCCATCAACAAACTGTACGGCACTATGCACGATAGATTGTGGATGGATGAGTACCTGAATCTTGTCAGCCTCAACGCCAAAGAGCCATTTTGCCTCCATAACCTCGAAACCCTTGTTCATAAGGGTTGCTGAGTCGATGGTAATCTTTGCTCCCATATTCCAAGTAGGATGGCGCAAAGCGTCGGCAGCCTTTACTTGTGCCAACTTCTCGGCAGGCAGGGTGCGGAAAGGACCACCCGAACAGGTGAGGAGAATCTTTTCTATCTCGTTGTCGCCTTCGCCAACCAAGCTTTGGAATATTGCGCTATGCTCGGAGTCGACAGGCAATATTGGCACATGGTTTTCTACAGCCAACTTGCATATAAGTTCGCCTGCCACGACCAAGGTTTCCTTGTTGGCAAGACATATTTTTTTCTTTGCCTTTATGGCATGGATAGTTGGTTCAAGGCCCGAGAAACCTACCATGGCGGTAAGCACCATATCGATAGGTTCAGCCTCAACGATATCGCAAAGAGCCTGTGCTCCAGCATAGACCTTGACTTCAGGCATGTCGTCCATCAGACGGCAGAGGTCTTGGTACTTTGTTTCATCTGCCACAACTATGGCAGCAGGATGAAAGCGGTGAGCCTGCTCGGCAAGTAGCTCGATACGAGTGTTTGCCGTGAGACAATAAACCTCGTATAAATCCTCGTGCTGCGAAATAACATCAAGGGCTTGGGTGCCGATGCTACCAGTAGAGCCAAGGATACATATTTGTTTTTTCATTACTTTATTGTATGATAAAGAATTCTTATTGATAAAGATTCGTGTTATGAATGGTAAAGCTAAAAAAGGGATTAGCCCAAATCCAAGATACCATCGGGCAAAGTCATGGTTATCTTTCGAGCTTCGCCATCAATATCTTTTATCCAATCAGGATTTACAGGCACAAGAATCTCGTTGCCATCGTTGGCAGTAATCTCGAAGAGCACATTCTCGGTAGTGTCGTCGATACTATCAAGGCGACCGATGGTCTTGCCTTTATCAGCATCAACAACCATATAGCCTACTATCTCAGGCAACGACATCTCGCCAGTATCTGCCGAGTCGGCAAGACTACGAGGGAAGAAGACTCCGCAACCTGTGATATTGCGAGCTTGCTCCTGAGTGTCGATACCTTCAAACTTCACGAGAGCTGTCTCGTTGCTACGAAAACGATATTCCTCGAAGAAGAAAGGTACGAGGATGCCATCTATGTCAAGAAACAGATAGTCGGCATCCACACGGTCGAAGACGTCGTCGTCGAAATATAACGACACCTCGCCTTTCACACCATGCGACTTACCTATGGTACCTATTTTATATACGTCATCTCTCTTAATCATCGATTCTTGATATTTTAGCGCCAAGCTTGTTTAGTCGTTTCTCTATATCCTCATATCCGCGGTCTATCTGAGCGATGTTGGCAATTCGGCTTGTGCCTTCAGCACTAAGGGCGGCTATAAGCAAGGCGATACCTGCACGAATATCAGGACTGGTCATTCTGCCTGCACGAAGCTTTATGTCATGGTCGTGACCTACTACCACGGCTCTATGTGGGTCGCAAAGGATAATCTGCGCACGCATATCGATAAGCTTGTCGACAAAGAACAAGCGGCTCTCAAACATCTTCTGATGAATCAATACGGAGCCCTTGGCTTGGGTTGCCACAACGAGCAATACTGAAAGCAAGTCTGGTGTGAGTCCTGGCCATGGAGCATCGGCAAGGGTCATGATGGTGCCATCGATAAAGGAGTCGACAACATAGTGCTCCTGACGAGGGATGAAGAGGTCGTCGCCCTCTACTTCTATCTTTACGCCCAAACGACGGAAGGCATCAGGGATGATTCCAAGATTGCGCAACGATACATTCTTTATTCTAATGCCGTTGCCCACCATGGCAGCCATACCGATAAACGAGCCTACCTCTATCATATCTGGCAATATGCGATGCTTGGCTCCATGCAGATGCTTCACTCCAACGATAGTAATAAGGTTAGAGGCTATGCCGCTAATATTGGCACCCATATGGTTGAGCATATGGCAAAGCTGCTGGATGTATGGTTCGCAGGCTGCATTATAGATAGTTGTGGTTCCTTTTGCTGTTACTGCAGCCATAATGATGTTGGCAGTACCTGTTACGGAAGCCTCGTCGAGGAGCATATAGCATCCCTTCAAGCTATCGGCCTTGATCTGATAAACATCGCGCTCTTCGTCGTGAACGAAGTCGGCTCCGAGCTTATTGAATCCAAGGAAATGGGTGTCCAAACGTCGACGACCAATCTTGTCGCCTCCTGGTTTTGCCACGGTAGCCTTGCCAAAACGACCGAGCAACGGACCAATCATGAGCACGCTACCACGTAGGGATGCACATTTGTTCACAAACTCCTGACTATTCAGATAGTCGAGGTTTAGCTGGTCGGCCTGGAAAGTATAGTCGTGACGAGAGTTGCGTGTAACCTTCACGCCAATCTCTTGCAACAACGATATCAGGTTGTTGACATCAAGAATATCTGGGATATTGGTTATGCGTACAGGTTCGGAAGTAAGGAGCGTAGCGCATATCACTTCCAAAGCTTCGTTTTTAGCACCTTGTGGGGTAATGGTTCCCGACAATAGGTGTCCGCCTTCGATAACAAATGATTCCATGTTGTTTTATCCTCTCTTTTTCTTTTTAGGTGTTGGTTTATCGTTTTCTCGCACCACTTTGTTGAAAACAAATGTAGAGAGATCGAGCTGTATGGCGCCGTCGGTAAATTGTGCCAAATCGGAAGCCACCTTCTCGTTGTCGTTTGAACCATGGCTCCATTGAGTAAGGTCGCGCTTCATCTGGTTGGCAACAAGGCGTACCAACTCGTTGCGCTCTCTGCCTGGCTCCATAGTCTTTAGCTTATCGCATGCCTCCATCACGAGTTTGCCGTAATGTCTAACGCGAATACGCGACATAGGATATTTCATCGGAGCTGGCTTTGCCTGCATCTGATGAGCCTGGGAAACATCGAATGGATAGTCGATATCGAGCTTGAAATTGCTCATTATGGCGAGATGATCCCATAGCTTCTGCTTAAAGTCGGCAGAATCCTTGGCATATGGCGACATGCGCATCATGGTAGTGATGATGGTATCGGCACAACGCTGGCGTTCGGCCTTTGTCGGCAAACCGATGGCATGGTCTACCATGAGCTGTATCTCGCGACCATATTCAGGAAGCACAAGTCTCTCGCGCTGGGTATTATAGTCAAGTCCTTTTATATTCATTTATAATAGTTTTTTCGGTTGTTTAGCCACGAAGTCCTTCAGATAGAAAGGCACGAAATAAGCCACATCCTCATATTGACCCTTAGCAATACGCTTCTCGGCTAATGGGAACATATTCTTAGCCAAAGGCTCTATGCCCTTGATGAGCTTTGCATTCTCGTGAGCGATAGTTTCCATACATTTCTCGGCTCCATTACCAAAGAAATATACTGGCGCCTGGTCGAGATATTCTTTATATGTATCGGCATCCACGATGTCGGCTTGTATGCAACGCTTTTCTTTCAATCCACAGTCGAAAATCTGAGCATAAACCTCCATTCTGCGAGCGTCGAGCATAGGACACAACAGGGCATTGTCTTCCTCTATCTTTTCGCCAAGCAACAAAGGCACACACATCAATTCCAAAGTAGGAACAGCTATGAGCTTTACGCCACGACCATAGCAGATGCCCTTTGCCATAGAAACTCCAATTCGCAAACCAGTATATGAACCTGGGCCGCAGCTAACAGCTACAGCATCCAAAGGGATATTACGATCATCAATATAAGCTAAGGCTTCATCAACAAAAACGCCAAGGCTCACAGAGTGATTATGAGCGCTATGATCTTCTTTGTTGAACACCAAATCTCCATCTACGCTAACTGCCAACGAACACACATCTGTGCTCGTTTCTATATTCAAAATGCACGACATAATAAATTTATTATCTTAATAATGCGCAAAATTACTCTTTTTTCGCGCAAAAATGTTACTTTTGCAGAAATTTAACGCATATACTAATTATGATACAGTCAATGACTGGCTACGGCAAGGCTGTCGTAACCTACAAAGAAAAGAAAATTAATGTAGAAATAAAGTCACTAAACAGCAAGACTGTCGACATGTCTACACGTATTGCTCCGCTATATAGAGAAAAGGAGTTGGAAATACGTCAGACTATCGCTAAAGCCTTGGTAAGAGGCAAGATTGATGTTGCTGTTTGGATAGAGAAAGATTCGGGCGTAGACGCTACTCCTATCAATGCAGCTCTTGTTGAGAATTATTATAATCAAATAAAGGCTATTTCTGAGTCTACAGGCATACCTATGCCACAGGATTGGTTCTATACTTTGCTCAGAATGCCTGACGTGATGCAGAAGACAGAAGTGGAAGTTCTCGACGAAGAGGAGTGGAATGTGGCTAAGCAGGCTATTGACAAGGCGCTCGAAGCTATCATCGACTATCGCAAGCAGGAAGGCAAGGCGCTCGAGTTGAAGTTTACGGAAAAGGTAGACAATATCGAGGCTCTGCTTAACTCTATCGAGCCTTACGAGAAGTCGAGAGTGGAGAAAATCAAGGCGCGTATCATCGATGGTCTTAACCAGATTCCTAATGTGGAATACGACAAGAATCGTCTGGAGCAGGAACTTATCTACTATATCGAAAAACTGGACATTAGCGAAGAGAAGCAGAGATTGGCTAACCACCTGAAATACTTCCGCGAGACTATGGCTGAGAACGAAGCTAACGGCAAAAAGCTTGGTTTCATAGCTCAGGAAATGGGACGCGAAATCAATACCACAGGCTCAAAGAGCAACATGGCAGAAATGCAGAATATCGTGGTAAAGATGAAGGACGAGCTCGAACAGATTAAGGAACAGGTTCTTAACGCACTATAACAATAAGAAATGAATACAGGAAAACTCATTATATTCTCAGCTCCAAGCGGTAGCGGCAAGAGCACTCTCGTGAACTATCTCATGGAGCAACATCCAGAACTTCAGCTGGCTTTCTCTATCAGTTGCACTTCGCGTGCACCAAGAGGAAAAGAGAAGAATGGTGTGGAATATTTCTTCCTTTCGCCTGAGGAATTCAAGAAGAAGATTGCAAACGACGAATTCTTGGAGTACGAAGAAGTTTACGAAGACAGATTCTATGGCACTTTGAAGTCGCAGGTGGAAGTGCAGAGCCAAGCAGGACAAAACGTGGTGTTTGATGTCGACGTCAAGGGTGGCGTAAACATCAAAAAGCATTATGGTTCGCGTGCGCTTAGCGTATTCATCCAGCCTCCTTCGGTAGAAGAGTTGCGCAACCGCCTCGTGGGTCGTGCTACAGATGCTCCTGAGGTTATTGAGCAACGACTAAACAAGGCTGAATACGAGCTGTCGTTTGCCGATAAGTTCGACCGCATAGTCATCAACGACGACTTGGAGAAGGCGAAGGTTGACGTATATAATGTTATCAAGCAATTCCTTGACGAATAAAGCACATAATGCCTTGATGAAGAAAATAGGTATTTATGGAGGGTCGTTCAACCCTATACATACAGGCCACATCTCGTTAGCAAAGCAAATCATCAATATTGCCAAGCTCGACGAGGTGTGGTTTGTCGTTTCACCCCAAAATCCTTTTAAACAAAATAGTCTTAGCTTAATATCCGACGAGATAAGGCTTGAGCTAACGCGAAAGGCGCTTGAGGACGAACAACAACTAAAGGTTTCTGATTGCGAATTTCATTTGCCACGCCCATCCTATATGTGGCACACCCTGCTGGCGCTATCCAGCCAACATCCAGATGCAGAATTTAATCTCATCATAGGTGCCGACAACTGGGCGGTATTCGACAAATGGTATCACGCCACAGACATAATACAAAACTACCCCATCATAGTTTACCCTCGCGAAGGCTACGACCTTGATGTGTCCACCATGCCTTCGGGTATAAGACTCGTAGACACTCAACTCTACCCTATCTCCAGCACCATGATTCGAACCATGATTGCCAAGGGAGACGACATCACAGGCTTGGTGCCAGAAGCTATCAAGCATGATGTTTATAGGATATATGGATGTACTAAGAAACTATAAAGCTTTCCATATTATTTTTTTAAAGTTTCTATATAAAAGAAATTCGATTATTAATTGTATACTGACACAACTAATAATCGAATTTCTTTTTTATATTGTAATTTACCTTGTTCTATAATTTACCTTGTTCGCCAAGATAGCTATCCTTGAAACCAAGGAAATACAATACGCCATCAAGACCCATGGTGTTGATACTCTGTTTAGCATTAGCTACCACACGTGGCTTAGCATGGAAGGCAATACCAAGACCTGCTTCACTAAGCATTGGTAGATCGTTGGCTCCATCGCCAACGGCTATGGTCTGAGCAAGGTTCACTTTCTCTACCTGAGCGATAAGCTTCAGGAGCTCAGCCTTGCGATGTCCATCTACGATTTCACCTTTATAACGTCCTGTGAGCTTGCCATCTTCGTCAATCTCAAGTTCGTTGGCATAGACATAGTCAATACCATATTTACGTTGCAGATATTCGCCGAAATATGTGAAACCACCACTAAGGATGGCAATCTTATATCCACAACTCTTTAGAACAAACATCAATCGGTCTACGCCCTCGGTAATAGGCATCTTGGTTGCAATATCTTCGAGTACACTCGAATCAAGACCTTTCAACAGGGCTACTCTGCGAGTGAAGCTCTCCTTGAAGTCTATCTCGCCACGCATAGCGCTCTCGGTAATAGCACGAACCTCGGCTCCAACGCCTGCACGATCGGCAAGTTCGTCGATACATTCTGTCTGAATAAGGGTAGAATCCATATCAAAGCAGATGAGTCGGCGCATACGACGATACATATCATCCTTTTGGAAAGAGAAGTCGATTCCCATTTCCGACGATATACGCATCAACTCCTCTTGCATGGCTGCACGATTTTCAGGTGTACCGCGAAGCGAGAACTCTATACATGCTCGCATGTTGCGCTCTGGGTGCATGATGCTCATACGACCTGTGAGTCGCAATATTGAGTCGATATTGAGTCCTTGTTTGGCTATCACCTTTGTGGCAGCCTCTATCTGACTAGCCGAAAGTGTACGACCAATAATGGTAAGGATGTAACGATGTTTGCCTTGGCGATTTACCCAGTTTTCGTATTCCTCGTCGGTAACGGGAGCAAAGCCGATGTTTACGCCAAGTTCTGTAGCCTTGAACAATAGCTCCTTCATCACCTGTCCTGATGCGTCGTCGCCAATTCGGATAAGTATTCCCAACGAGAGTGTGGAATGGATGTCAGCCTGACCTATATCTAAAATCTTAGCATCCTTGCGTGCAAGAATCTCCATTACGGAAGCCGTCAATCCAGGACGGTCTTTGCCTGTAATTCTAATTAGTATCTGTTCTTCTTTGGTTTCGTTTGCTTTCATATCGAATCAAATTATTATGCAAAAGTAAGTCTTTTTATCCTAACTCACAAATATACGAGTATAGAATAATAATAGTTTATGCAAATAACGTTTACATTTTCTAACGAGAAAACAATATTTTTCTTCATTCAACACGAATGATAAAAAAAAGTGCTATCTTTGCAACATGAAGTTACGAAAAGAGTGTAATTTATTGGAAATGAGCGTAGGTTAATTGCTCTTG
>OCHM01000288.1_pt1 | contig 37513 bp, 17 predicted proteins | sample 1538901 | NCBI WGS metagenome assembly OCHM01 (sample SAMN04571734, study PRJEB22368) | human gut metagenome | biome: human gut; material: stool | host: Homo sapiens | place: Luxembourg | collected 2012-11-08 | reverse complement strand
CAAACTGTGCGGCTACGTTGGCATAGTCCTTCTCGATGGTGGCCTTCACCTCGTCAAAACGAGCCTGCACAGCAGCGACCTCCTCGGTCAAACGCACATAAGCAGCCTCGTTGGCAAGCTTCTTCAGATGCTCTGCCTGGGCGGCAGCAGCATCCTCCAGATATTTGGCGATGGCCTCATTGACACCCTTTACGGCCTCGGCGTCCAGCGTAGAAGTCTCCGTGAGCGCACAGTCGGCGTTCTTGGCATCAAGGTCTGACTGGATGGCATTGATCAAGCTCTGAATGGTCTCCACGGTCTCAGCGTAGTTTCCGGCCACGTCCGGGCAGTCCTCGGCAACCTTAGCCTTGGCGTCGTCGAGGGCCTTCTGCAGGGCAGCCACCTCCTCGGTGAGGCGCGCATAGGCAACCTCGTTGATGGCCTTGAGACTCGTCACAGAGACATGAGCGTCCGTGATGTCGAGCGAGTACTCCGTCGTCTCATTGGCAGCGAGTACATTGGAAAACACGATGGCTGAGGTCTCGTTTGTCGCAAAGTCCGGGTCGGCCACGACATTGAACGAGAAGATCACGCCGTCGCCATCCTTGTAAGGCTGGATCTTGTCGATAGGCAAAGAAGAGAGTGCGACGCGCACGATGCCATTCTTCACTCCGGAAGAGATGGCGAAATTGCTTGACAAGCGCTCACTATACTGGAAATTCATTTTCCCGTTGCTCTTCTTCTCGATATGCAATCCCTCAGGCAGCGTGATGTCGGCCTGAAGGCCACAGAAATAAATATCGTTCTTCAGCACAACGTCCACCTTGTGGGTACCGCCAGGCTTGATAGAGAACGCCTGCTCGCCCGTACAAAGACTTCCCACCATCGGCGTGATAGCCTGATAGTTGGGGCAGTCGATAAGCACCTTTTTGCCCTGGCGGTCGCCTCCACTGCAAGTGGAGAACCCGATCTGTGCATCATCAGCAGAAGAGAAGTTGGACGTAGCACGAATTTTGAACGTACCCAGTGCGCCCTCAGTGCCCGCGATGGGGGTGAAGTCCTTGGTAAGGAGGGCGATGCGCCACTTCGCATCAGGCTGCTGGATCATCGTAGCAATGAAGCATTCACGGTCTATGCGCTCCTCGTTGATTTTGAAGCTACCCGGCACAATCTCGACATTCGGGGAAGTGAAGTCCATATCAAACTGCATCGCATAGATCACCTCGTCATTGACGAGGTTCACAGTGATCTCTTTCGTCTCGCCCGGCTTGATGGCAATAGGACCACCGTCGTTGAGCACAAGTCGGTTGCCAGCAAGGACAGAGATCGTCCCGCTTATGGCCAAGACCATCATCAAGGCCATTCTTTTGAAACTTGTTGTAATCTTAAACATAACTATTTACGTTTAGAAGATGTATGTTGTCGTTGTTGTTATCAAAAATAGGCGCGGCTGTCACATACGTGGCAACCACGCCCTCGTAATTGAGAAAAAATTACCGATGTATATGATTATTTACCAGTAACCTTCTGGGTCTTGCCGTTGGCGTTGCGGACAATGTTGATGCCCTGCTTCATCTTATCCAGCAACTGACCGCCCACAGTATAGATCTTCTGCTTCAGGCTGCCCTCGGCCTCCATGCCGTTGATGCCGGTCGCATCGCTACCCGTGATGTACGTCTCACGGCCATTGGCCTCGGCAAAGATAACCTTGTCGAGCGCCACCTTGTCGATGCTGCCGCCCTGCACGTCGAGGTAGAGGATGGCGGAGCCATTGGTGAAGCTGTTGTTCTCTATCGTGGAGATGACCACGCGATGTACGCCGTCGATGTCCTTGGAGTAGAGTGCGTGACCGTTGGCACGGTTGCCCACGCTCTCACCCACCACCGTCATGCCTGCGGGCAGGATGATGTCCATCTGGCAAGCCACATAGTCCTTGCGGTTTTCGAGATTGATAGCGATGCGCTGTACGCCGTTGTTGTCTTCTGCCGAGACGGTGAGGTTCTCGGATCCCACCATCAGAGCGTTCAGACTGCCACCCAGCGACGGCCAGAGACCATTGGTCACCTTGGCTGCAATGAGGGTCACATCAGCGATGGAGATCTTGCCGTCGCGGTTGACGTCGGCAGCGGCAAATACCTTGCCACCCTCCAGGGTCTCCGGATCGAGCAAAGCGTTGAGCACGGCGAGGTAGTCGTCGGTCAGAACAACGCCGTCCTCGGTGACGTCGCCGAGCACATACGTGTTCTCCTCGATGGAAGTTCTGAGAGCATTCATCGACTCGACCAAAGTCTCAGACGTAGCAGCGACCAACTTCACGCCATACTCCTCGTCCTTCGGATAGTTTATCGCCTTTACCCAAGCTACGCTACCATCAGGATTCAGCCATGCATTTCCGTTGATGTCCTTCGTGGGAAGGATAAGATCAATTCGGCCATTCTCGCTGGTGAGATAATTGTCGAAGTTTCGACAAGCGAGCTTCAAGTTATCAAACTGTTCGCGCAGCGCACCGTCCTCGTCATAGATCTTCGTTCCTGACTTATAGAACGAATTCTCCATGGCGCTGCGAGCGCCCCACACATTGCTCTGATACACTTGCGTTGTCTCATACCAAGCTCCAAACACCTCTGCCACTGCAAGCTTCGCATAAGCATCGTAAAGGCAACCATCCTTGTACGACTCCACCTGACTATCGGTCAGAATAGCCGACACAGGGCCTTCCTCCAGCGTCTTGGCAGCCTGCTCAAGGACGCCGCTGACCTCCTCGGCCTTCTCACTGGCCACATTGAAGAATAGCTTCTCGTAGTTCTCCATGTAGGACTTGTCGCTCTCAAACACGAACACCTCACCCCCTACCTGTTGCCAAGATGACTCTCCAAGCACTGTGGAGACATGCTGGTAAGACGCTATCAGCTCCTTCACCCTGGTCTGCTCAGCCACCAGAGCGTCATAGGCGTCCTGAAGGTCCTTCATTGCCTTGGCGTGGGCAACATAGGGCTTGTTGGCCTCGATGATATCCATGCGGGTAGCACCCATGCGGTCTATCAACACGTTGAGGAGATGAATAACCTTCGTCTTGTAGGTCACGATCTCGTCGCCATAAGAGGTGATGATGTTCTTCACGCCGTCGAGTTCCTCGCGGCAAGCGTCCAATGCAGACTTGTACTCCACCTTCACGGGCGCATATACTTGGTCGTAGGTCGTGTTGACCTTACTGTAGGACAACTCGGCCTGCGATACCAGCATCTCCAAACTGTTGGCTACGCCCTCGATCAACTCGGCATTCACGAGCTTGATGAGCCCCATGCGAGCCTGCGCCACCTTCTTCTCCAATGCCAGCAAGCCAGCGTCTTTCTTCGCCTCTGCCGGGGTAGCGTTTTCGTCAAACTCCTTGAGCAGATCGTCAAGTTCCTTGGCGAGGTTCTTGCAGTGCTCGTCATAGTATGCCTTGACCTCGTCAGCCGCTGTTCCCGTGAGGTTGTCCAAAGCCTCGCGCTTCTGGGTCTCGATGGCAACAATGTCGGCCTTGATTGCATCGACCTCGGCCTGGTTGGCTGCATTATAGATGCCGTCGATGCTGAGAATCTTGATGCTATGGTAGTCGTACCACTGCTTGTCCTCACCGATGATCAGTCCATAGACACGCTTGCTCATCTCCTGCGAGGCGTTCTGGCGTGTGAGGTCAGCCTGCCAACGCTTCACCTGATTAAATGCTGAAGCGATGTTGGCCTCGATACGGCTGCTTGCCACATTGAATGCACCATAATACTCCTGCGCAGTCTTGATGCGCTCCGTGACGGTATTGTAGTCGATGGTCAGCTGGTCGAAGTTCTTGATATTGGCATCGTATGCGTCGGCCTTGGCCTTGGCGCTGGTATAGACAGCACCTGCCTCTGCGTAGAAGGCGTTGATATAGCGCTGCAGATCAGCGATCTTGCCCGTGAACGTGCCGTCGGCAGCCTTGGCAGCCAATTCTGTGGCCGGAGTGAGGTATTTGGCGACGCGGTCCTTGTAAGACTTGAGATCGTCATCCTTGCCCTCATAGGCGAAGCCTTCCAGGGCGGCAAGCCACTTCTCGTTGTCGGCCTTGGCACCAGCATAGCGGTCGTCGCCCTCTGTCAGCGTGCCGTCCACACCGACATAGACACCCTCGTAAAGGACTTTCCACTCGTTCTGTGCAGCCTGCTCCAGGTCTGCGACGAGCAAGTTGGGCACCATGCCAAAGAAGTTCCAGTCGGCATCGAGGTTGCTCACGAGCAACTGCGACTTCTTGTAGTCATCTGCGCTGACTCTGTCGTAGAACTCCTGTACATTTGCAAAGGCGTTGTCGCGCACGTTCTTGTCGAAGCCAGCCACCTTTTCCTTGGCGGGAGCGAGCTGGTTGTCGTTGAGGTTGGCAAGCATCTCCTCCAACTTGACTCTCACGGCCGTATTGACTGCCAAGTCGAGATCCTTCTTGTAAGCCTCGATCTGATCCGTGTACTCCTGAGCCTCCTTGGCGTTGACCTCGTTGATATCCCAAAGAGCGGGCGACGTGGTCTCCGCGTAGGTGGCAGCAGCTTTGTCCTTCAACTTCTTGATGAGGGCGGCATACTTATAGATGTTCTCCTGGGCAGCGATGATGCTCTCCACATTGACCAGCTCCTTGAGCTCCTCCGTAGAAATATTCTGGTAGCCAGCAATCTGGGCCGTACCCTCACCATACTTGTCCTCCGTCTCCTGCACCTTGGCACAGAAAGTATTGTAGCGGATGAGGTTGTCTCCAGCGATGACAGCGTTGTAGTCGCCATTGCCCTCGATGAAGGCCTTCAAGCCGTCGAGTTCGATCTTGATGAAACGGTAAGCCTCGCTGACCGTCGAGTGGTTGGTAGTGGTCAGACCCTCGGCATAGTACTTCTCCACCAGCGCCTTCTGCTCCTTGATGCGCTTCAGGAGGTCTCCGAGCTTACTGAGATAGGGCTTCAGCGTCTCAGGACGAAGATCGGAAGCGTTGAACAAACCGTTCACCTCGTCCCAAAGTGCCTGGCACTTGTTGCCTTCGTCCACCTGAGTAGAATTGTTGGTATAGTCGTTATAAGCCTGCTTGGGAAGCATCTTGAGCACGTTGGAAAGATCCGTCATACGTCTGGCTATCCCCGTATTGAGCTCCGGCTCATTCTTATAGGTATTGTAATTGTACTTGAAAGAACCTGTCCAGGCTTTGCCTGCCTTGTAGGCGGCCTCGATGGCTTGCTCTATGGCCTGGCGCTCCTTGAAGTGCACGCCGTCGGGATAGGCGAGCAGGCTGAAATAATAGGCTGCGTTGGTACCGTTCGTCTTTTGGTTTATGCGCGTTCTCACAGCGTCGAAAGCATTGGCAAAGCCATAGTGCGTCGTTGTGTAATCTCTGCCCCAAGAGCTATAGTTCCAAATATCTATCCTCTGTCCAACAAAGTTGTCCTTCAGCTTCTGATAGGCATCATAGTTGGCTGTAGAGTCGATGGCCAATGCCTTGAGAGCATCGGCCTCCAGCTGCAAGTCGTTGAGACGACTGGTGATACCCTTGACGACATGGCCCTCGGCATCATAGCTATCCTTGCATGATTCCTGAAGGATCTCCTTGGCGCGCGCCGTAGCAGCCTCCGCCTTCAGTGCGTCGAGCTTGTTGGTTGTGGCCTGGATCTGTGGGTCGATGCTCTCGCCAGGTATCTTGAATGCGTTCTTTGCCTCCGTCAGCGTGCGGCTGACCAGCTCAGCACCCTTCGGGTAATAATAATACTGATTTCCGATGAAGTCGGTATAAGCTTGCTTCTCCGCATTGACATGTGCTTTTTGGGCGTTCACGCGCGTCAGCAGTTCGCTCAGAGCCTCGTTGATGGCGTCCACGTCACCCTTGATGACGCTCAACAAGGACATAGCCTCTACTGCGTTGTCCTCGGTGATATCGTCCTTGGTGGCTGCTACAGCCTGGATCTTGGCTTTCTGCGTATTGGTGCTGGCCTCGATATCATTGAGCTCCTGGAGCAACTTGTCATACTTCAGTCCGAGGTTGTCCTCCGTCCACGTCACATTGTAATACTCATAGGGCACGCCCTTGTACTGGTCGATGTCGGCCTTGATGGCGTCAACGATTTCGCTGGCAGCATCATACATCGCCTTGGCAGCCTCAATCTTGGCAGTCTTGTCAGAATTCTTCTTGTCATTGGCGAAGGCAGCATTGAGGGCCTGGGCATCGGTAAGGATGGTCTCCTTGAGTTGCACGGCCAGCAAAGCAGCAAGGTGCTCGGCATCGAGCTTCTCTTTGGCGGCACTGAAGTTGCCTGCCACACGGTCGATCTCTGTCCGGAGCTTGGTGATGCGCTCTCCGTAGGTCTTGCCCGTGACCTCCGTGGCCGGAGTGGCAACGACGAGCGTCTTCGTACCGACGGTCGTACGCAGCGTGGCCAGTGCGGCCTCGTAGTCCTTGATGGCGGTGCTCACCACATCGTAGCGGTCCAGGGCAGCCGTGGCGTCATCCTGATATTTGCCGATGGCCATAGCAGCAGCATCTATCTGCTGCTGGAAGTCCCCGCGCACCGTCTCGGTCAGCATCTTCTCCTGATAGCCCTTCTCGACGGCGGCCTTAATCTCGTCGATGGTCTTCTGCAGGCCGGCAGCCGTCTTCTGGAAATGGGCAGCCACATCATACGCATACTTATCGTCCTTGACGGCTGGCTTCATCTTGGCTACGGCAGCCGTGGCGTCGTCGAGCTTCTTCTGCAAGCCCGTCTCAGTGCCCAGCGCCTTGAGCAACTTCTGATAGTTCTCGTAGTTCTGAATAATGGCACCAGCATCGCTACGCAAGCTGCTGATCTTGGCCTGGATAGCATCGCGGTCGGCATCATAGCTGGCCGTGCGGATATTGTGGGGTGCCTTGTAGTCCTTGTCCACCTTGTCCTTGAGGGCATTGATAGCGGTACGGATCTCCTTGACGCGATTGGCATACTTCAGGTTCACATCCTCGCTCTTCTCCAGATACTGGAAGTCGTCCTTCAGATCGGCAAGGAGCTGGTCGGCAGCATCCTTCTTGGCCTCGGCATCGACATGATTGGCAAGATACTTGTCCTTCGTGGCATTGATGACCTTCACCTGGTTTTCCTTCAGCGTGCGGAAGTTCTCCTCCTGCTCAGAAGCCTTCGTCTTGTCGTCATCGATGGTCTTGTACAGATCGCTCACCTTCTTCCATTCCTTACGCATAGCGTCGAGGGCCTCTGCGTTCCAATCGGCATAGTTGCCGTCGTCCGGCATCTGGGTGTGTATCTCCTCCTGAGCGGCGTTGAACGAGCGCAAACCGTCCTGATACGTAGCACTGATATTGAGCCAGGCGTCGCCAGAAATACCGATATTGGCCTTCAGCGTATTAAACTGCCGGTTGAAGTTTTCCGTAAACTCAGCCGTCTTCAGTTCCTTGGCCGTACCAGCGTTATACTTTTGCGTCGCCAGCGTACCGAAGTCTTCGATATCTTTCTTAATCTTGTCGTAGTCTGCCTGATAGGTCTCCTGTATGGACTTATCCGTATCATAACGCCAAGTCCAAAAGAAAGCGTCAAACTGACTTTTTGCATCCGTATAGGCATCCCATGCGCTCTTGTAGGAGTTCTCGTTGTCGTTGGCTTCCTCTACAACCTTGGACAGTGCTGCTATGCCCTCAGCAACGGGGCTATTCTCTCCCTGCCAGAGGTGGTTCTTCACATAGACATCATAATCACCCTTCTCAATGATCTTGAGCTGGCTGGCATAGTCGGCCACCTGCATCTCCAGGCTGGGCTTTCCGTCCTTGCCCTTTTTCCAGGCATCGGTGGTACGGAAGTAGTCGCTGGTTCCGCTGACTATCTCGCCGAGCTGCGCACTGAGTTCCTTCACCAGAGCGGCGAAGTCGAAGACCAAGGTAAACTTGACACCAGAGAACTTGAATTCGCCTGGGGTCACGGCACGAACCTTGATTTTTACTTTCGCTGGCGCGTCACCATCGATAGTAAAAGCGACGCCGGGGGCATACTCCTTGCCCTTATAGACAGCGACAATCTTGGCATTGTCGGTAAACGTGGCTGGCTGCAGCATATACTTGCCAGGAGCCAGTTCTTTCTCGATGGAAACTTCCTTTCCTGTGGAGACGGTCACGGAACCGTCTTCCGATACGGTCAAATCATCTCCTGACCATGCAGTCTTGTCAATCACAACATCGGCGTCGGCCAATGCTGCAACGGGGGCGCCTGTAATGGCGAGGAGAGAAATCAGTACATCTTTTCTCATAATCTTATTTAATTGTACAAATTAATTGTTTTCTTTTCAGCTGTTCTTCCCTAATATATAATAAGGTAAAGAGACGTTGATAGACCACTTTTTGTCAGTGCAATCGTGTACAAAATTATACATAATCCATGGAGTCATGCGAAACCGCAATGGTCCTTTTCGTGAACCATCGTGTTTTTTTCGTGAATGAAAATACGCCACAAAGGGTGTCCCACATCTCACACTATGGGAAATGTCCATTCAATCCACGGATGGGGGGGGTAAATCCACACCCCTTTCCTTCGTCAGGATCGAGGTCAGGGTCGTCGGGCTCATCCGACGGCAGCGTCGCATAAGAGCTACGCGCGTCCTGCATCAAGCTTTTGAGCGCTGGTTTCGATACATTGAGTACGACCACCTGCCCATTGGAACCGTAGAGCGACACCGTCTGCTTGAGGGCATTCATGTGGAAGACCCGGTTCTTATTGATGATGTATTTCCGGCCCATCCTGACCAAATTGTTGTGGTCTGGAAACCTCGTCCGAATCTCCCGTTCTATCTCCCCGAGGCAGAAGGGCACCATGATCTTGTTGCCATACAGATTGTGTATTTCCGTGTAGTGGTCATCAGCCTCAAACAGCAAGGCGTCATCAAGATTGAGCATATAAATCTCACCACAGAGGATGAGACACATATTGCTTTTGTGTTCCATTTCGTTTACGTTGTTTATTTGTTAGTATCTACTAGATGGTAGTATCTCCTAGTTGTTAATGTTCGTTTTGGTAAGGAAGTAACTCCGTCCCACTGCAAAAATAGAGAAATTCTTACTGCCAAATCTATCATCCCATTCTGCTTTTCGTGAACCACGCGCTTTCCTTCGTGAACGAACGCATAATAGCTTTCCCATCGTGAAAACATCTACTCAATTCGTGAATATAGTCCGAGGCTGGTTTGCAAGGATCCAATGACTGTTGGGAATAGGTGGTTTTGAGACACAAGAGGGATTTTATGTGAAAAAGTGCGACGAAAATCGGTGGCTATTTTCCTAAATTGTCCTAAAAGATTGTTTGAGCGTCTGCGCACACAATCTCCCGTTACATGGGGGATTCGAGGCGATTTTGGGGTAGGGTAGCGGTTTTTTGCAGAATGTGAAGAAATATTAACGGGCTGGTTTTCAGCCCTATTTTTTACTACCTTTGCATCACGAACATGAAACAAAGGCGCTGCAGGAGCGGTTTTCCTGGATAGAAACGCGCTATGGTGGACACCCCCTTTTGTCGGGTTTTCGGCCAAGTTTCAAAACCTTATTTTATGAAGCAATACAGAAAAGAGACCAAATTAGAGAGCATTGTCTATCAAGTCATCATCACGCTCGCCCTCATTGCGCTACCCGTCTTCGGCCATGCAGCCACGACGGAGCAAGCACTACCCGCCGAGGTAACGGAGACAGCGTGCGATGGAGACGGATTTGACTGGAACAAGCTCATCGATGCCATCGCCCATTTCGAGAGCAAGGGCAACGCCCGCGCCGTAAACGGACAGTATGTGGGCCTGCTGCAGATCTCACCGGTGCTGGTCCGCGAATGCAACAACATCCTCAAGGCGCGCGGAGAGAGCAAACGCTACACCCTCAAGGACCGCTACAACGCGGAGAAGTCGCGCGAGATGTTCGCCATCATCCAGTCGCACCACAACCCGTCCAACTCCATCGAGCGCGCCATCCGAATCTGGAAAGGTGGCATCGGATACAGCATCCGCAAAACACAAAACTACGTCAACCGCGTGCTTGAGCGCATGGGACTGTAGGCCGCCACTTGTTCTTCGTTGATAGGGTTGAGGGGGATCGCCTATGATTGTTGCGATCCATCCACGGCAAAGAATAACCGCTAAAAATGTGGCGGATTAGGAGGAACTAGAAGAAAAAATGAATCGTCGGTGTTCATTTTTTTACTATTTTTGTTAGGTTTTTGCGCAGAAAATATTACTTTTGCATCCGAAACATGGTCTTTCGGACACGCCTTGCGTACTCGTCGGCCTCCGTTTCGCCCCCAACGGGGGGACAACCCAGTTTGTTATCAATGAAAATTCAAAAAATGATCAACTACCGTATCCGTTCCATACGGATGCTTTTTGTCATACTTATGACCCTCGCTGCGGGTGCCCAGATGGCGCATGCAGCCAAGGGCGGACGTTCCGACTTCTACCAAAAATATATGTCGCGACCCTCCGAGGAGCTGATACGCATCGGTAAGGACTACCGCCTCAGGAAGAACAAGCCCGACTCGGCACTGCTCTTCTTCACCATCGTGGCAGGACGCTACACGCCCAACATGAGTGCAGAGGAGAAGAGAGAGGTGGTGGAGGCACTGAACATGAACTACTTCATCTACAGCTTCACCTACCTCAACTATCCCAAGGCTTACGAGAACCTGCTCCGCGCCCACACCATCTCGAAAGAACTGGGCGAGACGAGTGCCGCACTCTACTTCAACCTCGGATCCATGTACCAACTTGTGGCAGGACAGGGAAGACAGTGGAAACTCTACAGCAAGGCCCTGGACTGCTACCGGAAGGGTGTGCGCCTGGCCCTGGCGAAGAAGGACATGACCACCGCCGACATGGCTTTCACCAACATGACGACGCTCGCCGATGTGGTGGGAGAGTTTGCCAACACGAAGAAGGAGTGGGACCTGTATCGCAAGGCACACACGAAACGCAACACGGAGCACTACAAGTATAACATCACCCTCTACGAAGGCACAAGACTGAAGATAGCGGGACAGCTTCAGAAGGCTGCCGAGGCCTACGGCCGGCTCATCGACATCGTGCCCGATACGGAGCGCAACTGCCGCCGCCGCGCATTGGCATTTGTGGAGGCCGCGGAGGTACAACGACTCTTGCACCACTTCGACCAAGGACTGGCCCTCGTGGCGGAGGCGGAGAAACTCTATGTCAAATACAAGATTGGCGACGGCATGCAGAGCGTCTATCAGACCTACGCCATCTTCTATGAGGACATGGGGCGCAAGGCCGACTCGCACAACTCGTGCAGCAGGTCATGGAACAGACCGAGGTCATCATACAGCCCGACTTCACGGTCGAAAAACTGGCGCAAAACATCAGTACGGGACAAAAGTATGTGTCGCAGGTCATCAACGAGACCTTTGAGTGCAACTTCAACACGCTGCTCGGACGCTACCGCATCCGTGAGGCTTGCCGCCGCTTCAACGATCCGCAACGCTATGGAAGCTATACCATCGAGAGCATCGCAAGGGATCTCGGGTTTAAGTCGCGATCCAATTTTGCCACCACTTTCAAGAAGCATACGGGTCTGAATCCGTCGGAATACCTGCGCCTGGCAAAGGAGAAAAACGGACTTTAATCCAGGATTTCATCTACCTCTGCTGCCTCTTGCTATTTACGGCTATTTTTGCCCGAAAAAAGTATGTTGAATTCATTAGCTGATGAATATAACTTCAGAGGCCTACGAAGTTAACTTCATCGGCTTATGAAGTTATATTCATCGGCCTCTGAAGTTAATATGCTAAAAAGGGGTGAAAAAATGCGTCTTTTGACCCATGCAAATAGCTCGGTCTGAGGACTTGTATTTTTACCCTGCAATCGCGATTATGATAAATAACCAAACCAAGTGAACACCCATTGTAACACAAATCGAGGCTTTCCACCATTTGCACACCAAATGCACACGATGGAATGATGGGAAAATGAGATTTTTATCGTACATTTGCAGATGTAAATCAGTAATTATTCATTTTCAACCTTTTTACAACAATGATGAACAACGAATTGATCCCCACTCCGATGATGTCTTTCGGAGAGTCTGTCAAGACATGTTTCCAGAAGTATGTCACCTCTTGCCGTAGTTGGCAGTGAAGGGAGCGATGGCGCGGTTGAGCTTCAGGATAGCATAGGGGATGTCCTTCTTGCCTGCGATGGCCTCCTCGATGGTCGTCTCCTGCCATTCGACGGCGGGACGCTTCGTGAAGGTCTTCTCCACCATCACGCTGGCGAGCTCATCGCGCTCGGCGAGGGCCTTGACCGTCGTGGTCTCGGTGATGATGAACGGCTTGGTGTAGAGCGGAGACAGCGTGGTCGGGTTGCTGCCGTCGAGCGTGTAGTGGATGGTCGTGCCCGGCTCAGAGCTCATCTTGATGGTGGTGTAGTCGGTGAAGTACTCGTCACCCTCGATCGTGGGAGCTGCGGGGGCAGCATAGTGGATGAGTGCCTCGGTGACACGGGTGGTGGCGGCGCAGCCATTGGCACCCGGAGCATAGTACCAGAGGTTCATGTCATACTCCTGACCGTGCTTCAGACCGAAGTCGGCACCATTGGTGATCTCGAAGGTATAGTTGACCTGTCCGTCCTTGACCACGGCCTTATAGACACCGTTGGCAACGCTGGCGGTAAGGTTCTCGATGCGTACGAGGTCGCCAGGATAGTCGGCGATCAGAGAAGGCTGGATGGTGATGGGGCGCTGCTCGTAGCTACCGTCGTGGTTGCTGCTGAAATCGCCCTCGGTGACGGCCACGTTGACGAAGCCACCGTTGTAGTTGACGTCACCCTTGATGGTGCCGTTGAGCGTGGCGCCGATCTTGAAGCTGACATCGGCGTTGCTGGAAGTCACGTTGATAGCCTTGTTGCCCTCGCGGATGATATAGGTGAGTGCGCCATTGACGGTCTCGCCATAGGCTACCAGTGCGTCAGTCAGGCGGATGATGGCACCCGTCAGGCTCTGCTTACCCTCATGGATCTGTGCGATGGTCGTCTCGCCCTCGCTCTGCTTGACGAAGGTCTTCTCGGCCACGTCGCTGCTGATGCCGTTGCGGATACCAATAGCCTTGACAACGGTAGTCTGAACGACGGAGAACGGCTTCGTGTACTGCGGAGAATCCAGACCCGGCGTGGTGCCGTCGGTGGTGTAGCGAACCTCGTCGTCCTCCTGCTCGGGCATGATGATGACCTGGGAGCGGTCGGTGAACGGCGTGGTACCCGTGATTGTCGGAGCAGCGGGCTTGGTGATGTCGGCCTTGGTGAAAGTCACCTCGGCGATCTCGCTCGGAGCGCCATTGCGCACATACATAGCCTTGACGGTCGTCGTCTCAGTGATATTGAACGGACCCTCGTATAGAATAGACTCCGGCGTGGGGTTGGTGCCGTCGAGCGTGTAGAAGATCTGGTCGGTCAAACCCTCGGAAGTGATGGTCACCGTGGTGAAATCCAGGAACGGGTTGTCACCGTCGATGTTCGGGGCCTTCATCGTATAGCTGCGCTTCGTGATGGTCTTTGCGGTCACTGTGCTACTCACACCGTCCTTGACGGCGACGGCCTGCACGCGGGTCGTCTCGGTAATGGTGAACGGACCCGTATATTTGGGAGAAGCGTCCGTCGGGATACTCCAGTCGGTCGTATAGTAGATGTCAGTACCCTCCTCGGCCGTGATGGTCACGGTCGTCTGGTCGTCGAAGAAATCCTCTGAGTCGATGGTCGGCGGAGTGACGCTCACGCCACCAGCACCAGTGGTATAGACCTCGAGGGTCTTCATGCGGCATTCGGTCTGAATGGTAAGTGTGACGCTGGGATGGGCCGCTTCGGTCTGCGACTTCCAGTTCCAGTTGTTCTTGAAACCACCGATAAAATCCTGTCCAGGAACATCGGTGTGGGTGAAAGGCTCGGGGTCTTCCCACTGAATACCCGTGAACATCATAGGGATGTACACAATGTCAGAACCCGTAATCGTGATGGTTGTACCGGGCTCAAACTCCCAACATGTTGCGACGGCACCATCGGGGGTTATTGACTCCCAGGTACCCTTAGAGCGCGTGAGCGTAATGCCACCTTTGGTCAGCACATTGGTCTCACTCGCGTCGGTGGTAGCAGCAAAGGAAACCTTTGAGTACTCATCGTCCTTGTTGTAGTCATACTTCTCTGCCCATATCGCCGAACAGACGAATGTGAGCAGGAGCATCCACATGAAGCGTAGCTTTTTGTTCATAATAGTTGTTGTTACTTGGTTACAGACTTAGGCTTCTCGTCCTGATTGCTGGAACGGTCGGCCCGGCCCTTATTTAATAATGTATAGGTCACTATCTTGAGGTAGGTCACACGGACTGAACTTTTTCGGGGGCTGGCGGAGGCGCGATGCTGATTCATCGCGCCTCGGTTCGCCACCCATTCAAGTAGTCTTCTAATTCATTCGTCTGTGTTTCCTATAATATTTCTCTTCGATTTTCTGTTGCAAATGTACGATATAATTTTGAATCGGGCCTCCAGAAAAAGGTCTGCTGTTGCTCTAATTCCCGAAAATAGACCCTAAAACATGCGAAAATGCCCATTTCATCGCGTTTGCCCCTTGTTTCTATTGCCACAATACGAACACCCACCGTCACTACGGAGCGCACGGCAACAAATGACTCGTACGTCGAAACATAGAACTACCGACAGCAGAAATCACCCCTCCAGACCACCTCACCCGCACTCTTTAGCACATGGTAAGCTCGCAAAGACACACGATAATCCATACTGCTGCACAAAGAAAGCAAATGAAAAACTTGCCTGTTCGCAATTTAAATCCTATATTTGCAGCAGAAAGAGAAAGGACATGAGAACTCGTCATGATTATATCACACTCCTACGCCAGTATGCCAAGGCCAAGGCCGAGGTATACGGTATCATGAAAATTGGCATCTTCGGATCTGTGGCACGCAACGAACAGACTGAGGATAGCGATGTGGATATTTGTGTAGAAATATCAAAGCCAGACCTTTTCACGATGGTCCACATTAAGGATGAGCTACAAGAGTTGTTTGAACGGCCAGTGGACATCGTGAGACTTAGAAGCAACATGAACCCCATACTCTTTCAACAAATCCAAAGAGACGGAATCTATGTATGACATCGAATACTTTGTCATAACCCAAATAGTATTTCAAACATACAACTCGCAATAAAAACGCGGGGCGTTTTTCAGAGAATTATCTGAAGAACGCCCCGCACTTGTTTTCATAATGTTTTAGCGTACCACTACCTTGGAGGTCTCAGATCCCACACGGACGAGGTACATGCCCGCGGGAAGGGCGACGCGGGTCGTTCCGGCAGGACAAAGGCGGGTAAGGACCGTCTGACCCGACAGGGTGAGGACGGTGGCCTCGGCCTCACAGGGAGCGGTGAGGACAACACCACCTGCTACGGGCAAGACCGAGACCTCTGAACCGAGGAGCGGACGGACGCAGGTGATAGGACCACGAACCACCATCAGGTCGGAGGGTGCGGAGGCGACAATGTCCTTCAGGTCGCCATGGCGGTAGCGGAGACCCGTCACGCGGTAGGCCACCTCGTGGCCCTCGCCGAAGTTGGGGTTGTTCATCACCACCGACTGGGTCTCGGCGTCGGACGTATGGAGCGATGCGGTGACGACGCTCACGGTCTCGCCTGCCTTCAGATCCTGCGTGATGCGGATGTAGTCGATAAGGAAGGGATAGTAGTTGTTGCTATAGAACGTGAGCGACTCCTTCTTGGAGCAGCACGGAAGCGTGACCGTCTCCTCGACAAATCCACCGGCGGGGAAGCGGATGCCGGCATAGCAAGCCGGACTGGCACCCTGGATGACGAGCCAGTCGTCCTCCTGTCCCCAGGCACGCACGGTGACGTTACACTCTCCGTCGTTGTTGCTCAGGTCGATGACGGGCGTACTGATGGCACCCGCTATCTGGCCTTCCTGGCCCGTGGCAGCCATTCCGCCGAGCCAGCCCTCGACCCACTGCAGGCTCGAAGCCTTCCAGCCGGCAATGTGCGTGAGGTCGTCGATGGCACGATAGCCACCCGTGTATTCGCCATGCTCGATGAAACCATCGGCAATGTCGCTCTCCTTGAACTCCGACTTCACGAGCGAGAAGTCCTCATAGAGCATCTCGAAGCCCAGCGTGTCCTCGGCGAGGGTGTTCTTCTGCACCTGCTCCACACGGTACATATCCACCTTCTTATGGCTCGTCCAGCGGGCCGTATAGCAAGAATCGGTCACGTCGACAGCCTCGAGCACGGTGGGCTGGCTGACGGTATAGACCTCCACCTCAGCAGAAGCCGCTGAGGTGAACTCTGCGTTGCGCGCGCGTACATTATAATAATAGTCGCGGTCGGGATCGAGTCCGCTGACGGCGTAGGTGACGTGGTCCTCGTCTTCACCCAGCGCACGCGCCTCGACCACCTCGTCCTGCAGACGGTAGTCGAGCGTCGGGGGCGCAGGATAGGCATAGCGGAGGTCAGAGATCAATACTCGCGACTCGTCGCCATCGGCGGGGAAATACTCCAAGCGGAAGGAATAGACCTTGTCAAACATCTGGATGGCGGGAGAAAGGTCGTAGGTCAGACCTGCCCGCAGATCCTCTTCGGCCAGTTCGGCGAAGTCGATCCAAGCAAAGGCGTAGAGACCGTAGTCGGTGTCGGCATAGAGCTGGACGTAGCTGCCGTATGGCACTTCCTCCTGGTCTGCCTCCTGCTTGATCCAGAACGTGGTCGCCGAGAGGCCCTGGTCGCAATGCGGCAGGTCGATGTAGTCGCCCGCATCGCGCAGGATGAGGGCCCGCGTGCCGTCGGGTCCACCCTCGGAGAGGTGCGGACGGGAAGCGTCGGTCCAGTGGAAGTTCCAGCCCTCGGGGTAGTGAGGATTGGCCGCATCGATCACACCGTCGGCATCGGCCTGCACCTGCGAGAAGTCGCCACTGCCCTTCACCTCGCCCTCACCCGCGGTCTTGCTATAGACGGAGAGCAGATACTCCGTGGCCGTCGGCGTGGGCGTCCATTCGGCGGTGAAGCCATACTCCGTGGCGTCGCCCGGCTCAAAGGCCTCGGGAGCGGCTATCGACTTAGTGACCCGCTCGACGTGGATATCGTCGATGAGGATCGTGGTCTCGGTATTGGCCATAAACTGGAAGCCCGTGGCCTCGAAAGCCCCCTTGTCGGAGGTGAAGGTGAAGGTCTGCCACTCACGGGTCAGGTCGTAGTGGCGACGCTCGTAGTCGATCAGGTCCTTGCGAGAGAGAAAGATCAGGTTGAGGGCCTTCGCTCCTTCCGTGGCCGAGGCCTCGGCTCCGAGACGGGCACGGAACGTCAGTGTCACCTCGCCCGCCATGTTGCCGGCCGGGGTATTGAGAAACCAGCCGTCCCTGATGGCAATAGTGCCACCAGCGGCATAGAGGCCCTCGCCACCCCAAGGCCGGTCGGCGAGTTCGCTACTGTACGGACGCAGGAGGGAGGGATTCTCGAAGTCGCCCAGGTCGTTGACCAGTTTCTTGCCATCGGGCTGGTCTTCGGATCCAGCCGTAAGACCCGAGAAGTCTTCGTCGATGAGCACCGTGGCCTGCTTGGTGTCGTCGCTCTCGGACTGGGCAGCAGCCTTCACAGGTCCCTGGGACAGGAAATGCAGTCCTGGGGACAGCGGACTTGCAGTCTGCGCCACGGCACTCGTCGCACCCAGCGACGAGGCGGCGAGCAGCGCAGCCATCAATAGTTGTCTGTTCGTCATCATGATTTGTTGTTTTATAGATATATTGATTTCTTTATTTCTTCATATTAAAGGGACAAGCAAGTGGTCAAAATGGTAAATTTGGACACAAAGCAACCCTTTCCCTTCTTACGCCCCACTGCCGACAATGAAGCCGAGAAGAGGGATGGTTTATAATTTATGCAAAGTTAAACAAATCGTTCCATAAAACAAAAATATGGGCAAAGGAACTAAGCAATTTCTTGGAACTTTCGGAATATGAGGCCCTTCACTTAGCTTCTAAGACCCCATCCCCCTCACACCTTATCCAAGTTTTATATATGACAAAAAATGTCTTATTTTACGTTTTACCCCCCCATTTTACTCTACAAAAGGTTAAATTTGCATAACGAAAGGCAGATTTGAGCAAATTTATTTGGAGGTAACGAGAAGGAATGCGTAACTTTGTGACGTGTTTTTTTAGTGGTTAATTTAGTTTTAGTAAGTAGAAGGCCTAAGCTGATGTGAATCAGTTTAGGTTTTTTTTATCACTTTTCTTTGCAGCATCACCCCATTCTCGCTCGCTTTTTTGTACCTTTGCACACGATAATAGTGCTACTGGCGGCCCATGGTAGGCCGTGAGGGCACATAGGGTATGAAGCCCAAACAATCGACTGAAGCCAAAACACATCAAAAAAGAGAACATACCTATGAGAATGAGAAAAATCATGATGGGTCTCGCTCTGCTCGCCACGATAAGCGCTGGCGCCCAGGAGCTGACCTCCGGTATTGACCGCAACAACATGAACTTGAAGGTGAAGCCAGGCAATGACTTCTACGAGTATGCTGCTGGTGGCTGGATGAAGAGCCATCCGCTGGACGCTGAGCACGCCGACAACGGCGCGTTCACCGACCTCTTTGAACTGTCGCAGGAGCAGGTGCGGGGCTTGATCCTCGGCTATGCCGACGGCAAGCAGCCGCAGGGATCGCTCGGACAGAAGATCGGATCACTCTACCGTCTGGCCATGGACTCCGTGCGCCGCAACCGTGAGGGCGCGAAGCCCATCCAGCCCGTGCTCCAGCGCGTGGCTGCCGTGAAGAACGTAGCCGAATACCAACGTCTGGCTGCCGAGCTGGACCGCCGCGGCCAGGCCTCGATGCTCTTCGGAATAGGCGTGGGCGCTGACCTCCGCGACGCCAAGAACAACATCGTCTCCATCGGACAGGGAGGCATGGGACTGGGCACCCGCGACTACTACCTCAACGACGACGCACAGACGAAGCGCGTGCGCGAGGCCTACCGCGCCTATATCGTCGAGGTGCTGCGTCTGGCTGGATACGACGAGGCCACGGCACAGAAGAAGATGGAAGCCACAATGGCCATCGAGACAAGACTGGCCCGCGTGGCCTACGACCAGGTGAAGCTCCGCGACATCTCGGCCAACTACCACAAGATGACCTACGCGCAGTTCTGCGACGAGTTCCCGGGCATCGACTGGGGCAACACCTTCCTGCTGGGCGGATTCCCCCACTTCGAATACATCGACGTGTCGCAGCCGGAGCCCATCCATGAGGTGGAGAAGATCCTGGCTGACACGCCGCTCGACGACCTGAAGTCGTATATGGAGGTACGCATCGTCACGTCGGCCTCCGGACTGCTGAGCGACGACTTCCGCGCCGCACAGTTCCGCCTCTCCAGCACGATGACGGGTCTGCAGCAGGACAAGCCGCGCTGGAAGCGTGCCGTCAGCCTGGTCAACGGCTGCATGGGCATGGCCCTGGGAAAGATGTATGTGGAGAAATACTTCCCCGAGTCTTCGAAGGAGCGCATGGTGGACCTCGTACACCGCCTGCAGGACGCCCTGGCACAGCGCATCGACGAGAGCACCTGGATGAGCCAGGAGACCAAGGAGAAGGCCAAGGACAAGCTCCGCAGCTTCATCATCAAGATCGGCTACCCAGACAAGTGGAAGAACTACGACGGCATGAAGGTCGATGAGAGCCTGTCGCTCTACGACAACGTGGCGGCCATCTCAGACTGGGAGACCTGCGACGTCCTCAGCGAGAAGGTGGGCAAGCCCGTGGACAAGATGGAATGGCAGATGACGCCGCAGACCATCAACGCCTACTACAACCCCACGACCAACGAGATCTGCTTCCCGGCAGCCATCCTCCAGCCGCCCTTCTTCGACCCGAAGGCCGACGATGCGGCCAACCTGGGTGCCATCGGTGGCGTGATCGGCCACGAGATGAGCCACGGTTTCGACGACCAGGGTGCACAGTTTGACAAGGACGGCAACCAGAACGACTGGTGGACGGCAGAGGACAAGGCCAACTTCAACGCCCGCACCAAGGTGCTCGCCGACTACTTCTCGACCGTAGAGGCCGTTCCGGGCCGCAAGATCAACGGCCAGCTGACGCTCGGTGAGAACATCGGCGACAACGGCGGTCTCAACATCGCCTTCCGTGCCCTGCAGAACACACTCAAGGTGCAGGACCTCGGCGTGAAGGACGGTTTCACGCCGGAGCAGCGCTTCTTCCTCTCTTGGGCCCGCGTATGGGCTTCCAACATGCGTCCGGAGTATATCGAGATGATCATCACCACCGATCCTCACTCCCCGAGCAGCGCGCGCGTCAACGCAGCCCTGCCCCACATCGACGCTTGGTACAAGGCCTTCAACGTCAAGAAGGGCCAAAAGCTCTTCATCCCGGCAAACAAGCGTGCACGCATCTGGTAATAGTCCACGGTGCGAAACAAGCATAGTGAATGAATAGCGAGGAGCTGCCCGTACATCGTCTGGGCAGCTCCTTCTAATATATATTAAATAAGGAGAAAATGAACCAAAGACTTCTCATAGCCCTGGCTATAGCCGCCGCGCTCGCCGCCTGCTCGGGCGGGAAGAGCGGCAAGGGCGACGACGGTTCGCAACCCATCCCGACAGACACGAACGCCACGCCACAGCCTACCAGCGTGGTGGAGACGGAGCGAATAGACCAAGGCGACGCAATGGTGCAGGCTCGCAACCGCAACGCGGCGGGATTTCAGACCGACATGGCCAGCCGCACCGTCACGGTGACGCAGCCCTGCTTTGCCACGGCAGACCCTGCCCGCCTCGACATGCTCCCGCCTACGCCTGACGAGGCCTCGCGGCGCGACTCGTCGCTGATACAGGAACTCAACGCGGGGACCGTCTTCATCCTACGCCCGGGCGACAAGGGCGTGGTCGAGGGAACAGAGAAGACCAAGCTGCTCGTCCGCTTCCAGGGAGGTCCGCTATGGGTCTGGCGGTCGGACGTGGCATCCTAGGCACGCGAAAGCAAAGGGCATAAAAAAACATCACCTCGGAAGGGGGTGATGGATACGATGGAAAAGGCGAAAGGGGCAAAGCCCCTGCTCTACCGCCTCACGGTGATGTGGAAGCAATGCTGGTTTTGCTCAAAGATCACCACACAGTCGCCACGGCTGCGAAACTCGTCGATAAGGATGGCGAGAATGCGGGCCATTTCCGCATTGCTCACGGGCTTGCCCTCCGTAGAGAGGCGATTGAAGCGCGTGTAGCTGAGGTCGAAGGTGGTGGCGTAGAGGTGGGAGGAGTTGCGTGCAGCGTTGCCATTGACCCTGCGGAGCGAGGTCACGTCGGCCTCCGTGCGGAGCAGGGAGGTGACGATGATGCGGTGGGGACGGTAGCCCTCGCGGCGGAGGATGTACTGGAAGCCCTCGCCCAAGTCCTCCAGGAGCGACCGTGCGCCCTTGGTCAGATAAGGCACGGAGTGGGTGAGCGGATCGACAAGGTAGAGCTGGCAGCTCCTCACCTTCTTGAGGTGGCGCGTCTTGCGGCGAACCTCCTTGCGATTCTTGATGGGACGGCTGATGCCGAAGCGGCGGGCCGACTCCAGCTGCTCGCCGTTGAGGTCGGCGAAATGATACTCCCGCGGCACCCTCACCGCGTCGTCGCGAAACGTCTGTCCCGCTCCACCCCCGGCCACGTCCCGATGGCTCGCACAGGATGCCGCCGTGGCGGCAAAGACCAAAGCGAGGATCGCGTCGCGCAGGAAGTGGTGCCTGCGGCGTGGGCCACGGGGGATTTCGAGACGGGCCATGGCCGTGCGCTACTTGAAGTAGTAGAGGAAGGTGGCAATGCCCTCCAGGGCCGGTTTGCGCTCGCCTTCAATCTCAATCTTAAACTTCACGCCGGCCTTGCAGATGCCACGCAGGTTCTCGATGCTGTCGAGCGAGACCACGAGGCGCACGCGGCTGCCTACCTTGACGGGCTTGCCGAAGCGCATCTTGTCCATACCATAGTTGACGAGCATGGAGATATTGCGCACCTCGAGCACCTGGGCCCACATATAGGGCAGGAGCGAGAGCGTGAGATAACCGTGGGCGATGGTGCACCCATAAGGACTCTCCTTGGCCGCGCGGTCGGTATCGACGTGGATCCACTGGTGGTCGAGCGTGGCGTCGGCGAAGAGGTTGATGCGGTCCTGATCGACGAGAAGCCAGTCGGACTCGCCGAGCTTCTTGCCAAGGTAGGAGGCAAATTCGTCGTAGGACGAAACGATGAGTTGATTCATGTGTCTTGATTCTATGAGATGAGTGGGCTTAGGCGTTGCCCTCCTGTCTGTTCTTGGGCTTACGACCGCGCTTCTTGGGCGTGGTGTCGATGGCGCGCTTCTCCAGTTCCTCCACGCGATACTGACGCGGGGTCTTTCCGACAAAGCGGTAGAAGGCCGCGTAGAAGCTCTGGCGGTTGCTGAAGCCGACCATGGCGGAGATATCCTCGATGTTGGTCTTCTGGTAGCGACGGTCCACCATCAGCGACATGGCTTCCTCCACGCGGTAGCCGTTGACCAGTTCGGTGTAGTTCTTGTGGAACCGGTTGTTGACCACGGCGGAGATGTAGCGCGTGTTCGTCCCAAGGTCCTGCGCCAGCTGGCGGGCGGAGTAGTTCTTGTCGCGGTAGCATTTCTCCACGACGATCTTCTGGATGACCTTTCTCTGAAGTTCGTCCATCACTTCTGGGCTCACCGTAGTACGATAGGCGGCCGGACGCTGCTGCTTGTTTTCTGTAATATTATACTTTGACATGGCTTGCTATGGTTATCTATCTGTCTGTTTACATTTTCTTTGTTGCGGCGTGGGACGTAGCCCTCACCTCGACATCGGTTAATAGGCACACGCCGTTGGGGATGCAAATGTAGCGATTTTTGCCGACATTACACGTTAATTATTGGTAATTTTCTCTACTTTTTCGTCTGTTGCTTGCTTTTCCCCTGTCTTGGCCGTTCGAGCCTTCGGCTTGGCGGCCTCTTTGCCGTCAACTTTCTCGTCTTCTTTCTCCTCTTTCTTGTCGCCTACTTCCTCGGCATCGGCCTCCACAGTCTCGCGGGAGCGGATAAGCTCGTCCATGGCACGGTAGGTGTAGGCCGCGCGGTCCTTGACGGCCATGGTCTTGAAGCGCTCCAGCAGATCCATGAGTTTCTGTACGGCTGCCTGGTAGGTCTCGGGCGTGATGCGGGCCGCCAGTCGGGCCGCGTCCTCGCCATTGAAGGCGAAGTGGCGCACGAGCATGTCGCCCACGTAGCGCCGCTGGGCGTCGGTGAGTTCGGCGAGCTGGTCCGTGAGCGGACCGCCGGCACGATGGATGGTGAAGACGAGCTTGTCGGGCTCACCGCCACGCTGGCCGTGGAGGTAGAGGCGGTCGTAGTCGAACCAGCAGTCGCAGAAGCCGTCCTCGGCAAGCTTCTGGAGCTCCGAGCGGGCGGGGTCGAGCACGCGGCGGCAGAAGTCGGGAAACTTCTTGTAGTTCTTCTCCAGCCGAAGCATCTTGCGAAACTCCAGCGGATCGATGACGGCCTTGCCCTTGTCGAGCCACGAGGCGATGAACATGTAGATGCGCTGCGTGTAGCGGTTCTTACACGCGAAGACGATCTGCTTGCCCAGGCGGTGGTAGCCGAAGTCGAAGGAGACGAGGCGCTCGGCCACGGTACGGTCGATCTTGAGGATGGCATACTTCGAGTAGCTGTTGTCCTCGGGGATATAGACGTCGCAGAGGTTGGTCGCCTTGGTATATTTGCGGCCCTCCTGCGTCTTGTAGGGTATCTCCACGGGGATGGAGGCGAGCATCTTCAGCGAGTTGCGCAGCTGCGGGTAGTGGCTCGGACTGACCCCCAGCTCCTTGAACGGCATCTTGATGGGCATGCGGCCGTCCTCATCGAGCTCGTCGCTGCGGAAGATATCGAGCTGGCGCGAGGTGCCTCCGTTGAGCATTCCCTGCAGGATGTTCTGCAGGCTCTCGACGATGCTCACGAGGATGCGCACCTGCACCTGGCTGTAGTCGTGGCGCATCATCGTCACGGCAATGGGCTGCAGGAGCCACGTCTCCTCCGCTATCGGGATGAGGTCGTGGCTGATGTCGCGCTTGACGTCGGCCTTCTTGGCCTTGGCGCCGCGCTTCGTGGTTTTCGCCGACGGCCTGCGAGAGCCGCCGCTGGGGGTTTCCTCCCCTGCCTTCTTCTCTGTCATGGGGGCAAAGATAATAAGTTTTTACGTTTCCGCCAAATCTTTTTGTCGGTTCTTTTTCGTTTTTCACTACCAAGCGCGATTTGACCAGTCCCAAAACAAGCAAATATTCCACACCATCGTAGGACGGGACCCAAAAAGACATCAAACAATTATTTTAACAAAAAATATTTGCTCATTCCAAAGTTATTGCCTAACTTTGTCCACGCCTGCAGCAGAAGACCGCTGCGCAAGCAAACGCCGCAGGAAGGCGGCGAGACACGAGAACAAAACCGAAATAAAAAATAACTAAAAGCAAATGGCAAACAATTTTTTGGCTACGGCTAACCGCGTGGCCGCTCATCTGGGCAAGGCCCCGAAGGACTTCACCAAGGAAGATATCATTCGCGTCGTGCAGGATTTCGACATCCGCATGGTCAATCTGATGTACCCCGGCGGCGACGGACGACTGAAGACGCTCAACTTCATGCTCAACTCCGCCGATTATCTCAACACCATCCTCACCTGTGGTGAGCGCGTGGACGGCAGCTCGCTCTTCTCCTCCATCGAGGCAGCCAGCAGCGACCTCTACGTGATGCCGGTCTTCCGCACGGCCTTCATCGACCCGTTCCAGGAGATTCCGACACTCTGCCTGCTCTGCGACTACTTCGACCGCGACGGCCAGCCGCTGGCCTCCGCACCGGAGCATACGCTCAGAAAGGCCATGCAGGCCTTCCACAAAGTCACGGGCATGGAATTCCAGGCCATGGGCGAGCTGGAGTACTACGTCATCAAAGCCAACGACCCCTCCTTCCCCGCCACGGACCAGAAGGGCTACCACGAGACGGCTCCCTTCGCCAAGGCCAACGACTTCCGCACACGCTGCATGAAGCTCATCGCCGAGTGTGGCGGCCGCATCAAGTACGGCCACTCTGAAGTGGGCAACTTCACCAAGGACGGCCTCTGCTATGAGCAGAACGAGATCGAGTTCCTCCCCGTGCCAGCAGATGAGTGCGCCTACGAGCTGCTCGTGGCCAAATGGATCATCCGCAACCTCGGCCACCAGGAGGGCTACAACATCACATTCTCGCCGAAGATCATCGTCGGCAAGGCTGGCAGCGGCATGCACATCCACATGAGAATCATGAAGGACGGCCGCAACATGATGCTCACCCCGGAGCGCACGCTCTCCGTGGAGGCCCGCAAGGCCATCGCAGGCATGATGGACCTGGCACAGAGCATCACCGCCTTCGGCAACAAGAACCCGATGTCATGGCTGCGCCTCGTGCCGCACCAGGAGGCCCCGACGAACATCTGCTGGGGCATGTCCAACCGCTCCGTGCTCGTGCGCGTGCCGCTGGGATGGACCTCGGGCCGCGACATGTGCATGGAGGCTAACCCCAACGAGCCCCACGTGGAGCGCGACTACACCTCCAAGCAGACCGTGGAGATGCGCTCACCGGACGGTTCTGCCGACATCTTCCAGCTTCTGGCCGGCCTCTGCGTGGCCTGCCGCCATGGCTTCGAGATGCCCAACGCCGAGGAGGTGGCCGAGCAGACCTTCGCCGACGGAGACATCCACGCCCCGGAGAATGCTGCCAAGCTTGCAGCCATGAAGGCGCTGCCCGACAGCTGCGCCGCATCGGCCGACTGCCTGGAGCAGCAGCGCGCCGTCTATGAGGAGTATGGCGTCTTCTCACCGAAGATGATCGACGGTATCCTCAAGGAACTCCGCGCCTTCAACGATCGCACGATGCGCGACGACATCGCCGGAGACGACAGCAAGCTCCAGGCACTCGTGGAGCGTCACTTCCACTGCGGATAATATCTCTCACACTTGGTGCCGCCCAGCGGCCTGGGCGGCACCAAGTCGTTTTTTCGTGTCTCACGACACATATTCGCCAGCCCAAAGGGCCCATCGGGGCCAACTTGAGATTTGGGTCGGATGGGCCATCGCGTTGGCCTGAATTTCATAAATCAAACCGACAAAAAGGACTTTTGACGAAGACCTTATTTTGATTTTGACAAAGACCTTATATATATAAGGAGAAGGGACAGGAGGCTGCGAGAGTTTCTTGACCCATGATCATACCTGCAGGAAAGCCGCCTTTTGCGCGCAAGAAAAGATAGTCGGCAGCCGCCCTCCAAACCGGGTACGGAACTGCATGACTGACCTGGAGAAGACAGATCGATAAGAGAACAAGCAAAACAATAATCATTCACCAAAACTGATGAAAGTATGAAGAAAATGACAACGCTCTGCCTCGCGCTTGCCCTGACATGCGCGACGGAAGCAGGAGCAACGACCGACAAGCAGCCTAAACTGAAGGGCAGACAGACAGCAGCATGGGGCGTGGCCGTACCAGGCTCACGCACGCAAAGCGCCTCCGCCATGCGATTTCTCAACATGGGCCTCGGGGCTCCCATGGCAGCTCCGCGCGCCGTGGGCAACGACCCGGTAAGCTCGGTCACCACACCAGGATTCGGATGGGCAGATGGCCCGGACGGCAACCAGTGGTACTACACGCAAAACTACAAGCTCGACGGCTATTTCTACTCGGGCTCCACCATCACCCTCTACGACAACAACAACCAGCAAGTGGGACAGTTTGACATCGACGTGCCTGACACGCTACAGGTGAACAGCATCGAGATGTACAGCGCATTGACCAAGAAGATGTTCGACCGCGACGACACCTCCATCGAGGCCATGGTCTCCATCCACGCCGTGGGCAATGCCGAGAACAACTACAAGGACTGCTACATCACCCGCGCCTACCACATCGACGGCAGCGGAATCGCCTATGAGTGCGAGGGAAGCGGAATGCTCTTCGACGCCTCCAAGGGATGGAACACCTACCAGCGTCTCATCCTGCCGATCGAGAAGGTCATCGACGGCAAGGAGTATGTCTCCATCGACTTCATCGCACCGCCCACATGGGGCAAGGACGAGCCCTACGTGGAGCACACGCTCGATATCCCCTTTGAAAACATCAACTACATGGACGGCGCCTACATCAACTGCTTCGTCATCGAGGACAAGCCCTACTACGTCGTCGCACAGTATGACACGGCCTACTGCACCATGCCGGAGGACTATACGCAGGACATCATCGTCACGCCCAACAACCACTTCGTACTCAAGACCTACGACCGCAACTACAGCCTGGTCGACTCCGTCGCCGTGCCCATCGAGGAGTCGCCGAAGGGCATCTATCGCATGGCCGCCTTCGGACGCATGAGCGACAACGACCTGAGCAAGGGATACTTCGGACCGGAGGACCAGTTCAGCTACGTCGTGACGTGGGTGGACTACCACCTGCAGTCGGACGAGAACACCTACAACTTCGACCTCTACGACAACCAGGCACAGAGACTGAAGACTATCTGCGAGAACGCAGCCGAGAACCAGTGGTTCTACCTCAACAACGTGAAGGGCAAGAGCGAGCAGATGGCATTCCTCCAGGCCTTGGAGGAGGGGCAGCAGATCCAGATGGTCGACGTGCCTTCCTGTGAGAAGCGGACGCTCTTCCCGGCCATGATCGACGGCGAGGGAGGCACGCACGGAGTCACCGTCGGCCACGCGGAGTAGCGTCCACGTGGCGCCGGGGCGGCGACGATAGACGTTGTAGTGAGAGATCATCTCGTCGCTTCCACCGATCCAGCGGGTGTGGATCATGCGGTTGTCAACCCATGCGGAATCGAGGTGGGGACGCGAGGGCGGCGCCGTACTGGGACGGAGAACGGCGATGGTGTCGGAAGGCGCACCGATATTGGTGGCGTAATCGACCGCACGCACATAGTAGTAGACGTACCGCTGGTTGATATCCACCGCCACCGTATCGGTATAGGACCGCGGGATGACATGACGGCGATTGAGGATCGTAAACTCATCGTCGGGGGAGTTGGCCCAGAAGACATCGTAGTGGTGTACGTCGAGCGTGTCACTCATCTCCCAAAGGATGGCGATGGTGCCATCCAGGCTGGGGAGACCCCGCACTTGGGTGGGTGCCTCGGGTGGGCGGGCGTCCCTCACACGCAGGAGCTTCGGATAGGCGTAGCCCATGTTCTCGGCTGTATCGACGGCGGCAATGGTGATCATACCCGTCGAGATGTTGGTCACGTCGATGCGGACCATCGTGTCTCCGGGCGCAATATACTGGTTGGTGAGGAGTTTCCACTGCTTCGAGGAGTCGCGCTCATTGAAGTAGAGGGGGACGTAGCGGACGAAGTCGTCCTCCAGGCTGTCCTTGTGGAAATAGATGGTGGCATAGACCTCATCGTAGAGTGTCTTGCCCGGACGGTCGATGACGATGGAGGTGATCTCAGGCCCGAGCGGCGGCATCAGGTCGGGGAAGAACACCTTGTGGGGCGGCGAATAAGGCGTGAGGTCGCCAAAGGTATCATAGGCGCGCACGGCATATTCGTAGAGACCGACCACACCGGGGGAATGTTCGAAGATGACATCCGCATCTTCCTGATCGACACGGAACGGTGGAGCATAGGGCAGTTCGTTTACCTTGCGCCACTGCTGCTCACCCATCTTGCGCCAGAACACGTCGAAGGTGCCGTGGAGATCGTCGCGCCAGCTGAGCGCCACGGATCCATGCTCCAGGATGGTGTCGCTGATAGCCACGTCGTAGGGGTCGGGGACGTACTTCACGTTGCGGAGGTTCTCCACCTGTGCCGGCATGATGAAGAAACGGCCCGTCGTGTCGGGAACGGATGGCATAATAAAATAGGTATAGGTCTCACCCTTTTTCGCCGTCTTGTCAACATAGCGCAGTCCCATCGCCTGGGCGAGGTCGGGTCTCCACTCCGCGGCGAGGAAGGCACCAAACAGGCGCGTCTTCTGGTCTTGCTCCAGTTCGACGAGGGCCCCGATGCTACCGGGTTCGTAGTTGGTCATCTCCGGGGTCATGTCGCCTTCGCCATAGATAGCTCCCATGGCCAGATAGGCCAGCGAGTCGATGGTGTCGGGATAGCAACGACGGAAGTCGGCGAGGGGCATCGGACGAATGCCTGTCGCAAGGGTGTCGAGCCGGAATCCCTCCTCGCCCTCGGTATGGCGATAGACATCATAGCCCGTGCGGTTGAGACGATCCCATTCGGGATAGGACTCCACCGCCCAACGCAGGACGACACTGTCGCCATAGGTACGCCCCACAGCTTTGATATAGACGTAGAGATCCTCTATGGAGTCTTCGACGCTGTCCCGGGAGAGAGTGCCCACGGGATAGGTGCCCGGCAGCAGGTCGTCGTCATCGGCTTCCTGCACGATGGTGTCGCCGACAGCCACGCCCAAGGGGGCGCGCCATGGGGTAGTCGCTGCCCAAGAGAGCATACACGGCACGCACACGGCGGCAGCCAAAAGCCAAACAAGGGCCTTCATATTATTATATTGCTGTTTCATCATCGCTTTACGTCTATTTAGATGTTTATACTCTTTACCTTCTTCCTCCTCTGCCCGCTTTTCCGCCAGAGTTTGAACCTCCTACAAGGTTGTGCCTCTCTTATAGCTACTCGCACCCTTGCCAGAATTGGACTTCTTGCTCCTGCCGTGCAAGGGGAGATTATATCTCTCCACCAAATCCTTGAGGGAGACGTTGTAGCTGGAGGCGAATCTCTTCTGCGAATACTGTAGAGGATACACCGTCCACTGTCGCCTCTTGTAGTCCCAAGCATTGACACGATAGCGTATGAAGTAGAGACGCAGATTATTGTTGTCCAATGCCTTCTTTGCCTTGAAGTCGAGGACCTGGGACTGACCGAGGTAGTCCTTGTCCACATACTTCTTATGGTCCTTATCGACATAGGCGAAATAGAGCGTTCGTCCGAGGAAGTCTCCCTTGTCAGCCCTGATACGGACGTGGCGATACTTGTTGGATGCCTTGTCCATCTCAATGGTCTTGCTGATATTCAGTCCGCAGCGACTGGCCGCATTCCATACCACGCCATACTGATACAACGGGACAAATGCGACAACATCCGACTGGGTTTCGTTGAAGGATACATTCCTGCTGCCCGCATAGGTCGCCAGCCAGTCTCGCATCGACGGTATGTCGTAATAGACCTGGAAGTTGACACGCTTTAAAATGTAATCATGCATCTCCTCGGCTATGTTATACACCTCGGTGAACACCCGGGCGTAGGCTTCCTCTGTCAGCTTATGTCCTTCGAACAGTCCATTAGCCTGACCCAACCATTTGGTGTAACCCGGTGCATTCACGCTGTAGAGCGGATACGAGGTGCCCAACTCGTTTTCGAAACGGTAGGTGCCCATCGTGAGGGCGAACTCGATGCTCTTGCGACCATCACGAATCTGTCCGATGTGCCTGTTCTGGAGTATTCCGTCTCTCCAACTGCCATAGGGCGTCTCAAGCCAAAGCGACTGCGTACTCTGCACCGTCAGGTTGAGGTTCTTTTTGGCAGAGACGAACTTATGTCCTCCGATGAAGAACATCCGACTCATATAGGAGAGATAGATAAATGGGTTCTCCGTGTTATAATACGGCACAAATCCTCCTCGTTGGTTGGCACTCGTGATGAGCAACTGGTCGTCGTTCATGTCCAGGTTCTGACCGTCATAGGTGATCTTGTCGAGACGGGTGGCCATAAACTTACTGCAGTAGTTGAGCGGATCGTTGTACAACGCGTTTCCATTGACGCCCTGCTTGGTCACTGTGACTCGGAGAGCCAACAGGTCCTTGACGAAAGTGTTGGTGACCTTTCCAGCCTTCCGCTCATAGACGGTGACGATAAACTTACGCCTTCCAGCACCTATGGTATCGTTGTCATTGACATTCATTAGGCCTGCCTCAGAGACCTCCACCTTCTTGTTGAGGACCCTACCATAGGCATTGATACCATTGTCCTTCATCGCCTTGGTGCGTACCTGCTTTGCCGAAGTGCCCCATACATTGTAGGTCCTGGACACAACCCATGTGGCAGGCGAGGTCTTGGTCTCCGTCCACTCGTAGCGCAGGCGGATGACGTAGTTGGCATTGTTAGTCACGGGCACATTGGCGAATCCCGACTGCGGGGTGAGGAGGGACATGCCGTTGGTCTCTATCCACACGTTATCGCGGGAAGAAAGCAGATTTCCGTTAGAGTAGAGATACCACTTCAGCTTACCCTTCGTGTAGGCCTTGCCCTTCATCGGCCGGGCCAGCGAGACGATCGGCTGCTTCACGTCCTCCCAATATGCGGGAGTATAAGTGTATCTGTAGTCCTTGCCGTTGGCGGGCATGTTGAACACGGTCTCTTCCGTGTTGCCTGGCAAGCCAAGGTTGGGATACATCACCTTCACATGCGGATACAGGTCCTCGTCGTCCTTGAAGCTCATCTCCGCATTGTTGGTGGCGAAATAAAACTCCTTGGTCTGTTTCCATGCCTGGGCAACGTACTTGTTCTTGAGGGTGTCATACGTCTCTGGATCGCGCCATGAGCCGTTGTAGAACTCCTGTGCGTAGCCAGAAATGGTGACCTTATAGTACTTGTTGCGGTGCAGCTGGTCCACAGAGAGCGTCACCTTCTCCTTATAAATATGGTGCGTCATCTCATACACCACGCCATTGCGATTGGCCTTGGCATCAGAGAGCGAACTATACTCCGTCAGCGTAGGCGGCAAAGAGGCGTCCATCTTGAACCGGAACTGGCGGCTTGCCAGGTCCTTGAGTGTCTCCTCGCTCTTGCCATCGCCACTGGAATGGTTCTGCAAGCGATTCAGCTGTGTGGGATCTACGACGCGGATGGGTACATTCAGATCGGCCTGCGTCATCACAATGGGATTGCTTTGGATATCCCAACTGATCTTCGCCTTCTCGGCCTCGTCCCAACTCTTCAAGCCGATGTTGCAGCTCTCGAAGAGGACATAGTCGTCGAGGGCGTTGCCGTAGAACATCTCGCACACATCACCACACTCGAAACTGAACTTCTTGTTGAGTTTCACGAGGCCACCGAGGAGCTCTACCTTCACGCGGGCTTTACCCGTGAAATAGTTCGGATTGGGCATAGCACATTTCAGTACACCACCAATGCCCGCATTGAAGAGATCCAACTTCTTCTTGAAGAAGCCGAGGTTGATTTTCAGGCCAAACTTGGCATAGAGGTAGGCGTAGAGTTGTCCCTCGCCATACCAACCGTTGATACCCGGAGCCTTGCCAAGGTTCATACACGTATTGTTGCCCTTGAGGTGACGGATAGAGACGTCGAAGCCCGCCGTCGCACCCATGTCGCCATAGAAGAGGCCGAGGTTCACATCTACATAACCCCATACCGAGGCACCGAGCATCACGCCACCACTGGTCTTCGCATTGGCCAGGAAGTCGTTGCGCGCCTTGGCGCGGGCGTCGTTGGCCTCAGAGATATTGTCGCTCTGCACACCACCCTTCTCTCCACCGTCGAGGAACCTTCTTACCTTTTCGGGTATCGGGGGCAGTTGCCCGTTATTGGGCAGCTCATTGCCCAGACAGAAGTAGGCGTTGGCACCGATAGCCACCGAAACGATTTTCGATTTGAAGTTGACGAGCGTAAACTCACAACGCTTGTCGTGGTCGGGCTCACCAAGGTAGAGGTGCCACTTGGTCGCACCACCGGGCTTCTTGTGGCCGATATAAAGATCAAGGCTCACCTTGAGCGAAGGACCGCTAAACGATGTGCCATCGTCACTCTTGTCCTTGTCTTCGGCCTTCTTTTTCTCATAGGAGGCCATGTCTTTTTCGTAATCCTCGTTCTTCTTCTTGCTTTGGTCGCCCATTCCGCTCTTGAAGCTCTCCTCAGCAGTCTCCTTGATTTCTTTGAACTCTCCTGCGACAGCATCCACCTGGCTCTTCACTTCGGAGAGCGCACCATTGAGCTCGTTCATAATCTCCTTGAGCTCGCCACCGTCGAAAGCAGCATCCATGGTGAGGTTGAGCTGGAAGTAGCGTTCCTGTTCGTTGTCCTCATAGACGAGCTTGACCTTACTCTTGACGATACCACCGACCGCCGTCACCGAACCATTGAACAGGAACGTGGTGAGCGTCTTCTTCTTGGTGTCGAAGGCAACAGTCAGGTCGAGGCGGCCCTTGATGGCCTCACCATCGCTCGTCGTGATGCCCATACCGAAGACAAGACCAATCGCACCCTTGCGAGGACGAGGATTGAGCTTGTCGCTCGTGTTATAGACGCAGTTGATGTAGAGACCTCCACGAATGTTGTTGAGGGCCACCGGCGGCATGGGAATACCCATCTTGCCACCCACCATCACGTCGAAGAAGCCCCAGGAGAAGTTGTTGCCCTCCTCCTTGTGGTTGAAGTAACCGCCCTGGACGTCCATCTCGAAGATGCCGCCCTTGACCTTGCAGGACAGTTTGCCCTTGTAGCCCTTGTCCGTTCCACCGATGCCTCCCGCGTCGCCATCGACCGCCAGCACACCCTGGAAGGAGAGCACGGCTGTCTCGATGTCGAGTCGAGCCTCGCGGAACTTCAGGTCCTTATACTCTAAGGAGATCTCGCTGGGCTTACTGATGTTCTTGACGTAGGACTGGATCTCCAGCGTCGTGCCTGCCGTCACATCCAGATCGTCGCTGAACGTGATATCACCACCAATCTTGATGGCCAGATAGGGTTCACCGTCGGTGACGACATAGTCAAATCCCCAGTCGGTCAGTGCAAAGCGGAACGGTCCTACCTTGCAACTCAACGACTTGTTGGATCCCGCAGCAGCCGGAGCTACCGCCTCATAGGGCACCTCAGCCACACTGGGTCCGTAGCCCGGACTGTTCTCGTCGTAGTCAAGGAACTTCTTTGTATTTCCGCCACCACTGCCTCCAGTGGCCTTGTCCAATGCCGAATCTATGGCTTTACCTGCCGATTCGGCAGCCTTACCAGCTGCATCAACGGCCTTGCCGGCAGCGTCGATAGCATTATCCACAGCCTTGCCTGCTGCATCGACGGCCTTACCTGCTGCGTCAATAGCAGAATCCACGGCCTTGCCCGCAGCATCAATCGCATTATCGACCGCATTCTTGCCCTTTTCGATGGCATCATCGACGGCCTTGTTGACCTCGTCGGGGAGTCCTTCGAACCATTCACCTGCCGAAGGCTTAGACGGGTCAGAGTTCATGGCAATGGCACCCCACTGGCCAAAGTTGAGGACCAGCTTGCCACCACACAATTCAATATCCTTGGCCTCGTTCCACCAACCATAGCTACCCTCCGCGACGGCATCGACGATAACCTCAGTAGCCGCCCGGTCGCGCTTCTGCAAACTGTCGGCATAGACCGACTCAAAACGCTTGCCGTTGGCCAGACGCATATTACAGAACTTCAACTGGGGTAGCGAGAGGTCAAACGGGAGCTTCGCGAGCTTCTTGTTGACAGTCTTCGCTCCTGCTACGGTGACACCGCCACCGACACAAAGTTCCACATTGGTCTTCAGCTCACCCGACGCATCGGGCAGTGCCTCGATGAGGAAGTAGGTCAACCTGTGATCGAGTTTCAGCTCACCGAGCATGAAATCGAAGTCGAGGTCCTCGATCTGAGTGGTCTTGAAGACATAGGCATAGCCCTTACCCGTGCCCTTTTGGGTGTAGGACTGGTTATAGATATTACAAGTGTAATAGACCGTTCCCTTGAAGAGCGGTATGTTGAGTTGTCCATCAAAGTAGAACTTATTGAAGTTGTTCTGGATGATGGAGATATAGAGGTGGTCGAGTGTATATTTGAAACCATCTATCTCACCCTCCTTACCCGTAGAGTAGTCGATGATATTCTTCAGACCCGCGTCGAGCGTGATGCCGGAGCGGTCGATGAACATGTTCTCCATCGTGAAGGACATCGGGTCGTCGCCGTTGCCAATCTTGATGGACTCGGGGAAGCGCATGTTGATCTTCTTGATGAAGAGTCCCTCCCAGAGCTCGTCCTGGCCCGTGGAGATACCAGCCTTGGCACGGTCAAAGTCCTCCTTGGGGAAAACCATGCCGTCGCCATTGCGCGTGGCAGAGAGATCGACGACGACCGTCGAGGCGCCAAAGGTGAAGCCCGGAAGATCGACGTGCTCAAACTCATCGAGGTTGGCCTCGACGAGGAAGTCGTCCCAGCTCGACAGCGTAGTCTTGATATGGAGCATGGGACTCTCCTCCGTCGGTTTGCCAGAGGAATCGACCTTCTTGAGATCTTCGGGCATCTTCATATCGACGTCGAGGGTCAGACCGACAAACTTGTTGTCGCTCCAAGCCACGAAGCAGCCGTCGGCAGGCTCTATGACATCGGTCGGCGCCTTGAAAGTACACTCAAATCCCGTCTTCTTCTCCTCGATGACGAAGTCCTTGAGCAGGGCCACCATACCACCCTCGGGGATGAGACTGGATGGACTGATACAGAGGCGCGGCGCACCAAAGACGAGGATCTGCTTCTGCGTGACCTCGCTCTCGGGCACGACACAGGTGCCAAAGATATCCATCGTGGCAAACGTCGGAGCAAACTTCATCTTGTTGATGGTCAGTCCGACGGGTGTCGTATTATACTCTTCGGGGATCTCCAGCGGGAAGGTCACGTCCTCCAGATTGCCCTTCAGAAGGTTGGAGACAAACGCCTTGCCCTTCTGGTAGTCCTGGTAGTACTCTGCGATTTCGGGCAGGTCATCGGCCAGACCACGTATCTTGCCATTGGCCTCCTCCTGCAGACGGTCGGCATAGGGCAGTCCTGTGTCACCGATAAGGTTGTCGATACCCCAGTCGGAGAAGAGTTTGTCAACGACCTCCGAGGAGCGCATCTTCACACCTTCCTTGCCGCCCCATGTCTCGACCACACCCTCATAGACCTGGTCTTCGGTGTTGATGGCTATGTCGGAGAACTCCACGGCAAGCTTCCATGTGAGCAGCAGAGGAGACCACACCACGTGGCCGTTGCCCGAGAAGTGACCGGGCTTACCCTCCACAGCCTTCAGGTCGCCATCGAGGATGAGCTTGTACTCACCTACCATCACCTCGCTACCACGCAAGTCGTCGGCAGACCGGGCAGTGGGGCTCGTGTTCTCGATGTCTATCTGGTTGCGGCACTTGAAGAAGTTGTGGCTGATGCGTTCCGCCATGGCCGCGTCGAAGGTGTTGAGCGAGTCGTCGAGGAAGTGGATCGACTCCTCGTTGAGCGACTTCGGAACAACGCGCAGGAAGAGATAGTCGCCCTTGGCAACCTTCTCACCGAGCACCGACCAGCCGATGGAGTCGCTGCGCTGGGTGAGATTCCGGTTGGTGTAGATAGGCTTCTCCTTGAGCATCTCCTCCCGATCCTTGTACTCGCGGGCAGCATAGAGCTCCACGTCGTAGCTGAAGCGGATCGTGTCCTGTCGCACACCGTCACCGGAGTAGTAGCGCGGCCGCTCCCAATTGAGGTTGAGGGCGTCGCCCACGAAGAGCTTTCTCGCTCCTCCGTCAGGGGCGAAATAGGGTGACGTGATGCGCGGGTTATTAAAGACGTATAGCGAGTCGGGCGCGTCGCCGTCGGCTCCCAGTCCGACGATGCGGATGCCACCCTTGCCCACGGTGAAGCGCACGGGTGCGGAGCGACCCTCGTCAGTGAATATATACTTACGGTGCGAGCCCGCTATGGTGTCGGGACGTGCCGTGACCTGCACGAGGACATCCATGCTGCCCTTGGCCTTGGCAAAGGTCTCGGCGGGCAGGTCATGGCTGAGCGTCCGTAGGTTCTTGGCCTCGTAGAGGGCTGGCTGGCTCTCCATCAAGCTGCGGCGGGCCGCCTCGCTGGAGAGATCCATATCCTTGACCGCCTCGACGGCTTTCAGTTCATAGGAGAAGGTGACGGGAAGCGTGGACGGGTTGTCCGAGACGGGTGCCTTCCAGTCGATAGTGACAGATCGCTGGGCGCTGAGCGTGTCGCCACCCGCTGCCATCATCGGATCGCTGACCACGGGCGGCGCAAAGGTCACACGCCCGTCGGGTGAGCTGGAGGAATAGTCCTTGATGCGGAAGAGGCGCAACTGACTGCGTCCGTCGTTCTGGATATTGATATAGTCGAGCGCACCGATCTGTGTGGCATTGGATCGTGCCGTGACCTGTGCGACATAGGTTTCAAAGGGAGATAATCCGTTGACAATGCTCGCAGGCAGCATACACTGCGCCACGGTGAGGCCCGTGACCTGATAGACCACGGGGTTGCGCTCGATGGCCTCCAGGGGATCCTGGAGTGGCATCTGCTGGTATGCTCGGCATGAGCATTGTCTAACGGGTGCAAGTCCCGAGTAAGCCCTAATAGCGGGAATTACATAGCCAAAGGCAAGGGTGTCC
>OCHM01000276.1_pt1 | contig 39724 bp, 24 predicted proteins | sample 1538901 | NCBI WGS metagenome assembly OCHM01 (sample SAMN04571734, study PRJEB22368) | human gut metagenome | biome: human gut; material: stool | host: Homo sapiens | place: Luxembourg | collected 2012-11-08 | reverse complement strand
CCAAAGCCCTTTATGTGGCAAAGTTTCCTTCGCGCAAGGATGATTATGATGTAGGGCTCTGGGAGCACCTGGTGCATCTGTTGGCAGCAGAGGCCGGTATATGTACCGCCTTGACAAAACTGATCTCCACAGGAGAAGGGCATCACACGCTGCTGTCCCGTCGTTTTGACCGCACGCAGGAGGGCAGGCGCATTCACTTCGCTTCAGCCATGACGTTACTGGGATTGACAGATGGAGACGATGCTGCCACGGGCTATGGATATCTGGATATTGTTGATTTCATCTTGAGGGGTTGTACTGATGTTGATGCCAACTTGCGGGAGTTGTACCGAAGGGTAGCCTACAGCATCTGCATCGGCAATAGCGACGACCACTTCCGTAATCACGGTTTCCTGCTGACGCCTAAGGGTTGGACGCTCTCTCCTGCCTATGATATGAATCCCACTCTGAATGACCATCAGAGCCTTTTGATATCCACTTCTTCCAACAAGTCCGACCTCGGTATCTTATTGGATGCCTGTGAGGATTACATGTTGGACGCTCACGAAGCACGCCAGATAATCACCGAGGTGGTGAATGTAACAAGAGGATGGCGCAGATTGGCTGTGAGATTAGGTGCGTCCAAGAGGGAAATGGATATGTTTGGCGGAGTATTTGAAAGAGAATGGAAGTATTAGGAAAATGCCAAGTCCCCCAAAGCAGGATGAAAAGCCTTGGGGGGCTTGATGTTACTGTCGGGGTGTAGCACCTCAAACCAGTTTGAAGCGGGCGAAGCGCAGCAGGAGTTGCTTGCGGCCGGCTGTCTCGAAGGCTACTGTGGCTCTGGCATCGATGCCGCTTCCCTCCACCTTTTCCACTATTCCCAGACCGAAGCGGTCGTGTGCAATCTTCTGGCCAGGCTGGATGGTAGGCTCCTGGGAGGCTGACGGCCTGGAGGAGGCGGCTGTTGCGCCCGTTCCTGCAGGAGGGGTGGTGAGCCTTCTGATGCCTGCTCTGGAAAGGGGAGAAGGCTGTGGCTGGGAGGAAGAAGCGGGGGATGAGAAGTTGCGCGTGGGAGTGAGTTTGCGTGACGGCAGTCCGTCGCTGGCAGGCATCTGCCCGCTGGCAGGCATCTGCCCGCTGGCAGGCCTTCCCATAGGGCTGGATGAAGGCCAGGATTGCGGTCGGGCGGTTCTTGCCTGATAGGGTGAAGCCATTCCGCCAGTCTGACTGGAAGAGTAGGGCGCCCTCTTGCCGTTGACGTGCAGATAGGATGGGTCAATCTCTCCCAGGAAGCGGCTGGGTTCGGAGAACTCCATGTGCCCATAGCGCATGCGGCTTCGGGCGCAGGAGAGAGACAGATGCTCGCCTGCACGAGTCATCGCCACGTAGAAGAGGCGGCGCTCCTCCTCCAGTCCGCGAGGATCGTCCCTGTCAGACTGTCCCGGGAAAAGATTCTCTTCCAGCCCCACCACGCACACGGCCTTGAACTCCAGTCCCTTGGACGAATGTACGGTCATCAGCGACACGTGATCGGCATCCTCTTCGCCCTTGGTGTCTGTCTGGTCGGTGAGCAGACTCACCTCCTGCAGGTAGTCGGCCGCTCCTGTGGGCAACCCTTGCTCCTGCCTCTCCTGTACAAATCCGCTGATGGAGTCGGAGAGTTCCTGTATGTTCTGCTGCCGGTTGATGTCCTCCTGGTCGCATCCGCGGAAGATGTCGGCCTGCATGCCGCTTTCGGTGAGAATCTTGACGATGAGCGTGTGTACGTCCATTCCCTCGTTCACGGCCTCCTGAAACTGCCGTATGAGTGAGGTGAAGGCAGCCAGTTTCTTGGCGGGAGCGGCTGTGAGGCCATATTGTGTGGCATCCAGCATCACCTCCCACGGGCTGATGCTGGCGGCAGCCTGCCACACCCGCCCCAGGGTGGTGTCGCCTATTCCACGTGCGGGATAGTTGACCACACGGCTCAGGGCAGTCTCGTCGTAAGGGTTCACGCACAGGCGCAGATAGGCGATGGCATCCTTGATCTCCTTTCTCTGATAGAAGGAGAGTCCGCCGTAGATGCGGTAAGGGATTTCTCTGCGGCGGAGTTCTTCCTCGAAACTGCGGCTCTGGCTATTGGTGCGGTACAGGATGGCCATCTCGCTGAAGGGCAGGTGCTCCTGCTGGTTGAGGCGTGTGAGATAGCGCACGATGGTGCTTGCCTCGTCGATGTCGCTGTAGGTGAAGAACACCTCGATGGGCCTTCCCTGGTGGTTGCGGCTGAATACCTGCTTGGGTATCTGGCAGCGGTTGTGCTTTATGAGGCTGCTGGCAGCATCCACGATGGTCTGGGTGGAGCGGTAGTTCTGCTCCAGCTTGAAGAGCCGCGCCCCCTGGTAAGCTTCCTGGAAGTGCAGGATATTGTCTATCTCCGCCCCTCGGAAACTGTAGATGCTCTGTGCATCGTCGCCCACCACGCAGATGCGTTGGCGCCTCTGGGTCAGCTGCAGCACTATCTGATGCTGGGCGTAGTTGGTATCCTGATACTCATCCACCAGTATGTAGTGGAAGATGCGCTGGTACTTGTCGGCCACCTGTGGGTGGTCATGGAAGAGCAGCCACGTCTGCAGCAGCAGGTCATCGAAGTCCATGGCGTTGGCTTGCCTGAGTCTGGCCTGGTACTCCTTATATATATGGCACACGGCAGGCATGTTGCTTGCCTGGTCGGCGTGTACGAATGATGCGGGATATTGGTCTGGCAGGAGCAGCTGGTTCTTGGCGCGGCTGATGCGTGAGAGTACCGATGCCGGCTTGTATTGCTTCTTCTCGTCGAGCTGCATGTCCTTCAGGATGCTCTTGATGAGGCTTGTGCTGTCGCTCGAATCGTAGATGGTGAAGTTGGAACTGTAGCCGATGACAGCGTGCTCAACGCGCAGAATGCGTGCAAACACGCTGTGGAAGGTGCCCATGGTGATGCGTGCGGCAGCCTGCGCACCCACCATGCCGGCTATGCGCTGCTTCATCTCGTTGGCTGCTTTATTGGTGAAGGTGAGGGCCATTATCTGCTGAGGCTCCATCCCTCCGGCGCTGAGCAGATAGGCTATCTTGGCTGTCAGCACACGTGTCTTGCCGCTGCCTGCTCCTGCGATGACAAGTGAAGGGGCGTCGGTGCAGCATACGGCTTCGCGCTGCTGTGGGTTCAGTTGGTCGATATATGAATGTTCCATTTGAAGGCTGGTTGTGTGACGGGGTAGGGATGGCACCCGAGGCGGAGGCTACAATACGTAGTGCAGGGTGCCGTGGATGAAGGAAAGCAGCATGGCGGCTACTATCCAGATGGCATATCGGCGTATGCCCCATGAGAGCATGAAGCAGAACTTGCCGGCCGATGTGAAGTAGAGGTTGAGGTAGGCGTAGAGTATCGCTGCCGCCTGCACGATGAGGGCGATGATGACGGGCAGACCGCTCACCAGGGGCGATGGCCACAGTCCGCCTGTAATGGCACGTAGCGGACTGCCCGGCATGATGAATGCCAGCAGGGGCAGAGAGCAGAGTGCCAGAGCCGCCGTGGCAGCCACCCACACCGAGGTATGGTTGCCGTTTCGCCTGAATATCCGGGCACATATCTCCAGCGCACCTGCCGCCGAGGCATAGACAAGCGCGCAGGCGGTGAGCGGTGTGGCTATCAGGCTGTAGAGGTGCAGGAACAGCCATCGGAGCCCCTCGTCGGATATGAGCGAACGGCAAGGGTACCCAAAGGCCGACAGCATCCACGAGGCGGGCAGCACGCACACGGCCACACAGGCCAGGGCAGGTATCATCCAGCGCGCCGGACGGCTCTTAGTCCTCATCGGCTACCAGGTGGTCAACATCGAGGATATGCAGCTGGATGGCCCGCACGGCCAGCCTCACGGCGTTTACTCCATTACGTTCCTGGGGCGGGAAGAGACGGCTGATGAGGTCGGCCTGACGCTTCTCCAGACTCTTGGTGCCGAAGGGCATCTGGCGCAGCGAGGCTATCATCTCCTTGGTGTAGCCCAGTGCCAGGTGGCGCAGGAAGCGCTCGTCGTATTCGTCGATATCATATTGCAGCATCGCGTCGGCCTGTGCCGATTCGGTGCACACCACCTTGCGGAAGCGTGCGATGACCTTTTCGAGGAAAGGCTCGTTGAACACATATCGCCTGCCATGCATGACCAGCATCACGTCGTCACGCTCCAGCAGGTTGCCGGTCTTCAGTATGATACCGTCGGCGCCTGCTGCCAGCACCTCCACCCACAGGCGCTCGTTGAGCACTTCACCCGTGAAGACAAGCACGCGTAATGACGGGTAGCGGCTCTTCAGCTGGCGGCAGATATCCACCCCCACGGTGGTGGAGCCGCCCAGTCCCAGGTCGAGCAGCACCAGTTGGGGCACCTCGGCTCGCATGAGTTTCCAGAATTCGGTTTCGGTGGCAGCTGTGCCTATAATCTCGGCCTCTGGTATTTCGGAGTGGAAGATTTGCTCTGTGCCCTTGAGCTCAAGCTTCACATCCTCCACGATGATGACTTTGAATGACTCCATATATATAATGTGTGTTTCTTGTTTCTGTATATTCTCGGTTGTATGTTGCAAAGTTAACACTTTCTTCCCAACAGCGTGCAGATTATGCGAAAACCTTCTTCGGCCGGTTCGGCTATCAGCCTCAGTCCGGGATGCCCGAAGGCGGCATCGTACTCGCGCACGGCCTGACGAGCCACCAGATAGGGGAAACTGTGTGAGGCGGGCGTGAAGAGGTGGTCCAGACTGACACCTGCGGGCGGCGTGCCGGTGCATGTGAAGGTCACCTGTATGCGGTCGGCCTGCTGTGTGGCTTGCATTCTCACCCTTGAGCAGGTGTCTGCCAATGGGGTGGCCAGCGAGATGAGTAGTGTGCCGATGAGCACCTCGTCGCCCAGAGCCACCAGATGGGTCTCTTCGGCGATGAAGACGGCGGGCTTTCCCTCGGACACTCTCATGCGGCTCATGCGCTGGCTCACATGCTGGAAGAGCGGCTGCAGGGGAACAGGCCTGCGCAGAGGCGGGCGTTGCTCGGTCTGGTGCGAAGCCTGCTGGTACAGCAGCATGTATATCTGACGGTAGGATTCCAGCAGGTCGGCCAGCTCCTCCACCGCCTGACTGTCTCCTGTGTCTTCGCTCATCGCAAGCACCATCTGGCGCGTGCGGGCAGGATAATACATGGTCTCATGCTTGATGGTGCTGAGCGAGTTGTCCAGTATCTGGTTCATCACATACAGGCGGTTTGCCTCAAACTGGTATCTCTCCAGCTGCTCCTCCTGCTCTTCGTTCTCATCCTCCAGTTGCTTGGTCTGCTTCACCCATCCGCTTGTCTCCCGAAACAGACTGATGAGGGGCGGCAGGAGCGGACTGTCCTGGGGCAGCAGGGATTCGGCTTCTTCCTTGAGACTGGTGAGCCGCTCCAGCTCCTGCTGAGGCATTTGGGACAGGGAGGACTCTTCTGACTGCCCCTGCTGAGGGGCGTCGGACTGATGGGGGGAGAAGGCGGAAAAGTAGGCCAGGAGCGACTGATGACCCGTGTGCAGCAACTGGCTCACCTGTTCGAAGTGCTTGCGGCTGCGCAGGCGGTCGCGCAGGAACAGGTGGTAAAAGAGCAGCAGGGCCAGCAGCGAGAGGATGGATACCAGCACGTAGAGCACATTGGTATCGAAACTGATCTTCTCCATCTGGCGGCAGTAGGCCGATAGCGAAGAGTCCTGGCTGTAGAGTCGGTGCAGGCGCACGCACTCGTTGTTCTGCCAGCGGTAGTCATCCCAGCGCTTGAGAGCCAATGCCGAAATTGCCATCTCATTCCTGAGCGACACCAGCAAGGCGGTATCGGCGGGTGTGCCCATCTGCCTTACGGCCTGTTCTGCCAGCGTGTAGGCTTTCTCGTATTTGCCTTCCACATTGGCCGCATATACCGAGTCGAAGAGTTCGGCTGGCGTAGCCTGGCGTGCGCTGATACAGAGCGAGATGCCCAGCATAAGCATGGTGCAGAGCACGCGGGGCAAACGGAACCAGAAGCGGCTTCCCTGCCCCTGCTTGCTTTCCACTCCGAAGGCGCAATGGCGGAAGAATGCAGAGGTCTTCTTGTACTTCTCGATGATGCCACGGCAGTTCATGATGCCGAATCCGAAGCCTTTTCCTTCCTTGGCTCCACCTATCTCCTTGGGGTCATACACCTTGCTGTGGTTGAGCGTGAATACATCGTCGGGTGAGAGTCCGTCGCCGGTATCCTGGATGCTTATCTCCACATATTCGTCGGTGGCAGATGCCTGGAGTGACACCCGTCCGCCGCTGGGAGTGAACTTGCGGGCGTTGTCGGCCAGCGTGTTGACCATGAACATGGTGAGTGCCTTGTCGGCTTTCACTCGCACATCGGTGGGCTTCACCTCCAGGCTGATTCCCTTCTGGCTGAAGGTGTGACTGCCCAATGAGATGATGCGGAACACATCGGCCAGGGCAAAGGTGCTGACATGCAGGCTCAGCTGTCCGCGCTGCACCTGTATCCACTCGGTGAGCAATTCGTTGATGCGCATGATTTCCTCGGCCAACTCACCCACGTAGCGCAACCTCTCGGGCTCCACTTTTCCCTCCTGACGCATGTGCTTCACCTCGGCCCGCATGCGGTCGAGATAGGGGACGATGGCATACACGAGCGACACTTTGGCCCGTCGTTCCAGATTGCCCTGCACCAGTTCGCGGGTATGGAACTGTGCCGCCTGGCATTCCTGCTCCAGTTCCTCGAGCCGCTCCTGCCACTTCGCGGTACATTCGTCCTTGGCGCTCACGGCCTGAAGGTATTCTTCAGAGCTGCGCATATTGTTCAGACTCTGGAATCTCATGCGCGTATTGCGCTGCAGGCGGCGGGTGTAGAAGGCAAACATGCCCACCACCAGTACCACCAGGAGCGTGAGCAGAAGCAGCTTGCGGTGGATTGCATGCACCTCCTCGGCCAGGATGTCGCGGCGGGAATCCAGTTCGCGGTTCTGGCGCGACTGGTCGAGGAGGTCCAGGTAGGCGTTGCGATGCAGGTCAGACAGCTCCTTGTCATCGAGCGCGCTGTAGGCCAGGCTCAGTTTCTCATGTATGTTGGCCATCCAAGGCTCCACGGTGGTGGAGTCGCGCAACTTCTGTTCCTCCACCATCGAGAGTGCAGTCTGGAAATGGGAGAGCGCCCGTTGGGGAGCTCCCTGTGCGAAGTATATTTCGCCCAGCGTGCGGTAGGCACAGGCGGTCTGATACAGATCCTTGTAGTCGCGGAAGAGCGTCCGGGCCTTTTCGGCCATAAGCAGGGACAGCCTGGAGGCGGGCAGGGGGCTGCCGTCGGGCGAGAAGCGCGTGACCAGATAACTGTAACTCTCGGGTTCGCGTGTGCGCAGCAGTCGGGCCTGCACGCTGTCGGCCAGCATAGAGGCAAGCGACTGCAGGCAGTTGGCCTGGAAGTAGATGCAGCCAGTGGCGCGTGCTGTGGTATAGGCGCCCAGCAGGTGGTGAAACTCCGCCTGCGTCACATCGGCGGCATCTCCGGTAATCAGTCCGCCGCTTCCCAACATATAGTTATAATAAATCCATTGCGTAGTGTCGCGCTCGAGAGACACCTCTGCGTCTATGCTGTGTATTTCGGCACGGGCAGCGGAATCCTGTCCCAGATAATAATAATAGGTAGAGGATACGATGTGGAGTTCGGTGAGCGCATAGTGGAAGTGCTTCTGCTGCTTGGGTGTCAGGCGGTCCCTTTCCTCGAAGATGCGCGAAATGCGCCTCAGGGCATGGTTGCGGTGGCTGAAGAATGAGTAGCCGTCTCCCGTCTTCTGCGCCACCTTCATGGCCAGCACATCGGCACAAAGGAGCACTATCTGGTCGTTGGTACAATGGTATGACTGGTTGAGCAGACGCATGCTCTTCTCGTACGCCATTTGTTGATATGCGATGTAAGCGAGGTTGCAGCGCGCTGCGGCGCCCTCTGCACCGTGCTGCGTAGCCAATCGCAGCGCGCTGCGTGCGTAGGTGAGGCTGCTGTCGATGTTGCGGTACCGCCATTGGAAGGCCAACTCATTGCAGCGTGCAGCCTCTTCCTCTGCTTCACGATGTGAGCAGGAAAGGCAGGTGCCGATGAGTATGATGCTGACCAACAGGCCAATGACTCTACCTCGCATAGGCAATGGGGGCTTTTCTTACAGCATCGACACCGTCACCACGGCACGGATGAGTGCATAGATGACAGAGAGAGAGGCAGCAAAGGAGATGGCAGAAAAACTGGTCTTCGCATAGCCGGTGGGCGTGCGGAGTGAGGTGCTATAGTCGCTGCTGGTGGCATGGCGGCCGCATATGCGTTGGCACACAAACCAGAAGAGGGTGCCGGAAATGAGGCCGCAGAGTGCACCACAAAGGATATCGAGGGGGAAATGGACACCCAGATAGATGCGGGTGTAGCTGGAGAGACTTGCCCAGCAGAAGAGCAGAAGGCTGGTGGGAGCGTGACGGAACACGAGGGTGAAGAACATGGCTGCACCAAAGGTGTTGGCCGCATGGCTGGAGATGAAACCGTAAAGTCCGCCGCGATAGCCGTTTACCACATCCACCAAGGCTGCTATCTCGGGGGTACGGGTGGGACGGAGCCTGTGGAAATAGGGCTTGCACAGGCTGCTCGAGAACTGGTCGGTGAAGACCACAAGCAGGATGGCCGTAAGGATGATGGTGAAGCACACGCTGGGGCGCTGGTTCTGGAAGAGCACATATATGATTCCCACCAGCAGGGGCACCCATGTGAGGGTCTGTGTGAATGTCCACATCAGACCGTCCATGAAGAGCGAGTCGCTGCCGTTGAGGGCAAGCAACAGTTCCTGGTCAAGGGTAATCAACTCTTTGAGCATAGCGCGTGCTTATGTTTGTCAGATGATTTCGAAATGCTTTTTCTCTATCCAGCCCACCTTGCCGTCGGCTATCTCTATCTCAGCCCAGTCCTTCAGGCTGCCGTCGCGAATCTCCACTCTGGTGCCTTCGTGCAGGATGAAGAGGTCGTTGCCGCTGTCTGAGGGGGTGCTCTTGACAGTCACCACCGACGACATCACCACACCGGCATCATGGCGGTTGGCCTCATGCCGCTGATACAGAGCGCAGGCGTTGCCCACGACGCAGAGCAGCAGGAGGAAAACGGAGGTGAAGAAGCCCGTTTTGCGCAGCGTGATGCTGCCGGCGATGAGGAACATTCCCATGGCTGCTATCGCCAGGATGAAGAGGGTGAGGCAGGTCCATGTCCACTGGTTCATGCTGAGCATGCTGGCCATGCGACGGAAGATGTCTATCACCACAAAGCTGTGTTTGGCCGTTATGCGGTCGATGGTCTTTTCGCGTGCCAGGCGCAAGTTGCATTCGATATTCTCGTCTGCAGGATTGAGCTTGAGCGCGCGCTCAAACCACAGCACGCTTTGTGCCATGCTGTCGAGGCGGTAATAGGTGCATCCCAGATTGTAACAGACGCTTACAGATGTTACGCTGTCGGCAATGCGGTTGTAGATTTCTGCCGCCTGCTCATACTTCTCCTGGGCAAAAGCCTTGTCGGCCTGTGCCTTCAGACTGTCGAGTGCGGCAGTTTCGTCAGCCATGCAAAGTGTGGGGAGCATCAGCAGCCCCAACAAGAATATACCTATCTTTCTCATCTCCTTACTTGTTCTTCTTGATAGAGGCATCCAGTCTGTTGATGGTCTCTGAAGCCTCTGTGTACATCTTCTCCATCTTGGCGGCAGGCTCTCCTGGCGCAAAGCGTGCAAACTCGCACTCGGCCATCACGTCGGTGTAATTCTTCACCAGTTCGTCGGGCACGTGGTGTGCGGTCATCGCTTCAGCCACGTTGTCCTTGGTGAGGTCGCTCATCGATATGTTCAGACGGTCGGCTGCGTAGCCCAGCAGAGCACGCATCACCTCCTCGTAGAACTGCTCGCATTGTCCCTGACGCATGAGTTTCTCGGCATTGCGCAGACGCTTGGAGGCCACCTTGCTTGCCTTGCGCTGTCCCTCTCCGCTGCGTATGATGCGCCTGCCGATGGTGAGACTGAAGAAGGCCAGAAGCAATAGGGCAGGGTAGGCAAGCCAATAGGCACGGCTGCCAAAGGTGATGCTCCCTTCGGTGTCGGCATTCACACCGCCCATCTTGATGTAGCGTATGTCGTTGCCCAGCACCTTCAAATCCTCCTGCTCGGTGGATGCGGATGCCGAGCGTCCGCTTCCCTTGGCCACCTTGATGGTCATGGAGTCGGTCTGGAGCGTCTTGTAGGATTTGCTCTCAATATCGAAGTAGCTGAACTGCACGGCGGGTATCTGGAAGGTGCCGCTGTGTCGGGGGACAGCTATATAGTCATATACCTTGTTGCCCTTGGCGCCGCTGGATGTGTAGGTAGCCTTGTCGGTCTCCTTCGGATCGTAGAGCTCGAAGTCCTTCGGGAAGTTGACCTTGGGTGCGGTCATCAGTTTCATGTTGCCGTATCCGCTCACCACCAGGCGAAGGGTAGTGGCATCATTGGCCTTGATTTCCTGTGGGGTGAGGCTGGCAGAGATGGTAAAATGTCCCACAGCGCCTGTGAAGTTGTCGGGCTTAGGCGTGGGCAGAGGCATGACCTCCAGTTCGCACGAAGGAGCAGTAATGGATTTCCTCACCACCTGCGTAAGGCTTCCGCCTCCGAAGAACACATCGAAGGGGTCCATACCGGTGTTCTGCACCTCAATCTGTGTGTCGAAGGTGACGCTGGGAATCTTTAGCTTGCCCGATTTCTGGGGAAAGAGCACATACTGACGCCAGATGGCGGTGCCGTAGTTGCGGCCATTCACGCGCTCATACTTGAGTGACATCTGCTGCTTGGCATCCAGTTCCTGTACGTGGAAACCGTCCAGCTGGGGAATCTCTCCAGCTATCTGCTGTATGTTGACCAGCGTGTAGAGCTTGTAGGTGAGCAGTACGGCTTCCTGCTCATACACCTTTGTCTTGTTGGCCGTTACGGTCATATATAGGTCTTTTGCCCCGATGTTTGTGCCGTTGGAGGAAGATGCGCTACCGCGTCGGCCGCCTTGCTGCGGCTGTGCGTTCTGGCTGTTGCCCTGATTGCTGCCGTTTCCCTGTGCCGATGCAGGCAATACCTCGATGCTGGCGGTGTTGCTCTTGATGCTCTTGCCATCCACTTTGATGGTTCCTGCAGGCAGTTTGTGTGTACCTTCCTTGGTGGCAACCAGCACATAGGTGAAGGTCATCGTGCTGCTCCGGCTGGTCTTTCCGTTGACCATCGTGAAGCTGTTGCTACGGCTGGTGCTGGGTCCATATACCACTTCGAAGCCAGGGAAATCACCCATATGGATGTCTTCCACGTCGGTGGTATTGGCCACATATTTCACGCGTATCTGCTGTCCCACCTCTGTCTGGCGGGGTGCTTCGATTTTGAAAGTCACCTGTGCGATGGCCATCATGGCGCTCATCGCCGCAAGGGTGAGTGTAAACAGTATTCTCCTCATGTCGTGTGTCACCATTGTTTCTGTAGATGCTTCTGGTTGGGCTGCTGTTGTGCTTTCTGCAGACGCTCCTGCGTCTCCTTCTCATCCTGCATGGCAGCCTTGAGCATCTGTTCTGCATTCTCCTTGCTCATCTGCTGAGGGTCGGGTTGCTGCTTCTTTTCGTCTTTCTTGTCGTTCCGCTTGTCTTGCTTCTCCTTCTGCTGCTGTTGCTTGTCCTGCTGCTTCTTCTCGTCCTCTCCATTCTCGTCCTTCTGCTGGTCCTGGTTGTCTTGTCCGCCATTCTTCTTCAGTTGGTAGAGGCAGAGAGCGTAGTTGTAGCGCGTCTCCTCGGAGTGTGGGTTGTTGCGCAGAGACTGCCTGTAGCATTCGAGCGCCTTGTCGGGCTGCTTGGCGGCCTGCAGCAGAACGCCCATGTTGTGGTACATCTGTGCCAGCCGCATCTTGTTCTTCTCCAGTTTGACGGCAGTCTCATATTCCTTCATGGCATCCTTTGCTTTCGACTGCATCACCATCGCGTTTCCCAGATTGTAGTGTGCTCGGGCGTTGGCATTGTCGGCTTCGATGGACTTCTGGTATTGTACCTGTGCCTTTGAGAAGGCTGTATCGCGCATCAGACGGTTTCCCCTGCGGATATAGTCGCGGCTGTTCTGTGCGGCTGCGGGCATTGCCACAGCTGCCAGACAGAGTAAGAGTGCTGTTATCAGTCTCATGATTTCATCCTCCTGCTGAAGATTTTCGAGAAGTTGAAGCGCTGGTTCTCCCTTTCCTGCAGCATGATGTCTAGCAAGAGGAACATCAGCCCAAGGAGCACAAAGCCCTGGAACTGCTCGTCATAATCATTATACATCTGGCTCTCCATGCGTGTCTTGGCCAGACGGTTTATCTGCTCGTTCAGCTTCACCTGTGCCGAACTGCTGTTATCTACGTATATATAGGAGCCGTTGCCGGCCTTGGCTATCTCGCGGCACATGTCTTCGTTGAGTTTGGAGACCACCACGTTGCCCTCTTCGTCCAGTATGTAGTTGGAACTTCCCTGCTGTGGGATGGGTGCACCATTGGGGTCGCCTATTCCGAGCATATACACGCGCATGCCTTTCTTGGCGGCTTCCTTGGCAGCTTCCACGGCTCCTCCCTCGTTGTCCTCACCGTCTGTAATCACGAAGATGGCACGGCTCACGCCCTCCTGATTGGTGAAGCTTCGGGTGGCCAGGTCGATGGCGGCGGCGATGTCGGTACCCTGCACCGATACCATGGCAGGCGAGATAGTCTCAAGGAACATCTTTGCACTTACATAGTCGCTGGTGATGGGGAGCTGGTTGAAGGCTTGGCCGGCAAAGACCACCAGGCCTACCTTGTCGTCCTTCATGTTCTCCACCATGTTGCTTATCATCATCTTGGCTTTCTCCAGGCGGTTTGGCTTCACATCCTCAGCCATCATCGAGTTGCTCACGTCGAGCACGATAAGGGCCTCGATGCCCTGCCGCTCCTGCTTCTCCATGCGTGTGCCAAACTGCGGGCGGGCCAATGCGATGATGAAGGAAGCCAGTGCCAGTTGGCACAGCCAGAACTTCACCTCGGGCCGCCAGCGCGATACGCCCACGAAGAGTTGCTTCAGAAGGTCGGGATCACCATATTCCTTCAGTCTCCTCTTCTTGCTGTAAAGGGATAGATAGTGTATCACGGCAAGCACTATGATGCCTGCCATGAAGTAAAGATATTGTGGATTCTCAAATCTGAACATGCTCTAATCTCCTTCTGTAAAGTTATGGAATACGTCTCAGAAGTGTCTCGCGCAGCAGAACGTCCATGCCGAGGAATATCAGCGAGAGCAACAGGAAGGGGAAGAAAGCCTCGTAACGCTTGGAATACTTCTTCACGTTCATCTTGGTCTTCTCCAGTTGGTCAATCTGGTGATACACCTCACGCAGTCTGCCTGTGTTGCCTGCACGGTAAAACTCGCCGTCTGTCTTGGCGGCTATAGCGGTCAGCGTCTTGCTGTCTATCTCCACGGGGATGTTCTGATACACGGTTTGTCCTGCCACGGTGAAGGGGTAGGGCGCTGTGCCGTTGCTGCCCACTCCGATGGTATAAACCCTTATGCCGAAGCTCTTGGCAATGTCGGCAGCTGTGTTTGGACTTATCTGTCCGCAGTTGTTGGTGCCGTCGGTGAGCAGGATGATTACCTTGCTCTTTGCCTTGCTGTCCTTCAGGCGGGTTACAGCATTGGCTATGCCCATGCCGATGGCTGTACCATCGGAGATGAGCCCACGCTCTGCCATATCCACCCTCATGCCGTTGAGCAGATTGAGCAGTACGGCATGGTCAACCGTCATAGGGCATTGTGTATAGGCTTCACCTGCAAAGAGCGTGAGTCCGATATTGTCATTGGGACGTCCGTTGATGAACTCCACAGCCACTTGCTTGGCGGCTTCTATTCGGTTGGGCTTCAGATCTTCGGCCAGCATACTGGTACTCACGTCCATACAAAGCATGATGTCGATGCCCTCGATGTTCTTTGTGCTCCAGTTGTCGGTGGTCTGAGGGCGTGCCAGGGCTACTATGGCCAGGGCAAAGCATGCGAGCCGGCAAAGGAAAGGCAAGTGGATGAGCCTTTGCCTGAGCGACTTATGGGCATGTATGAAAGGTGCTGCCGTGCTTACCGATATGCTGGGCGACTGCTTGAGATGACACAGCAGATACCAAGCCACATAGGGCATCAGCAGAAACAGCAGAATGAGATATTCTGGATTGGCAAACGTCATAGTCTTATTCTCTACCTCCTGTCTATTATTACATGAGCAGATCCGTCACACGCCACATGGCATAGGCCATCAGCGCGAGGGAGATTACAGCAAACACGGCAGCCGCTATCTGCATGCCGCGCACCTGGTTCATGCGCTTGGTGTCGGTCTCCTTGATAATCTCCGGCTCGGGCTTCGCGTTCGGATCCACCTCTTGTTTTGTCTGGTTGATATACTCCACGGCTGCCACCAGATTGGCATCGTTCTCATTGATGAGCGTGGTGTGTTTGGCAAACTTCACCAGGTCGGCTGTATTGAAGATGTCCCTCAACTCGCGCAGCGACTGCTCATCGTTCTCCTGCATGAGGCGGTCGATGATCTCTGCCGAGGTCATTTCCATAGCGCTGAAGCCGTATCGGCTCTGGATGTAGGTGCGTAGAGTGTTGGTCAGCAGCGTGTAGTACTCCTTGTTGTCAGTATCGGCCAGTGAGCGGTCACTCTTGATGCGTTCTATCTCGCTGATGGCTACCTGGTGGGGTGGCAGCTGCTTCTTGCGCCTGATGATGCGCACTATGGGCTTGCCCTTGCGCGCACGATCATATAATATATAGGCGACTATCAGCAGGAGCGCAAAGAGGAACGAGCTGGCAACAACTCCCCTCCAGTCTTCCCAACTGAACTCTGGCTCCATGTAGCCATAGGGCGGGTTGAAGCGGTCCAGATGCGTGGTGTCCAGCGGTTCCACCGTGAGCACCTTCAGGGCAAGGCTCTTCGTCTGGTACTTCTTGCCATCCACTTCTATCTCGAAGGGCGGCAGATAATAGAACGAAGAGTCCCATGCCGTCACGGTGATGCTCTGTCTCACCTCCATGCGCTTGCCTTCATCAAGCAGGCTGGTGTCGGGGGAGTTGACAGACACAATCTCCACGTTGGGCATCAACTCGTCTCCCACCTTCATCTGAGGCAGCATCAGTTTCTGTCCCTTGCCGCAGGTTACGTCCAGTGTAATCCCTGTCTGCTCACCTATCATCAGCTCCAGGGAGTCAATCTTTGCGCTGACTGTCACCTGTGCGCTTGCTGGCATGAGCCATGCACACAGGAGCATGAGTGCCAGCACCATCTTGGTCCTTATGGATAAATGCTTGTCCATTGTCAGTTACGTTTGGCAAAGAGAGACATCAAGGCAGCCACATAGTCACCGTCAGTCCTTACGCTCACGGCATCCACGTTACTCCGGTTGAACGTATCAGCCAGTCTCTCCTTCTGTTTCTTCCACCATTGGGCATGTTCGCGTCGCACTTGCCTGCTGCTTGTATCGACGATGATTTCCTGCCCGGTCTCGTTGTCCTTCATCTTCATCAGGCCCACGTCGGGCAGTTCAGCCAGCCGTCGGTCATATACCTGTATGGCCACCATGTCGTGCTTGCGGTTGGCTATGGTGAGTGCTTGGCGGAAATCCTTCTTGTCGAGGAAGTCGCTCAGCAGGAATGCAGTGCATCTGCGCTTGATGGCACGCGTGAGATATTCCACAGCTCCGCTGATGTCGGTGCGCTGGCTCTCGGGTTTGAAGTCCAGGAGTTCGCGTATGATGTACAGGATGTGCTTCCTGCCCTTCTTTGGGGGGATGAATTTCTCTATCTTGTCAGAGAAGAAGATGACGCCTATCTTGTCGTTGTTCTGTATTGCCGAGAAGGCCAGAGTGGCTCCTATCTCGGTCAGCATATCACGTTTCATCTGCTTCTGTGTGCCGAAGTTGAGGCTTCCGCTCACATCCACCAGCAGCATGACGGTCAGTTCTCTCTCCTCTTCGAAGACCTTGACATAAGGCTTGTTGAAGCGCGCGGTCACGTTCCATTCTATGTCGCGTATGTCATCGCCGTACTGATATTCCCTTACCTCAGAGAATGCCATACCGCGTCCCTTGAACGCAGAATGGTATTCTCCGGCAAAGATATTGTTGCTCAAGCCACGGGTCTTGATTTCTATCTGCCTGACGCGCTTTAGAATCTCTGATGTCTCCATCGCACTTTTCTCTTGCTTCTTGCTGTATGGCGGGTGCATCAGGGCACCTCCACCTTGTTCACTATCTTGCTTACCAGTTCCTCGCAGGTCACGTTGTTGGCCTCTGCCTCATAGGTGAGTCCGATGCGGTGACGCAGTACGTCGTGTGCCACAGCGCGCACATCCTCGGGAATCACATATCCGCGGTGCTTCAGGAATGCGTATGCGCGAGCTGCCAGAGCCAGATTGATGCTGGCACGTGGTGAACCGCCGAACTCGATGTAGTCCTGTATCTCCTTCAGTCCATACTTCTCGGGATAACGTGTGCAGAACACTATATCAGAGATGTATTGCTCGATCTTCTCATCCACATACACGCTGCGTACCACCTCGCGTGCGTTCTCCACATCCTGTGTGGTCACTACGGGCTTCACTTCAGTCTTCTCACCGCTTATGTTCTGGCGTATGATGAGCTTCTCTTCATCCTGCTTGGGGTAGTCGATGATGACCTTCAGCATGAAGCGGTCAACCTGTGCCTCGGGCAGGGGATAGGTGCCTTCCTGCTCGATGGGGTTCTGTGTGGCAAGCACCAGGAAAGGCTTGGGCAGGGCAAATGTCTCCTTGCCAATGGTCACCTGACGCTCCTGCATGGCTTCCAGCAGCGCACTCTGCACTTTGGCCGGAGCACGGTTGATCTCATCGGCCAGCACGAAGTTGGCAAATACCGGACCGCGTTCCACCACGAAGCGCTCGTCCTTCTGGCTGTAAATCATTGTGCCGATGACATCGGCGGGGAGCAGGTCGGGAGTGAACTGGATGCGGCTGAACTTGGCCTCCACCAGTTGTGCCAGTGTCTTGATGGCCTTTGTCTTGGCCAGTCCGGGTACACCCTCAAGCAGGATATGCCCGTCGCTGAGCAGTCCTATGAGCAGTGACTCCACCAGATGTTTCTGTCCCACAATCACGCGGTTCATGCCTGTCACCAGGTTTGTTACGAAGGGGCTTTGCCTCTCTATCAGTTCGTTCAGAGCACGAATATCTACTGATTCTGCCATAATGCTATGTTTTGTTATCTTTTTCTCTGTTCTAATTTGTCCACAAAAATACGGCTTTTGGCACGGATAAGCCACATGCGGAGTGCAAAAAATGGTTACTACGCATGTGGCTTAATGTTAAATGTGTTTAATGCCGGCCTGCCTCATTCTCCCTTCTCCAGCAGTTCGGGCAGTTTCACTTCGTATCCCAAGGGGATATTGTCGGGGTTGGGGAACTGGTTGAGTACCTTGATATACTCCACGATAGCCTTGTCTCCATACTCCTGACGCGCCATTCTGTAGAGGTTGTCACCGCGCTGCATGGTGCGGGTTTTGCGCACGCCCGTTATCAGATACTTTCCTCCCTCCACTTGTGGGAAGTTTTTGGCAGCATTCAGCAGTTTGCTCCTGTCAGCAGGCTTCTGCTTTGGCTGCTCCTGTCTGGCAGGTTTCTGTATTCCCGTCTCGGGTTTGCTTGCTTGGGCGGAGGCGGGAGTAGTGGTAGCCTGAGCATCCTGCTTGCTGCTCTCTGCGGGCTTCTCGCTTGGCTTCTCAACTACCTTTTCGCTTGGAGTCTCTGTAGTTTGAGCGGGCTGTGTGGCTTCTGCTTGGGCAGCGGCAGGCGCAGGATTCTGCTCGGGTGCAACTTCGGCAGGAATCTCCGTTCCGTCTTCGGCGGGCGGCAGACAGAGCCAGCTCATGTTTATCAGTCTCAGATAGCCGGCCATGTAGCATGACAGCATCAGCAGCAGAACCACCAGTGTGAGGAAGAGTGTGCGCCAGATGTTGTGTCCGCTATTGGGTACAACGGCAGCCTCGGCCTTTTCCGTAGGGACGGCAGGCGCAGGCACAGCATGCTTCTCCTGTGCCTCTTCGGGCTTGGCTTCTGCCTGTGGTTGGGGGACAGTCACGATGGGAGCAACCTCCACTGGCTCCTTGCTGGCAGCCTCTTCGTTCTTCTCCTCGGCTGCAGGAGCGGTAGGCTCGGGTCGCTCTGGAGTTCCGGGTTCTGGAACAATGGCTGTAGCCGGCTCCTCCTCCTGTGTCTCTGGCTCTTCTTCCTGCGCTTCGGACTCTTCCGCAGGAGCTGGAGCAATGGCTGTTTCCTCGGTGGGAGCGGCAGGAGTGGCGGGTGCAGCATAAGGCGAAGGCGCATTGCCAGCCTCGGGTTCTGCGGCAGCAGGTTCCTCTGGCTTGGCTTCGGGGTCGCTGGCAGCTGGTGCAGGTTCGGAAGAAACGGCGATGGGAGGCACCTCGTCATCAGCCTCCTCGTCGGCATCCGATACGGGATATTTGCGGTCGATGCGCTCCATATCCTCGGCGGTAATGCCCTCGTTGAGTATTACCGTCTGGAAGTCGGCGAAAGGTTTGTTGACCAACTCCTTGAGCGCAGTGTCGGGCAGAAAGCCTATCTTGGCGTGTCCGGAGATGATGAAGCGCTCGCCTGTGTTGACGTTTACGCTCTCGCGCTCCTGCACCTCCACCATCTTGAAGGTGCCCAAAGCCTTCACCTTGACCGACTTCTCCTCCTTGATTTCCTTTCCCAGGGTGTCGAAGAATGCGCGCACAAACGCATCGGCGTCCTTGCGCTGCATACCTGTGCGTGTAGCCAGTTCGGCTGCCAGGTCTTGCCAGTTTATCTTGTTTCCTGTCATTCCTTTGTGGTTTTCTGGTTGACGCGCTCTTTCAGTGTCTGTGCAGGCTTGAATCCCACCACTATCTTTGGCGGAACCAGCATGCGCTGCTTGGTTTGCGGGTTGATGATGACGCGCTCCATCTTGCGCTTGACCTCAAACTGTCCGAAGCCCGATACCGTCACAGAGTCCTCTTCGGCCAGGTGTGCCGACAGGGTTGCCACCAGAGCAGCTGCGCACGAGGCGGTCTCCTTGGTCGAGAGACCGGTCTGTATGCTTAGTTCATTGATGAATTCCTTGTTGTTCATTAGTCTTGGTGTTGAGCGTGATAAAGTGTGCGTGCGTCAGTTGGCAGGGCCATCCACGCAATGTCCGTAGAGGTCGAAGTCGTCGGCGCTGTCTATCCTTACCCATTGGAACGAGCCTGTGGGCAATGCCAGACCTTCATCGGCATGGATGAGTACCTCGGGATCCACTTCGGGGGAGTCAAACTCGGTGCGTCCTACAAAGTAGTCGCCCTCCTGGCGGTCGATGATGACGCGCATGGTCTGTCCCACCTTGCTCTCCTGCACATCGGCGCTGATGGCCTGCTGCACACGCATGAGTTTGCTCAGGCGTGCCTCCTTGACCTCCTGTGGAATATCGTCCTGATAGTGGAGGGCGCTGTAGGTGCCTTCCTCCTCACTGTAGGCGAATGCTCCCATACGCTCGAAGCGTGCCCACTTGACAAAGTCGATGAGCTGCTTGAAGTCCTCTTCCGTCTCGCCGGGATGGCCCACCATGAGCGTGGTGCGGATGTGTATGCCGGGCACCTCAGCGCGCAACTTCTCTATCAGCTCATAGGTCTGTTGGCTGTTGACGTGCCTGTGCATGGCGCTCAGCACGTTGTCGGCGCAGTGCTGCAGGGCGATGTCGAGATAGCGGCATATATTATTATGTTCGCGCATGACGCGCAAGAGTTCCATGGGGAAGTCGGTGGGGTAGGCATAGTGCAGGCGCACCCATTCCACTCCCGGCACTTCGGCGATGGCCTCCACCAGTTGTGCGATGCGTCGCTCATGGTACAGATCCACCCCATAGTAGGTGAGTTCCTGTGCGATGACCTGGAACTCCTTCACCCCCTGCTCCACCAGCGAGCGCACCTCCTGCAGTATATCCTCCATGGGGCGGCTGCGATGGCGGCCTGTGATGATGGGAATGGCGCAATAGGAGCAGCGGCGGTCGCATCCCTCTGATATCTTGAGATAGGCGTAGTGGGATGGGGTGGTGAGGTGCCTCTCATCGGCACACTCGGGGTGATACAGCTTGCCCAGTTCGGCGAGCAGTTCGGTCCAGTTGAACTTACCATAGAAGTGATCCACCTCGGGCAGTTCGCTCTCCAGGTCGGCCAGATAGCGTTCCGAGAGGCAGCCCATCACGTAGAGTTTCTTGAGCAGCCCTTTGCGCTTGCGCTCGCCCAGCTCCAGAATCATGTTGATGCTCTCCTCCTTGGCGTCACCTATGAAGCCGCAGGTGTTCACCACGGCTATCTCCCCTCGTGGGTCGTCGCTGTCGTGTGTCACCTTGTATCCGCTGAGTTCCAGTTGCCGCATGAGTCTCTCGCTATCCACAAGGTTCTTGCTGCATCCCAGCGTGATGATGTCTATTGTGTTCTTTCTCATTGTCTTCTGTTGTCCGTCGGCCTTTGGTGGCCGTTTGGCAGCCCTTGTCCAGAGTTGCCTTTGCGCTTCTGCTGTCAGTCTGTGCGCCTTTGTTCCGGGCTTCGATGAAGCTCTTGCTGGCGTGAGGCGGCGGCAGGGTGCTTGCTGAAGTGTGGTGGGCGGGGTCAGTCCTTGAAGAGTGAATCCACAAACTCCTTCCTGTCGAAGGGCTGCAGATCCTCCATACCCTCACCCAGTCCGATGTATCGCACGGGGATGTTGAACTGGTGGCTCACTCCGATGACCACGCCGCCTTTGGCCGAACCATCCAGTTTGGTGATGGCCATACCCGTCACCTCGGTGGCAGCCGTGAACTGCTTGGCCTGCTCGAAGGCGTTTTGTCCGGTGCTGCCATCGAGCACCAGCAGCACCTCGTGCGGAGCATCTGGTATCTGCTTCTGCATCACTCGCTTTATCTTGGTGAGTTCGTCCATCAGACCCTTCTTGTTGTGCAGTCGGCCGGCGGTGTCTATCAGCACCACATCAGCATCATTGGCAATGGCGCTGGCCAGAGTGTCATAAGCTACGCTGGCGGGATCGCTGCCCATGTTCTGCTTCACCACGGGCACTCCCACGCGCTCGCCCCAGATGCAGAGCTGCTCCACGGCGGCAGCACGGAAGGTGTCGGCTGCACCCAGATACACCTTCAGGCCGGCCTTCTTGAACTGGTAGGCCAGTTTGCCTATCGTGGTGGTCTTGCCCACACCATTGACGCCCACCACCATCACCACGTAGGGTTTCTTGCCCTGTGGGATGGCAAACGAGCTTTCGTCATGCGCACCCGTTTCGGTGAGCATCTGCACTATCTCGTCGCGCAGCACGCTGTTCAGTTCGGCTGTTGTCACGTACTTGTCACGTGCCACACGCTCTTCTATGCGGTGTATGATGTCCAGTGTGGTCTCCACACCCACGTCGCTTGTCACCAGAGTCTCCTCCAAGTTGTCGAGCACTTCGTCATCCACCCGCGACTTTCCCACGATGGCACGCGAGAGTTTGCCCAGAAAACTCTGCTTTGTTTTCTCCAGCCCCTGGTCGAGCACCTCCTTTTTCTCGCGAGAAAAGAAACTAAAGATTCCCATTCTTGTATGTTTGTGTGTGTTACAAAGTGCAAAGGTAACGAAAAATATGAATATTGTGAAGAAAAAAGCACTTTCGCTCTCACTTTCCTGCTCCTTGATGGCCTGAAACGCGCAGCAGACTGCCATTTGAATGGGCTGTGAGGCGAGATTGGCAGGAGAACGTTTGGCGGTGTTTTCCTGACAGGTGGGGAGATGAAAGAAACATTTTCGTGTTTTTGTTGCACCCTGCTGCATGTGCCATCGCAGCGCGTTGCATCCGCCATTGCAGCGCGTTGCGTTGCCCGATGCAGCACGCTGCGTTTTTCTGGACAGAATGGCGTATCTTCTCTTTTGGTGGGTTCCGAGGAGGCGAAGAGCGGATTCTGAGAGTTTTCGCAGTCGGGTTTTTGAATTGGAAAAAGTTCCTGGTCAGATTTCCCCGGCCTTTTCCCTCCTTTCTCTCAAAAAGGCTCAATAAGTTTGTCCTGCCCGAATATTCGACCGCTCAGTACGTTGATATTTCCCCAGAATTGTGTAACTTTGTATGCCTCATGCCCCTTCTGGCTTATGGAGAGGCTGCATGAGCACCATTTTCATTTCATCAAACTATACAGACATGGCACAAAAACTTTATCAGAAAGGCAAGTTCTACATGCTGCCTATCAAGGAAATCCGAAACGAGGGAAGCGACTCGTTTTTTATTGTAAATGCTAACGACAGGGAATACGCCATCAGGCTGTTCGGTTTCCAACGGACTGACCAGGCCGTGCTGGAAATGACGGAGTTGCCGTGCATGGTGAAGGATGTGCACGGCGACAGTATTGTCTTTGTGCAGAATTTCGCCCGCATGTTTGCCGAGAAGTACATCTCGGGCAAGATATACCCCTTTGTGGTCAGGGAAGAAACCAATAGTCCGCAACCCGACACCAGGTATTATGATGTGAGGGATGCACAAGGTATTCCTTTCAGACTAAGGTGCAATAGGGAAACGCTGCTGGTGCCGGGCCAGAGGATAAGTTGTCTGGTGACAAGGCCGTCGCGCGACAGGATGCTGCTCACGCTGGAAAAGGAACAGAGCAAGGCGGCTGTCAAAAGCATCACGCCCGACGAACTCTTCAGTCACGTGGGGCTGGAGGGGGCAGTGGCACGCTTCATCCTGCGCGGATTTGCACGCGAAGAGCGGTTGGCCGAAGCAAGGGCTTGTTACCGTCAGGGGCAGGCCGAATGGGTGGTGAAGGCTGTGACGGCCATCCCAGGCGTGGAGACTTGGCACAATCTGACCAATGGAAACAGAGGCCGGCTGATAGATGCACTCTACAGGATAGGGCTCTATCTGCTCGAGGATTCCGATTACCTGCTGCAGTTCAGCGAGTCGGACCGCGAGAACTATCAGCAGTGGATAGCCGACCGCGTGTCGGTGGCAGAGACCTACCGCAAGTGTCTGGCGCTGATAAAGGAAGGCCGCTGCGGCGAGGAGACCGATGCCATACTGAGGAAAATCAAGAGTTCGGGATACATCTACCACCCTCATCGCAGGATGCAACTGCTCATCGCCATGTTCTCCATGCAGCCCGATCTGCTGGAGGAGAAGATAGACTCCATCCTCGACCTGGTGCAGGCTTGCGCCAAGGACTGGAAGCAACCATCCTTCTATGATGCCTTCTCCAGTTTCCTGCGCTTCTATATAATGTCTAATAGAGAGAAGGCCAACCGCATAGCCATCATTGGCAACAGCCAGAGCCGCAGCCTGTTGGGCCGTATGGTGCGCTCCATCAGTTTCCTCTTGCTGATGACCGACGGCAAGGAGCCTAATGCCCAGCTCTATCGCTCGATGCTCTATCATTACCTGTCATTCGTTCGTGCCAGTTCGCCACTGGAGCGCGACAGCACGCACCGAGGATTGGCCGAGACCCTTGTGGAGCGTGCGCTCAACGCGCTGCTGCTCTCACAGGAGCGTATGCTCGACTTCAACTGGAACAGGGACTTCGGCAACACGGAGATACTGGCCTATCAGATGGCCAACAGCAAGACGGAGAGCACCACCTTTCTGACACGCTCCTATGAAGCACAAAACGTGAGGTTCACGGTGAGCGCCGACGGTATCACCATCTCGCGCACCATGGCGGCCGAAAAGGAGAGGAACATCCTGCCGCAGGGGTTCCCGGGCTGGCACGACCTGCAGATATTCCTCGATTCGCCTGCCAAGTACAGTATAGGTGCCCAGTGCAAGAGTTTGCGCCGATGGAAAACTTACTGGAACGATGTGGAGCAGGGGCTCTTTGAGGAGCGGACCAATGTGAAGAAGAAGAAACTGAAGAAGATAGCACCCGAGGTGGGAACCGATGTCACCGTGAGGGTGCTCTGGAAGGATGAGTCGCGTCCGGGCCGTTACTATTGCCGCATAGAGGATATGCTCTACGAAGGCGAAGGCTGGATAGACACCTATCTGAGGGGTGGCTCTACAGGCATGTTCCACTACGACCCGAAGTTCGACATCGACAGCTTCTTCGAGGACGGGCGTCCGCTGCTCTTCAAAGTGCGCGTCAATGCATTGGGCAGTCCCAACGAGGAGCGCCGCACCTACACCTTCGACTGTATGTCCTATCTCGATGAGATGATCAGGCAGCAGGCCGAGTACGGCGAAGAGTCAGACTGCATCATCTTCCATATCGACGAGAGGAATCATGTGTTCTGTGCCGTGTCGGAATACGGATACGGCATCTTCCTGCCTGTCACCGAGGACAATGCCAACTGTCAGGTGGGCGATTCGGTGAAGGTGAGGCTCACCGACGGCACACGTCCCAATTCGATGCAGGGCATTATAATAGGTGTGGCCGACAATTTGGTGGATGTGCGCAAGGCTGCCACCGAGGTGTTTCGCGATTATGCCGAGGAGGAACCCTATGAGGAGACAGCCGAGGAACTGGAGGAAGAGGCAATGGCGGTGTCGGAAGACCTGTTCGACATCAGCTATATGCGCGAAATCATCAATATCGTAGATCACAAGGCGGTGCTCGAGACCGACAATATCAAGGCGTTTGCCTTCCTTTCCATTGGCCACATACTCTCACGCATGACGGGTGACCAGGCTATGATGGACTATCTGGAGCAGCGTCAGCGCCTCCTGTGTGTATTGGACGATTATGGTGCCAACGGCAGGGTAGATGACGAGGAACTGCAGGTGTTGGGCAACAACAACTCTGACATGGCCGAGAAGTACCCGCTGCTGAAGCAGAGGCTCAACGAGGTGAAGATTGTCAATTGCTTTGGAATGGCAGAGCGGAACGCTTTCCTGTGGGAGATGTGCACCACCTATGAGCATGACCATATACTGGCCAGGCTGTCACGCTTGATGCTGAGTTACAATATGGCTGAGGGTTTCGGACTTCAGGAGCACCAACAGGTGATAGTGGCAAAGATAAAGAGTCTGCTCAACATCAACGTGGAACTGCCGCGCATCTACTCTTTTGGCGAGGAAGATCAGCAGACGGAGTTCAAGACCTCCATCGTCTTCCCGCCCAACAACAGCATGAGGGAGGACATCAAGCAGCAGACATTCAACATCATGAAGGTCATCTGCGGAATGGTGAATGCCTATGGCGGAACCGTCTATCTGGGGGTCAACGATACGGGTACGGCCAAAGGACTGGTTGAGGATCTGCATTACTTTGAGGATAGTACCGACAAGTATGACCTCTACATACGCAATAGCATACGCACAGCATTGGGCGACCATGTGAATGCCTCTATCGTGGTGGAGCATCCCGATGCCGGTAAGCATTACATCTATGCCATCAAGGTGACACCCAGCAAGACACCTGTGATGCTCACGCTTGACAACAAGTTCTATCTCAGAGAGGGAACATCCACTTATCCCATTGAGCAGGATCAGCTTGCCGAGATAATGGCAGAACGCAACTTTGCCCTCTACAAGACGGAAGCAAGGGATATGGAGGCGGTGGAGATACCCGAACCGGAACCGGAGAAGAAGCCCGAGGAGGCTCCCAAGATGAAGGTGCTGAGCATGCAGGGCGACACCATAGCCACCAGTTCGCTTCGCACGAATATCACCGAGAACTGGGTGGATGGGTATGGAGTGGATACTGCCTGTTACGTGCGGGTGCAGAAGCAGGGCGACTGGTGTGTGCTCGACGATATCGAGTGGGAGGATGGCATCCTCACGCTGGCCATTCACGATGATGAGGCCGATGGCTATCTGGTGGTGGTCTATGATGACGGCAAGGTCAACAAGGTGCCCATGTCGCAGATTATCGACAAGACGCGAGGCAATACATATAAGATGTACGCGCATAAGCGTCCGCTCTTCATCACGCCAGCCCGCCGCGATGCAGCCTTGCTCACAGCCTACGAGGACGACAAGGGCAGGCAGTTTCTCCGCCTCGACGACCTTTCCAAGATGGAAGACGGGAAGATGCTCGCCGCCGGCAATATGCTCACCGATGTGGAGTTCTGCAGGCTCTTCTACTGCGAGATAGTCTCCCAAGAGTTCCACGACGACCTCCATCGCATGCACAACCTCAAGCGCAACTCGCTCGGTCAACAGGCTCTCACCAGTTACGGCACCAAGGAGCAAACTGTCCTGCAGCGCATCGGAATCGAACTATAAACAGGAAACCGTCCGACAGGCTCCCTAATGGGAATACCCGTCGGACGGTCGTTCGAAATCGCTTAAGCTCAGTTGCGGATGCTATTCTTTCTCTGCCGGGATGTGCGTAGGACGGTCGTTCGAAATCGCTTATGCTCGGCTGTGGATGTTATTGTTCTCTGCCGGGATGGGCGTAGGATGGCCGTTCAAACCACCTTATATTACATTTTGCGCAGACCACGAAAGAGTTCATGGCAGAGGAGTACGGATTTTACTCCATCGGCAGCATGCGGCTTGCGGAAGGCTTGTATCTTGCTTGCCGTCAGTTACTTCCTCGAAGTGATATGGAAGCAACGCTGTTTGCGCTCGTATTTCACGTAGCAGTAGCCCTCGTTGCGCAGCTGTTTCAGTACTGTTCCCAATGCCTTTGCCAGTTGCTTTTCGCTTGCCGACTTCCCGAAAAGAGACTGGCGGTCAAAGCGCACATAGGTAATGTCAAAGGTCGTGCCATACTGATGGGCAGAGTTCTCTGAGGCATTGCCATTGACCCTGCGAAGTCGTTTGGCATCGTCGCCAGTACGAAGGGCAGAGGTCACGATGATGCGATGCTTCTCAAATCCTTGCTCCTTCAACTCCTTCTGAAAACGAGTGCCAATATCAGAAAGCAGGTCTGCTGTTGATTTGGTAAGGTAAGGCACTGAATGTGTCAGGCGTTCAACCATATACTCATCACAGCTCTCAATCTTCACCAGCTTATCCGTCTTCAGTTCATCGCGGCTGCTTACAGGCTTGATGCCATTCTTCTGGGCAGCCGTAAGATGAGTGCTGTTGACATCCCCAAAGCGGTATTCATTATCAACTATTTCCGCAGAAACCGTCCCAGACAACCTCCTAATCACCGATGGATAATATCGACAAAACACATGCCAAGCACCATAAGCAACCACTGCCAACACCACCAAGCGTACCAGGAATGCCATTATACCCAGCTTCCCAGCCCTTTTCTTACCTCTCTGTTTCTTTCTCTTCATTTTTGTTGTATCAATAGTTCGTTAAAATTTGAGTATATGGCTACGCAGCCTTAGGCTGTCAGCCAATGAGTTATTTGCTAATTTATTTTGCTTACAAAAGTTTTACCGGACAGCAACAGTTAAAAATATTAGTCAAGAAAGAGAGTAGAGTAGTGGGAGGTCAGTCCATAGGTATCACAGGCAGCACAGGCCGTAGCACGGGTTCCCACCTTCACCTTGTAACAATATTTACTTGACAGTCCATTTGAATCGACAAAAGATAGACGATTTGATTTCATTCTCCATTGAAGCTTGAAGTCTGTCTGTCATTGAGTCCACTTTATCATTATACTCATCTTCCATCTGAAGGAGTTTTGTTCTTTTTTGATTCAATGCCTTTGACATTACATTCTCTTCTTTCTTCAACTGAAGCTTAGCAGCTGCGTTATGTTCTTTTCTCAGTTGACGACGAAGGACATCATGCTCTCGGCTTAGTTCCATTACCTCTTTTCTTAATGGAACGAGTTGATCTTCTGCCCACATCTCGTACTTGTTTATCTCGTAATCCACGTACTCATTGGTTCTTTCGTCAACTTTGAATTTGTATGAAGCAAGTTGCCTATCATAGTCCTCTTTAAATAAGCCATCCTGAGAGGTTAATGATGTTTCCTGTTGTGACAGACAATCTAACTCCAATAACTTAAATACAAATTCAGGAGGAAGAATCTCACCTTTATCAGTCTGAGCGCATGCAATCAGTTGTTCTTCTGCATCATACTTGTTAGGTGAATGTACACGATAAACAATGGCTGAACCACTTTGTCCCTTGTATTGCTCAACGAGAGCAGATTTATAAGCGTATGAATCTAAATCAAACACAATCTCTGCATCAGAGGCATGTTCTTTCAACGCCTTGTCTACAACGTACTGACCAAGAGGATGACCGTAACGAAGTTGAATGTACTGTTCTGATTCTTTATTAAGAATATACGTACCGACTGGAATATCCGTAGATATGGAGTTGCTTAATGTAAAAATATGATTGCTTTCATCCACATTAGAAATGTTATCCCAAAGCACGTTCACAGCCACTTGCCATAAGTGTCTGTTGTAGGCATCCATACGAGTTGCATCCTTGCTTTGTCTCATGCGCAACTTATTCACAACCTCCTCATCAAAGTTTTCGAGAAGAGATTTTCTTGTACATTCAATACGTTCTTGGATTACGCCCTCCAATTCTTTCTGAAGTTCATCAAAAGCTGCGGCTATTTCACGTTCAGTTCTACAAGTGTTATAGATATTGTTCAATCTTCTTTCAAAATCAACACCGGAATCAATAGAACCAAGCACCTCATCACTCGCACCAAACACGCCATCAAACAAAGAGAACTTGTTGTTCAAGAGTTCGTAAACACGTCTATCAGCATAATTCGCCTGATTGACAAAGTTTACAACTACAACATCACTCTTCTGTCCATAACGATGACAACGACCAATGCGTTGCTCTATTTGTTGTGGATTCCATGGCATATCGTAATTTACGACCAAAGAACAGAACTGGAGGTTGATACCCTCAGCACCAGCTTCAGTAGCAATTAGAATCTCAGCTTTGTCTTTAAATGTATCTACAATAGCCTGTTTCTTATCAATGACTGTACTGCCAGAGATGCGGTTAGTGCCCTCGTATTGCATCAACCATAGGCGATAAATCTTCTTTGATTCATCAGAACTGTTAGTGGCATTGAAGCATACTACCTTATCTTTGTATCCATGTTCTGATAGGAACCTATATAGATATTCCTGAGTTCTACGGCTTTCAGTAAAGATGAGTGCTTTTTTTTGACCTCCGAGATTAGTTATCTTTTCAAAGGAAAGGCTCAACGCATTGAGCAACTCTTTCGATTTGGTCTCCTCACGAATACTTTGAGCCAATCTACAGTAGCCACGAAGTTCTTCTATTTCTTCATCTATATCTTGATAGGATTCCCTTGAATTTCCTGTTGTTGAGTTAAAGGCATTGTACTCGTCATTATTTCCCTCATAATCTGCGGTAACACAAGAAAGGGCTGAAGACAACATACCAGTTTCCTTGTATTCCTGAAGTCTATGGATAAAGCGTTCAAGCGTGTAGCTCAATGCGTAAGCAGATGAAGACATAATCTTTCTGACCAAAAGTGACAGTAAAGGTCGCTGTCTTTCTGGTACCCCGTATGTTCCCTCGCGTAAGAGGTATTCACTAACTTGTTCGTACAGATCAATCTCTGCAGAAGTTGGATAATACTTTTGAACAAAGGCTGTACGCTTAGTGAAATTCACATATTCCTCCACTTGATTTCTTAATGTACGATGAATAATGTGGAATATGCGCCCTTTCAGCTCTTCGTACTTTGCCTTATCTCGTGTTGAAACTGCATTATATTGGTCTGCAAAAGTATCAAGACTTGAAAAGAACTCTGGATCTATGATACTGATAAGTCCATAGAGTTCCTTCAGATTGTTCTGCAAAGGTGTGGCAGTCAAGAGTACCTTCTTGTAATTCTTAAAGGCGGCTCTCAATGTATTAGCCATTATATTGCTTTCCTTATAAACGTTCCTTAGCTTGTGAGCTTCATCGAGTACTATCAAATCCCAATTTATGTTCTTAAAATACTCTGTATTGCTTACAGCGAAGTTATACGAACAGATATAGATACTCTTCACACCTCTGGACATTTGTGCCTTGCCTTCTGCAAACGACTCGCTGTCCAAGATATAGGACGGCAAATAGAATTTTTCCATTAACTCTATATTCCACTGGTTACGTAATGATGCAGGAACGATAATAAGGATATTTCTCTTGTGCTCTGCCCACATCTCAGACAGGATTATTCCAGCCTCGATAGTTTTACCAAGACCTACTTCATCTGCAAGAATGGCACCTTTGCTTAGTGGTGACTTGAAAGCAAACAAAGCTGCCTCAACCTGATGAGGATTTAGGTCAACACGTGCTTCTGATAATACGCCAGTAAAACGGCTGTCATCACTGACAGACTTCTTGTGAGAAATGTCCCAAGCGTAATATAGTTGTTGAATGGCTGATAACATTAATCTATTTGTTTATCTTTTGTTCTATTCTAATTGCATACTCTGGTGAAAGTGTATCAAATTCTTCAATTTGAGCCCCACGCCAATATTTCTTTGCCACCTGCTCACAACGCTTCCTTAAATGCGAATTCTTCAAAGGATTTGCGTCTTTACCATAAGTATCACGCAATTCCTCGTATGACTTTTTAAGATTCAAATCAATAAGAGAAATACGCACAATGTGGTATTTGGAATCAGGATGCTTTTGCATAAATACATTCTGAGAACGATGTAGATAGAATGGCGCAGTGCCATCTTTCAAACTGTAAAGAGTAGTTTTGACATCAACAAACATATTATCAGTCTTGACCTCAAAGTCGTACTCTCCAACACCTTCGAGTGCAGCATGTATGAACTCCTTATGTTTATTCTCCAAATAATGGCTATAAATAAGTTCGCCGATGAAACCAATGGTTTGACGGACTTGTGATTCCTTTTCTTCTTCCTCTGCTTCTGCAAGGTCATCCAACATCTGCATTAGTTTATCTTTGTTTTTTGCAATGCGTTCAATGTCTTCCTTCTCCAAACCTTCAAGCAAATCCTTTATGGGTTCAGCAACATCATTGAGCTTGTCAAGATCTTCACCACTCATCTGTTTAGTGATATTATTTACTTGCTCAATATTATCAGCAGTTTCTGCTGAAATCTTGTTAATTGCAACCTGAGCCTGCTCTTCTGTCAGAGAACTATTTGAAAGGTCGATATTTGACTTTCCGTTACCTTCCTTATCACCAATTCCTTCGCCCTGTCCAATGACACCTTGTTGCATGAGTTCCCACTGGTCAACATACAATGATTGGAGAGCAATAAAAGGCTCCTTAAAGAATTCCATGCTGGCAATATGCTTCGCTATGGTTTTCATTAAGCTAAGGCCATCTTTATTAGGCTGCTGAATAACAACACGTTTTCCCGGTTCATATCCGAACTCACTATCATGCATCTTGTCGGCAAAAATGCTTTCATTGGAAGACATGATATTAAAGTTCATAATGATAGGTTTATCAGAAGTATGGATTGTTATTCCTTTTGAGTCTTCTGTTTTTTTCCATATCTGATATACAGGATCATCATGTTCGGGGAAATCTTTAATATCAACAGCTGTTTGAACATTCCAGCGAGGATTCTTCTTGAATCCATGATTGAACAGAAGTTCGTAGTTTCCATAGATATATACAATGTTTTCTCTTAAGAACTTTGCTAACTTCTGGCTACCATACAGACGCTCTTGGAACTGTGTACCTGCCCATGAGTAGCAGGAAAGGAAGGAAGCTCCCTCTTGATACCTTTCAAGCATGAATATTGGCTTTGGTATCTCAAATTCATCGTTCAAGGGGGCTACTTTACCAGTGTACCTTAAGAATGGCATAGTAGAATAATCAGATGGAAGCTTCTCTATGATTGCCATCATTGTATTATATCTTTCTGACAAATATGCGTATGTCAGTTTCTTCTCAATAGCCCAGTCAATACAGTAATCAATGTCTCCTTCTTTATCGCTATAGGCAAAACGAGCAATATCATTATATATAGTATTGTCCAGTAATGCTTGACGTACAGAGATATAAGGATTTGCAATAGTTACAAGTTTTGTAAAGAGCGATAATGAGGTAGGATTATTATCAATCCACTTGTGCAGAACATCCGGTAAATATTCACTTGGGAGAAGTATATTGTGACTTGCATATACCTGTACATCGAAATCAACATCTTGCATTTTGAAATGTTTATCAAACCCAATAAAGTTGTTCTGCAAAATCATATCCAAAGCGGATGTTAGACTAACTTCTTCTTGGATTTCTAGGTCATCGCAGTCTTCATCATTTGCTAATGCGTAATCAATGCAAAAGCGCAACTGTTCAATACTTAAATAATTGACTTTGAGCTTGTCAAACAAGACCTCAGTGGACACCTCTTCCTCTTTGCCTTCATAGTAATGTTCTTTGAAGTAATCTATTTCTTGCTGTGAAGGAAGACATTTAAAGAAGGAATCTATTGTCTGATTATCATTTTTATAGTCTTCATCCAGCAAATACACATCATACTCATGATCGCCAATCTTTACGAATTGTTGCGTAATTGATGACGGAAGCTCATTAGTTTTGTGTCTAACAAGTCCAAAAACCGTTTCAATATAATCGTTATCAATGGTGTTACGCTGTACCGCAAAATCTATAACCTGCCACTGCAAATCTTCCTTGGTAATCTTCGAGTCTATATTGATTGTTTTAATATTATTGAAGAAAGTATCAACAACGGTAGCATTCGCTTGTTTTACGAATGATAATAACTTTATGGGGCTACTAATTCTTTCAATGGCTTTTACAAGCATTTCTTCATTTGAGGCAAACTTATACTTACCACTTTCTGTGCGAAGAATCTCCTGAACTTTTGTTGGAATACGGTAGAAGTTAGCTGCAAGAAGTTCAGATTGCAAATCTGTAGAAACAGAATCAATATAGTTGAATCCGCTTGATTTTTTAGTAATAACATAACTACCACCGAACTCTTGGGTTCGATATAGAATTAGATAAGCATCTGTAATCTTAATAAAGATTTCCAGAAGCTTAGTATCTGCAGTCAGCGACTCATTGACGATATTTGCCGACTGAATGGTTTCCAGATGGAATGGCGCCTCAGATAGTTCTCTATAAAACTCATATGGCATAAGACGAAGATGTGAAACCTTCTCTTCGAGATAATTATACTCTTCTTCAGTTAGTTTGGAAACGTTATTTACAATAGCGCGCAATTGCTCTGTTGGCTTTCCGTCTTCATCAAGATAGAGAGTCAACTTCGTTTGATCAATATTTCCCTGTGGATCTACTCCAACAGTATTATAAACCTTCTTAACGTCAGCAATATACCTATGAGTATTTTCACCCCAATCTTCATCTTCTTGAAGATCTTGCCAGTGCGAAACAACCCATAGCCAACAGGCTTTCTTCGCTTTAGCCGGATTTAGAAGCCAGTTATTTGTCTTTATGACTTCTGGAATATAACCTTTTACCGTGTAATTGTCAAAAAGAATTGTATTTTTTGGACGTTCAAGTAGAAGGCTTTCAAATGAATTATAATCATCATGCCAGTTCTGCAAAAGTAAGATTTCACTCTTAACTCGTAATGTATAAGAATTATCTTTTGATACAATCCAAGCCAAGAGATTAGCAGCATCATCTTTTGTTGAGTCTGATTGCCTAAAAGATTCAATGTTGGTTTTAATCTTCTCAAACAAATTAGCGAGGTAAGTAAATTGCTCGATACCTGACAAAGTTTCACTAATATGTTCACATTCACCAAATTTCATTCCGTCTTCGAAGGGATAATACACATTAGCTGTGCTTTTCAGCTCATTGTAACTATATAGATTCCCTTTGCTTGTACGGAAAATCTTATTATTCAGGACTTCACTTTCTTCTTTGTGATTATCGCAGAGTTTAAAAAATTCTATATAGTCTTTACTTGACAATGTCTTAATCCATTCTGTAAGCTTGGTTGCATCGGCATCAGAAAGAAGTGTCGCAAAAACGATCTGCTCAACATCAATCTTATGACGATGTAAGTCTTTCTTTATAGAGTTGTCAATCCACTTATACTTAGTTATGCCAATTTTCTCCAAAGGAACATCATAGTCCTCTACAAAACTACGCACATTCTCTTTCTTCTCGTAACTACCATTAGATGTTAGTACGAATTCTTCGAAAAATGGCACAAATACTTCTTGGAAGGCTTCTTTGATATATCTGAAGTCTTCTCCTTCCAGGTACTTGGTAGCGGCTATGGACTTGTATATATAGTCAAACTTATTTGGATTTTTAGTTTTTAATTCCCTTAATGACTTAACAAGTTCAGAGAATGCCCTTACTAACTGACCTTTAGTCTTATCTTTGTCACTTATACGCTGACGACTACTATCTACATCAAATTTCTGACTATCGACAATAAAGCCGAGCCTGTATTTCGTTTCCAAAATAGGTAATCCTTTGAAGAAGTTGACAAAGTCCTTTTCTGCAAAAACAGGGTTGAATGCAAAATGATAATAGAAAGACTTGCCTTCTACATTAAATTCAACAAAGACAGATTGAACATCATGTTGTTCAACCTCTTCACCCATCACATATATATGATTTACAGTCTTACCTTCGTTACGTTCTTGATCTTTGGTTATTGATGCAAATCCTCCAAGTCGTGTTCTTACACGTTCTAGATTTGCATCGGATGTAATTCTTTCGTATTTGCCTTTTCCTAAAGGAATAATAAGCGCAGTACCTCTATCTAAGAAGTGTAAATTACGCCTTGGATCTACAAGCGTGTCAAAAGCATCTATGGCATCTAATGCCTCTTGAGTTGAAAACACATCCTCAGATGCTCCTGGAGCTACGGGGTAGTAACTCATGAGTATCTTGGCAAATAATATATTTTCTTTGTAGTCATCGCCTTGACCAGGTGTCCATACTCCTTGCTTCTGTAAGAGATTCGCAAGTTGATTACGATTATACCACGAAATCAGATAAGGACCTTTCTTCTCATCATACAAAGTCTTTATCAGAAGGTCTTCGTTTTCTTCACTTTCACTTACTTCTGTCAAAAGTGTGTACAACAACTTTGAGCCTTGACCATATTTCCCCAATTTCTTGTTGTCATTGCGCTTCAGAGACTTTCCTTTAGCAAGGAAATTATACAACTGTCCGTCTCGAATCGTATTAGACTCGAAAATGTCAAAATCAGTATAGAATGGCTCTCCATTATTCAGAACCACAAGGTATTTCTCATTCGCATAGAAAAACAATGAATCAGCGCTAGCATCATATGCATTCTGTACAAACTCATAAAATAACTGTTCCTCTGCATTACTCGCAAAACTGGCAGCATCTGATATAACAGATTTAACCTGATCAGGAGAAGGATCCTGACCATAAATTTTCTGAAGCAGCAATTCTTTGTTTGAACCAAGCAGATGCAATGTCTCCTGACCACAAAGTTTTGTTATATATTGACTTAAATCACGTATATTCATAATGACATCAATAAGTTATATATGGAATAATTTGTATGATGAACGTCTTGTTTTTATCTTCACCATTAGGGCCATATCCTGTATATCGGTCTTTGCCCTCATAGCCTGATCCTGATATAAATACTTCACCATTTTGTTGCTCAATGTTTGTGAGTAGTTTGTTTTTTTTCCAAAACAGATGAAGATTTCGAGCGCGTTCATAACTTAAGCGAGCTGCGTATGCTCTCTGGTCAGCTGAAGGATTGGGATTGCTATGAGATTTTGCGGCTCTTCCCTCGATTACAACTTTGAAAGATACATTAGTAGATTCTTTGAACTTATCAACAATTTCCTCGATTTCCTTTCCAGCCTCTTTCAATTTCGAATAACAAGTTGGAGGTATTACTGGACTCTCTGGGGCAAACATGACATCTACCGTACACTCAAATCGCCGGTACTTCTTATTATACTTGAGATATTTGTGATTGATGGACTTCTGAGCTTCTTGAATCTCGCGAATTTTCTTATAGAGTTCTGCATTGACTACAATAGCATTGATATTTTTCTCTGTAATGCCCTTGTTATGATACAAGTCGACATATACCTTGTAACTACCATAAGCGACAAGGCTGGTAATGATAAACACTATCAGTAATCCTGACATCAAGTCTGTGTAGTTCTGCCAAAAGTTATGTTCTTCGCCGTTTTCACGGAATGATATTCTACTCATTTCTTATTTGTAATCTTATTAAGCATAGATTCCAATTTTTGCAACTCAACAATTGTTGCACTAACTGAACTGATTTGTTTTGTAAGTTGCTCAATATTTTCTTGACGATTAATAAGAATGTCAAGAACTTCTGATATTTTCATGTTAGTATCTTCAACAGCCTGCAAGCTCTTATTGTTAGCTGCAATGGCCTTTTCTGATGACTCGTTAGTTCTATGAGCAACATTTACTGCATCACCGTAAGCCAGAACAGCCTGGTCGTAGTTCTGACGGATTTCCGCTACTAATGTCTCAATAAACTTATATGCGCTATTCAATGACTCTACATTTGTCGATATTGCAGAACTTAAAGTAGAACATTGTGTAGAGATGGCTTGCTGTAGATCGCTTGTGAAAGAAGTCATATTACCCTTGATACTCTCAACTGATTCGTTCAAACTATTTTGAATGTTCGTTGCTGTATCAGTCATAGATTCACGAAGGTTTTCTGTAGCCTGCTGATTCATTGTCAAAGTATTAGCAAGCATATCAGAGGTTGTCTCATTATATGCATTACGAAGGTCAACCATCTGCTGAAGACTCTGTACGTTATGCTCCTGTACTTTTGTATATTCGGTCTGCATCTGCTCTGCTACTTTTGTTGCAAAATCGGTATTTTGCTCAGAAAGTTTTGTGGCAAGAGCATCATAGTTTGTAATAATGGAATTCAAACGTTCAGACTGTGTCGAATTTAGTGTCGCCAAAGAATTCTGCACCTCTGTCGTGAGTTTGCCCAAGACTTCGGTAACAGAGGCTGTGATGTTGCTTATTTTAGAATTCGTGTTACTCATCATAGTTTCAACAGACTGACGCTGGTTGTTAATAATGTCATTTGAAGCGTTACTCAACCTCTCTGTAATAGATGTAAGTAACTGACTGGTCTTTGTGAACTGCTCTTCTCCAAAATTCTGGACCTGTTGCTGAATGGCTCCTCGCATCTGTTTGAAGATGTCATCCATACGCTTAACAAAACCATCAACAAACTCTTTGAGAATATCACTTTGGTGACTAATATTGTCATTGAGTTTATTGTTGTACTCACGACTCTTTTCTCCTTGATACTTTTGTAACTGGATAAGTTGAGCCAACAAATCATTGTTCGTGTTAATCAATGCCTTTTGACTTGTCATTTCCTTAGTGGAGAAAGCGATATCACGTATATATTCTTCAGGAGTCATGCCTTCAAGACGCGAATTCTCCGCAGATTCTTCATCAGCAAACTTAACTTTAGTCCATACAGTAACAGCAAGTGCACAGATAAGACCTACTATAGAAGACGTGAATGCTGGTATAAGTTCGCTGATAATCTTCATAATATCCAAGTTTTGACTACCGGCGGCCTGGACCTGAGCAAGAGTTTTACCTGTGTTATCAACTACTGCAGAATTAATATTACCTAACCCATGCAACGATATACATATAGAAAGGAATGTGCCTAATAGTCCCAAAGAAGTGAAAACGCCAGGAAGACAGTTGAGCAATGGGCGAGACTGAGTCTCTTTGTACTTGTTAGCGCACCACAACGTTGCTGTTCCACCCAATGCTACAACGGCAATGTTGTAAACATTAAAAATCAGTTCAATCATTTTATGAATCTACTTTAATAAATAGGTAAAATCAGCCGGCTAGGATAATTTGTGGCTCCAAGCGCCTCTGTTGTCCGCCGACAAAGATGTAAAGAAGGTTGAACAGAGATTCTCTGACTTGGCTTAGATGACCCTGCAGTGGCCTCCATATTACTTAAACACTTCAATCGCCCCGCTTCTTACGATTGGAGAAACGGGGCGGTAGAAATGTTTTTCAGCGTTTGCAGCTGAAGATGAAAATATACTTAAAATGGATTAGTATATATATCTGCACTTTGAGCAGTGTATAACAAATGGTCCAATGTTTATATCCATTTCAATGTCTTTCTCTGTAGGTGTATCCTTTGCAGTGAGAATGATGGTGTCTATTTTATCGTCTTCCTGCTGTAAGAGTGTCAAGGGTCTTTCTTTAACGACCTTCCAGTGACCAAAAAAGTCATAATGACCGCAATGGAAGTTACACATAGCACCAAGAGACTGTATATCATCAAGCGCATAACTATAATTTAAAACAGTCATTATCCCACCATATGGTCCTCCTTGCCGAATGTAAATAGTCTCATTTACGACTCCCAATGTAGAACCGTTTAATAAGACTTCCGTTTGTTCAAATTCAAGGTTGTAATTTCCTTGAAGTACGGTTTGTAGTTTTTCTGTTGCTGTCATATTGATTAGACTAAACGTTTGCTATTATATAGTTCTCTATTTCTTTAAGTTGGAAGTTTGTTGGGTAAAGTGCAAGAGCTTTTGTCCAAAGTTGGTCATATCTTATAAAAGTCTCTTGATTCATTACTATGCCCCTCATTCCGCTTGCAATACCAGCAATTGCTGAATTTATATATGCAAAAGCATTTGCATCTTGAGGGCGCATGTAATAACGTGAAGTGAGCATCTGTACCAATAGCTCCTGGTTTTGCCGCTTATTATAACCTGCAGGTGTCTTGTTAACTTGCAAGGTACAACCATATCCGCTCATTATTTTGGTAAAATCAGCGTCATTAAGACAGTATCTTTCACGGAGTAGATTGAGATAATTATGCTCGCTATATGTCAGAATGTCATTGCACACCAGTTCTGCAGCTTCTTGCACTGGCATTCTTAATGCTTGCTGGAGTTGCGGTATTACAATACTTGGAATAGACTTGAGCTTATACATCATTAGAAGTTGGAAGATTACATTGATATGCCGTCTTTTGTCATAAAATGATTCGGCACTACCATATCCAAAAAACATTTCATTCATATATGTTTCCTTTCTGCCTACCCAGTCCCAACTCGGCTTTTAGTTGTTTTAAACGTTAAGGCGTGGGAACTGTATATCCACTTCCTATGATGTAGGCCCAAAGAAAACCTTTGTGTGAAGATGTAGAAATAACAGCCCCACGCTATCGCTCGGAGACTATTACATACCATCACTTGCACACTGTTTGAAGGTTCTCAGGCTTCACATCAACAAGAAGATGGGCATAACGCCTCAATTTTACTATTGTTAATTAACTAGCTCATTTTTTAAACAACTATGTGATTATAACAGAGTATTGCTTTTATATACGGTTATAATATCGATCTACCAATGTTTTGGCATTACTTAAATTAGCAGTATGCACATACACGCGCTGTACGAATTCTTCCTGAGAAATATTCAAATCAAACACATATTGATTAATGGCGCTGTATACTTCCTTACTGATGTGCTCTACCCAATCATGAGTTAACAATCCCTCTGATTTGCGCTGAAATTCTATACACATATCTACAGCATAATAAACACCTTCGGTAATGACATCTTGCTCTCGTACCTGATATTCACCATATCGGTTAACAATGTTCTTCCGGATTTCTGGACCAAAAAAATTTTTAAAAGAAGGTTTTGGAAACATGATATATTTTTTATTAAATTTATTTATTCTAAGTAAGTGATCTAAATTATTTATATATATCAGTACTAATATGGTTCATTTTCC
>OCHM01000271.1_pt1 | contig 39975 bp, 14 predicted proteins | sample 1538901 | NCBI WGS metagenome assembly OCHM01 (sample SAMN04571734, study PRJEB22368) | human gut metagenome | biome: human gut; material: stool | host: Homo sapiens | place: Luxembourg | collected 2012-11-08 | reverse complement strand
GTGAAAGTCAGGGCTTTGTGATTTTTTAAGAATAAGAGAGTTTTGACACACCCTCCTAGGAGCTTTTGGGCCTTCAGCCCGTACTTAAGCCACATGCGAAAGTTCAAATCATCATACATTAAAACCAATAATCTACAGGACTAAACTTCCGATTTAGATAAACTGATAAAATTCATAACAATGTAGTCCTTAACGTTTTAACAAAAAAAATATCAATTTTTCTTTGCATATTAGTAGAATTTTAATATCTTTGCACTTTAAAAGGGAGTAAATGTCAAAACAACAAGCAACACAACGCTATCATTTTGTACATTATTACTACCAAGAGCTAACTTAAGCATGATCTTTAATGATCATTTTGAGGAACCAACAATAATAAAAATACACAGTTTGTGCGATATGTAATAACGATTATCGCAATGATTTTTGGGTTCGTAATGGATACTGCAGCGCAGGGCAACACCACCGACAGCGTATTTGTTAGAAATTCTCGCCCTATAGAATTCATTGTGAACAAGATTAACATCAACGACCAAGACCGCCGGTGGATCACCGACTCGCTGATACCTGCGCTCAAAGCTTTGGGCGACAGGGGAATCGTTATTGGCAGAGCCACAGCATCGCCTGAGGGTCCTACGCCTAACAACGAAAGATTGGCAAATGGTCGTAGAGCGTCGGTAGATGCCTTGCTTAGTGACTATGGCATTAATACCGACCAGATACGTTATGACGTTATCGCAGAAGATTTTCCATTGCTTCGCACATTGATGTGGCTCGAGCACGACGAGGAATACAAGACCGTGGCAACTCTAATGAAGCTTTATCATGATAACAATCATAAGCTAAAGGAGGTGATGAAACGCTATAATGGCGGCAAACTTTGGCGCAGATTGCTACATCAGTATTTCCATAAGCTTCGTGCCGTACGCATTATGGCAATGGATAAAGCAATAATAGGTTTAGAGCAACAAGAACATACGAAATATAATATTCCTACTGTTTCGTTTATTCCTCAAAATTTGAATTCGCAGGCTATACAGATTCCTGAAGAATATATAGCAAGCCTCGACAATTCACGCAGGGAACTATTAAGCGTCAAGACAAATTTGCTCTTCGATTTTGCCTACATGCCAGGCTACGACCGCTTCTGTCCTATCCCGAATGTGGCTATAGAATACTATCCGCTTCATGGTCATTTTACCTATGGCGCAAGTTTCGACGGTCCGTGGTGGCAACACAATGATGAGCATAAATACTTCCAGTTGCGCAACTATCAGCTCCACACTCGCTACTACTTGCGAAGTGGCGACATCAGTCTGCGCAAACCTGGTAAGGGTGCTGCCTTCAAGGGCTTATTCTTTAGCGCCTATGCCAATGCCAACCTTTACAACATCTGCTTCGATGAAAATCGTGGATGGGAAGGCGAAGGATGGGGTGCAGGACTTGGTATAGGATATGTACTACCGCTTGGAGGCAAAGAACATTGGCGACTGGAGTTTGGTCTACAAGCAGGATATTACCAAACAGACTACGACCCATATCAATGGAAGTGTCCTGTTAACCCCGACCGCGACCCACTGCAATACTATTACAAATGGTATGGCGACGCCAAAGACTTCAAAAAGAGGCAACACAGATATACATGGTTTGGACCAACCAGAGTGGATATCACTCTAAGCTATGACCTTCTTTATAGAAAGGTAAAAAGGTAAAAAAGTAAAAGGGTAAAAAAGTAAAAATGATAAGTACGAAGCACATAATAAGCAATATCATGGCTGCAGGCAAGAATGCTTGCAGAAAGATAGCTATTGGATGCTTCGTAATGGTATGCTTCGTGATGGCTTGCGCCATAACAACAAGCTGCGAACGTGAGCCTATGCTACATCTGCATGACGAGAACGCAAGTTGCTCGATGAGGATACCTACTGTCGACTTCGAGTTGCAGGTGTTATGGGACTACTTGTTTGATTATGATTCCGAGTATGACTGGAAGGCAGAATGGCTTTACGGATGGGACGAAAAAGATCAGGAACTCTTCGGATCATTAGATTATGGCATGCCTACCGAATTCAACATTCGTAGATATTTCACAGGCGAAGAAGCTAACGGCAAACATAATGCGCCATATAAGCATCTGATATCTGGCAACATACTATCTACGAAGTTCGACTTTGGCTTTTGGGACATCTTGGCATGGAACGAGATTCATACTTCGGATGGTATACAGAGTATTCGTATCGACGAAACTTCTACCTACGACTATGTGACAGCACACACAGGACAGACCATGACGCCTTCGCGCTATAATGCCCCTCGCTTCACCCGAGCCTTCTTCCAGCCTGAAGCTCTGTTTGCTGGATATGAGAAAGCGATAGAGATAAACAAGAACTACGATGGCTTCGTATATGATGAAGAAAGAAACTTATGGGTGCGCCACTTGATTATGAAATTGCAACCTGTCACCTATATATATCTGCCACAGATAATTCTGCACCACAACAACCGCAACCGTCGTATCATAACATCTATAGATGGTAGTGCCGACCTTAGCGGTATGTCGCGTTCGGTAAATCTGAATACTGGTGTTACTGGTCCTGATGCCATTACTGTAAACTACAACATGCGCATGAAGTTCGACCGACCGGGCAGAAACAACGAAACGATAGATATCATTGGTGGTAAGGTGATGACTTTCGGTATCACAAACCTAAACCCTCATAAGCTCAGCACTCGTGCCTATGCCGAATCGCTCGACAAGGTGAAGGCTGCAGACAAAAACAACCACCACTATCTGGATGTAACGATGCAATTCTATAATGGTAAAGACTCCACTTTCGTCTTCGATGTGACAGACCAAGTAAGACGACTGTTCCGCGGAGGTGTGATAACTGTAGAACTCGACATGGACACTATACCAGTTCCTACTCGCTCAGGTGGTTCTGGATTTAATGCGGTAGTTAAAGACTTTGAAAACAAGCAATGGGAATTTGACATGTAACAACAAGACTGCACATAAGAGAAACATTTAGTAAAGCTAAATATAAACAACTCAATTATTAATTATAAACATTTTACTTATGAAAAAGTATTTAATTTTTGCAGTTTCAGCATTGGCTCTCGCCAGCTGCTCAAGCGACGATTTCCTCGGAGAGAATCCAGGAAACGTACAGAATGCTACAACTGCTATCAACTTTGGTGGAGAGGCAGGTAAGATTACACGTGCTACATCGAACGAGGGTACTCCACAGAAGATGCTCGATGGACAGTTTAAGGTGTATGGTGTAAAGATAACTAACGGCACAATATCTCATAATGTATTCCCTGATTATTATGTTTGGGATGTTGCAGATAAGAACACTACCTCAAACACAAGTGGTTGGGAGTATGTAGGTGCAAAAGATGCTTCAAACCTTGGTACTGGTAAAATCACATTAACTAAAGATCAGACTATTAAGTATTGGGACTACTCAGCTACAGAGTATCGCTTCGTTGCTGGTTCACCTATTGAAGCCTTTGATTACAAAACATCTACGGATAAGACTACAGGTACACATATTACAGAAGTTAAAGTAACAGGTCTCGCAGGCCATATTAATGCAAATCCAACAGATGGAACAACAACAGCACTCAAAACAGATCCTGTATATATAGCAGATCCTGTAAAGGTTGTAAAGGACAATTACCAAAAGCCTGTCGAATTTTCTTTCAAGCGTCATCAGTCAATGGTTCGTGTAGGTCTTTATGAGACTATCCCTGGATATTCTATTACTGACATAAAATTCTATGCTTACGATACAGATGGCACCAATCTCAAAGCTTCTGATGACAATAACGTCATCCTTACTTCTGCTACACCAGGCTACTTTGTAGGTGGAAGCAATCTCACAGGTACTGTAACTTATACTGGTTGGGATACAACTCCTTCATACACCTTCAAATATGACGATACTAATCTTACAAAGAGCAAAAACTGGTATGCTGGTAAATTTACTCCAAATCCCAAATTGGCTACAACATCATCAGAAACCGATGTTGCTACACTCTATGGTACCGACAAAGATATGTCTGAAACAGGCTACTTCACAGTATTGCCAACTCCTACGGCAACAGACGCTTCACCTATCTTGATTAAGTGTGACTACACTCTTACAGATTTTAACACTGGCGAGGTAATCAAGGTTACAGGCGCTACAGCAGCTATTCCTGCAGCATTCAGCAAGTGGGAGGCTAATACTCGCTACACATACCTCTTCAAGATTTCTGACAATACTAATGGTACAACAGGTGATCCTTCAAAACCTGAGGATTCAGCAGGTCTCTTCCCTATTACATTCGCTGCAGTAGTTAAAGGATCTACAGATGCACAGTATGGTACAACAACAACCGTTGCTACTCCTTCTATCACAACTTATCAGGAAGGTTCTGTAGTAGACAAAACTATTGAGTATAAGACTGGCAAGCCTATTTATGCTACAGTTGCTGATGAAACAACAGGTACACTTAAAGATCTTAAGATTAATAGCACAGAGGTTGGCAATGTTCAGGTATACAAACTTTCTAAGGAAAGAACAGAGGCTGAGCTCCAGATAAAAGCTATTGCTAATACTGAATTCAATGTCACAAATAAGATTGAGACAGAAGTTCCTACAACAGCCTTTGGCAAGATTGAGGCTAATAAGTACTTAAAGTTCACACCAAACGAAGAAGGCTACTATGCCATCCAGTACTTGACAACTGCAGCAGTAGGCTCAACTCCTGCAGCTTACACCTACAAGGTTGTATATGTAAAAAAAGCAACAACTGTAGTCCCTTAATCAGCATTATCCCCTAATTCATATAAACCGGATGGAGCATTTTTTGTTCCATCCGGTTATCCACAAATATCAATCACCTATATATAATAATGTATATCCGCATTCTTACCATAGTGGCATTAGCAATATGCTTATGGTCTTGCTCATCAGAGCAAGACGAACCTTTTGTGCCCGAATCTAAAGGCATAGCCTTTGGTGGCAACAACGGTACATGGCAGGATGCACCAATCTCTCGTGCCACATCTGGCTTAGAGACTCTCTTCAACACCTTCCGTGTGTGGGGATATAAAACAACGGATACTGATGCTGCTGGTCCATCAGCGCCACAACTTGTGATGGATGGATATAAGGTGGAATACTCCGCTGCGTCTACAGGCTCAACAGCTACCAACACTACAGGATGGGAATATGTAGGCATCAACAACCCTAACCTATCCTCTGCACAATCAATAAAATTCTGGGATTATTCCGCCACCAGCTATCGCTTCTTCGGATATAGTCCCTTTGAGGCAAAGGCTACAACGACAGCTACAGCAGGCGAGAGCAAATCTATCTCTTTCCCCTTTGCCTACACAGACCAGGCTACAGCCAAAAGCATACCCTACATCAGCGAGCTATGGTATAAAAATAGTTCGTATGGCAACTGCGTAACCCTGACCTTCGCTCCTATAATAGCAAAAGTCAGATTTAAATTCACCTACCCCAAGAATACTAAATCAATAGATATCAGCGACATCCAGTTCTGTGATTCTCGCTTCATTGCCGACCCTTCATCGGCAACAACACCTCTACGTGGTAACATCGTAGCCACCTACCCTATTACTGGCAAGCCATCGAGCCAAACACCTACGTTCTCATGGTCGCCATCAACCTCAGAAGGCTCTGCAGAAGCTTCTACTGGTGCGCTTATCTTCTCCACCCCATACGAAGAAGAGAGCGAAGCCATCCATATACTCAACGACCCTAAGCTATATGGCAAGTGGTATTATGTGCCACCAATGAGCATGATTCCATTTACCCAAGGGCCGTATACCATATCAGCAACAATAGACGGAAACCCTATCTCGACTACCGTGCCTGAAGAATTCATGCAATGGAAGACGGGATATCAATATACATATATCTTCAAGATTACCGAAGCTGGCACCATCATCGCATTCTCCAACCTACAGGTAGAAGAATGGCGACCTGGCACAAACATAGAAAACCAAGGTAGCGGCACCGCTGGCTGGTAGCCCCCTAAGCTGGTAGCCCCCAGCTGCGAGTCCTTGTGCGTGCACGATTCCTTCGTGCTCGCTTTAATCTTCGCGCGCACGCATTAATAATAACAACATGAAGCAATTGCTATCAATATCGTCAATAACAAGCATCGCCATCATCCTCGCAATTCTCACCGCTTGCGAGAGCAACGACATGCCTATACAGCACCCCGACAGCTACGACTATATCACCTTCTCTGCTCAAACTCAGAAGCTCATAACTCGTGCCGAGCCTTACGAAGACTACAACCCCGATCGCCATCCTGCCACAATGGGAGCTTTCGGCTACTACGATATTGCTTCATGCACAAACCTCACCCCAACAGATGCTTCGCAGCCAAACATCATCTTCAACAACGAACTCGTGAGCTACGATGCCACTACAAAGACATGGAAAAACTCAACCAAGAAGCGTTGGGACAGCTATCAAAGCGCAAAGGCCTTAGATTTCTTTGCATATATGCCACAAAAAGCATGTGCAAAGGTGACACGCACAGCAGCAAACACTTACACGCTCTCTGTACCTTTCACCATGCCTAACGATGCTCCATTACTCTACGACACCAAGGATGCACCCGTGGTATGCGAGAAACCAATAAACAAAGACATGAAAGACCCTGCCTTTGAGCGTGTGGTGAAATTCCGTTTCGACCAGACTCTTGCTGGCTATACCCTACACTTCACCCTCGACTCAAAGATGAATGCCATTAGGCAGTTCCGCATAAAGAGCGTAAACTTCTCTGGCGAAATAGCCGTTGCAGGCACTTATAACCGCACATACACATGGTCTGCTAAAGACAAATGGACTGCTGCAGCCATACAATGGACAGATATAAAGACTACTACGGCAACAAGCGCCCTACCCTATAAATCGCAAGGCACAGCAGCCTACGACGATACCAACAAGACAGCACTCGTGACTGCCGCTGGCACCACTCAATGGGGAGAAACATTCTACACTATCCCTTACAGCAAATTCGAACCAATGATCACCGTAACCTATGATGTGGTGTTTATGGACGAAAATCAAAAGGAAGTGATAACAAGAAAGGATGTTACTTCAACCATACTGCTGAACAAGACTAATTTCAGTGGCATAACCACAGGCAAAACTGCACAAATAAGTCCGATAACTATACTTATACAGCCACGCTACCTCTACGTGATGGCTGACCAAGATGCCTATACAGGACGACTACTGATACAATAGAAAAGAAGATCTATATAAAAAAGACATACTCAAAATCTTGGAAATTGAAACTATGATGCGACGTACTACATATACCTCAAAAAGAATAATCAAAATGCTGTTTGGCATTCTGACCATACTCCTCATGTCTACTCAAGAGATATGGGGACAAACATACTCTATAGACCTTTATGCCCAGAACTATGCTGGCGGTTCTGGAACAAAGAACGACCCATATCTTATCAGCAACGACATGGAGTTGGCTAAGTTGGCTCGCGATGTGAACAATGGTAACACATCGCAGGCTTTCCTTGGCAAATACTTTAAGCTTACTGCCGATATCGACCTGAGTGGCGGTATCTGGATGCCAATCGGTAAATACTATAACTACGGCAATGGTAATGGCAACAACCGTTTGTTTTTCGGAAAGTTTGATGGCAATGGTCATGTCATCAAAAATATGCATATACAATGGGAAGGAACTGATGCATGGAGTGCATGGGGACTCTTCTCTACACTCCAAGGTGCAAGCAGCACTAACCTTACTACCGTAACAAACCTCATCATCGAGAATGCCGTGGTAGAAAAGAAACCAGGATTCAAACCTAATGGTCCCGGTTATAACGTGGGCGTAGTAGCTGGTGAGATATACGGCAATACAGAACTCAGCAACATCATTATCCGTGGCTCAAAAATAAAGGATAACGACGAAACATACGAGATTAACAATGAAACCAAGATTGGCGGTATAGCAGGAAACATACAGAACGACGGTACATACAGAATCTTCAACATAGCAGCTGATACACAGATCAATATGCTGAAGAATACAGGCGTGTATAACAATAAGTTCTGCATAGCCCAGGGTTTCGGTCGCTTCAGCTATGACATGAATGGAGGCGGTAATATCATAGAGCCTACCAACATCTATCTCTTTGGCAATGGGCTTAAAGTCGAAAGCTCAAATTCAGAAACAAATAAAAACATCAACAAAGGTGGTATCACAGCCAAGTGTCAAAAAGAAGGTAATGCCAACAAATATGCTTCTACCTGGTATTACACCCAGAACGTAGATGGTGGAAAGAACTTAGGTATAAAGGTAGACGCAGCAGCCTTTACAAACGTCTTTGTGGACGAAGCGAACAAATTGATCACTACCAAGAGCCTTGAAGAAGATAAGAACCCATGGACTTTCAGCAATGGATCTTTCAACATAAATAGCAAGATTGAAGTTAAATTAGTTGAAAACACATACAACAGAAACGATTCAAAGGTTTCTTATACCCTAACGAGCAATCAATTTAAAGACGAATATACCTTCAGCTGGACTGTAGAAGGCAAAGCCATTACTCCTAACGAAGGAAGCTACGGCAAAACTATAACTCTGCCTCTAAGCAACAAGAGGCGTACATGTGTGGTAATTATCACGGATAGCAATACAAATACAGTCATCCTGAAGAAGTACTTCGAAATCAATCCGAAATATTATTCCATCGACCTTTATGCCGACAGCTATTCTGGCGGTATGGGAACAAAAGAAGACCCTATCATCATTAGCAGCGACTTAGAGCTGGCGAAGCTGGCTCGCGATGTAGAGACTTTGCAAATGAAGGATAGTAAATACTTCAAACTTGCCAATGACATTAGCTTGGATAAGGGTCTTTGGATGCCTATCGGCAATACTAAACACAATTGGGCTTTCTTCAAAGGCAAATTTGATGGCGACGGACATACCATCAACAACATGCATATATGCTGGAAAGACAATAGTGGCTCATGGGGTACATGGGGATTGTTCTCATCATTACAGAGTAATAACGGCAGCAATGAGGCAGAAAAATGTATGGTTACCAACCTCATCATAGACAATGCGGTGGTAGAAAAGGAGGAAGGCTATATGCCTGTGGGGCAAGGTCTATATATCGGTATCATAGCAGGTGAGATGATTGGCGGTAACATTGAAATAAGCAATATCATCATCCGCAAATCAAAGATGACTGATAACAAGGAAACGTATACTACACCAGAAATAGCTGTTGGAGGTATTATTGGTAAAGCACAAGATGGACAAACATATCGTATCTTCAACTTGTCTGCAGAGGTGGATATCAACATGTTTGATCATGCCTCACAAAGGAGCAGCGCCTATCTGGCAGAAGGTATCGGTTATTATGGATGGGTTAACACCAGCGACTCGCGTGTTATTCTTCCAACCAACATCTATGTACATGGTAAGGTATCAACTGCCGATAAAGACGGTCGATGCAAGGTGGGTGAAGTGGTTGGAAACAGAACTATAGACTCTGGATCTGGTCAAGCAGCAACATGGTATTATACCAATAAGGCAAGCGGACCAGCAAACAACGTAATGACCAGTGGTACGCAAAAGAAAGTTGATGAGTTTGCAACAACATTTGCAAGCCAGAACAACCTGTATATATCAACCAACAACTTTCAAGACAAACTCAACTGGAGCTATACTATTGGTAAAGGCTTTAACTTCGGTTCAACAAAACTGACAGTGAAGCGTGACTATAATACTATCATCACAGCAGAAACTGTTAAAGGAAATGCAGCCAACGAGAAATATTTCTGGTATACATCTACAGACAAGAAGAATTGGACTCTACAAAACGAGAACAACGCATATAACAATTTCAGCATCTCGCTCGAAGACTATGACCAATTTGTATATGCACTATTGGAAGATGGTAGCTCGCAATCGGGAGTGGCAAAGATTGATGCAAGAAAAGTGGATGCAGTGATGAAGACAAATGAGGAGACTAACACTCTTTATATTGAAATCACTAATAATATTTGGGAGAACAACGACAAACTTAATGTCACATATTCGTGGGTAAAGAATGGTAAAGAAGATACTGTCGCCCCTACTTTCGACAAGTCATCTCTTGTCCCTACCGACAAGCTGAGCTGTCATGTGATAGTAACAACCAAAGACGGAGTAGAACTATTAAACACATGGTTGGTTTATGCAAAGAGCGTGGTATATCTATGCCCTGCTGGAGTAACAGTAACAACAGCTGACGGAAAGACAATATCATACAATGCCGGAGACGATAGCAATGACGGTTTAACTCCAGAGACTGCTGTAAAGACCTGGAAGGGCGCATATTCTAAACTTACTGTAAAGGGTTCATGGGATGATAACACCATCGTGCTGATGGGAAAGAGCGACCAATCCGTAACCAACAATGGAAACGATGGCTTCCCTTGCAACAACGATTATTACTCTTCATCCGAAAAGTGGGAGAATGCCAAGGCTTCTTCTCCTTTCTTCAGAAACACAACCATCACAGGAAGTTGGAATGGCATTGACTACAAGGGCGTGATAGAGATGTATGGTGGAAATTCTAGGAACCATAGTATAGCCATCTTTGGAGATACCCGTTTCCAATATCTAACCTTCAATCGCAATCCAAATAATACAGAAGGTGATTATTTCGATATTCTGTACTGCCAATTCTATAATCTGGAAATGGGCGAAGGCATTCAGATGACCAACTATACAAAGCAGTACTTAGGTGATGGTACTATCAAGGGTGCAGTTTCTACATCTTTCCAGATTTTTGGTGGTTTCATGGATGACAACCGCTTTTCACCATTATCAACAGAAGGCAACCTCAAGAAGATGGATGATGCTCTGCCACATGGACGTGAGGGCTTCAAGATAAAAATCAAATCGGGACACTTCTCTACAATTTGTGTAGGTGGACGACAGACGACGAACAACAGAAATGGTGTGATGGGTAGCCCTAACATGCCTATCAAGTGTACTATTGATGTAGATATTGATCGTAATTTCAACGTTAATCACAATGATAACCAATCTACCCTTGACGTTGCCGTAGTTCTTGCCGGCAACCATGAGGGAGCTATGGTGGGCGATGTTGATATCATCATCAAGAGCGGAAAGATAGGCCGAGTGGTAAATGGTTCTTTGGGTGCAAGACGCGAAACAAGTGGATACAATGCACCATACAACACCTATATGGGACGCGCCAACATTCTGATAGACCCAGCACAATCTGAAAGTAACAATAAGAATACGGATGTCAATAGCCGTGTAGAGATTACCGAGATTTACGGTGGTAGTACAGGACGTGGTTTTCAGGGTGGTCAATTGGTAGAAAACCCATTCTATGGCTATAGCACCATTACCATCAAGGGTGGTACCTTCATGATTCCAACAAAATGTACACCAGAAGAAATCTTCAGCGGTATCTATGGTGCAGGAGCAGGTGGTATGAACGGTATCGGAGATGATACTAATCATACAACAGATGAACGTATCCCTTATTGGACAGACAGCAGTAAGAAATCGGTCATGGCTTTCGGCAACTATGATGCTGCCAAAGCTAATCTTTGCATGTATAATTGCTACAATGCTGACACACATACATATACCGAGGTAGATCCAAGATTGACCAATAACAAGATTATCATAGAAGGAGGCATCTTCGGTTCTGAAACAAGAAAGATTGACGGAATCTATGGTGGCGGTAGTGGATATATGAGCACAGACCTTTGGAAAAATAATGACATTCCAAGTAAAGTGGGTGGAAACATATACGGAAAAGCAGGAGAAACCGTAGCCTCTATAACCATCAATGGCGGCGAATTCTATTGCAAAAACGGCATCTTTGCTGGTGGACGTGGAACTGATTATTTCTATTCTTTAGACCAAAAGGGTGGTAATGCTGCTAATTATACTGACCTCGGCAAAATATACGGCAACGTAGAGTTGACCATTAATGGCGGTATTTTCCACTGCCCTGTATTCGGTGGAGGATATGGTGTGGCAGATGCTAAACTCTTAAACTCAAACAACATCACCACCCTCGAAAACATGGCACGCCTCTATGGCTCGTCTACAGTTAAGATTAATGGTGGTACATTCTTCAAGAATATCTATGGCGGTGGCGACATGGCTGTAGTGGAGAAAGGAACTAACGTTATTATTAGCGACAGCGCGGACATTAGAGCCGACGTGTTTGCAGGTGGTAATGGTAGAATAAAGCGTGCAAAATCAGACTATGATATTAAAGACAACACTTGGAATCCTGAGAAAGTAGGTAAGGTGTTGGGTAATACCAACCTCACATTCTTTGGCTCAACCAAGGTGGCTCCATATATATATGGCGATATCTATGGCGGTGGCAACTTGGCACAGGTAAAAGGCGACACACATATTAATATGTATGCAGCCAACTTTGCTGGCGAAATATTTGGTGGAGGTAAGGGAAGAATAACTGACGGAAATGACGAAGGGTTGTATACCTATGCCAACGTAACAGGCAACACCTTTGTATCATTGGCTAAAGACCAAGGTGTGCAGATTAATGATAAGGAAAAGGAGGAAGACAACTACTCTATCAACGTAATCTGGAACAGAAAATGGAATGGCGATAAATTCATTGAATGGGATACAAATAAAGCAGAATTCTTTGCTAATGGCAAATTCCTAAACCCTCATAATATATATGGCGGTGGCAACTTGGCATGCGAAGTAACAGGTAAAGCTACACTTGACATACAAAAGGGTATGACTCCATTCTCGCTTCTGAAAACGACGGAATGGAAGGTTGCATACGACGATAATAATAATCCACACTTCTCGGTATTCGGTGGTGGCTATGGTTTGAACACTACTGTAGGCAATACCGATGTGACAGTGAATGTGGAGGGCGACTATGGTGTTTACGATGCTGAGATAGAAGACGACACAGAACAGCTGTCTAAGGGACAGACTCCACTACGCGCTAAAGGCGAAATGAATGTCTTCGACAATTCGAAGGGTATTCCTAACTTCACTATCTTGGCTGTATTAGGAGGCGGATATGCAGGTACTGTGGATAAAGACGCCAAGGTAACAATAGACGGCAAGACTTTCATTCATCGTGTATATGGTGGTGGATTTGGTGACCCTACATCTACAAGCAATAACAATACAGGTAAGATTGGTGGCAATACCGAAGTATATGTAAAAGGTGGAAATATCTATGGCGATATATTCGGCGGTGGTGCTGGCGTGAAGCCTAAGAATGATATCTATTTTATAGATGTAGCAAAGGTTTATAATACTACAAAGGTTGAAGTGGCAGATGACGCTCATGTATATGGAAATGTATATGGCGGTGGCGATATGGCTAATATTGGTTCGTATATAACTATTAAAAATAAAGTAGAGTATTATGGTAACAAGCCTAAGAGCATTTCTACTTTCGACCAAACCAACGGCAACTTTATAAGCTATGAGGCTAAAGACTATAAGTCGTTTGTCAACATCGTTGGCGGTAACATCTTTGGTGAAATATTTGCTGGAGGTAAAGGACTGAAGAAGGCTGAGGCTCCTGAATATAATAAGGTAGGACGAATAAATGGTAATACCATACTGCATATTGCCAATACCAACGAGGCGGGTATGGAGCGTATCACACCTATGGTATGGAATCGTGTATACGGCGGTTGCGCCTATGGTGTTGTTGATGGTAATACTCTTGTGCATGTTGAAGGCGGTATGCTCGGACTCAACATCTTTGGTGGTGGCTATGGCGATATACCTATCACCAACGATAAGACTGACGACAATAGTGGTCAGTCTACGGCTTCGTCAACCCTTAAGCAGGTGCTTGGCAAGAAGGATACCAAGAACGAAGGTACCTATGCCTGCATTCTCGGCAACACAAAGGTGCAGATAGATGGCGGTGAATGGCTATGGGACCGCAAGGCTGACAAGAACGGTAACATCACTACATGGCTCGACGTTCAGAGTGATAGTGAGAAGGTATGTGAAAACCTTGATGAATTTAAGGATATCATATACGCCATACATAATGCTAACACCCTTGGCGAGATTACTAATGCCAAGGCTAAGGCTGCTATGAGCAGAATTATCAACAATAAAGATACAAAGGAATTCTTTGAGTTGGCAGATGGAGACTTCGGTTCTGCAAGCTTCTCAAAGAACCACAATATCTTTGGCGGTGGTAATCGTGCTTGCTATGTAGGCTATGATATAAATGGCAATAGTACAGGTGATGGTACAGGAGAGGCAATAGTGGAAATAAACCATTCGCCTGTTACTGAGATCATTGGTGCCAATGGCAAATCGCTCGATATATTAGACTTCACAACTCTGCAAGGTCTATGCTGGTATCTTGCAGAAAAGAATTCTAATAACCCACAGTTCTCGGTATTTGGTGCCGGATATGGTGCAAACACCAAGGTTAGAAATGCTAAGGTGTATGCACAGACTGGAGCTATGATAGAATTGAATGGTACACCTAACAAAATAGATGGGAAATACTTCCGCTATGCAAGCCAAGAGGAAGACAGATTGAAATATACCAACTTCGAGACAAACTTGTATATTGACTACACGGCTGTATCGAAGGAAGACAAGAAGCTATACTATGGAAGCGTGGATGGTACAAGCGACGATGCTGACACTTTCCGCCGCTACTATAACACTCGTATGGCTTGGATTCTCGGTATTCCAGGCTTTACATTCCAAGAAATTCATGGTGGTGGTTTCTCAGGATATGTAGAAAAAGACACTTATGTAGAAGCCAACAACCAGTTGGCTTGCTATAATATCTATGGCGGCGGACTTGGAGCAATGCCTTATGGCACACTAAACGAAAATAAAGACAAAGATAATCAATACGACTTCGGAAGCGTAGGAGGCAACTCAAAGGTATTCTTTAAGTCGGGCAACGTGGCAAGAAATGTATATGGTGGTGGTGCTGGTATTGAATCAATACGAGTAAGTGGCGACAATATCGTCAGCTTATATTCTAAGGATGGCAGCATCATCGACTTCCCCGACATGGCTCGAGTTAAGGGTAAGACCGAGGTGCATGTGTATGGTGAAAACGTGGGTGTACCTCCGTTGGTTATCGACCGCACCGTAATCATGGGTAATGTATATGGTGGTGGCGACGTGGCTAACGTTGGCTTGGATAGCCAAAAGGCTACAGCTGAAAAGATTGATGTAGCTAAAAGCCTTACTCCTTCTAACTTCACTTCGTTTGTAAATGTTCGTGGCGGCACTATCCTCTCAAAGATATTTGCAGGAGGAAAGGGTCGTACGGCTGACGTATGTGGTGACTATACTAAGTTGGGTGGAATATATGGCAATGCATGTGTTGTTACAGGTAGACCTGTGATGACATATCCATATAATGAATTTGCTACAGGCTCTACTACAGAATATACAAGCACCAGCCTCAACCCTTCTGAGCAAAAATACCTGGTTAATCCTGATGCTACAGTAAACAAAGACCTCATGCCAAACATCATGAACAGTGTTTATGGCGGAGGTCAGAATGGTACAATATATGGCAACACTCTTGTTGCTATCAAAGATGGTGCGCTATATTACAACGTCTTTGGTGGAGGATGGGGAGACGAAGAGACTAATACCTCTGCCAACATTACTGGTAATACCAACTTGAGCATAACAGGTGGACAGGCTATGCTCACCTCGTATTGGTCAACAACAATGCGCAACTGGGAACCAGCAACTATCGTTGGTGACAAGACTTATTCTCCTCAGTATATTCCGGCAACACAGAAATTTAAAGTTAACCATAATATATATGGCGGTGGTGACAAGACTTGCGTTGTAGGCGAAAGAGACAAAGATGGCAATCTTGTTGAGAACAGCGGTAATACATATATAAAACTTGAGAAAGGTTTGCTCCATGATAATACTCAGCTATTGCCGGGAGTTTCTACTACCCAATTCTTCAGCTCAAATGAGTGGAAGGAGATATTTAATAAGGTGGGTTCTCCTCACTTCTGTGTATTTGGTGGTGGATTTGGAGAAAAGACATTTGTGCTCAGCGACTCGCATATCGAAGTGGCTATGGAGGCTCGCGGAAGCATAAATAAAGACAATGACATCATAAAAGGTGAAGAACATAAACACTTCTTCAGCGACTATTCGATGATGGATATCGTGGGTGGAGGATTCTCTGGACAGGTAAACGGAACTACACATATCAATGGTGCAGGTGGTGCTTCTTGCCGTCGTGTGTTAGGTGGTGGTTTCTATAGTTCTGTAAAGGCTACCGACATAAACATCAAGGCTATAGACTGCCACGACATCTTTGGTGGTGGATTTATGGGTGATGTGGAGAAAGAAACTAAAGTCGTCATCGGTTCACAAGATAGTAAGACTTCTACTTTTGGTAATGATGATATTTATATTCATGGTAACGTATATGGTGGCAACGACGTGTCGGGAGCTGTAAACATAGTGCTCGACAGCAATGGATATTTCAAGGATAATGGCGGTACGGGTACCAATGTCAACATCTATGGCGGTCATATCTATGGCGACGTATATGGTGCTGGCAATGGCAACTATCTGTATGCTCTCGACAAAAAGGGAAACAAGAAGGTTACTGTAAACGAATATTATCCTGTAAACCCTAACGATTCAGAATCAGAGACTATTCCTTTGGTTTATACTGTGCCTATGCGTGAGACTATGCCTTCATACATGGCAGCAAGCGATGCTGCAAAAATTGTGAACATAAACTCATGGCGTCCTATCACAAACAAGGTAAATATCGACATCAAGGGTAACTCTACTTCTGATATGATCACTATTGATGGTGATGTATATGGTGGTGGAAACTCTGCTTCTGTACAGAAATCTGATAACCAAGTGGGAGCTATAAATATAAATATTGGCAATAATGTCAATATTAGAAGTGTGTTTATGGGTTGCAACGGTGAGTCTCTCTTTGCTAAGTCTGAAGACAACGACTTCATGAATAAGTTCCAGAAGCTGAATGGCGATGTAGAAAACGGAAAGGAACTTAATCTTGCAGATACCATCGACTGGATAAACGATCCTTCAAACAAGGGTATCAGCACCATATATCTTTCAATAGAAAATGCACAGCGCCCACTTGTATACCCTCACCTACTCGACCTTTATTGCCAGTCAGTAGAGACTGATATACAGGGAAAGCTGACATGGAATGGAAGTGAAAGTGGCGATGGACTTACCAACTGTACTATTGGTACTTTCTGCTGCGGTGGCAACCGTGGTAACATGAACGTATACCCTAATTCGGTAGGTAATGTTGTTGACTATACCTTCCCTGCAGGTCTTGTAATAACAAACAAGATTGTGGGCGGTTGCAACAATGCCAACTATAATTATAAGGATTTGGTTACTCATGAGGGAGGCTATCTGCTCGGTAACACTCATTCAGAATACCCTTTCATTAAGCTCACTATCAAGAACCAGTTTAAGCCTAAGGAAGAAAACAATGCTTATATTGGCGGTAACGTCTATGGCGGATGCTATCAGGCGGGTACTGTACGTGGCGATATCTCTGTCGTTCTTCAAAGCGATATGCTTAAGGATAAGTCGAGAACAATGCTGGATAAATCGAATGAATATCTCGGTTCTAAGCCTGAGTTCTCTGCTCTGAATGTATATGGCGCTGGCTATGGTATGGATAGCTATGTATATGGTAATACCGATGTTATTGTTGCTGAGGGCATGAAATGTGATACTCTATCTACAACTTCTGACATATTCAATGCCTCTGGTGTATCTGCCAACTTCGTATATGGTGGCGGTCAGCAGGGTAATGTTATCGGCGTTACTAACGTTGATGTATTAAATGGTCATATCTACAAGTCTGTTACTGGAGGTTCATACTCCGGCTATGTATGGGGATCTACACAGGTTAAGGTGGGATATCCTATATATTACAAGGTGAAAGACAAGCAGTCGGGCATCTATCTCTTGGACCGTACAGATAAGAACAATAAGTATATAGACCATGAGGGCAATACAGAATCAGGTGCTATCCTCTCAAATCTTGCCTCTGAGTCTATTAAGCAGAATATCAAGCTCATAGCTGGCGATATCATTTCGCAAGCTGTTTATGAGTCTATTATAGGTAAGCAAGGTCTTACTGCAAAATTCGTAAAGACTGATTGTTTTGAGAAATGTGAATCTTCGCCAGCATCTCCTCTAACATGGGATGACATAAACATTCAAATTGGTGAGGCGGTATATGGAGGCGGTTATTCTGTGGCCCAAGGTACATCGGTTTTGGCTAACGACACTACCGTGCTGAAATATACAGATAAATACAATATCGATAAGGCTTTCACTACTGAAAATAGTCGACTGGTGGATTTGGCAGAACTACCTAACGGAACTACAAAGGGCTTTGGTGGAAATACCACTATCCTTGTTGCCGACAATAGCGACCCATCGTCTACTCGTGACCATATCATCATCTCTCATCAGGAGATGAAGTCGATAGTATTGCCAAAGGGTACAGACCTCTTCGGCTATTACTATAAGGACAAAAAGGGCAACTATCGTTATATCTCGCTTCAGGATCACTATTTCTATGGAGATGGATATGCTAAGCCTGAGGAACAAGGAACAGACAAATATATATACGTGTATGACAGCGAAGGTGGTATCTTTGGCGACGGTCACCAGTCGTATGCTGAGGGGTTCCGTAGTGCTGACCTGACAGGATATGGCTTTGCGGGAACTAATATCAATAACCCTAAGATTATCAATACCTTCCAGCGTATGGACATACTACGTTTGGAGGATAACTGCTTCAATGTGCTTGGTGCTCGCGACTATGCTACCAACGTAACAAACAAGACTCCATATTCTATTGCTCGTGTGGGCGAGATACAGATGTTTGCCAAGAATATCGCTCTTGATGGTAATAAGCTTCAGGGTAAATCTGTAAAGCGTGCTCGCAACTATATGGGTCTGGCAAACAATATCCACTATGTGGGTGCTGTTACATCAAACGTGCCTTTCAATGATAGAGAGAATGAACCTTGGCGAGATGGCGAAGGCATAAAGCCTACCACAAACAACTTTAGTGGTATGTCGTACCAAGAAGTTAAGCAGAAATATATTGACGACAATAATAATAATAAGATATCACCTGCAGAATTCCAAAGACGCAACGATGGTACCGCAAAGAATATGATTGGTATTGCCTCAGGCTATGCCTTGAAGATTCAGAATGTACAGGAACTGTATGATGCCAACAAAGAGATTGTTGACAATATATACTATGGCCCTATCTATGGTGTGATAGAAATGAACCTCATCGATGTAAGAGAAGATGAGGGTGGTGGCTATGTATATGCCGATAATGTGCATAAGCGTGATAATGGCGACAAGGCTGACTTCCTCGAAACAACAGGTAACTTCGTATTCCCATACGATGCAAAACAAAATAGATTTATCGTCGACGACTGCTTCCCTAAAGGCTTCAACCTGCTTAACGAAGGCGAAGACCCTGATAAGGCTATAGACGTACACTACTGGTATGTAACAGGTTTCAACTACTATTATAATGCTCACATCACGGGTTATACGTATAAAGACATCATGACTTTCGACAGCGACAACAACGATGGTTTGACTGTTCTATCAGGATTGTTGCCTAACCAGCCTGTGACGATACAAAGCGTGAAGATGCGTAGTGGTCACCCTACAGCTCACGAAAACTATTCATGCGACCTTGAGGAGCGCAATTATCTCAATAAGGGAACAACAGGAAATGTAGATATGGATGGAAATGATGTGGCGGGCAAATATAAGTTGCTCATCGGTGCATCATCATCGATATCATATTCCGACCCTTCATCTGTTACTAATAAGGAAGATAAGGGCTTTGCTGCTGTTTTGCCAATGAATTCGAAAGGCGCATTCGATAGCAAGAATTATATTCAGCAGAATCTTCCTTCAAAACTTAGCGATGGTGTTGCAAAGATATCATTCCAACTACATGATAGCATAAACAACACTACCACTGACTACTATAATAATCACCTCTCAGAGAAGTGTCTTGCTACTATAGTATTAAAGGCTCCTGCATACGAGAAATATGTTGATGCTGGTAATGCTAATAACAAGAAAATAATCAGTAAGGTTGCCACAACTGACTTCTTTACCAAAGATGATAATGGAAATTATAACCAAGTTGAGAAAGGACAAAGCTTGAAGACTGGTGTGACATATTATATCAAGAATGGTATTGCTGAGGAATATACTGTAGTAGACAATGATAAGATATTCAAAAAGAATACTGAAACTTCAGAAGAAATAAAAGATGGATATAAGAAGATTGCTATCAATGAGGTTGTTATCAACGATGAAAACTATTATTGCGAAGTAGAACGTATATATACTTATACCATATATCTGACTATAGAATATGTACAGGGTCCTAACATCAATGGTAAGATTACTGTTGACAACTGTGCTTTACCTGGCGAGATGATTAGACTAAAGAAGGATAAGGTATCTATCGAGGCAGACGAATCATTCTCTGCCAATGGTTACTATTGGCGTATTGGTAAGCGTAAGAAGAATGCTGATGGTAAGTGGGAATTCGAAGACAATACAGAATGGGATACCACTAATAAGGCAACAGGTTACGACACATATAAACAAGATGACGCCAAGACTGCCGAAGGTCTTTTCAAGAACTGTAAATACGATAAGACTAACGACTATCTGGATATCCCTGCCTACTACTTCATGAATGGCTATGGTGTGCAGCTTGGTATCACCATGAATGGATTGGATAAGATATTCACAGTAGATATGGACAACGATAATGAATTCTTAATCCATAACTACCACCGCATGAATCCTCACAAGGAAGGTCTCGACCTTCATCTTGCAGAGGCTATTAAGCGTGCTAAAGAAGAAAAAGAGGCAGGCACAGCAACGGTTCCACTTGCTGAGCCTCGTATCTACATCTCTGATTTAAGCGACCTCACAGCTTTCATCAACTTCATTGATACCATAGGCGCAGACGGCAAAGCTCCTCGATATGGTGCCAACGCTCAATTTGTGCTTCAAAAAGACCTTACTGTACCAAGCGACTTCGTTTGTGGCAAAGGCATCTTCCAGGGTGTCTTCCATGGTAATGGTCATGTCATCCATGGCTTACCTCAAGATAAGTCTCTCCTCGCAGAGAACCGAGGTCAAATCTATAACCTCGGTCTTGAGAGCGGCAATATCGCAGCTAAAGACAGCACCAATGGTGGCGCCTACCATTGCTGCTTCGAGCAAAATCCATCATCATCCCCATCATCAAGTGAAGCCTCATCATCATCAAGCTCATCATCAAGTGAAGCCCCATCATCCTTGTCCGATGGCGTTTCTACGCCATTCGCTCCTATCGTCTATCGCATGGATGGCTCTGCCGACACCCACTACACCTCTGATGATTTCAAATACGGCCGTGTAGCCTACGACCTCAACGAGTACTACCTCCGTGCTCGCTTTAGCAATGATGCCACTAATCCTGACGACATGAAGGCTCTAAAATATGTCTATGACTATTATGCAAATGGCGACTACCAGTATGCCAACCGTACTGATGCTATCACCGGCAAGAACACAGGTATCACCTACCTCCGTACAGGTCTTGATAGCGACCTCCCTAACTACGAGCAGGCAGAAACTCGCCATAATCAAGCCCACGACATCGATAAAGCAAGAGTAAAGGCAGGCTCATCTTCAGCCTCTTCATCAACCCCATCCTCGTTCGACGACGTTTCTACGCCGTTCGCCTACGAGCCTCTCTTCGATGCCAACCATGCAGCCACCACCCTCGCTGCTTCCAACATCATGAACGACTTCATCTTCTGGGGGCAAAAGCTGCAGGCCACACCAGAGTCATGCCCACAGGCTATAGAGTCTCATCAGAATTGCTACATGACAAACCATGTATACCGCACAGCTGGCTATTATGGCGACACCAAGCTTGACGCATTCCATTACAATGCTTACAACAACTTAGGTGGCACCATGACTACCTATGTACATCAACCAAGCATCACTGCTATCGACTTCACCTGTAAAGGCAATATCAGCAAATCCACAGGAAAAATCAATGGTATCTTCTACCCTCCTGTCGATGACAATGCTAAGGTATTCAGCGACTTCAGCGTAAAGGATGAAGTCACCAAGAATCTATTGGTATATACAAATAATAATGTTGACATAGACAACGACACCGAGGCTTACGATGTAGTAAACAATTATCTCAGATACAACGAAAGTACAAGAGAGTCGCTGATAAAGGGACATCATGTATTCACCAATACAGAAGGCTTCACTACAGCCTTCCTCCACCTCGTGGAGCGCACTGCAGATAATAAGAATAGCGAAGGCGGTATCTGTGAAAACAACAACTTCTGTGCGCCAAAACCATTCACCGTTACCAACCGTGCTTGGTATGTACGCAAGCCTCAGCAATATGCCAACGACAACACTGGCGCTTGGGAAGGAATCTGCTTACCATTCACCGTTCATAAGGTTGTAGCATCTATAAATGGTGAGATCACTCACTTCTACGGCATACCAACTGACGATGAGCTATCAACACCATCTCTAAATACTCATACCTTACACCATGAGTACTGGCTTCGCGGTCTTACAACTGTTGACAAAAATGGTACAGATATAGCTGCCACCTTCCAGCGCCCAGGCTTAACCAGCGATGGTCTCTTCATGCCTATAGCCGAAAGCTCTGGCTCTACATCTGCAGGCTCTGGCTCTACATCCTTGTCCGAAGGTGTTTCCTACACCTTCGCCACCCCGTTCTTCATAGACACCTATGAATCCCGCCTCTACAACAAGGACGCCAACCCTTACTATGCCACCCCTCACACCTACAGCAACTACCCATTGCTCACCTCTGAGGTGCCATACATAGTACGCTTCCCTGGCGAGGGCTATTATGAGTTCGACCTCTCAAGCAAGTTCTACAACGATATCCTTGGCAAGAGTGAACCTGAGCAGACTGTTGCTTTCAATGCTTATGGCTACGAAAACATGGAAACGTCGTATGGCTCGATAACAATCCCTGTTACTAAGCCAATGGCTACAACAAAAGATGGCTACACTCATTGCGGTACATTCGCTGCCAAAGATATCAAGAAGGATGCCATCTACAGTATGAACGACAAAGGTAACGCTTTCATCTCTGAATCCACTACTGCTACAAGCGTGATGCCGTTCCGTACATATATGAGAGCAAAGACTATTAATGCTAAAGCCATGTCTTATGCTCCATATATGATAAAGATTGCTGAGTCTACAGGCATTGACAAGATAACACCAGAGATAGGTGTGGCAGACAAGGACGAGGCTACAGGTAGCTATCTAATTGTTCGCCCTCTTACCAATAACAAGGTGCGAATAGAGAGTAATATCTCTACTACCATCTATGTATACACTATGACAGGACAGCTCTACCGCATCCTCGATGTGATACCGGGTAATTCTGTATATAGCGGATTCCAGCAAGGAGCATATATCTTCGGCAAGACAAAGATAATGGTACAATAAGTGATGAACTTCTGCGTTAAATATCACAGATATTTTGATAAAACAAATATCAAAAAGAATACTTATGGCTGAGCAACCATCATATTCAACCACTAAAAACGGCAAACGCCTAATCTATATAGATGGCGTAGGCTGGCGCTATGCCACAGAGCACCGCATGACACGCTGGCCTCTGTGGAAAGATAGCCGTAAGCCTGGTACATATATGATAACGCTCAATATAAATGGTAGCCAAAAGCTTCTTGGCACCCTTGCTGGTAGCAGCGCTGCCATATACGGCTGGATGAAGGAGCACCCTGAAGAGGTAAAGGCTGAAGGCAAGATACGAATGAATGCGGACTATGAACAAGATAAATCACTCGATATATGAATATAAAGAATAAGATAATAACAAAAGAGTTGCTATATGCCATCATGATGCTTTTCATGATGGTATGGGCGAATAGTGCAGTAGCAGACAACACTATCAAACGGGACGTAACCCAATATCCTCCTGTCTACAAGGAGAAATGTCTATATTCTACCGATTTCCAAGATTGGCCAAATATTACATCAAGCGACACAGAGACGGAGATAAGCAAAAATAAGAACGGGCAAAAGCTAAAGACAATAGATGGTCAGCCACTTAGCTTCTATCTTAAGCAAACATCTGTTAAGAATGATGGACATAATACAGCTAAAGATAAATGGTATGATGATACAAATAGAGATTTCTCTGTTAGCGATGGCTGGATGATGGCAGAAAAGAAAGCTGACCCATACGCCATAATATCAGAAATTAAGAATGTTACAAAGATTGTTTATATTCAAACATCTACAGGCAGCGATCGTGGTTGGGGATTGAAAGCTAAAAGTAAGGATGATACCGATTGGACAACAATATACGATACTTACATCAACAAAATTCCTGCTATAAATAATGTTAAAGGAAACTCTAATGGTCAGAGAGTAGAAATAACGAAAGACCTTAAAGGCAATGAGCTGAACCTCAAAGATGTGCAGTTGATGTTCTATAGCCTCAACCCTGCACAAAACGCTTACATGCAGTCTCTTGAAATCTATGGCAACGTAGAAGTTAAAGAGAATGTTAATATCACATATTATGATACTGATGGCACAACAGAACTCGGCAAGGAGACTGTTGATGCAAGCAAACCTTTGGCTTTCAAGGAAGGTATAGAAAAAAAGGTTACTATTCCTGAAGGTTACAAATTTCGTGGTTGGTTTGATGGAACGGTAGAATCGTCAGAGAAGGTAGTAGAAGGCTCTGAGCTATATATCGACCTCTATCTCTATGCGAAAGCTACACCAGAGGAAAAGGCTACCGATGGTAGCAACTACATCTATAACCTTACAAAAAGCAACTTCTATCAAGAGGACCACGAGCTGATAAATATTGATGGAGGTGCATGGCATGATGTAAAACATGGATGGAGCTTCAGCAAAGGTGGAACTATAACCCTAAGCGTGGCTAAGAAAGCACATATCGATATTGCATTATGCAAAGAGAGTAAAGACGGTACCATTACCGTCACCGATGCAAGTGGAACGGAATGGGCAAGCTTCAAAGCTAAAGCAGCAGATGGAGATGTAAAAGGAATAGACTATAAAGGCAACACACCAACCACGCTTACTATCAGCGTGCCTGCTGGTGCATATATACATGGCATTGACCTTAGCAACTACTTGCCGGTGTATGTAAGTTTCGATTGTTCAGACAAGAACATACAGGGAGTATGCCCAGAGAAAATACTTTGCGACCCTATAACAGGTCTTGCTAAAATGCCAAACCACGTACAGTTGGCGCGCGAAAGATATACTTTCGTAGGCTGGACAGATGGTACTAATATTTATACTTCAGGCAGCGACTATGCTTTTGAGCAAGACGTAACCCTGAAGCCAAAAATGAGAAAGAACACTCTCGGACTGTATGATACAAACAGCCCGATAGAGGTGGTATGGCATTTTGATCACAAAAAGGCACACCCTATCAGTATCAATAATAAATCTACCAATAAAGTATTGCCTTATACAAAGACAATAATGGTAGAAGGCGAAGAACAAGACATCACATTGATGATGGATGCTTCGAATGGTAAAATTGACAATACCGACGAACGTATAAACCTATTAAGTAATGGAGCTGAGGGTGCACAGATAAACAATAGTACATTGTTCACAATACCTGCCGTCTACGGCATGACCATTACCATACATGCATCAGATAAGGTTGACGACACATCTAATAACAACGAAACCATCTTCGGTTCCGGTGCTACTGATGCGTGGATAGAAGTTAGCGATGATAATGGCTATACAGTACCTGAAGAGCTCGTAAAGATCACTGATAAAAAGACAATAACATTCACCTATAAGGGTGATGCAGAGAAAGCTAAAATCAATATTCTAAGGTCAGGTTCAAATAACTCTTGGGGCTTTTATAAGGACTTTACTGTGACTTATCCTGTATTGCCAAGTATAGACTTTGTAAAGACAATCTCTAACCAAGACCTTACAACATTCCCTAACGAAAACGTAGAGAATGCTGGTAATGTAAAGGCTGAATTAAAGAATCCTGAAGCCACCTTGCATACTAATATAGGAAAACGCTATAAGGAAGGTGATGTGGTTACGATTTCTGTTTCACCAAAGTATGGCTATAAGCTTACTGAATTTAAGGTAAATGGCGTTGTGAGCACAGCACGAACTATTGACCACACTATCGTTGCTGGCAAAAACACCATCAGCGTAACTTATGAGCGTGAAAAGTTGTATAAGGTTTCTGTAAGTTCTGCAGATATCAAACTTGGTTCTTTCACCCTCACTAATTCTAACGACAACTTCTATACAGAGACTCGCAATAAAGAAGATATCATAACAAACGCAGAATGCTGGTATACAGAAGGAACAGAGGTTACCGTGAATGGCGATGCCTCGATAAACTATATGCTCGACTATTGGTCGGATGGCACAAATAAGCTATCAGAAACCGACCCTTACATCTTTAAAATGGGAACCGAAAACCGCACCATCATTGCCAACTTCAAGCTTGGCTACATTGGTAATGTGGTATTCAAGCTTCCTGAGGATATGGTGAATGGAGCATCTGACGATAACGATGGAACCTATAGCATTACTCCTGACGAGCTAAAGAACGTAAGATCGTTTGCCATACCATCAAACTATACTTTCTATAGAAGTAAAGGTGCAGCAGGCAAAGGTTCTACAATGGCTTATTGGGTTATAGAGAATAGCAATAGCGAGAATCAAAACCGCTACGAACCAGGACAGCTATACTCGTTTAGAAATCCTAACGAGACCCTCACCCTTGTGCCTGTATTCAAAGACAACCTTGCTACTGCCGACAATCGTCTCGACACCACTATAGTACGTTACGACTTTGGTCGCAACATACAAAATTATTATGACCCTAATCTAAAGCAATATCGCAAGGTATGTGCGCAGCCTGTAAACATAAGCCACAACCAGAAACCTTATTGGACAGCACAGGCATATGTGAATGTGGTAGAGGAAGGTACAGACAAGTCGCACACACGCGATTTCGCTATACTATGTGATACTGGCACCGATGGCTATATCCGCAATACCGACCTTGACAGCTGGTGTGCTTTTGGTCCAGGCACCAAGCTATTGGTACCTGCAGGTAATGGTACAAAGATTACTATGCTTACATATTCTAAGATAGTAACGACGAAGTTTGATGGCGTGGTACCTACACTCGATGTAGAACGCACAAACACAGAACGCAAGAAAGCAAATAGCGAAAAGATATTTGTGTATAGCTATACTACTAATAGCTCAAAAAACAACGTGGCTATTGAAATAGGTAATGACTATTCATACTATCAATGGTTGGAATTGGAACTACCAAAGGCAAACATGGTAAATCTGCACGCTACCGTTGATGATAATGTTCATGGAAAGGTTGCATCAATAGAATCTGCATCAGGAAAATATGAAACCGAAGAACTTGACGATGGAGGCTACGCTTTCCAGAAGGGCGACCGCGTGAGAATGACCATTAAACGCAAGTTCGGCTACGAGCTCGACAAGATTGTAGACCCTGCAAAGAAAGACAAGAATGGTAATCCTCTTGCCGTACTTGAGATTATTGACGACAACACTGTAAAAATGGTAGGACTAAATGATGTTTCTACCACAAGTATTGTTACCAAAAATCCAGATGGCACCTGGGGCGTGGCTACAGGTGACAATAAGACTGTGTTTGTATTAACAAAAACAGAGCCTACCGAAGAAGAGGCAAAGAAAGGTGGACGTACAAGCTATACAGTAGAGTTTGACATCACCACTCATCGCAACCTTGAGATATGCTTCAAAGAAAAGCCTACTTTCCACATCACCTACAACCCAGGACAGCTTGCCTCAGGTACTGCTCCTGAAGCTGCATGGGTGGAGAAAGGCGATAGGTTTACAATACCAACAAACAAGACCCTTTACTATGAGGGAAATACCCTCGACCATTGGAAAGACGAGAATAATAATATCTTTACTATCGGCAAAGAATATACTGCCGAGGGTAAAGACCGCCGTCTGTTCCCTGTATTCAAAGCCAATGCTTTCAACTTCTACGACCTTGACAAAGAGGCTACAGCTACATGGTATCTAAACAAGAAAGATGGTGCACCTACTATCAACTACGAAAAGACAAAAGGTATCCTCGTCACTCAGCTCAAGAATTCTAAGGGTGAAAGCATCGACATAAAGGTAGAACTTGACGCTACAAATGGCGGTAAGTTTAATAATACCGACCCTATAAGAACCGAGAGAATTCAGATTAACAGCAATTCTGTTATAGAGTTTCCTTCTACACCAAACTGTGTAGTAACGTGGGTTGCATCAAGCGATTTCGAGAAGATAAAGATTGCTGATAATATAGTACATACCGACGCAACAGATAAACGACAAGTAGAAGCTGTATGCTCTGGTAAATCAGCATACGAAAAGATAGAGTTTATTGATGGTATCTATAGTAGATATTTCAGCATAACCTATAAGCCACAGGAAACAACCACCAAGCCAACTATAGAATCGCTGACTTGTGGTGGCACCACCTACGATGCTGCAGAGATTAAAGATCAGATAGCCAAGAATAAGCACATAACCTTCCACGTATCGCCATGGGAGCTAAACGATCAGATACCTGATGTTAGCGGTACTGCCACTAATGGAGGAAAGGTGGTAGCTACAAAAGCAACTATCGAGACCAAGGAGTGTGTGGCTACCGTTCGTTCTGCCAGCGATGTTATCACTGAGACTTATCCTATAGTATTCGAGTTTAATACACCGGAAGAAGGAAACAACCCTAAGTTTGAGAAGATTAATATCAATGGAGTAGATTATACACAGACCTCGAACGAAATCTTTGATGCTCCACAGAATGGTGCTATAAAGATTAAGTTTAGTCGCGCAATGAAGGATGCAACTATTACCAGCACAGAAAACAACATCACATGTACTGCAAAATCAGACAACGAGCTTGTTTTCAAATACTGGGATGCTCCTCAGGGTGGCACAGTAACATTCGATATTACTCCAGAATCAAAGACGTTTACCGACATTTACACTAAGACATGCCAAGAGACTATCACCATAAAGCTCCACATCATGGATGATGACGAATACTACCATCACCACAAATTCGACTTTGTGGTAGGCAAAGATGGCAATATCGACGAGGCAATAAAGGCTGCCAATGGCGAAGCTGAAGGTAAACCATACAATAACAACAAAATCAATGGACATAGATACTATATCTTTGTGCCTGATGGCGAATATAAATTGACTGGTAATGGCACTATCAGCTTTACAGGTGAAGGACCTGTAGATGAAACAGGTACAAAGCGCCCTGATATGAACGGAAAGAATAATGGTCAGACACATATCAGAAAGCCAAACATCTCTATCATCGGACAGAGCAAAGACAACACAATAATAAGAAACCACCCTATCGTAGAGGGTATCAGCTATACAGCAACCTTGTGTGTAGAAAAGAACAAAACTGACTTCTATGCAGAAGACCTCACCCTCGAAAACGAGTTCGACTATTGGGGTACAATGGTTGGACAAAGTTCAAGTTCTGGTGCCGGACGTGCCAATGTGTTCTTTGATCGTGGAAACAGAAGTATCTTGAAGAATGTGGCTCTAAAGAGTTATCAAGATACATACTATTCTAATAATGCCAGTCCTGACTATCGTGGATATTTCGAGAATTGTGACTTCTATGGAGTGGTAGACTACATCTGTGGTAACGGAAACATCTGGTTTGAAAAGTGTAACCTTATACTCCGCGACCGTAAGAGCAACAATATAGTTGCACCAAGCACAGAGATTGACCAAGAATGGGGATATGTATTTAACGAGTGTTCTATTAAACCTGAGTCAGACAATATGATAAGATTCACGGATAAGGATTGGACTTTGGCACGTGCATGGAATAATTCGCCAGCATGTACATATTTGAACACCAAGATGTATACCCAACCACAATCCTATGGATGGGGTCGAAGCATGGATTCAAATCTTATGCTCCGTTTCCACGAATATAAGAGTATTGATGGTGCCGACAACATGCTATCGCTTGTTACACGCTCGCTTGCAGCTTGTGTGCCAGCAGCAGGCTCTGACGACGTTATTCTCAACGATGAACAAGCTTCTGGATATACTCTAAGAAACGTTGTTGGTGGAACCGACGGATTTGAGCCAAACGAACTATGTATGCAGATAGATGCTGCTTCGGGAGCTAAAGCCGACTATGATGAGAACCATGAAGTATGGAACGACGACATAGTGCTTGATGATGATATTCTTCAATGGAATAAACATACATCGGCTCTCTGCTATGTAGTCTTCAAACTCAACGAAGCAACTAATAAATGGGAATACATCGATAATACCACCGACATCATCATCAACCTTGCAGACTATGGCACAGGCTATTATAGTGTGCGTGCAGCCAATCAGCGTGGCGGACTTGGAGCAGCGACCAAGGCTATTAGATATATACTGCAAGATCCATATAAGCTTGAAATAAAGAAGGTTGGCGACTACAAGGAAGAAGGCGTAGACTATGGATGGACAACAATCTGTCTGCCTTTCAATGCCAAGGTGCCTGAAGAAGTAAATGTATATGCTGCGACAGCTCATGGCAAGCAAACAGAAAGCGACAAGGTGGAAGACTTCATTATGACACTCACACCGGTAGAGATTATCGACAGTTTGAAGGGATATATTGTTTATGGCGCTGTTGGCGACCATTACTTCAAGTCTACATCACGTACTTGCGACAAGTCAACCATCCTTACTGGCAACCCTACAGATGCAGCTATCAGTTCTACTAATATCAACTGCTATGTACTTGCCTATAAGACATGGGGACTTGGTTTCTACAAATATACAGGAGCCACCCTTGCAGCAAATCGTGGTTGGCTGCCACAAGATATGGTTAGCAAGAGCAACCAAGAAACTTTAAATCTTGGTAAACGAGGCATCAGCTTCGTTATCTCCGACCCTACCACAGGCATGAGCCACCCTATATACACCATAGAGACAAAAGATGATGCCATCTACAACCTTAATGGTCAGAGGGTTAAATCGCCTATTCAGCCTGGCTTGTATATCTTCGGTAGAACAAAGGCTATGGTGAAATAAGAGGCTATAATTAAACATATAGCCAATAAAGAAAGTACTATTATAAAAAAAAGCTATTCCCCTAAGCAAAGGGGAATAGCAATGGTAGTACGAATGTCATCACAATACCTATTATGATTTGTAGTGGCAATCCTACATATACATAGTCCATAAAGGTGTATCGTCCGGCTTTCATCACGAGAGCATTTGGCGGAGTGGAGAAAGGCGAAGCAAAACACATGCTGGCACCAAGGGTAACGGCTAACATAAATGAATATGGGCTTACTCCTATCTGCTGAGCTGCAGAAAATGCTATTGGTGCCATCAATACCGCTGTTGCCGTGTTGCTGATAAACATCGTCATGAGCGATGTGGTGAAATATATTCCTGCCAACAATGCGTATGGTCCGATAGCTCCAAGGCTACTAACCAAATTCTCTGATACTATCTGTGATACACCTGTCTTCTCTAAGGCTGTAGACATAGGCATCATGGCAGCAATAAGCACAATGCTCTCCCAGTTTATAGTCTTGTATGCAGCATCCACATTGCGGAAACATCCTGAGAACACCATCAACAAGCCTGCTATGGCTACGGCAACAACTGGCGAGATAGGAATAAAGTCGAACACCATGGCTACTATCATGAGTAGCATTATGGCTGCAGCAACAGGCGCTTTATAGTCGAGCGAAACCTTCTCCATTTGCTTATCAGGCTTACCCAACACCACCCAGTTTTCGTTTTCCTGATTCATCTGCATAATCTTCTTCCATTTACCCTGCACGAGCAATGTGTCGCCATTCTGCAATCTATGATCACTTAGTTCTTCCTTGATGTAATTCTTATCGCGGCGTATGCCAAGCACCGTTACAGAATAGTCTTGGCGCAAACGTGAATCGCGGATGCGAGTACCTATAAGCCGTGATGTTGGCAGCACAACTATCTCAGATATACCAAGGTCGTAGAAATCTAAGCCGTCTGTTTCCATCTTAGTGAGATGATATTCTTTGGCAAGCTTCTCCATAGCTTCTTTGTCGCCATAGAAATACAGGATATCTCCTTGACTTATCAAGGTATCTGCCCACGCCATATTCTGACGAATATCCTTGCCTAAGGCTTTCTTTGTTTCGTTGCGCACCTCAAGTATCGTCAGTCCATATTTATTCTGCAAGTCGAGTTCGCGTACTCTCTTTCCTGCCAGTCCACCTTTCTCATTACCTACACCATATTTATATAGGTTGTCGTGAAGCTGGTATTGCACCGCCAAGTCGTCAAGGCTCTTTCCTTGTGCACCTTCCTGACTCTTGTCTTTCTTCTTGATAAGCAGTAAGCTCATTGGCAATAGCACTATCAAGCCGAGGGCTATCACTATCAAACCAATAGGAAGAAACGAGAAGAAAGCTAATGGTGCAAAACCATTTTCTTCGAGAGTTTCGCTTATCACAAGGTTGGGCGGAGTACCAATCAACGTAAGCATACCACCAAGGCTACCAGCAAAGGCTATAGGCATCAGCAGTCGCGAAGAGCGTATGCCTGAACTCGCAGCCATACTCATCACTATAGGCATCATTATTGCCACAGTTCCGGTATTGCTCACAAAAGCTCCGATAAACGAGGTTGCCAACACTACAAAGATGAAAGCCCTTGTCTCGTTGCCTTTAGCCAATTGCGAAATGCTATTGCCTACGGTCTGTGCCAATCCTGTTTGCAGTATGGCTCCACCCACCACAAATAGTCCTACCATCATAATGACGATAGGCGATGAAAATCCGCTTAATGCTTCGTTGGTGGTTAGAATACCTGTAGCTGTAAGTACCATGAGGGCTGATAAGGCAACAATATCGCCTCGCACCCTACCCCATATAAACATGGCTATAGTTACAATTAAAACAATTATAGTTATGGTCATGATTAATAAAAAAAAAGATTATAAAAAGTTTGTGAGTCACAAATATACGAAAATATCACCAAACATTATGTAATCATACCATTATGCTCAATCATTTTTATACATCCTTAATATGTTTTATGATTTTCGATTCATTCCTCCTTCTGCCTATAGTTAACTGGCGACATTCCCACTTGTTTTTTGAAGAATGTGCCGAATGCTGAGGCATTCGGAAAATTAAGCATATCAGCAATCTCTTTAATACTTTTATCAGTAGTTGTGATAAGCGATATAGCCTTTTTTGTTATTGCCTTGAATACCAACTGCTGCACGCTACTCCCAGATACCGACTTCACTAACATAGTAAGATATTTTGGCGATAGACACAATTGGTCAGCATAAAACTTCACTCCTCGCTCTTTGGTATAATATTGGTCAATAAGCTGTATGAGCTGCATATAAGTTTCAAGCTTACGGCTCGACGCATTATCACCATCTTTCGACAGCTCACGAAATATACTACATAACCTATAAGTCAGCGATAGCAACAACAACTTACGCTCATTGGCAGCAAAAACATTATCGTCGCTATTGCCTACAGCCAACAGCTCTGAATATTTCGTAAGCTCGTCCTCATGACCAGTATGCATCACCCAGCAAGCTCTGGGATACACAGTCTCCATAAACTTCATTCCCACCACAGTACTACCGAGAATGTCGCGTATGGAATCTACGCTATACAAAATAATCACAACAGCGCAATCGTCGTTATGCTGTGTGATAGAAAAATAAGCATCGCGCGATATAAATGCCGTTTCGCCCATGCTAACAGCATATTCTTCACCCTCGCAGCGAAAAGCAAACGTGCCCGATGTACACACAATAATGCCCACATCAGCAACATGAAAGTTATCAAAAAAAGCCCTCGGAAACGAGGTTATATTACCACACGAACAGCAGATGTCCTCATTATTGGCCATCTGCTGTTCGAGTAAATGTATATCATTATTGCCATTCTTCATTATTTCAGCCGTTTGATCTTGCGACAAAATTAACTAAAATAATCCAAACAGCAAAAATAAATCAATAAACAAAATAAGACTATTAATAATTCAAATACCACTCCTTAGTATCCTTCGAGATATCCCTCTTAGGCCATGGCACCACAAGCATCAAGCCTGCAAGGATGATGCAAGAATATATAGTCCACCCCGACATTTCTTTTATTGCCGAAAGAGTAGCTTGCACCTGCACTTTGCCCTTTGCAGACATTGCTGCCATATTTTGCGCCTCTGTCTCGCTCTTGCCCTGATATTGCATACCGCGAGTCGTTTGATCGTAGGTGGTAGCAGTAACAATATTGGTACGATCATAGTCGTGGGCATATCGAGTGATATAATATTGCTGACGATATTGGAACACCGTTTGATACAGCGCAGCACCAATACCTGGAGCTATTACCATACGTACAGTAAGCATTATGCACACCCATGTAGACAGCAATTTGTATGGCATACGCTGATTGGCATACACGGCAATAAGCGAATACAGCAACATCATTCCTGTAGCACGAATTATCACAGGCCATTTCATGCGCTCAAGCATACCATCTGTCTGCACCTCGAAATACATAAACAACGAAGCTGCGCCTATCAGTATGAAGCCCATGGCAAAGAACCATTTAAAATGCACACCTTTGTTGTTGAGAATGAGTATTGTCACCAATCCAATGAAATATCCCACCAACACCCAGTTGCCAAGTGCTGCTATCTGAATTTGGTCGGTCTTCATGCCCACGCCAACAAAGATGTTTACCAGCATCGAGCTTGAGTTGCAAATCATCAAACCGATAAAGAGCAAGATACCACCCTGAATGCTGCGCGACTTAAATGCCTTAAGCATGAAGTATGGCGAACGACGGGTCTTCTCCAAATATATAAACAGCAATGTAGACACCACGCATATCACTGTAGCCCAACATATTGAAGCATTGTCAAACCAGTCGTATGTCTTGCCATATACCGTCACATAAACAAACGAGCAACACATAATACAAAATACCACCACATTGCCAAACTTAGAGAACGACAATGGCGAATGCTTAGTAGGATATGGATTGTATGGCATACACACCAGCGTGATAAGCAATGCCACAAGGATGGCACCAAGCATAGCGTAGTAAACCATTTGCCAATGGTAATTATAGGCAAACCATGCTGTTATCCATGTTCCTATCTGTCCTAAGAGCATGAAGAAGAAATATATGATAGGCTGGCTCGCCTTCTTCTCAGTATCAAGAGCGTCCCATCCTGCTTCATCAGTAGGCTCATTGCCTGGCGAAACATTGCGTGTGGCTTCAATACCAAAGCCATACTTAATGAGCGTGAAGAGGGTGCACATCAGCAAGGTCTGTCGCACAAACCCCATTATAAGGCTGTTGAGAGCCAAGATAAACAGGCTATCGGTGTTGGCACAGATATAGCTCTGTACAGCCAATAGCGAGAAGCCAACCAGCGACATCAACTTTTGACGACGCACACTCACCAACGAATAGAAGAATGGTGAGAATGCCGCCATACCTATCGATGTGACGAAGCTGATGAAGGCAATATGTTCCGACTGAATGCCAAGCCCACCCACCATCTCACTACTGTTTACGGTGTAGGCACCGCTTACCGTCATGATAGGTATGAAAAGAATGACTAGGAAGGCGATGCCAAGGGGCTTTGGCACCCAGTTATAAAACGGAAAATTCTTTGGCAGATGTTCTGGTACTGCCGTAAATACCTCTGCTTGTGTCATTTACTTAAGTTGAGCCTTTACAACAACCATCATTCCGGCAGCCAACTTATTGTTGTCTTCCTTAGATATTCCTACAAACTCTATTCTCACAGGCACACGCTGCTGAATCTTCACAAAGTTGCCTGCTGAATTGTCGGTAGGCACAAGAGAATATTTCGAGCCTGTAGCACCAGATATGGCAGTAATTCTACCTTCAAACTCCTTACCCTGGAAAGCATCAACAGTCATCATCACCTTCTGACCTACATGCAGATTCTCCACCTGAGTTTCCTTATAATTGGCAATAACCCACTTCTGAGTATTAGGCACAATATAAGTGATGGTCTGACCAGCATTCACAAGCTGTCCCTCTTCCAAAGCACGGCGTCCCAACTTACCATCGCAGGGTGCTGTTACCACGCAATACGACAAATTGAGCTTTGCCATCTCAAGCGCAGCCTGCGCACGCTCTATGGCTGCAGCAGTATTCTTCTTTCGTGTCTGCACCTCGTTCACTCCTGAGTATGCAGCCTTCTGTTGACGGCGAGCAGCATCGAGTTTCTTCTTCGTAGCGTTATATTCTGTTTCAATCTGCTCAAGCTGAATTGGTGTAGCAGCATTGCGAGCCACAAGGTTCTGATAGCGCTGACGGTCTTTCTCGAGCTTAGCCAATCTGATTTCAATCTCTGCTATCGATGCCTCATATACAGTAGCCGAAGTCTGAGTGGTCTGCAGCGATGCGTCTACAACGTTGGCTCCTGCCATAGCATCCTTGAGTGCAGCCTCGGCTTCCATCACACGAATGCGATATTCACGATCGTCGAGAACCAAGAGAGTATCGCCCTTCTTAACATCCTGATGCTCCTTGAAATATATCTTCTTGATATATCCCGATGCACGCATATTCACAGGCGATATATACTGCTCCACCTGAGCATCGTCGCTCTTCTCGTTCGACTTATAGTCCATAAACAGGCATACCACCTCTACTATTCCCCAAACCAGAATAGCAACACCAATAAGGCTCACCACAATTTGGCGTATGCGCTGGCGCTTAAGCTGTTTAGCTGTTACTTCGTGCGACGACTGATTAGTCTGGTCGCCATTATTACCATTTATATTATTATTGTTATTTGTTTCCATTGTTTTATATATATTATAATGTGCGAATTATTTTATCAGTTTCTCTAATTGTCCGGTAAGCTTTAATAGTGTGAGGTTCGACACCTGATAGTTGAAATGAGCTGTGAGATAATTGTTTTGCGCATCGCTCATGCTCATTTCGTCTTGCAACACCTCAGTCATCGAAGCTATACCTTCGCGATATCTGTCGCTCGTAACCTTATAGACATCCTCTGCCAGCAGATAGTTGTCGCGTTGCTTGCTAAAGTTACGCTGATTGTTGGCAAGGTCGTTCACAGCATTAGCATATTGTGTTTGCATACCCTTAAGCGCATTCTCATACTGCAACTTAGCATTATCTACATCCACCTGCGCCTTTCTAATCTTAGAGCGCTTCTCGAAACCATCAAAGACAGGAATGCGCAACGAGATTCCAATGCCATTCGACTTATACCAATGATTTGACTCTCCAGAATGGAACCAATGTTCTATCTTGTCGGTGAAAGCCGAATATGTCCAGTTGCCAGTAAGTGCCAACGTAGGCAAATAGCCATCCTTAGCCAATTTCTTCTGCTGTTCAGCCAAAGTCTGCTGGGTGCGCAGCAACTGCAGTTCGTTAAGATTTTCGTTAAGTCCCGACAATGCAGCCATATCAATCTGCTCAATATTAGCCTTTTCTACAATAATATCCTTGTCGGCAGGATAGTCGATAACATACTTCAGCATATTATACTGCTGAGTGAGCATAGCCTTAGCATTATCATACTGCACGCTGAGGTTCTCAAGATTCACATTCACACGCTTCACATCCACTCCCAGTGCCATATCGTTGTCGTGGAAAGCCTGAGTGATGTCGCGCAATTCCTCCAATCGCTTGATGTTATCCTTGATTATGCCTATCTGTTCCTCGGTATTCTGAGCAAGATAATACATTTTACTAATCTGCACTATCAAGTCTTCCTTGGCTTTAGCATACGACAGGGTATTGAGCTGATCCAGCGTCTTCGAGATGCTCAATGCCGTTAGCGCTGTTTGGCTATATAGTGGCATCTGCAACTGTATGCTTGCCGAAGAGTTGTATTGCAGAGTCTTGGTAACATTATAAGGCTTGCCATATGCCGAGCCATCAGTAACAGAAACAGGAGGAGTAAAATTATCATTAAGTCCTGCACCTATATTTATTTGTGGCAACAGGCGCGAACGATTTTCACTTACATTATGCTTACCCTTAAGCACATTGCCCTCGTAAGTTTTCAAATTCAGATTTCGGTCAATACCAATTTGTAGGCATTGCCCTAAGGATAGCGTTTCTTGTGCCATAGAGTAGCTAAAAAGAAGCGCTAAAGAAATTGTGAACAATACTTTTTTCATACCTATAATTATATTTCGGCTGCAAAGTTACTGACTATTCGCCATATAGGTATATTCATAAAATATCAGAAGTTGTTCATATTTTCCCTTTTATTATTTTAGCATTCAACATCAGCTAAAAAGATATAATCATCAGTACATTATCAAACTATAATAGGACATAGACCGTTTTTTCACCCTTCCTCCTTCAATATTTCACCCAACATATATCAATATTTCACCCAACATATATCGATGAAAAACCAAGCTGCATTCTATCTATGCTTACTATCAAATGTTGCTTTAATAGCTATCAAATGTATCTTTGCTTACTATCAAACGTATCTTTGACTGCTATCAAAGATAATTTCAAACATAAATATGGGGCTAAATTTTGTAATATACATGCCCCACTCTTACATAAAGAATACACTACCCTACCCTAACAACATCTACCACATGGCTGCCTGCACCTATAAGGTCGGGACGCTCAGAGATGGTCTTTTGATATTCTATGAAAAGGGCGAAGGTTTCGTCGCTCATACGGTTAAGGCGGGTACGCATGTAATCGGAAGCACCATCGGGTGAGAAGATAGTAACACGCTCAAGACCTGCGGCTTGATTTAGACGATTGATATCGTCAATGCGCACATAGTCGTAGAGCTCGTCGGGCTGTGCTTGAATATGGAAGTTGCGGTCGACAAGTCCTTTTTCCAACAAGTCGCTCATTCTGTCTTCGTCAAAACAATAAGAAAGAATGCTATATTCGTTCATAAGATAGGCTACGAAGATTAGTCCACCAGACTTGGTGACACGCTTAGCCTCGTTGAGTGCCTTAAGCTTTTCGCCGTCGCCCATTAGATGATAGAGCGGACCGAGAAGGAGTGTTAAGTCTGCTGAATCTGTAGGAATGAATGGCATATTTCTGGCATCTCCTTGCACTACATTGGCAGTAGGCTCACGCTCAAGAAACACATTAATGTTGCGCTTAACGAGTTCTACGGCTTTTACATCATAGCCTTCAGCCATGAGGGCTGAGGTGTAGCGTCCTGTGCCTGCACCTATATCGAGCAGCTGATAGCCGGGTTTGAGGAAGCGATGAAGATGATGCATGGTGGTTTGGAACTCAACGATGCCGTGTCTACGCAGTAGTCGTTTATCTTCAGGGTGCTTATTATAATGTTTCTCTATATTGGATAATGCCATAATGGGTTATTGTTCGTATTTTATTATTATTTGTTTCCGAGAATGGATTCTCTTGAAAAAGAATACATCAGCAGATAAAATACTTCTAAGATTAAATGTGTCTTAGAGTGAATGTATTGATATCTTCAGAATGTGCACACAAAATTATCTGTTTCTTTTTAATCTGCCAACTATTACGGTGTTTTTCTTCAAGAATATGCCTTATCGATGCTCTATATATAATATAATAAGGGTAACTATTCAGCGATAGCCTTGCACCTTAATCCGCGATTGAAATATACAGCAAA
>OCHM01000268.1_pt1 | contig 40168 bp, 45 predicted proteins | sample 1538901 | NCBI WGS metagenome assembly OCHM01 (sample SAMN04571734, study PRJEB22368) | human gut metagenome | biome: human gut; material: stool | host: Homo sapiens | place: Luxembourg | collected 2012-11-08 | reverse complement strand
TGGGCCTGCGTCTGCATGGTCATCAAATTACAAAGGCGGTCATTGTGGTGGCTGACCAGTTCTCCAATATACCAACATGCTCCTCCACATATCGCCAGCGACATCATAAGGCAAGCGAACATAGGGGATTGCTTAGCAAACTCTAAAAAGTATTTTGGCACTTGGGAGAGCTGGCACATCTTCTTATTTCCCCTTAGTTTGAACGACAGGAGGCTTCCCGTATATAATCAGATTCCCGTTTTCGTCAACGCTGTAGCTGATTTGGCCTCCCTGTTCTCCGGACAAGGTGAAAGAGGTATTAGCGCACCCTGTAGTACAGAAAAAGGTAATGAGCGCACCAATGATAGCACTCACAAGAGCAATCCATTTTCCCGGAACTCCCTTCTCTTCGGCAAACTCTGCCGCATGTGTCAACACGATAGAAGAATATCCTTCATCAAGCATCCAAGTGACAAGCTCGCACGCTTTAGTGTGGTCTTCTGGGATGCTGGTATCAAGCCCAACCTGATTTGCCACAGCCTCCACTAATGCATCGAAGGTATGAGTTGTTTTCATACATGGACAAATAACATTCATAAGACCTTCCTACAAATAAAAACAACCACCCCGCAAATAGGATATTGCCCGTTTGCAGGGTGGTGCTTTGCAATGTAGCAGGGAAGGCTAACCATATTGGATTATCCCACCCTTTTCTACTATATTTGTTTGTTGTTTATGTTGTTGATTTTTAGAACAGCTCCTAGACTTCTAGGTTGTTCTTTTGCTACACCTTCCTAGCAACAAATAGCTGCTGACTTAAAACAGTTTTAATCTCATCTACTTGTGAGACTAAAAATGATTCTTGTCCTGCTACATCGTAAAGATAATCACAGATTTCGTCACATTCTTCCCTAAGTACGTCGAGGACGTCTTCATCATTAGGTGTCTCTGTTAAGGAAACCTCCTCAAAGACAATATCTTTTTCAGGGCTTAGAGAGTTACCTGAATAGGATTCCTTGAATGTGTCGAATAGCTTTGAACACTTTTTGTACATTGTTCCTGTAGCTTCATGAACCCAGCCCCTCTCGGTTAGCTCATGAACATTATTCAGGAACGTTAAAAAGTTATTCAATACTGTCAGGTTAATCTTCTTCATCACAAAGCTTAGGCGCAACAATGGTAGGGAAACTTGAGCAGTCATCAAGCTCAAAACCGCGAATCACCCAAATAAGAGGTTTGATGAACTTGTCCCAGTTTTCGGACACAAGAAGGGCCTTTTTCAGATTTTTAGAATAAACATCAGATTCAATCTTGTGGAAGTGTTTCTTGTTAAAACCAAAATAGCGTCCTTCTACCATGCCAGCAGTCAGAATTTCGTCTCCATCTGTTCTTTTGCCAACATAAAAAACAGGACATCCGACAATCGTTGCAGCTTTTTTCTTGATTGCTTCCTTTTCTTTTTCGGAAACGTCCAGCTCATCTATTTCTTGAAGAACTGACGGTTTTACCCTGTACCAAACATTACAGTCAGGTTCCAAATCCCAGCCAGATTCAACTATATCCTCAAACTCTTTGACGAAAAAGGCTGATTTAATCGGATCACTATTCAGTAGAGCGATTAAGCCTGAGACTTTATCTTGAGGAAAGTCTTCTCCGTTTATTTTTTTATATGCCATATTATTTTTAGTGGTTATTGTTTATCGCTTACTATCCTAAAACTAACGCTTTAGTTCCTTGCGACCTCTTCACAATAACAGAAACGACAGGGCAATCAATGTTTTTTTCTTTTAGAATTGTCATACACACTGGAAAAAAGTTTTTTCTGCTCTCTTATAAATTCGCACGCGCGTATATACGGTGTAACGTCCTTTGTGGTTGGAGACGGTAGTTAATAGCTTCGAAGTGGTCTATGTTATCGTTTCTCTAATACCTTCGAACTTGGAACTCTTGTTAACCTCTCTATGCAACCTGTTAGCCGAACGAAGGAATAAATCAATAAGTATAAATATTAAAAGGTTTATTCTAACCTACTTTCTCTAACCAACGTGTTCCAAATTAGAAATGTTTTTAAACCAATTCTTTTCTAATCCCGTTGTTTCTCTAACCAAGCCCACAACTTTGTTTGGCTCCATAGCCGATAGGCGTAAATCAAAACTTTTGAAAAATCATGAAGGATATGCTTGCCATATCCGAACTCTTTTTCTTTCTAGCCCCGGAGAGGTTAAAGGAAGACAATCAACTTAACCGCCCTGTTCCTTGAACAAGATTTTAACAACTGACCCCTCAAAAAATCAAGCCTAAAGTTTGACATCGAAAACGCTCGAAACGGAACATTGTGTGACATAAGTATATGGTTATTAGTTAATTATAGTTGTGTCATACAACACATATTTTTTACATCAGGCCTGTTTCAAGACAAAAAAGAAGAGCAGCTTCGGGTAAAACATGAGAAAAAACCCCGAAGCTGCTCCGCTCGAATATGCACAACGAAAGAAGAAAAGAATTCTTCCAAGAGCATTAGACCAAATCCTGTGCCTTTGGTCAACTGTAAAGTTTTTCTTTACAGTTCATCCAACTTGTAAGCTTTCCTTACAAGTTGCCCGAACACGCATAAAAAACAGGGCCTCCGCTTTTAACAGAGGCCCTGTCCGTATGACATTGAAACACCTATATACAGTGGCTACGGGAATAGCAACTGTTGGTATACTAGGATGAAGTGTTGTTCATGTCGAGTATTTATTCTGACTTTGTTCCTGCTATCCATTTTAAGAACTCCATCAAATCCTTGTCTTTCTTTTTTAGAGCAGGAATCTCGCGTGACGTGAAAATTTTTACAGCTACGCGAGGCGCAGGAAGTTCTATTGAGACGTGTCTAGCAGAAACTTTTATTTCTACCGTTTCTGTCGGTTCATCAAGGCTCGGGAAAAGCACAGCTTCCGTGACAATCCAATCCTCTTTTAATGAGGCAAGTTCCTGTTTGAGTTTTTCCCATACTTCTCGCTTATCCTCCGGCAAATCTTCTGGGGTCTTGTCTTGACAATCGCTGTGTCGAAGACAAACAAATGTGGCTTTATCATATTCACCAAGCTCTTGAAAAAATATTTTCACCATCATAACGAAAATTATATTAGGCAATTTGCCTGACTACCACATTTGTAATTACCTGTTCCGCTGTAAATTGGCCGGAGGAACTTAGCTCTACGAGCTTGGTTTCTTCTCCGAGGACGTGGTGTACGAAACACGAAGCTCGGACAATGTTACTACCGGAAGAGATTCCCAAAGTAGAAGTTCCAGTTTCGTTCTCATAGCTCCAAAAAGAGACGTCAGGATAATCGCCGTTAGCAATCAGAGGTTGATTGGCATTCTCAAGCTGTTGAATAGTTTGAGGCCTATTTGAGCCTACTCCTTGATTGTATGCCCGAATTGTGTACATGCAGCTCGGATTATTGCCTGTAAAGGCTACTTCGTAAATACCGGAAGGAGCGTCCGCAGGAAGGGTGGCTAAGTTAGATGAATATTGATTGATGCCGACTAGAGGAATGACTTTCAAATACATTGGTTCTAGTTCTGGTTCGTTGTTAATTGCGGTAGTTGAGAAGAGTTGTTGTATAATTGCTTTATTATAAAAGAGTTATGCCCCCCCCCCGAAATCGGGAGAGGGGGCTATTACGCAGGCATATCCGACGTGACAATTTCCTTGTCACCGATAGCCCACATAGATTTGTCGGTTAGATAATAAATAGTTGAAGTAGATTTAGTTTGCAACGCCTTATATTCAGCTTCCGTCATTGAAAGATATTTGATATATCTTTGGTCATTTGTGCCCGTAGGAGCAATCGTTGTATCAGTCAAATCTTCTTGGCTGATAATAGAACTTATGAACTTATTCCCCGCAGTTACAGTAACGGTATTATCAAACTCTGCTGGCCCGGACACATCCAAGGAGTTTATAGTTGTACCCCCTCTAACAAGCAAAGAATTTTCACAAGTGACATTTCCATTCTTGGCGACATTAAAACCGCCGCCTGAATCTGGTGATTGAATACCAACTAATGAGGTAGTAGTGTACTGATAAATAACCATATTCCCTTTATTACAAAGGAATGTCCATATTGTTAGTTTCTTGGTAGGCTCTTTATCGGTAATATCGCTGGAAATAGTCCGGATTTTTATATTCCCTTCAAAGTTTTTTTTGCCTTGGACCGTTTGCTCGGTATCAAGTGTCATATAGCGGTTGTCCGCCATACCTGCATTTAGAACGCTTTCATTTGTTATCGGGTCTTGTGAAGCCGATTTTAACAAGCCTGAAAACGTCCAATCCCCTGAAATGTTTTGGTCAGAAGCGGGGTCAAAGCTTGAGCCGCCGCCGGACGACGCACCGGGGACGGCGATACTAAAATTTGCCGGAGTAACCAGCCATTGTACATCGCTACTCCCCACGTTTACAAAAACAAAGGGAGAAATTGCAACAAACGGGATTTGCCTAGCTGTTTCAATTTTCTCGTAAAGCATGCTAAACATATCCGACTCGCTCTGTTGGTCGCTATCGGCCGCCAATAGTTCTATCTCTCCTGCCCCAGTGGGAGAGTTTACTGACAGAACATAAGAACGACCTTGCTCAACGCTAGCAAACTGATTGCCAGTTAGCCCGGTTGTACGGGCGGTTGTCTTTTTTTTTGCAGTCATTGGTCAATGTTGTCTTGGTTAAAGATTGTTGGCTAGTCTTCCCAGCCTCTAATCTTGAGTAGTTTGTTTATTTGTCTTAATTCCCTAGAAAGTTTTCTGTAGGTTGCTGACCTTTCGCCGTTTTCCCTCTTCGCTTCTCTCTTAGCTTTCTTGAGCTGTCGCGCTCTTTCCTTCATTTCCTCCTTCTCCGTATAAAGCGGGTTGATTGGCTCCGGGAGTGCCTTTTGAGCGGTCGTCTTCACTTGAGAAAGGGCATTCGACAATGCGCCTACCATTTCCAGAGATTTAGTTACGCTCTGTCCAGAAGAACCAAAAGCAGTTGAAACAGTCGCCACACTACCAATGTTCTTTCCTAAGTAAGAAACCATATCGGCGTAATCATTGAAAGTCAAAGCTCCTTCCTTATCCCATTTCTCTGAAACTGTTTCGTATGTTTTTACAATACTTCTGACTAGGTTCTGAATCGTGCTTGAAAGGTCAGCCACGTCAGCCCGTCCAAGCGAATATTGTTTTCCGCTCAATTCGGACAATACCCATTCCGCAAAGCCTCCAAACATCGGGACTGAAACTATCGGGCTTAGGACGGCTGTGAAGAAGAGGTTGTCCAGAAATTCATCCTCTTTATCCTTGTCTCCAAACAAAGCAGTTGCCAAACCATTGAAAAGGCCATTAGCTATAGCCGCAATAGTATAAACTCGGAATGCGCCTAGCCAATCGCCCTTTTTGCCCTGCATTACAACCATGCCGAATTTGTTCATTACGTCGGAAAGGAATAAGAATTGGGATGCCTCAAAAGCACTACCGCCTAACAAGTGCGAAGCTTTGGCCGAAGTTGATAAAGGCTGTGCTGTCTGATAGATATTCTTATTAAGCTCCCACCTTATCTGTTCATGTGACAAACCACGCTTTGCAAGCATGTGAGACGTTAGCATGTTAGCCCTTGAAATACTCCACCAGTCGAAACCAATTAACCCGCTCATGCCGGCTTCCTGCCAATATCCCCATTGCGCTTGTTTTTTCAGGGGTATGCTTAATGCTTTTTCAGCCAGCACACGGTCTTCCCATCCTCTGTATTTGCGCTCCTTCATGGCTTCCAAGTCCCTAAGCTCTTCAATCGAGAACCCCTTATAGTTCCCAGAAGCGATGCCTGCAAACCCTCTAATGATTTCCATTGATGAGAAATTGCTTCCCACAAGAGGGTTGAATATAGCCGCCCCAGAGCGCACCAAAGAAGCTAAAGAGAAGGCAATCCTAGTCTTAGCTAACACTTGAAACACTTTCCCCATCACCTCTGCCAACACACTCTTTTGCGCATACACACGGCCTTCATTGATGAAGTAATAAAGGTCTTTATTGGCCGTCTCATAATTGGCAGGGCCTAATAATTTCTGTAACTGTGCGTTGGTGGTAGGATTAGCCCAAACTCGGTTGTTGAAGTTGACTAGTTCGTAGGCTGTCATCCACCCTTCCATGATAGAGCTGTACCGAAGATACTCTCCAAGAGGGTTTATCTCCAAAGACAAGGCTGCGGAAGACGGCGTGTTTCTATGCTTCGCGTAAGAGGGTAATCCTGTTCTTGAAATGTGGCCCTTGCTGTAACTTTCCATGTCGCCTTCTTGCATGGTGTTGTAAGCCGCGATGTTGCGGGGCGTATAGTAGTCATCTAGAATTACCGTTTGTCCATAGTTCTCTGCCATGAACGCCCGAAGCTTCTCACCTTTTTCTCGATACAGGTTTTGCAGTTCGTCCGCTAAATACAGGCCGTCCGGACCAAGGATTTCCAAAAGCTTGGAAATATCCTTTTCTTTTCTCTCAAGGTATTCGTTTTCAATAACTTCCGCATTGGCGTCATACTCTTCGGAAGTTAAGGCGCCATCAGCAAGGCCTTTGTTTAAGGCCTCAAGCTCTTGCTGATATTTTCGATAATTGCCAAAATCCATGCCCTTGTTGCCAAGGTTTTCCCGCAATACGTCTAAGCCGTCCTTTTCCCTTAACGTCTGATAGACTTTGACTAGGCCATACTTGGTTAATTCGTGGCCCATGAAGGATATGGTTTTGGTGGAAAGCTGGTCAAAATACCTAGGCGAATTCTGCCCCGCTCTCTCCATCATTCCCCGCATGATACGAACGGCATGAGACGTAGCCTTTTCCTTCTCTACTCCTCGCTGTTGTTCTGCGTATTGAACATTATTTTGCAAGAACGTTCCTATATCCTTAAAGTCTTTCATCGAAGAGAGAACTTCAAGGAGCTGTTGAAGGCTCATGAATCCTGTAAAGATTCTGTCCAAAAAGCCTGTGCCTCTTTGGTCTCGCTCCAATACAGCCTTTCTAAGGGCATCACGATTATTCTCCCCTCCTACCCGCTCGTTGATGACTGCGTTGAATTTGTTATAGAAACGCTCAATCTGCTCATTAACTTTCTTTCTCCGAAGCCGTCCTTCTCGCTGTAGCTCTTTCAGTGTCTTAACCGCTTCTGCGAGCTGTTGAGCATTAAGTGCGTATTTGTACCTTCCGTTGGGCATCCTTTCCCGATACAACGCACTCCCAAATACCTCGAGGAGGTTCTTTTGGTTTTCCAAGTTTTCCAACTCTAGAGCATTCTCTTCTGATGCCTTCTGGTTTTGAAGCTCATCTATGGTGCTATCCAAGGTTTCCAGCTGGACTGCAACCTCTTCGGGAGACATAGCCATAACCGTCAGAGCGTCCATAGTTTCCTCTCTAGCTTGTGCGTCTAAAGAACGCGAACGTCCTTTAGTGTCTTTGAAGGCATTTTCCGCTAACCTCCGCAAGCTCTCTATGCTTTTAGTAGCAAGCTTCTTCTCTGCCGCCGCCTCTGCTCTTTCTTCCTTAATGTCCTTGCGGATTTCTTTCGAGATAAGACTACGCAGGAACTTCATTTCCCTGCTGAAATCCTTCTTAGCTTTAGCGTCAGCTTGTTCAACACGCCTCTTTATTTCGTCCTGAATAAGACGTTCCAGTTGCTTTCGGCTTGCTTCCTCTGCCCTTTCATTCAACGCTCTAACGGTCGCATCAAGAGCTGTTTTCATGTCCGCATTGAAGGCCTCATTGCTTTTCGGATTAGCCAGCCTGTCAGCAAGTTGGTTAGAAATAAACTTCCGGCTCCCCGAAGCCATAGCATTAGCGATAGAGAGGACAGAGTTCAGCAATGCTTTCTGCTGTCCCCTCTCTGTTAGCTTGCCTTGTGAAAACCTTTCGGAAAGCTTGGTCATGCTTCTCTGCAATTTATGAAGCTGTCCTACTGCCCTTTCCGATGTCCCTTCAACAATGCTCTTGATAGCTTCGTTAATGGTTTTAATAGAAGGAGTTACATCTATTGTTCCTCTCCTCCTCGCAGAAGGAAGAGTTTTCCCCATCGGCAAAATGTTTTCGCCCGTTGCTCCATTGATAAGCTCGCCAACGTCCTGTCCATCACGACGCTCGGCCATTGTCGCCAACGATTTAGACCATTTAACAAAATCGGAAGAGACAACTCCCTGCTCAATGGCTTCTCTTATCAGATTGCCTTCTTCAAAAATATTGCCGACTTCCGCAATGGCGTCTTTCTGCCACTCCAAAATTGTCTGAACATTCCCCGGCATGGAGGAAAACAACTCTGGCGTTGTAGCTAAAGCTTTCCCCATATTGGCAAGATGCTCCTGCAACAGAACGTCATTGCTCAAGTCCCCTATTTCTTCGCTACTGCGGCCCAAGAATTCCAAGTAATTCCTTACCTGTGTTTCAATAACATCTCTGGAAATAACGCCGCTCTCCAAATCAGATATGGCGCGGGCATGAATTATTTCTTCGAGAATATTGAGAGGATTCGCTTCACCCCTCGCAACAGCAATCGTGCCATCTCTATATGCAGATACAATTTCCAGCTCATTTGCTACATCTTCAATACTTACTTTCCCATCACGAAAACTCTGCAACAATTCCGGGTCTTGGTTAATTACAGCCAAAGCCCTAAGTCGTGCTATAGTTGCATTGTTGTCTTCTGTGGATTGGATTTTTGCTCGGAGTTCGTCAGGAGTATAGCTCTTTATCTTCGTCTCCTTGCCCACCCCTGACTCTATCTCTTCTTGGGCGAAAATATTTAATGCCCTGATAAATCCCGGATTTGACTGCAACGCTTGAGACATGAACGTCCCTGCGATTTCGTCTGTTACTGTGGTTACTTTTTCAGCTCCACTTACCGGGTCTCTCTCAACAATATTAAAGGTTCCGTCCCCGTTGTCGGATATCTCCGGCATCAGCTCAACATCCTTAAACCTCTCTGCATTCTTAGCTAAAAAGTTCAGGAATATCCCCGCTTGCTGGTTTGTTATTTGCACGTCGGGGCTTACCCGGTTATTGCGAAGGGCCGATATAAGCCTGTTTGTGCGCTCCTTGCCGTCTGGCATTTCGGCAATAGCCACAGCTTCCGATTCGGGTACACCATAAGCTTGAAGAGCCGAAGCGCTTCTTCCTACTCGGTTGATGAGGTGGTTAGCTTGATAGCCCCCAACAGCACCAATGGAGCCTCCAAGAATGGCTGTAGCCCCCAATAGTTCAGGGGATGTGAAGTCCAATGTTTCCCACCAGTTTTTAAGGGTGTTTTGCTGGGTAAGCTCAAACCCCGCAGAGCGCATTACATTCTCCAATCCAACATAAATTGGGTCAGCAATGACTTCTTGGGTATATTCAGACAAAGCACCAGCCGCCGCACCTCTTACGGTAGCGGGAACTCTTCCGGCAACAGAGGCCATTTTCCTACCTGCCTCTGCCACCTTAATACCTTTGGAGGCCAAAGCACCAACGCCAAGAGTTACGTTTTCAAGGAGACCTTCCAAGGCCCCAACAGTAACACCATATGTCAATGCTCCTGCCCTAGAAGAATTCGTCCTATATGCCTCAAGACCTACCGTTGAACCATACACCATTGAGCCGACAGCTGTTCCTGTGGCGGCCATTGCTACAGGCCCACCCGGTGAAGCCAAAAGAGAGCTTCCGGTTACTGCCGCCACCTTCGGAACTTGGTCTGTCGCCGCCTTAAAAGCTCTCCCTATCCACGATGTAGGCATGTCTCGGCCCTGACGATATTCCTGCTGGATAGCCAACGCAAGGCGTTCTGCTTGGGCGCTATCACCTCCTCCGTCAACCATGAGCCTAGCAAAGCGGGAGACATCAGAGGCGGTGTCGTCTATGGCTTGGGTTAGCCAAGTCCTGTCGTCTTTGGGCAACATGTAGGGAAGCATCTGAATGGCTAGAGAGAACGTCTCTCCTTCCCCAAGCTTCAACAACCTGTCTGCCATCTTGTCCCAATCCAGCTCTCCGCTTTCTATGTATTCATCTTTAATCCATGAGACGGAGTTATACGCACGCTGGTAAATGTATTTAAGCGCAGGTTCTTGGTTGAAAATGTTTTCCGCATACAGGTTTAGATTGCCTTCCAAGCTGTCGATTGCTTTCTGGTAATCGCCTCCTGTTTCTATAAAGGAATCGAAAAATCTGGTAGAGGCTTCATTGTATGCTGTCTCCTCATCCTTGTTCCTTTGAAGCTCTTGAGCGTATTTGCTGACAACTCCGTGCATGGAATCCGTCTGGTAGTGTTCCTTGAGCAACCCCAATGCAGTCACCTTATCCATGCCGCCCTGCGGGAAGAACGTCTCAACAATGCCCTCAAAGAGAAATTCATCCTGCATGCTTTTTGGGAGACTGTTAAAGTACCCAATTTGCTCTGCGGTGAGAAGTGTTCCAAGTCTGCTGTCTTTAACATCCTCTGTGGGGACAACTCCAAACAACCCTGTCTTGGGATTGATGTTTTGAGTAATGGCGTATATCTTGCCTTGAATTCTATCTACCTTGTCCCGATATTTCTCATAATCAGGGTCTATGCCACTATTGATTAGTTGGTTGCGCCTTTCGGAAAGAGCCTGTAAAAACTCTGGCGAATCATCAGGCGTGGCCTGTGCTTGAAGCTTCAAATACTCATCCAAGTCAGAACGCAGTTTCCGCTTCTGGCTTAACGCCCTTTCTGCCCATGCCCCCTCATTAACACCATTAGAAACGCCTTGAGCCTCATTAGCGATTTGCTCTTGCATTTCCTGTTGTGCCTGTGCCTCTAAAGCATCACCGCCAATAGGTTCGCTATCTATCGGAGGTGTAGCCAAGTTTAATGGGTCTAATGTATCAGGCATAAATGTCTTATAAGCTGTTCCAATATGCAATTAAAGCACAATATACGGTTTGCTCGCTCTGCGCCGCAAGGCCCGCCTTTTCAGCAATAGCTTTGGCATTTCTTCTCGCAACAACTTCTTGCATCCCTTCCGAGGGCTTTTCTAGATATGACTGGTCAAACGTCACATATCCTACCGGGTATTGCCCCGCCTGTTTGAGCAATAAAAGAGGGTTTTTCTCGCCAGTCACAAAAGCATCGTTTGGAGAGAGGCAGATAAATTTATCGTTCTCTGGGATATTTACAACCGGCCCATCCTCTCTGAAAGAAAACTTCTTATTTTCTCTTGGAATAAAGGTCGCCTTCCTCTCATCCTTTTCTGCCTGTTGCCCTGTCGGAAAAACAGGTCCGTCCATGATAGGGTTGAGTGCTCTAATATTTTGATTGCCAAATACTTCTGCGCGAGCGTTATAAATCATTGTGTACAGTTCCTCGGTATTCGGGGACTTACCACCATTCTCCGCACGATATTCGGCTATTTTATCCGTCAATGCAGAGCGGACTTCGCTCTTTACTCTATCTTGTATTAAAATGTTTTGGGCATTTGGTACATACTCCATCACAGCAAAACGTTTTTTTGCTGTCTTAGGGTCAAGATATGTTCTGCTTTTATCTAGGAAAAACTGGTTCTTGCGCTCCTTGAACTGTGTATTGAACTCTGCCTCCGTTAAATAAATCGGAGTTTTCCCACCCTGCGTTCCGGTATAATCAGCCGTTGTTGTTAAGGGCAACTGCCCATTATTCCAGAATTGCTCTACCAGCTTGTCTGCCTGACTGAATGTTTCAGGGGAAATCTTTTGCGTTACCAGCTTAACCAGAGCATTCTTGTCGCTGGTGCTGAAATTCATGCTGTCAAAAAGACGTTCGGCTTGCGAAAGGATATTTGCTTTGCCTTCGGGAGATTCCTTGGCATATCCCTCTGACAGCTTCGTTGCCCATTCCGACATTGCCTTAAACTGCATCGGCGTCGGCTCTACCTTGGCGCTCATTTTTTTCTTCATGTTCAGAAGATTAACGTATTGCTGGGTAGTCAAATGGTTGTTTTTCAGCAACTTGTTTGCCACGTTCAAGTCAAACTCTTCCGGGTTAAACAAAAACTTCTGTACGAGAGAATCGTACGATTGCTTTTGAATCGTGCTTATCTGCCCCTGCGCTTGATTCATTGCGTACTGCTGTTGCTCATAGGTGAGTTCTCGACGTTGTGCGGACCCATCCCTGTTCACTTCCTCTACAACGCCCCACGGGTCTCTCAAGACTGACTGCTGAATTATATCCTGTGTTTGAGCACCAGTGATTTCATTCTCATTCAAAATCTTTTGGGCAGGAGTTAAGTAGGGACTTTGGTTTATCTCCTTAGCCAGTCCGAAATCCCTGTTAGCTATTGCCACTTTCAGGGAGGCGTTTGTCTCGTCAGCAGCCATTTTTGATACCCGGTCTGCCGCCATCAGGGCCACATTATTCTTCTCCTTTTTTAACAGCAAATTAAGTTGCTCGTTAGACATGAGTTGATTGCGACCAACATAAAAAGATTTAGAATAATTATTATTTATCTCCGCAATCCTTGATGTCATTTCCTCCGTGTACACGTCCAGCCACACGGCAGGGTTGTTCATCGTGCTTGGGTCGTTTTGCAACTGGTTGAAAACCTGCGTTGAGGCTTCCATGTACTCTGCCGCCATGCGCCTCGACTGGATACTGTCGTTAGTCGTCTCCACCTCGGCCTGTGCTTTGGCCCATAGGGACAAACCTTCTCCTAGATTACCCAGCTCCCTTTCCCGGCTTTCCTTGTCAAACTCGTTGCCGATAGGAACATATCTCGCCGTATCGTAAGTAGAGCGCAAGTACCTGTTAGACGGAGAAGGAAGCAACCCCTCCTTATTCGAACCGGTAACACCCATCCTAATATCTCTTGTGTCGTAGGTCGCCATTTAGAATAACCCGTTTAATGATGTGCCTATTTTAGAGCCAATAGCCATGCCTGTCGGGCCGCCAAAGTAGGCGCCAACCCCCGAACCAATCAAAGAGCCGAGGAACCCTTTAGAACTCCTCTTGCTGGCTTGTCTAGCCTGACTTGCACGCCAATCCGCAACGCTCGCTTGATACATGGTGTTTTGCCTCCTCTGCTCTGCCTCCAACCAAGCGTCTCCTATTTGTTGCTCGAACTGGCTCATCGTCGCCTTCTGTACAGCACTAATAGAACCTGATGTGGGGGCGAACCCTGTACGCACCGCAGAAACCTGTTGCTGTGCCAGATATTTAGCCTGATTGCCTCTAAGGCGGGACATATTTATTCCCGCAATCTTATAGGCTGATTCTGCCTGATTCCTTAACGCTTGCGCCTTATTTTCGTAACTGGCAACATAATTGGCATACTCTTTCTTCTTACTAAACGAAGAAGAAATATCCGAAAGGACACTTCCGAACCCTTTTAGAGTAGTAGAGTTAAACCCAAATCCGTCGAAGGTGTCATCCCAACCTATTTTGTTTGGACTGGATTTCTCTTGCCATATATTCGTAGAAGCCGCTGACGGCAAATAACTTGTGTTAGGATTATATGTCGGAGGTTGCGGCATCTCCGGATAGCCCGTCTGATAGTCCGTGTCATATATCCCATCAAGATAAGAATCACTCCTTATCGAAGGCAGGAGAGCATTAGTTACTCCTGTTGTGGGGTCTGTCCACAACTCATTATAGGCGGGTTCTGCGATTTCCGGGATGTTGTTTAACTGGTCGTTAAGAAATCCGCTTCCCCACATCCATGACGGGAAGCCAGTGATAGGAAGAAGCCCATCACTAGTAAGCCCAGAAGTGTCAGCTAACGAGAGTGGAATCATATAAAATGTATGCCGCTAATACGTTCACCTTTTTAGCATCATCTAAGGAAAAGTACAGTCTTGTATCTGTAGAGCTTTGTCCACTCAATACAATATGGTCTCTCCCGTTAGACAAGTTTGTTGATACCGACATGGAAGTGCTCTTTTCCATAGCTATCGGGGCATCATAGTCCAATGCCTGAACTGTGGCCTGAATCCTTGGCGCACCATAAGCCAGACCGTCATCACTAAGGAATGAAGATGAAGGAGTTACGTCGTTGCCCTCATCCCGTGATACTTGATACCTAAGTTGGCTAATCTTCGTAGTGGTCGCAGGAATGACATAATTATTTGCATTCCCCATTGGCATTGAAATAAACTCCGAAAAGATATGAAGCCCAAAAACAAAGTTTGGAAGAGTCGATGAGGTGCTGGACGGGGGAGTAATAAATCCGCTGTTCCCGGCTTGGCCAATATCGTTTTCAATTTCAGACTTAACATTAAATACGATTTGGCTCTGGGAGAACAAGCCTTCACCCTCCGGCGCTTGCTGGTAATAAGAATAATTATTATTTACCTCATTGCCGCCAAAGCAATAGCCTGTGGTTGTTTGCCCGTTAGCTGAAATGATGTCCAGATATACAGGCTTGGTTTCGTCCCACTCTATCTTGGATGTAGTAGCTTTAACTCTCACATCCATGTATGGGAAATATCCATATTGCACATCATGGCCGGCCTCGTCAAAGACTGATAACTGCAAAATCTGTTCTGCACCTTCCCATGAGGGAACCGATGCCGAAGAGAAGTAACACCTTATCTTCTGGTTAGCCTTCAACACCAACCCTAAGAAACTGAACTCAAGGATTGGCAACTGATTTGTGTCGTCAGGCAACAATATCGAGTTAATAGAGTAAGTAAGGAGTTCTTGCGTCTCTGCGTCGAAAACAAACATCCTGAACGGCCCTTTGGTTAATACCTCTTGAGAAGGGCTGTACATGTTCTCAAAAAGGAAAGATTCTATCTCAACATCACTCCCACTAGCGACCGGATTGTTGAAAATAGCAGACTCATCGAAGGAAAAAGAAAATCTTGATATCCAGCTTTGAGTTGTAGGGGTTTTGGCCTGAACTGTGAGTTGCGAACTATTTGTGTTTTCCTTGAAGTAGCCATTTACAATTAGAGTGTTAAGAGCATCTGTGTAGCTCGTCTGCCCCGTGGAGAAGTTGTTCCACGAATTGTTTACAAAGCCTCCATAGGCCAGAGCATCTGTGTAGCTCGTCTGCCCCGTGGAGAAGAAGTCAACACAAGGATTGCTGTCCTCCATATAAGAGAGGAAGTATTGATTGGCGTTTACGAAATCGTTCTCGCCTTTACCTTTTACGGAAACAATCAATCCTTCTTCGCCTTTTACCGGGTTATTGTAACAGCATACCTGATTTATGAAGGCTCCTTGAATATCGCATTGGAACCAGCCATTGATGTCCTGCACCCGGTTATACAGCAACCCTAAAAGCCTTCCGTCGCCAGTAGTACCCCACCAGATTGGGTCAGGGTCTTTTTGGATAGAGTGTGACGTAATCCCACTATCAAACAAATCCGATGCCATGATAGTCACGTCCTCGGAGGTATAACCGTCAATCTGGAAGGAGTAGATAGACTGAATAACTCCTTTTGTGTCCCTAGGAACAAAGAACAGGCTTTCAGTCATCAGTTCCCCTTGCGCCACAGAAGAACCCCATCTGGATTGCTCTTTAATAATGGGTACAGGATTGCTTGAGTCGCTGTCGTTCAGCACCCATTCGCCAATGTCTGTTCCTACTATCAAATCCTTAGAGGAAGACAACCATTGAATCTTTTGGCTCTGGTTCGCACCTATCGTCAAATCCCAGCCGGAATCTGCCATATCGTCCACAGAGAACTCATTATACCTGTCAACACGGGAAGCCCATATTGTTTGGGGTTGGGCCTTGGTTGAAGCCAATATCAGCCGCCCATTACGCAACGCTATGCAGGAAGGATAGCCTTTCTCTACAGAAAAGGCGCACTTCACCAAGTCATTGAATTTAGCCGAATAGTAATTTGTGGCACTAATGTTGGTTTGGGTTATCTGGTAGTTCCCTCTGCCGAAATTAGATGAAAAATTTTTAAATATAACATCCAGCACAGGAGCATACATCAACGGCATAATGGTCAGGTTCTGGAATACCGTCGCATCAGTAGTGGTGGATGTGAGCCTTTTCTGATTAGGCCACACAGAAAAGGGGATGTCTGTATGGTAAGCTCCGCTACTATTATCTATTTCAATAGATTGCTCTGCATCTCCTGTATCTGTTCTTACCTCCCCATTCTCGCCAATGTAAACAAGACCTATAAAAACTCCCGGAGTATCGCTTCCGGACATTCTAAGTTTTCTAGGTTGTGAGAACCAGTTATTGTTTACACGGAAAATTGTGTACCCACCGCCATTAGGATAACCGGAGAAAACTTTATTGTTTTCAATATAGCTTACTAAACAGCCTTTACTTGTGGCGACTTCCGCATCGGTGCTAAGCGTCCAGTCGCCTCGCACGTATCGGCACACAATATTAGCCATGCGGAAAAAGTTAATGGGGATTCCTACATTAGAGCCAGTACTAAAATTGTAGATATTACCATTCAATACCCCATCTGTCTTGTTCATCAGGCAAGAGCCAATGACAACATCTCCGGGCGTATAGTCTTTAAGCCATTCAGCTATTTGCGTTCCGTCATTCCCTGCAATTTGTGAGACAGAGCCATCAGAGAGGAAAAACCTGTCACCGAATACGGCGTTAATAGTATTAAGTGCTACGTCTTTATCCTCATATACATAATACGGAATATCCGGGTATGTCTCGTGGTTGCGGCAAAACATAGGGCTATCCGGATTGCTCGACTGATTCTTGTTGTTAATATAGTAGTCGTCGCTCTTCGGATAAGTCAGGAAGTCCATCGTCGTTAACTTGAAATCAATGACAGTTTCTTCCGTGTAAATATTTGTGCCGCTCTCGTATATCCGCTTAATGGGGAAAACGGAATTATTGTATTGCTGGATTTGACAATCATTAAGCTTGAACACACTCGAAGTTTCTCCAAACATTTGAGCCATTATTAGCGACACCCTGTGGTCGTTGTTATTAAAGCTTTTATCAGGCACATCTCCTTGTCCAAAATTCACTTTAATCCCAATGCCGCTAAAATCTGAACCAGAACTAAAGGTTTCTTTGAAAGAAACATAAGATTGAGCATCGGTCGAACTCCCCGGAGTTCCCCCAATAACAAAACTTAACAAGTTGCCCAAAGAAGAATCAACCTCGACTTCGGAGGAGGAATACTTATAGAGGCCTAACGTTCCATAACTGTTATTACATCCTATGCTTGCGTAAAGCTTGTTTCCTCGCCACGTCAGGAAGCAATAAATGTTGATAGGTATGTTTTTATTGAAATCGCTAAAATCTACAGTCTGGTCAGAGCTAACGCCAATGTTTTCCAGTTGATGTACAACTCCATCCGAAGTAGTTATAGCCCACTTCGTATCGGCGCCACTACCGCTAAAACCAAAAGCAATAGATTTGTTGTCCTTAAAGTTTAAGGTAAAGAAAGGTTGTGTTTTTGCATTTAGCCTATTAACGCCATACAAACCAAAACACAAAGAGTTTTTTGTGGAAAGATTCGTGTTTGAGGAGGTGTCAAACTCAACAACATACTTGTCCTCTGCCATCGACGTCTGCGGAAGTTGTGCTGGCTTCGCCGTCCTTGTTAATTCCAGAGGGAAGAAATCAGGATGCACTATCCACATCTTGTCGTTTTGAGATACATATTTGATTTTAGCTAAGTCCGTATCCCAAAACCTACCATGCCTTTCAGAAGAACTGTCCGCAGTCCAGCCATTAACCCCCGGCATGAATACGGGGTCTATATCAAGATTTACTTCCCACCTTCTAGTCTGGTCTCCAAAATATCCGCATTGATAAATGGTCGCAAACGGCTTGCATCCTCCGCTCTCATATTTGTTGTCAGAGTGTACGCAGACAATATATTCCTCGTTGTTGGTACAAGGGAATTTTAATATCCGAAAAGGATTTTTAAAGCTGTCAACAAAACCAAATCCCGGACGCCTCTTTAACATGCCGAACTGTCTGGGAATGAAGTTTCTCATCACAGAGCAACTTGTCTGGTATTTCTGCATGTCAACTCGTGGAGTGAAGTTTTCGGAAACTTGCCCCCCGTTAAAGTTGAGTTGCATTTGAAACTGCCGGGAATTTGTAGCCATATAGCTGAATGAATTTTAGGTTAGTCTGGGATGTAAGTGGGAGAACCGTGATATGGGGCGGTCGTCCCAAATGGATAGCGGCCCCAAGTGGACTGGCTCATGAGCTTGTTGCGGTAGTTGTAGCGTCCACCCGTGTTGTTGATGAAGTCATTATCACGCATTCGGTGCAATTCCCTCTGGTACATGTCCGCTATCATGTTGTACAACTCAATGTTGTTGGTAATCCGAACACAGATAAGATAGGCCCATCGAATCCCTACCAATGGTTTTAACTGGTCTGGAATCCCTTGAAGCGTTGTGCCATCCGTAGGTGAGGCAATGTAAACCAGCCTTAACTGGTCAACGTTTGCCAAGATATACTCTCCCTCAATCTGCACAAACTGCGCCTGAATATTCCAAGGCTCCCCATTTACGGAGATTATTGTCACTAGGTCGTCAGGCTTCGGGAAAGCGTTATGATAACCAAAGGCCGCCACCTCTGTCGGTGACGGCTCAATGATTACCCTTTTCCGGGCGAAGTTCCATTCGCCATCAATCATCACGTCTTGAATAGCGAATGGAAGATATGCCTCTAATGCCTGACCTTCTACTGACTTTTTCCCTACTTCCGGGTAGCTCTGGATTTTGTACTGTCCAAGCAACCCCAAAGCGTAGTTAGCTATATCAAGGTCAGTCATTGTTTTTTCAGATTAGGGGATGATTAGGTCCATGACAATGGTGAGAGATTTATTGGCCGCAATAGCCGCAGTATTAGAGACGATACAAGCAATATTGTACTTCTCTTTCAGGCGTTCGTAGGTAATCCCTTCCCCGTCAATATTGATACCATTATCGACAAGATATTGCGCTGGGTCAAAAATCATTGCACCGGCGGGGGATAGTGAGGAAGCAGAGGTAACTCTCACAATTTCTCCTGCGGTTGCAGTTGCCGTCAAAGACAACATTCCGGTTCCGGAATATTTGGCATTACCCGCCTTGTCTAGAACTTGGATGTTGAGCGAGTAAGTACCCGCACCCACCCCGTCATGCGTCAGAGCGATTGAGGAAACGTCAATCACCACTCCCGGAGGAAGGGGAAGGTCAACAATCGTCGAAGACGCAGGGGTTTCAGTAGCCCCTGCCTTGTACACAATCGTCTTTTTCAAGACCTGTCCTCGTTGAAGCTGTGCACTCAAATACGGAGGCATCCCGGCTTCAACCTGCGCTTTTGCTACAGAAGGATATTCTGCCATAACTTTTTTGCCTTTCTATGTTGGATTAGAAGTTGCCGGAAGAACCCGCCACGTCAATCTTGAGCACACCCTTGTCTTCGATTCGGGTCGCGCCCATTGCGATTTCAGAGTAGGTCTGCCATACATACTGGTTGGTCGGAAGCTCTTCGATTCGCACGAACAACTCTTCAAGCACGCCAAAGGCAACAGAGTTCATCGTGAAAGCGACAAGGCTTCGTACGTTTGCCGTGCTATTACCATTGGTCGGGTCGGTCGCATCACCAAGCGGACGACTGCCAAACGGGAGCATGTCGGCCGTCAGAGCAATGAAGCGGACGCCAAGCACGTTGTCAATATAGCCACTGGCAATGGGTCTCTGGTCGGAGTAAAGGATATTCGTGAATTCCTTGATGCCGTACAGAGCAGCCAGTTCTTCATGCGTACACAGAATCACCATTTCGGGGCCGCCCAAGTCCTGACGTTCCACATCCTGACCAAGCACGTTGCGCATGCCGAAGATAGTCTTGGCCCGCACAATCTTGTCAAAGGTCAGACCGGACGCAACGTAAGTGCCAGTCCGCACATATCCCACAGGGATAGTGTTTGCCTTTTCGTTAAACGTCACAGGGATGTCCCCGTTCTCACCAGTCCATGCCGTGCCAATGAGGCCTTCAACCGCAACCATGTCGCGACGGCGTTGCATTTCCATGCGTTCGGCGTCAACGATACGGGGCAGAGGGGAATCAATGGTTCCAGCCTGTTGCATTTCCGTGCGGGAAATTTCATGAGTGGACTTAAAGATTTTCGTCTTAAGCCACCTCTGTCGGAACTCGGCCTGTTGCGGGTTAGTCGCGCCATACAGGTCGGTGATTTGAGTGGAGTTCACAGGGTCAATGATTTGGAACCTGCGCTGTCTGGAATTCATGCCGTAAACCCTCATGAAACGCTCCGTGTGGGAACGCGTCTGCTGAACAGCCGCATAAATCATGGGCGTGTACTCGTTTACAGCAAGCGTCTGGAAGTTTCCGTAATTTGCCATAATTCAATTATACTTTTAGTTCTCACCGTCACAATGTGTTCGACAGGTGTCCTTAAAGCAGGGCTGTTTAATGAGGAAGACGGCTGTCCTCTAACTATGTGGTTGTTAAAGCAAGTGTCCAAAACGGGTTGCTCTAAGCTCAAGAAAGCTTAACCATAATATAAAATCAACAAAAAGAAAGCTGGGAACGCATCACACTACGTTCCCAGCCCCATTTTCTCCATGCTATCGCTCTTCGATATTTATCCCTTTGATGATATTGTGCTGTTTCCCAACAGCAGGTGTAATATGCCATGCCTGACATGAGAATGCAATAAAAATAATGGAGGGCTGGTAAAGAAGAACAAAGAAACCCAGCCCTCCACTATTTTTTTGTTTTTTAGTGTGAGACAAAACACCGGAGTAAAAAAACTCACACTAATGCAGAAGTAGATATACCACTGAATGCTTGCGCATGCAATGCAAAACTACCACTTGATATTTTTGTTTGCCAAGAGCCTATGATACAGCTCCCTTGCGTCGTGCGGCATCTGGTTGACGGAACCATACTTGTTAATCAGTCCCATGATTTGTTCCTTTGCGTCGCTGGCACTGGCTTTCATGAACCCGGGAACAGGCATTGTCCCGTCCTGCATGCTGGAAATCTTGTCGAACAGCGCAGAAAGAATGAAGGGATTGTTCAATGCGCCAGACATCTCCGGGGATTCGATGTCAATTCCGGCGCGAACAAGGCCGTCTTTGAGCAAGTTGAAGTTGCGCTCATACAAGCCTCCCCACTCTGCCTGAAAATATTTCCTGGCTTCCTTCGCCTGTTCTTCGATACGCTTGGCGTTTACTTCATTAAGTTTGGCCGCATACCTTTCCTGAAAGCGCAACAGCTCCTGCATGGTATCGGCGGGGATGTTGTGTTCGTGAGCAAACTGCGCGAACTCCTTAAAAGATTCCGCATCCACCGTCTCTTTATATTCATCAGGCACTTGATAGTCGTCGGCTTTCTCCGGAACGCCCAAGTGTTCACGCCATGCTTTCCTTTGCTCGTCCGTAGCGTCTGCTCCGGGGCGGGAAATCTGTTCCTGCTTCTTTCCAATAAGCTTGTTTGCATTAACGAAGCCTTTGATTAAGTCATTGATATTGTTGTACTTAGACAAGCTCTCGCCGCCTTCGACAGAGGAATTCCAGCCCTCCTTAAACGTCCCGTCATTATTAACAATCTTGTCAATAGTGAACTGTTCCTGCGGTTTTTGAGTTAAGGCAGGGTCGCTCAATGACATGGTTCCCGGCATCTTCGTCTGCTCTTGGGCCGGAGGTTGCTGTGTCTGCGTAGTGTCTCCCGTAGAGGGGTTATTGTTTTCGCTCATACAATGCTTCTATTACTTCAATTAGTGCGTTAATGCCTTCAATGTAGAAGAGTTTGTTTCCATCGAAGTGGGATTTCAATGCGGCTGGAAGCTTATATCTGCTCCCGCTGGCAATAGCCTTGAGTACAAACAGGATGTATTTGTCCCTGTCGGAATCCAATACTTCCTTGGCTTTGTCGTAAACCTCTTTGGGAATCTCTATTTCATCTCCTAAAAGAGAGGTAATCCTTACTACGTCCAACTTTTCTTCTGTTCTCATCATTAAATGATATTCATGTCTTTGGATGCCGCGCCGAGGTTCTTCTGCACTTCGGAGAATGTCTTGGCATTTGCCATCTGGTTGGCTTCGTTTTGGGCGGCCTCCCTTTCCTTTCGCATCTGGTTCACCTTAGCTTGAGGCCTAGCATACTTGGGCGACAATCCAATATCAAGCATGCTTCTTCGGAAAATATAGTTAGCATCCAATGAATCAAGAACCGTCGGGTCAATTTGAGACAGAGGAATGACAACCGTTTGCAGGAACTCTGTGAACAACGTCGGCTGATGCCTATCCAAAAGAATCTGGAACGGCGTGCAGAACTGGATGTGATACTCACGCAGGGGACGAATATACCCTTGAGCTACCAGCGTATTATAACAGAAGTCAACCAATGGCCGCAAGAATTGCTCAATCAGCCTCGTGTACGCCGTAGAGCTGATGCGGGCAGAGTAGGATTCAATCATCTGCGCTACCGTGGCCTTCATGTATTGCGGGTCTTTCACCTGCAACAACGGCATGAACAAATTAACGTCGCACGCCTCATTGATGACACGCTCAAAACGCTCAATTTGCCATTGGGTATCGGAAGTTTGGGCTGACTGCTGGAACAGGGGCGACGGCCTTGCCTGAATGTTCAACGGGTTAAAGGTCGTTACCTCGCCCGCTCCATATCCGATATTACCCTGAAATCCTTCCGGAACAAGCATCGGCGGGAAAATCTTCTGTTGGGCCGCCTCTGCCAAAGCCTTAAGGCAATTAACCAATTCAATCTGGTCTGCCAATGAAACCTTCCCAAACCCATATCCATACGGGGAGTTAGGCAAATCAAAACAGTTGCAACAGATAACGGGGCATTGCTCAAAGAATTGCTCAAGCAATACGTCTCCTGTAGCGTCATACACCGAACGAAGCACCCACTCTTTTCCTTTGGCTCGCCTCACAAGTCCTTCATCTCCTGTGCGCTCCACTCGCTCCAACAAGTGGAACACAAGGTAGTTGTCCGGACTGTTGGAGTTTGCAATATACTTATCCTTAACAGTTTGCGGCAAGTTACCCTCAGGGAACGTAGCCACAATGTCTTGGTTCCTCATCCAGTCGTCCCAGCAAAACATATTCATCCGGCCAAATTTGTCTTTGTCCACCATGAATGTCCCTACTGGTATAGAATAAAAATTAAACCCCTTTTGCTTCGCGTCCCACTCTGCCCAAAACGCTCCAATCCCATAAGCCGCCCTGTCCCAGAAGAAAAGCTCGCTGGCTGTATGCAGGTTGCTGTTCCTCATGAACATGGACACTACCCTTGCCGTCAGGGCGTACTCGTCCTCAATAGTAGAACTTACTTCGTCAGCATCTGCCGCCTTAGCTTGTGGAGTAAACGTAAACCATTCGCTGGCTTTGGGCATCACAAGCTCATGCTGGCCTGTTGCGTTCAGCCTCAAGGCTCGCTCAAGGGTCGTGTCAATATAGGCCTCATTGTTAGGAGTAGCCTCCTGCACAGCCCCGTTCAGGTTAAACCTCCGGTCCGGCTCTACGTACTCCGCAACTCGTTGCCAGTTAGACACATAGCGTTGTCTATACGAATAGAGCTGTTCCCTCTTCTGCTTTGGTAACTGGTTGTTGTACAGCATATTATTGGCCTAAAAAGCTTTTGCCTACGCCACTTGTTCCAATCCCTCTAGAGGCAACAAAGGTATTTGAAAAAGAACTCCGACGCCTGTTCGCCTCATTTTTGCTACGAACTGCTTCCTGTTGAGTTTCGTATTGCTCTACGGGCTTTGGAGCTTCCGGGGCGGATGACCCCTTGTCTTTATTCTTGTTGATTGCTCCGTCTGCCAGCCCACCAATAGATGAGCCGATAATTGTTCCTACACCGGGGGCGATTACCGTCCCGACAACTGCTCCTACTGCCTGTCCAACGCCTGACATTTACTCCTCCTTAATTTAAGTTTAATATATAAGTCTAACTCCTTACGTGAGTAAACATACAGCTTCCCGTGCCTATGTCCACTACCAAATTGCATGTGCGGGCTTAATTGCAAGTGCCTTAAAAAACCAACATAGTCTCCAACCCCTAAAAAGAAAAAGAAGCCATTGGCCTCCTCATAGCTCACCGACGCCTCCTCTATATGTCTTGTCCTCAAGAACTCCGACGCCTCGCCCCATACCCGTACATTGTCCGGTTCGATGCGATAATAGTGGCCCAGCACAAGACCGTTTCCGGTATAAAGCCGCACGCCTCCCTCATGAAGCTTCCATGCCTCACTTAGTCCCATGCCGGCGTCACGCCTTAACGCCTCATCAGATGCGGCAAGTATGCTCAAACCCCCGCCGCCAGTTATGTCCAACATTTTGCTCACGATGATATTTCCCAAAGGTACAGGTTATCCCGGCTTTGCTGTCCTGCGTTACAACTCCTGCCGTCAACAGGTTGTTCATCCTCGCCTCTGCAACATACCTCAACGGGTCTGCCCAATGGGATGCGTTGTCATGTACAATCTCATTCTTAAACACGCCTCCCTCTCCCACCTCCGGCTTGCACCTGTAGGACAACCAGTAACTGTACGCTTTGCTCGTACCGTTGGTGTCAAACCGAAACATGTTGAACATCCCTAAAAGGTAATTGATGCCAATCCATTTGTCTTTCGATTTGGGCAACAACTGGATGCCCGGCAACCCTGCCTCCTGCCACATTTGCGCCTGTGTCATCCCTGTGTCCGTCATATACCCGCCGTCATGCGGAAGGAAGTTCGCCTGTAAGGTCGGATATTTGCTTTTAAGCCTCGTTACACGCTCTGCTACGCGCTCGCTCGCATGCAAACCACTGTCCAGCTCAAGGACGTTAATAAAGGGGCCGTCCAACTGAAACACAAGGTTAATCGTATTCAGGGGCGCACCCAAATCCCATGTGCAATAACACGGCTTCGTTTTATCGTAAACCAAGTTCCTGAAAGCCCCCTCCTGCATGGCCCTGTCCAACACCGCCTCCAAGATAGCCCCCTCCATAGGGACCTCAAAAGCCTCTTCCAAGGTGGACGGGTACTCTTCATTCATTGATACGCCATGTTGCCGCTTGGCCTGTTGCCACCACCTCTTTTGCGCCTCCGTCACGACAATCCCGCTCTTGCTCCTAAGCGTCTCAAAGTAGCTCTCCGTAGCTGGCGTTATCTCCTCCACCCCCTCCGATATATTATTCTCGTCGCTCCACCACGGCAAAAACACTACATGGAAATCTTTCTCACCTCGCTTCCCCTCCGGCACGCTTAGCGCATTCATCACGTTCTCATAGAATACCCCTCGCTTCCCCCCTCGTACGGTCGTCTCCACAAAGATAAAGCCATCCTTAGCCGCAGGGAATGTGCCGTTGACGATTTCAGCAGCTCGCTTCGGCTCACTGGTCGCAATCGTACCAAGCTCGGATATGTGCGCAAATCCAAGACCACTGCCTCGAAAATATTTACCCCCAACTATCTCGCTCGACCTCCTTCCTACCATCTTAACGTTTATCTTTGATTTGCTGTAACTTATGTCGAACATCCCAGGCAATTTCCTCTTCAAGCTGTCCAACGCTACCCTCACAATGTCCGTAAGCTTTTCCGTCGCGTCTCCTAACGTCCTGTCCACCAAAGCCAGCTTCCACCCCTCCTCAAACGCCGCCATGTCAGCCATCATCACTCCAATCGCCGTAGAGCAACCCTGCCGCCTACTCTTAGGTATTAAAAACCTCCTCTTCCCCTCACAGTAACAGGCCCTGTGAAGCTCCTCCTGAAACTTCCTCGGCTTATAAGGAATGATGTTCCCATCCGTCAATTTTATCTCATACAAATGGGATATTCGCCACATCGGGTCTTTCAGCAACTCTATTATTTCACTTAAAACCATTTGTCCCTCCTGTACTTCAACCAAATGTCCATTTCGTCGTCCATCGGCTTCTCTACCACTTCCTCTACAAGACGGCACCTTACAAACTCCCACGCATCGCTGTTATACCTCCCCCTCGGCAATGGCATCTTAAATACTCTGGCTTCCTCTAAAAAACACGTCGCGTCTTTCGCCGCCTTTCCTCCCAGCATCCCGCTATAGTACATGTGCGCATACTCCGGCTTCCTTTCCCATTCTACCTCTGCCTCCTTCAATATGCTGTCTGCCGATTGCGCATAGCATTTCCCTCCTTTGCTTAATGCTCGCCCCTTCCAGCCCCTTTTCGGCCATTTCTTTAATACCCCCTCCCTCACAAGAAACTTGTCCTTGCTCCTCATTACCCATACGCAACAACTCTTCCTGTCCTCAACCTCCTCCCACTTGTCCCCGTGCGCAATGCTGTGCACAAGCTCTCCAACTCCCTCTTTATCAATCTCTTGCATATTTCAAATAATCCTTCACTCCTTCGCTTATCGCCCTCGCTATCTTCTCCGGATGCTCCCTCATCACCTCCGCATCTCCCGGATTCGTTATAAATCCACACTCACACAATATCCATACCGGCCTTGTTCGCCTCAATACCGCCAAGTCCTTCCTCCCTACCACTGCCTCTGCTCGCCCAGGCAATAGCCCGCTAAGACGCACTCCTACCGCCTCTGCCAACTTCCTCCCCTTACTGCTCCCAGGATAGTAGCACACATGCCCTCCATGCGGCTTAGGGTTCGCCTCTTCTTCCCCTCCTACCCAATGACTTGCACTGTCGCAGTGCAACGATATTCCTATATCCGAACCCATCCGATTCGCCTCTTTTATCGTCGCTTCCAAGTCCTTCGCGTTACTAAGGTGCGGAAAGTCCAACTCAACTACCTCATACCCTGCCGCCTTTAACTCCCTCACCAACTCTTTGCTTATCTCCTCGCTTACTGCGTGCTCTTCCAGCCCGTTCCCTCGCGCTCCTGTGTTCCGCGCATGCCCTATGTCTACGATTATTTTCATACTTTTTATTATTATTCTAATTTTTTATTCCTCTCCCATCGCCGCCGCCCATAAGTCCTCTATCACCCCCAACGGTACGCTCCACTCCCGGTACTCCCCCTCTGCGTCTTGCTCGCTGTCCTCTCCTCGCCACTTCCTCATTGCCTCCTTGTTCGGAAACAAATGCAGTTCCATTACCCTTCCTTTCCCAAACTTTACCATTATTCCTACTTCTTTTTCCATCTCCTTACCTCCTATTTCCATTTCCTTAAACTCCGGCTCCTCTTCTCCTCTGCCTCCCAATACTCCTCCTTCCTCACTTGCTCCCACCTCATCCTCTTCCAACTCTCCCGCGCTTCCTTCAACGCCTGTACCGCCGCCTCTTCCGTCTCCTTCCGCGCCCTTTTGTCTAATTTGCTCAACTCTCCTACCTCCGGCACTCCCGGTAACTTCATATTCCATTTCGCCCCGTCTGCCATATACCATTTCAATCCCTTCCCACTCCACTCTTTATAAAACTCGTCCCTCCTCTCTTTCGCCTCTTCCAATTCCCTTGTCCCTAAACTTATCTTCCTCCTTATGCTCCGCCCCCTCGTACTCTTAAAGTACAATCCCATATAATACCTCCCTCCGCATTCGTACAAATGGTGCCGCTCAGGATTGCTCTCCAATGAATCCTTGCTCCATTCCTGCAACTCCCATACCTCCTCCTCTATCAAAAAATCCCTCAACTTCTGCGGCCTCGCCCTCAATACCATCTTCGGATAAAATACCCGCCGCCCCCATGGCATTAACCCCATCTCCACCTTCTGCCTCACCATCTCCTTCACCCCCCTCAAAAAGCCATGTTCCAGCTCTTCTTTCCTTATCTTTACTTCGTCCAACCCTTTTCTCATCTCCTCTTTAGTTTATCTCTCCTCCTCCTCTTCTTCAACTCTTCTCTTTGTCTTTTTTCAGCAACTCTCTCATCTCCTCTCCTACCAGCTCCTCCCTCTCCTCTTTCACCTTGTCCCATCCCTTCAACCTCATATACAACCCTACCGCACTCATCTTCTCCTTTCCCCCCATCCCTAGCTCCCTCCCTCTTATCACTCTACTTAAAAACTTCCCCAATTCCTCTTTCCCCAATTCCTCTACCTCTTCCCGCTCCTCTCCTCCTCTCTCGCCTCTCCTCCTCTCTCCCTTCCACTCCTCTATCCCTCCCATCTCCCTAAACAGCTTCCGGCTCACTCCTCGCTTCGATAACGCCTCCTCTACCGTCCTCACCTCCCCTCGCTCCAATTCCCCCCTCACTTCTTCCACCAACTCTCTCACTAATTTCCCGTTCATCTCTACGTCTCCTGCTCTTCTCGCCATTTCTTTGTTCTCTTTCTCTTCTCCCTTTTTGCTCATTATGCAGGGTGATACCTTCTTTGTCCAGCGCGAAACACCCGGCGATTTTTCCCCGCCTCCCGCCTGTAGGGACGTCCTAGCAAGAAGCACCTAGGGGTGGCGCGGTGCTGACGGGCTTGCAGTCCCTCATGGCTAGGTGGCTCCGAAGCAACGCCGCAACATGGCCTAAAGTGGGCAAAACCTCAATAATTATTCTAATTACTACGATTTGCCCGAAAAACGGCTTGCGAGGATTGCGCACACGGGCTTTTTAGAGGATGGGCCTATACATTACTCATGGCAGATATGCGGCGCGCGCTAGGCCCATTGTAGCGCGATATTCGGGATTGTCCTCAAATGTGCCCTATTTGGCATTATGTGTGTTATGCGAAGTATGATAGACAGTCAACGAGTTATGAAGATTGTCGGTGCGCACACAAGCAGAAGCAGGCAGAAGGCGCCCAAATGCAACGGAATCGGTACGCTTTTGAGCCAGTTTGAAGGCCGCTCAAAGCACGCACCGAATCGCCGAGGCTCTACAAAAAACACTCAAGAGCGAGACAATCTAGAGAAAATAAACATGAAACATGCACAAAACCCGATTTTTGGCAAGCCCTAGGAACACAGGTTTTCTTAAAATTCGCTAGCCTCTAACAGTTTGCTACTTATGACGGATCCGCCTAAAAAAACACGTAAAAATGGCAAAAGAGGGTCCACTATGGGAGAAACCATTTTTAAGGAAGAGGGCAAACTGGTTCGTCCCGGCCGGGGTTTAACTCCCCCGCTTACGCCCCTTACGCCCTCCTGACCGATGGAAAGGTCAAGAGAGCGAAGAGGAGCGGGAAGAGGTTAGAAGCCGCATCGAGAAAAAGGATGGAGTTATCCGATGGAGTTAGGAGTTGCCCCCCCCCTAAAGGCCCCCCCCGAGGGAGGAAGTAAGGCAAAGAGGAGGGAAGGGAGAGAGGAAAAAGCAGTTTGTCAAGAGGTTAGAGGGAGAGAAAAAAACTTGCTAATTGAGAAAAAAAGAAATAAAAGTTGTTGACTTATGAGGGAAAAAAGATAGAATAAAAACATGAAAGGGGACGGAAGGAAGAATAGAGAAAGACCCCTTGAGAGAAAAAACAAAAAACATGGGAAAAAAGAAACAAGAGAAATTTAAAAAGTTGCGATGCCCATTTTGCTGGCTTCCGATGGACGTTTTGGTTTATGAGACATTGCAGAATCCTAAGGGAAGTTATGAATACGGGTGCATGAATTGCGGTTGGCAAACCTTTGTCGTAGGAACTAAGGATAACGTCTATAAACGGGCGAGCGAGTTAGTAAAAGGCATGAAGAAAAGAATAAAATAAAGAATAAAATAAAATGAAAAAACAACAGAGAAGAAGTAATAAAAAAATATTGAAAAGCCCCGCCCGAACTAAATGGAAAAAAGGCGTAAAACAATACGCTTTGGAATTAGTAACGGAGGCAGAAGACTTACGAGACTATCTTTACTTTTTTATCGCCTGAAGAATTTTTTAACCATGTAAATTTCGCACTTAATGGACGCTAAACATATTGTGAAAGTTTTTAAAAAAAAGAGAGAAGATAAGTATTTTGTTTTCGTTCGCGCTAATATTTATTTTATCTTTGCAGGACCAGTAACGGGGGAGGAATTGCCAAACCTCGAAGCGCATATTGATTTTGCTCATGCCTTCCCTGAATCCGCAATGATAGAAGAGCAAAAAAGAAGCAAATCATCCTTTGAAGAGATTTTGAAAAAAAGAAATTCACTGTTTTATGACGTTAACTATAGCAATATGTTTTTTTTGAAAAGGGAATATGAGTTCTATTGATTATACAACAAATTTTGGAGCCGTCGCCTATTTTTTAGGAAAAGACACAGACTTAAAGCTAAAAGGAAAAATCAGCCTTGAAGAACAAGGGCGAATATATCAGCTTAAAAAAAACTTATCCAACGTTTTGGAACAAAAAATACTAATAGATTTGCTAAACGGCATCAGATTTAATGCTATAGAAATAATAAAAAAGAAAGAAGATAAATATTTTAAGGAATTTATTTATAATTACCACTTTGAACCAAAAACGGAAATAGTTGGAATTTATATAAAATGGCACAAGATAACACCTTTTGAAAATTTAATTTTTTATAATCTCGCATATTTTTGAAGCTATGAAAGTTTTTGAATTTGAGTTTGAAAACCCTCAAGAAGAAAGGCGTGTTTGCCCTGTTCTTTATTTAAATTTTTCACACGGGCTTAGAACCTTTCACCGCATGATAAAAGCTGATTGGAGATTAGGCTCAATTATTGAGGTTTTTGACGTCTCCAAAAAACCTCGAAAGCTCATTTTTCGCCTAGAAAACCGCCCCGAAGGAGACTTATTGAGCGATTTTAGGAAGGCTCCTTTAAAGGACGGATTAGAATATAGATTTAACTTCAAAACCTTGACGCTCGATGAATGTTGAAATTCAAAACATTATAGATGCTTCAAAAAAAATAATAATAAAAAAAACACATATCATTATTTTTTTAAAAGAAAATAAAAGAAGCGTTTTATCTGTTGTAACAATAATTAAAGAACTAAAAAAAACAGAGAAAGGCCTAATTTTTATTTTGCAAAAAAACAGAAAAATACAAATCAAAGAAAAAGCACATTATCCTTGTCTCGGAATAGTGATATTTGGAGAAATAAATGAAATTTGGCATAAAGCTTTAGAAGAAAAATTTATGTTCCTGCCCTCACGAACAATAAAACTAACAAAAGAGCAAGCTTTCCTTCATGCGCACTTATGCGTAGAGAAAAATAAAGATTTTAAAATTTCATATAAAGGTGAAATTTTAAACACAAAAAAATTCCTTTACGGGGAATAACTCTAAAAAAACATGCATAAATACTCAATAAAACTATACAGGACCGCGAAAAGCAGAATTCCCGCTTATTCTGGAACCATTCACGCTCAAGATGATTGCTCTGTAATTAGAGACCTACAATCCTTTATTAGCGTTTATTTTTTCGCGAAAATAGAAAATTTAGATACCGGTACAACTCAAAAAACGCTTATCAGCCCTATTTTTGTTTTTGGAAACACTTTAGGTTATTTGCCGGTTCTTAGGACTTCTGGCGGGAAAAAAAACGCCGGTGTTTATATTGTTGGGGTTAAACCGCTATCATCTGCCCGTTTTAAAACAAAACCGGCCCTAGGCCATTTCCCCGAATATGAGGAAAAAAAACTAAATAGTAGCTATCCAATCACTAGGGCCTTTTCTTCAAACAAATTTTTAGCTCTAAAATACTATAAAAAATGTGGGATTATTTTACAAAAAAAAGGGTTGTTGGTGAATTTGAGCGAAAATATCTTTTATAAACTGCACGATTCTAATTCAATTATTGGAGACATATGGAAAACTTATTCAGGTCTGAATACTAAAAACGAAAACCTCCGAATCATTATTTGACATGAATAAAAAAGAAAAAGATAAAGTAGAATTTCTGAAACAATTTGTAAGAGAGAATTACTATTTGTTTTGTGAAAATAAAATTTTTGATTTTGGCTACAAGACGCAACAAGCAAAGGACTTGTATTTAAGAAGGAGAAAAGCAACCGCTTTTTTGCGGTTTGCAGGAGTTAAAGATTTAAACGGGATTGTGCTTGAGAAAAAAAATTTTAAATTGATAAGGAACGCAACTCTATGGGCAATGTGTAATTTTTTTTCTCAAACAATAATTCCAGTTCCCGACAAAGAGCTAAACCAAAAACAAAAATACTCTAGTGATTTTATAAAAATCTTTAAGTGCTTCTTAGATGCCTTCACTTTAAAACAAATCCCGGAAAAAGAGTGGAGTTATATAATAGAGCATGTCTTCCCGGCTTTGAGATATTTAAGCACAAAGGAGTTCCTTATAAGTGATTTTTCGGAAAAAGACTTGATAGAAACAAAAATGAACGGATACCACTTTCGGCCTCATGGTTGGATCCCTGAAAACTCAACCCTAAAAGCTCCCCTTGTAGGGTTGGAAATAGAATTTTATCACCAAAACCGTTCTATTTACAATAAGTTTTCTAATTTTTTTTACTTCCAGCATGACGGCTCCTTACGTGACGAAAGAGGAGGAACAGAACTAACTACCCGACCTTTGCCTATTGAATCATTGTTGAAAAAAAATGGAGCTATTGATTTGCTATGCGAAGAATTTTTCCCGTTATTCGGCTCTTATTCTCAATCAACTAAAGAAACGGGGCTACATGTTCACGTTTCACGAATCAAGTGTGAAAGAAGTGTAGAACTTTTGCTGAAAAAATGTTTTTACTCTCTTTCTTACGAACTGGTTAATAAAATATTTGGAAGAGATAACAATCAATACTGTTTCACAATTCCGGGTGTTTGTGAGCTAAAACAATACGGCGTCCACCCTATTTCTGCATCCCCAAAAGGCCAAAAGCTCCTCTTTGATAAAATTTCGAATAATAGGTATTGTGAATTAAATTTCAGTAATAATGCCACAATAGAATTTAGGAGGGGCAAGGGAACAGTCAAAAAAGAAAGGATTAAAACAATAGTAGATTTTTGCTACTTTACTTATCTCTTCGCGATGGAGAATAGAGAAATATCATTATTAGAATTAAAGGAGATTGCTCCGAAATATATATCTTTTCTAAGAGAAAAATGTATGACAAAAGAATTATATAAATTACTCGAAAATATATGAATAAAAAAATAAAAGAAAAAATAGAAGATTTAATTGTTTTAATTGCTGGTGCAATAATTTGGATTAGTTTTTTATACGCAATCGGCCTATGAAGAAGAAAACCGATACAACAATGGAGAAGAAAAAGCTAGAGTGTTGCATCTCTTCCTTGGTTGGCAGTTTAAACATTGAATTTGTAAATGTTTACAAAAAAACACTATCAGCAGAAACATTTGGAAAGATAAGGCAGGACGTCATAAACTATTTAATCAAAAAAGGCATGAAAATGTCATATTCACCTCAATGGCAATATACTTTCATAAAAATATTTTACGAAACACAAGAAGAAGAAAAATTAGCCCTAGAATTAACTCTAGGCGTTAAATCTATCATTGATAAATACGGAAAAAACTAAACTAGAAAAAACAATATGTGTATTATCGCGTACGGAATCAAAAAAGATATTGGCAATCAACATTTTCAAAATTGCATCACAAACAACCCTGACGGCTTCTTTTTAGCCGCATTTAAAAGAGGTACATGCCAAGAAAAGCCAGAATATTTTATTCGTACCCTTTTAAAAAAAGAAATTGTTAATTTGTGGAACACAATCCCAAAAGATTATGTTGTCCTCTTGCATGCTCGCATCAAAACGCATGGCTCAATTTCAGAAAAAAACGTTCATGGCTGGAATGGAAATGGCTGGTACTTTTGCCATAATGGAATCTTGAGCATTAAAAACAAAGACGATCTAACAGATAGCGAAACTTTTTTCCGATACCTATTTTTGCCAGCTTTTGGTGAGTATTGCATCCAGAAAAACAATGACGATATAGACAACATGGTTAATGCCGTCCTCGGCTCAAATAAATTTGTATTTTGGAAAAAAGGAGAGATGCTTTTTTATGGCGATTTTCAAAGACCAGATAAAAATAAAATTGCCTATTTCTCTAACTCTTCTTATCTAAAGTATAATGCTAAATACACTTGTTCATCGTATGGAGATGAACTTTACTACAATCACAATTTAGGTTATTCAAAGTATTCTAAAAAATATCACTATACAAAAAAATACTATTCATTAAATAACGTTTTAATACCTGAAAAGAGGGTGCAATAGTCTGTCATAAAAATCCGGCATTCAAGCCCTGTAGCCTACGAAAATGGCTACAGGGCTTTTTTATAACAATCTTATTCCGTGTTACTTATTGTTTTGCTCAAGTAGTCGCCCGTTCTATCTGTTCCGCAAAAAAAGTACGTTCTCTCATTATAATAAAAGAGCACAATCCGGAATCGTTTCTTTTTTTGAGGAATGCTATAAAATTGCAGGATGAATTCACACTCATCCGCATTCCTTCAAAATCGTCCACTACAAGAAAAGGTACTCTTTGATATTTCCTTAAGAGTTCTTCTTGAGGACGAAAACTTGATAATTCTCTTTCTAGGTCGACGGCCTTTAAATACAACCCTCTTCTTCCCTCCCACAATTCTTTCGCAATTAGGTTGCAAGCGGAAAAGGTTTTCCCTTTCTTCGAAGAGGCAAAAAACCAGCTACGAGCTTTTACTTGATTCATCCCCGGGAAAAGCTTGCATTGAACGATTTTTTTTTGAACGCAAGCTTGGTAAAACGCTAAAGGAACGCCTGATTCTTTTAGCCGTTTTTCCCAGCCTTTCACCCTTTCTTTCTCTTTTTCCTTCCTTCTCCACTCTTCCTTTTCTTCTTCACTTGTTAGCGGTATTTTATCTAACCCTTTCAATAATTGGTCTAAATCTAAAATGTCTTTTACCAACCTCGGAACAGATTTTCGTTCCATTTCTTCTAGCGGATAGTCGTCAAGTGGATAGTTCATTTTCGTTTTTTACATGAATTTAGAAAGGGCGTTTTTTGTAAAATCGTCTATCGGTAAAACAAAATGGGCGTAAGGCATATAGGTCGCAAAATCCTTATCTTCAATAAGAGGTTCAATTTCTCCTGAAAGTATTCTGTTGGAAATGTGGAGGTAGTACAGAGACTTCAAAAAATCGCTATTAGGCTCATCCTCTAACCCAAATGCCGCAGGATAAAAGGCGCGGAGGTGGGTGAGCTTTTTGACAGACATTTGAGCCGGATTCCATTTCGCTTTGTTCCAAACCATTGGAGTGATTTTGAATCCCACTCTTTGCATCATGAGCTTGCACAACTCTTCGTTCTGGACTGCAAACTTAGAAAATGCCGACAGTTGTTCTTGTGGTAGTTCTTTCTGCATGCGGCTATTTATAGACATGTCACCTGTCATACGCAAGAAAAAAAAAAGAAAAATATTGCATGCGGAGGGAAAAACGATATTATGAGGCCATGTCAGAAACAAACGAATCAATACCATTTGCGGCTGGCGATAGTATGCCCATGATTGCTCCTCTCGCTGGGAATCCTCTAGCCAACGTCCTTTCTAACAAAGAATCTTTGGAAGCTCTCGCCTCTATATATATAGCAAAACAAATGCCGAGAAATATGCTGGAAGTTTCTTCTAAGATACGCCAGCTTTGCTCTTTTCGGCATTTAGCGAACACGGCTTTCTTTGAATACAAAAGAGGTGGTTCTTCCATTTCCGGAGAGACAATCCATTTAGCAAACGCTTGCCTAACGGCGTATGGGAATGCGGAGGCGGGTTGGAGGAAGATTGGAGAACATGTGGACGAAAAAGGCCGCATTTGCTCTGACTGCATAGCATTCTGCTGGGACAAAGAAAACAACATTAGAAGAGAGATTGCTTTTTCCGTTCCTCATTGGAGAGATACTAAAGAAGGCGGCTATGCTCTTTACTCGGACAGGGATATATATGAAATTTGCGCAAACATGGCATCAAGGCGCATTCGTGCGTGCATTTGGTCAGTTCTCCCGGACTTCATCAGACAAGAGGCTTCCGAGGCGTGCCAAAACACCCTTAGAGCCTCTGATAAGCCGCTTTTGCAAAGGGTAGAAGACTGTGTAATAGCTTTCTCGAAGATAGGGGTCACAAAAGAAATGCTTGAAGCTTATTTGAAGCACAAGATAGAGAGTTGCAAGGAATCAGAAATTGTCATGCTGATTGGCCTTTTTAATGCTATCAAGACAGGCGCAATTTCCAAAGAGGAAGCTTTTTCTGACGATAATAACAAAGTAGAAGAACAACCTATATTCAGAAAGAAAGAAGGGAATGAATGATGTTGTTATGACTATAATCACGTGTGGAATCATAGTCATTATTGATAAAATATGTATGAGAGATATAGATTCTAATAATAAATAAAGATATGAACACGAAAAAAAACACAGAAAGACAAGGACTTCCTTCATGCTCAAGCTTGGCTCGCTTAGCCTGTTGTCCATACTCCTTGAAATACGACATAGAAGATAACGGCTCAACCTCCGAAATGGCAGAAAGAGGCAACCGCATTCATCAATATCTTGCTTACCAAAACATTCATCTCAATGAGGAAGAAACGAAGCTAATGATTGCCTGTAAAAGGATTGCAACAGAAGTTGCTTCTATTTGGGCAGGGGATGATAAGTTTGAGGAGGTTATGAAGGAAGAAAGATGCTTCTTTTTAAAGGGTGAAGAGCCTCTTTTTTCTGGAAAACCTGACTTGGTTTTTGGCAAACACAATGAAGAAGGATTCCATTTGTTGATTATTGATTACAAAACGGGACCCATAGAGCAAGAATCTACCCAAACTAATCACCAGATTAGAGGGTTAGCCCTATGCTGTAAGCAACATATTGAAAGGAATTATCATGACTGCCACATAAAATCGGTCTCATGCGCCATTGTTCAACCCCTTGTCACCTCTTATCCTGTGATAGTAAGGTACAGTGAAGAGGATATTAAGGAGGCTGAACAAGAGGTAGTGGAGATATGCAGGAGAACTAAAGAGAATAGCGAACCCATTGCTAATGCCCATTGTCAATACTGCAAAGGGTTCTCACGTTGCAAGGCCCCTATCAATGCGATGCAGACGATTGCAGTACCTTCTACAAAGTTTTCTTCCAGTCTGATACAAATGAATCCCTCCGAAAGGAGTAAATTGTTTTTTACGGCGAAACTTGCACAAAAAGTCGCCAAAGAAATTGAAGATTCGTGCTTTGAACTCCTGAAAAACGGTGAAGAGATTGACGGTCTTGCCCTAAAGGAGGGAAACACTGTAAGAACGTTTAAGAAGGAAGGTATAGCTAGATGTCAGCAAGTTATTCCTCAAGAAGACTTCATAGATGCTATTGCTATTTCTGTAGCTAAGTTGGAAGATGCTTTTCACAAGCATCAGAATATCGTGAACGGCAAGCAAACAAGAAAAATATCGAATGAGCAATTCAATAAAATATTTGGCGACTTTATTGAAGAAAGAAAACAAAAAGAAAGGATTGTGAAGAAATGATTGTCGTTAATTTATGGGATATTGTTGCATTTTTGCTATCACTCGCATTGGCAATTTGCATGCTAATTCAATATATTTTATTCAAAATAAAAGAAAAAAATGAAAATGACGCCTGAACAGAAAGCTTTTTACGACTTTGGAGTGACATGGGGCGGAGCCTCTGTTTTTCACACCCATGTTCGTAGTGTATTGAAAGACCGTGGCTACCAAATAAACACAGAATTGCTTCATCACTTTAGAGATAAAGAATGTAGCTATGGAATGGTTGTTCGGGAAGCGTGGAAATGCCGCCGTAGATACAGAATGTGGACTACTCCGCAAGCAGAACGAATCTGTGAGAACTGTGCTCACGAAGGGACGCATCCCTACGCTACCCCCTGTAGTGAGTGTTTTCGCTGTCCCTTTGCACAAGCTTATGAAGGGTTCTGTGACAACTGGCAACCAAAAGTCTAATTGTATGGAATACGAAACCACTATTGAATCAGAAAATTGTTTCTTAGTATGTGATAAGAACAATAGAAACAATTATACGCGAGTAGTAAAAATTAATGTTCCTACTTTTTTAAAACCAGATTTTAAATGTCCCACTATTCTAAAAAAGTGGTCGGTAGAATGGAAAGAGTTTTATAGAGAGAATTTTGCCATGGAATATGCAAAAACCTTGTTAAAAACAAGAGAAAAAGACAACACTAAAGAATTAAAAGCTAACCTTTTCATTGGTGCAGCAAGACCCCGATTTGTCAAAAAAACTATGTTATGGCACTAAGTGAAATTAAAAAATATATCGATAGAATTATTTACGGAGAGAATTAAACTATGAATCTTTTCGAGAACGAAAGAAACACTAGGATTTATAATATTTCCAGAGAGATAACAACCGTCTTTAAAAATTTTCTAGGAGTTGAAGAAACTAAAGAAGCCCTAATTGGTCATCTCAAACAAGAGGTGGAAGAACTCATCTCGGCAAAAACAAAAAAAGATATGGCTTTTGAATGCGCGGATATTATTATTCTCTCCATGCGTATTCTAATTAAATTGGGCTACAAAAATCCTTTGGAAATAATTACAGAGAAAGGTGAGATAGTAAAAAAAAGATTACGCAAAGCGGTGGAAATATATAACAATAATCCAGCAATGGAAGGAGCAGAGGCATATAGGTTAGCAAAGGAAGAATTAGATAATGAAAAGTGAAAGCAGAAGGGGGCGCCCCCCTAAGAGAAAAGAAACAGAGGACGATGTTTGGTTCACCACAGCCGAAGCTATCGCCGCTATTCAGAAAAACAATGAGGCCGAATTCGAGCAAAGTTCTCCGTTTGGCGTTGTTGTCCTCAAGAAGAGCTACAATGGAGGAATAGTAATGGCTCAAAAAGAATCGCGTTTTGAACTAGTAGATTTTAGATTCGCTTCATCAGAGAAAAAATCATGGAAGAAAACAAAGTAGAAACAAAGCTTTTTGAAGGGTTCAACTGTTTTCTGGGTTTAGACCTCTCACTAACCGCTACAGGGTGTTCTGTGTTTCATCATAAGTCAGGAGTAGCCTCTGATTATACAACCACCCTTTCAAGCCCTCACAAAGGCCCCCAGAGGCTTTCTGATTTTGCCAACCAACTAGAGAACATCAAGGACACAATCCTAGCGCAGACGCCAGCGGAAAAGGTTCTGGTATGTATAGAGAATTATGCCTTTTCGCGGTTCGGCAAAATCGTTCATTTGGGAGAGCTTGGAGGAGTGGTAAAACACATCCTTTTTTCATCAGGGATTTCAAATATAATTGTTTTCCCTCCAACAACCCTAAAGAAATTTGCTACCGGAAAAGGTGTTGGAGAAAAAGGACTTATAATGACTGCTGTTCTTAAAAAGTGGCAGATAGACCCCAAAAACAATAATGAGGCAGATGCGTATGTGTTATCTCGAATGGGTCATTGCTTGTGCCACCCGTCCATTTACACCTCCTTTCAAAAAGATGCATCTAAAAAATTCCAGCTAGCATAATGAAGTTAAACAGGCTTACGGATAAAGAGTTTTACGAAATACTGGAACTTTTTTCTGTGGGCAACCCATTATCTGCGCTTCTAAGACAGAGGTCTTATTCTCCAACCAAGTTTATACAAAAAACATTAACAGGAGATGCAGTAAAGGCTCTGGATTTTTGCATAGCCGCCCGCAGGAACAGAGAATGGCGTTCTGCCCGCTTTAAAAAACTCTATAGGACAAACAGGTGTATGCCTCTGTCATATCTAGATGTAAGAAGTGCAAAAAGAACGGGGATTCGCATGTATTACAAGCAATCCCCGTTGTCTATGAGAGAGTGTAAGGTTATTGATGATTATTTGTTCAACAAGGATTTATAATCACCTTGTTTGAAGATATTTTGCGGCCTTATTCATCCATTTAGCAACGCTACTTGCAAAAACTTTTCCGTCCCCTAGAGCAGAGAGGTCTTTCTTGTCTGCCACATTGGCAATTTCAATATCAATAAAGTCTATCCAACCCGGCAACCCCTTAAATTCCGTGCATGGGTTAAACCCAAATTCGCCCCAACCCTCTTTTTGCAAAAGGGTATTTGCTGTATGCAGGAGCCTAAAACCAAATGGCGTTTGTGTGTTTGAAGAGACAAGTTTTTGATGCGTGGCTCTATCAGAGGTAACAGAGGAAGTTCGCAACCTCAAAATAAACTCTATTCCCATATTGTCCCACCTATTAGTCATAAATAGGTTAATTTCTTTTGTGGTCGGCACTACCTCAATAAATGAGGTAAAAAATCCCTTATCCAGAAAGCTTTCCAAGCTCTGACCAATGTGAGTTAAAACCTTATCCTGTTTGTCAATCGCAATCAGAACATTCATTCTTTTATCTTTCTTTCTATTCCTTCAACTCGAATAGCTAACAGTTGAATTGCCTTTGCTGTTTCCACTTGGGCCTGCGTCTGCATGGTCATCAAATTACAAAGGCGGTCATTGTGGTGGCTGA
>OCHM01000253.1_pt1 | contig 41958 bp, 29 predicted proteins | sample 1538901 | NCBI WGS metagenome assembly OCHM01 (sample SAMN04571734, study PRJEB22368) | human gut metagenome | biome: human gut; material: stool | host: Homo sapiens | place: Luxembourg | collected 2012-11-08 | reverse complement strand
CGAAAGTGAGTGGATACAACCATCCCGAGTGGGTGGGAATGCTCCGTTTTCGCCAGGATTACTCATAATCATAAGTTAGGACCGATCCGCGGGGGAAATACGGTTGATGGAACGGATGTGCTGCTCCCCGTTTCCACCCTATTAACGTTTAACGTTTTAACTTTTTCATTTCAGGGCAAGGACAAGTCGCATAGAAGACCTTGCCTCCAAGTCACGTTTTGATTGAACAAACAACCTCGCCATGAAGCCAACAAGACCTATCGGTTATGCCCCAAAACACCCAGTTGTAATATTTCCACATACTATAACGTTTAACGCTTAACGTTTTCAAAAACGGCTATAGGTCGTGGAAAGGAAGATCACTCTTCTTAATTTTAAAAACACGATATAAAAGAAATAGCACACATACACACTACAATATCACATATTTATATACAGTATATATTATAATACTAAAAGATATTCTATATTTTTATCATAACGCCTTGAGAATTATTCCGCACATTTATATCAATAAATTTTACTACACTATCCCATATTCTCTCCATTTTTTCCTCTTCCCTTACACTACATGCAAAAACAAAAACGTTAAACGTTAAGATGTAACAACACAACCGGAAGGAGGCGGAGCGGTTGCCGCCTGCCACCATTAACGTTTAACGTTTAACGTTTTCGAAATCCAGCCCCACTCCCCTCCGATCAAAGAAACAACCTTGATTTTGCCAAACCTGGTCTATTCTTAGTTTTTTTGTTTAACCTTGGGCGTGCGTCGAAAGATGAGTTGCGACCTCTTAGTACCAAACGCTTATGTCCTGTACTATCAGCCACAGCCGATACGTTGCCAATGTGCGTACAAAGATTTCAAACACGCTGTCGCCTATATAATAACATGGTGAATCTTCACCGCCATGCACATGAAGAATGAGGAGCTCTCGGTCTTCTGCACACCCTATCTTCAAGTCGATTTGTGGCATAGGGCCTATGCGCTCCTTTATTTTCTGATTGATAAATTTTGCATCTGATTTAGCATTAGCCAAACCTATGATAGTGCCATCATCGACAATACCAAACAATAGGCAAACGTCACTTCCATCAGCAAAGGCGCTGAAGCTCTTTAGGCCGCTTTATATGTCGATATATCCATCAAAATTACTTGGCATATCTCCAAATTGTCCTTCTGTCATAGCACACCACCTTCGTTATAAACTATTTTTCTATATAGAGCGGATTTTTGTACGACTTTACAATATTTCCATTCTTATTAATGCACGTTACAAATTCGTCATTAGTGTCAACTTCTGCAATGCCCTCAATAAATGGACCTGCATCTTCATAATCAAAAGGTATTATGGTCTTATTGGTCTTATCAATATAGCCATATCTTTTTTTGAATGCAACAGCTGCAAGTCCATCATAAAAATAACACACTTTTGTAAACCGAAATGGTATTTTTAATTCACCTTTTGTATTTATAAACCCCCATTTATTATTTTTTTTAACTGCAGCAAATCCATCACTAAAGTCACGAACTTCCTCAAAACCATTTGCAATGACAAATCCTTCAACATTTATAAATCCCCATTTATCATCGATTTTGACTGCGGCAAAATTTTCTTTAAAATTCCATGCTTCACTAAATGTACCAGAGATAGGTATTCCTCTTTTATTAAGAAATTGCCATTTATCATTAACCATAACCCTACAAAAGCCATTTTTAAATGGACGAGCTAAATCATACTTGCAGTCTATAATTTTTACATTCTGTTTGTTTATAAAACCATATTTGTGTTCATAATCTACAAGAGCCAGATTGTTGTGCTCATTAAACATAAACTGTTTGCCTATACCTGATTCCATATAGAATTGACCTATATTTTCATAATACTTACAAGGAATCAGTTCTGAGTAATTGTTTAAATCAAATATTCCCCATTTACTATCTTTAGAAACTTGAACATACCGATCATTCATATTCCCTATTCCTGAATATTCGAAATAAACATTACTTTTGTTTTCAAATTTCGAATATATTCGAAAAGTATTAATATTCTTTTTGTTTATTCTAATTACGACACAATCTTTCAAGATTAAAAAAACATCAATGATCGCTTCTTCTTTATAGACAGAGAATATTATAGCTTCACGGTTGATGTCTATAATATCACATCCATTAGTATATTGTGCTACAAGATATTTGTTTTTTTCTTCATCCATTGTTTTCGCATCTAAATTTTCCATGAAATTTGTATACTTACTAATTTTTGTATAACGGCAATGAAGGAGAACTTTGTTATAGTCTGTTATATGGGACAATCCTACTAAATCATCTTTGTAAAATTTAAAATAATCATGTTCAAAGAAATCCAACTGCTCATATATGCATGGTACAATTATATTTCCTTGTGTATCAGCAATTCCGTATGCGTTAGTTTTATTTCGTATTTTTATATACTTTCCATACATAAATATAGGGCTAGAACTATTGGTTAAACCTTCTGTGCTACCTATAAAAGAATAATCACATGGCAATATAACTTTTCCAGTTTCGCTTATTAGCCCTTTAGTAGTAAACGACTCATTAGAATTTGAATTTACTTTCTCAATAACAGCAAGGCCGATTTCGTTAAACTTAGTTATAGAGGAATATTCAAACTCACAAATAGGCTGTTTATCATTATCAAGCAACCCTATTTTATTCACATACACATCTTTGGCTATTATACATTTATCATTATTAGATTCTTCAACTTTTAAAAATCTATCTTCACCTAAAAAGATAATTTCTTTAAATGTATACTTACATGAATATATCTCATTTCCGAAGGCGTCAATTTTACCGAAACAATGTTGGTTTAATATATTAATATTATCAACATAAACTTCTAATTCAGGAATATAACAGTCATCATCATAATAATATTCATCATCGGAATACCATGCATTACCACCCATGTCGTCGATATATCTAAATAACTTTAATGACGAAACTATATAAAAACCCTTACGAGTCGCTTTGGCGCTAACGAAAGCATACTTTAGTGCTTTTATCCTATCATTAACACAGATATAGATATAATCGTTATAACTAGGTTTCTTTTGTCTGGCAATTCTCTTTTGACAAATTTCTTGGTCTCTTTCCTCTTGTAAACAAATAATAAACAATGGAACTGGATGCCTAAATCTATCTACAATAATATCCCGTGTCACATAGTCAACTATTTTGTCGAATTTTATAGGAATTTTAATTATGCCATCACAATTTATTATCCCTACTTTATTCCATTTCCTAACCATTGCATATCCCATGTAAAAGTTATGACCATAACTATTGTAATAAAACGAACCAACCTCGTCAAAGTCTTTTTTATGTATTTTCAAATTGCCTAAATAATTCTCTATAGAAGAACGCGGAGGCAAATCATAAACTACCAACGAGCCTTCGTCATTGTATAAATCTATAAGCTTGTTTTCTTTGTACGCAATTATTATGTTATGCAAATTATCATATTTGATTTTTTCATAAATAAACGGCGCTTGGTAACATGAATTACAGATCAATCCATACTTTCCTGTTGATGTAGAGCTACATATAAACAACGTTCCCTTTACAAACTCTTCTAATTTGAATTTGTTAGGGTTGTAAGAAAGTAATAATTTTTTTTGATAATACACATCTGTTACAATTTCTAACGTATTGTCACGTAAACACTTTTGCGCAAATTCCTTTTGATCGATTGTCGGAAAAATATGATTCCTTTGACACAACACAAAACGTTTAATTGTACAATGCATTTTGTTTTCTAAAATTTCAATACTTTTGTAGCCAATATTGATAAGTCCCTTATCTACTAAATAAATGTAGTGAAAGCCATTTATAGATTTTATATCAAATAAGTTATCTTCATAGTAACATCTACCAGCATCAAAATAATATGATTTATATGTCGTATTAGGGAAAACAGGGGCAATTATAGTGTTGTCATGCTTAAAGACAATAGCATAGTCACGGCCTACAATATAATAACACTTTTTACCATTGTTTTTCTTTTGTATAATAGGAAAATCCACACTAACAATGTTATCTTGTATCCGTTTCCCAGTTTTAGAATAAACATCTAATACAAATCCGTCATTTGTATTATTTTTTGCAAAAAACAAATTATCATGATTTGTGATTTTATCGTACTTACAATCTATAATTATCTCATAATCAAGATTTGTAACACCATATTTGTTATTTTTTAAAACATAATACGCTTCCATTGAAGAGCTTGGTGTATTAATATAATAATCAGTTCCCTTTAAATGTTCGTGAGGTTCATATATGCAATCAAATTTTAAAGGTAAAAGACTTGTTGGAACATAAAATTTGTTTCCATTAAATACAGCCCACAATCTATGATCTGTATCACACGAAATATAATCATAAATAATTTTCATTAGCAGAGTTCCACTATTATCAAAAAGTCCCCATCTATAGCCTTTTCGAACTGTAACATAATTATTGCATAATTTTACAATTTTGTCATATTTAATCTGTTTCATAATAAATAATTTCATAATTTCCGCAACACTATGAGTTAGCATTTTTATAAGTACCTGAGCAACAAAAGTTGCTTAGGACTTTGCCATGTCAGATTTTTCACCTACCTTAGTGCTGCAAACAAGTATAGCAAAATCTCCGAATGACATGGCAAATGTACAAATAAAATCCGAGAAACTTACTCCTTTTGGAGGAATTTTCCGATCATGGTGCAAATTGATACTCTTTAAGCTCAAACCATAGACTCCACCTTGGGGATGAGATGCGCATGGTATGACTATCTGTATAGTGAAATCCTACGCCCTTTGATGTGCGTATATCTTTGTGTGACTTATGTGACGAGGATGCGACAATTCACCTCATGAGGCATTTGTCGCTTCACCCACCTCTTCGACTTGCTGCGCGGACAGCATATTACGCGCTATCGAGGAACTAACTTGCGAGAACACCACCCACCACTCAGCCTCTGGCAGAACCGGAGAACTTGATACAATGCGTAAGATAGTAGAAGAGAATGTTAGGAAGAAATCTGCATAAGATTTTCGGCCTAATAAGACTATAAGATAAAAAAATGACGTTCTTGCGTAAATTTTACACAGAAATATTTGGTAGCTTGAAATAAAGGTCGTATTTTTACGTAAAATTTACACAAGATATAATGAAAGAAGGTAAAAGAATAGTAGTTATGGGTGGGAGTTTTAATGAAATAAGCAAATGAGCAGCAAGGAATATACATACAGATGGAATCCTCAGAAGGATTTTCTTGAAAAGTATCGTGCTTTAATGGAAAGAGTAAAGCATGGTGACCATTCGGCATATTATCAGGTAAAAGAGTTGCGTACAAAAGAGTTTCGCAATACTGTCGATATCGTCAACCAAGGTGGATATGTAACAGAGAACGGAACGTGTTATTCATTCCCTGATGATTCGGATATGATGAGCAAGACAGTATTCTATGAGCGCGAAATATGTTTGGCGGTGCAAAGCAGCTATCAAACTGTCGTTGAAGTACAAAACATTGACTGTTTGTATGCAGGGGTGCAGTTGAAAGAGCAAGGTTATAATCCTGCCGTATTGAACATGGCCAGCAGGCGTAATCCTGGTGGCGGTGTAGCAACAGGTGCTGGAGCACAGGAAGAAACACTGTTCCGCAGGACGAATTTGTTCCGTTCCCTCTATCAGTTTGCTCCCTTTGCGGGGATGTATCGTATCAAGCGTTCTCACTACCAGTATCCCCTTGACAGGAATTTTGGAGGAGTTTATACGCCCGATGCCATCTATTTTAGGGAAAGTGAACAGAAGGGCTATGCCTTGCTGGATAATCCTGTCAGCCTCTCGTTTATCACAGTGGCTGGTATGAATCGACCAGACTTAACGACAAGTGGAATGATTGCCAACCATCATGTGGAACCTATCAAGAACAAGATACGAACTATCTTCCGTATTGGTTTGATTCATCGTCACGACTCACTAGTACTTGGAGCCTTGGGGTGCGGCGCATTCCGTAATCCACCACGTCATGTAGCCCAACTGTTTCATGAGGTGATGGAAGAGCTGGAGTTTAAAAACAAGTATCGCAAGATAGTGTTTGCTATACTTGATGACCATAATGCCCATCAGAGCCACAATCCTAAAGGCAATTTGAAGCCGTTTGCTGATGAATTTACGAAAAGGGATGTATGATGTCGCTGAATGACATCTTCAGAGGGAAAGAAACTATTAACAACAGCAAAGGTTGTGGTGGTGTCATGCGTATTGCCCCCATTCCGCTTTATGCTGCCGTTGACAACCGTATGGACATCATGGAGGCGGACAAGTTGGCTGGTGATGACGCAGAAATCACCCATCAGCATCCGCTTGGGTATATACCTGCATCCTTGATGTCGCATGTCATCTATCGTTTGGTCTTGGATGAGAATCCGACAAGAGAAGGCCTGATAGAGTATATATATGAGGGAATTGGGAAACTTGACGATCTGTTTCCGCAGCATCATCGGGAAGTTTTGGAGATGATGGGGATTGCAAGAGTTGCAATAGATCTCTCGGCAAACGACCATTCTGACCTTCAGAATATTGGTGCGTTAGGAGGCGGATGGGTCGGTGAAGAAGCACTCGCCATTGCGCTATACTGTGCAATCCGCCATTTCGACAACTTTGAGGAAGCAATGATTGCGGCTGTGAATCATGGTGGTGATAGCGACAGTACTGGAGCTGTAACAGGCAATATATTAGGTGCTGCCATAGGCTATGATGCTATTCCGCAGTTTTTCAAAGATGATTTAGAGCTACACGACGTTATCCTCCACATGGCAGATGACTTGTATTGTGGAGAAGTGACAAAGATGTAAATCAAAAAAATGGGCGCAGGGTGTTATCCACTGAGAATTCCCCCTGCGCCACTTTTCGGGTGCCTTTCTTTGTTTTCAACGACAAGTATCCACCACACAGGCAGTTCTTTATCTGTTTTTTTAAAAAACGCTTGGCCAATTCAGATTTTGTTCGTAACTTAGTAGCTTGAAACGTAGAGCATGCAGAAAAATGGCGAAGATAGTAAATAAATATCCCGTAGGAATTCAGACTTTCTCGAAGATTCGCGAGAACGGTTATTTCTATATAGACAAGACCCAATTCATCGTGGATTTCCGGGAAAAGCAGATGTCGTATGTCTTTCTGAGTCGTCCAAGACGATTCGGAAAGTCGCTCTTTGCCTCTACCCTTCAAGCCTATTTCGAGGGAAGAAAGGAGCTTTTCGAGGGATTGGCCATTGCCGAATACGAGAAGGAATGGGTGAAGCATCCTGTGCTTCATTTCGACCTCAGCGGTGCCAAGCATTTTGACGCCAATGCCTTGAACAATTATCTTAATCTGGAACTTTTACCCTACGAAGAGCTTTATGGTAAGAGAGAAGGCGAGATTTACCCTAATGAAAGACTGGAAGGTATCGTAAAGCGAGCTTACAAGCAGACGGGCGAAAAGGCAGTCGTTATCATCGATGAATACGATGCCCCTTTGCTGGATGTGGTGCATGAGAAGGAAAACCTGCAACCGCTTCGCCGCATTATGCAAAACTTCTACAGTCCTCTAAAGAAGCTCGACCCATACCTGGAGTTCTGTTTCATCACGGGTATCACCAAGTTCCCGCAACTCAGCATCTTCAGCGAGCTCAACAACCTCGACAACATCAGTCTGTTCGACCAGTATTCGGCTATCTGTGGTATCAGCAAGACGGAACTAACCACACAGATGAAACCAGACGTCGAAGCATTGGGCGAAGTCCTTGGCATGACGTACGAGGAGTGTCTGAAAGAGCTGACGCAATTCTATGATGGCTATCATTTCAGCGAAAAGTCAGAAGACGTCTTCAATCCGTTCAGCCTGGTGAAGTCGCTGAACGCACGCAAGATAGCTCCTTACTGGTTTGGTTCGGGCACGCCATCTTTCCTCTTGAAATTGCTGGATAAGTATCATGTCAACCTTGCTTCTTTGGAGGGTCAGGAGGCGGTTTTGAGTTCCTTCGACCAATCGACAGAGGAAATGACAGACGCCCTGCCTCTGCTTTATCAGAGCGGTTATCTGACCATCAAGAAGTATGATCCGATGTTTCGCGAATACACTTTGGGCATCCCTAACAAGGAGGTCCGTGATGGTTTGCTCAATTCGCTGATACCTCACTATGTGAACCCTCGCCGTTCCGACAACGACGCCTTCCTCTTGGGATTTTGCAAGGCGGTTTACCGCAATGATATCGAAGCAGCATTGGAACACATGCGCACCTATATGGCTACGATCCCATACGATCTGGAGAACCATAGCGAGAAGCACTATCAGACCATATTCTATCTGATGTTTAGTTTCCTCAACATCTATATCCGCACGGAGGTGAAGAGCGCCATCGGCAGGGCTGATGCCGTAATGCACATGCCGGACACGATATACGTCTTCGAACTGAAGGTTGACAAGAGTGCCGAGGAGGCTTTGGCACAAATAGACGAAAAGGGCTACATGCTGCCTTATCATGCTGAAGGTAAGCGGCTGGTAAAAGTGAGCATCAGTTTTGACAGTAATCAGCGCACGATCAGCGATTGGAAAATCAAGGAGGATTAAGAGGATTAAAAGGAGAGGCTAAGAACATTGCCCGCCATTGTACCATCGAGCCTTTTTAGTGTATTGTCGTCGATTTGCATTATTAGATTTATGTATAGATATTTCATTTACCTATCGTTTGACGGGCGTGCCTACCACGGTTGGCAGATACAGCCCAACGGCATCACCGTGGAGGAGGCGCTGGAGAAGGCGCTCTCGACCCTGCTGCACACCCCCATCGACGTGACGGGAGCGGGACGGACTGACGCTGGGGTCAACGCCCGGCTGATGGTGGCCCATTTCGACCTGCAGGAGCCGCTGGAGCTTCCCCTCGACTGCCACCAGCTGGCCTACCGCCTCAACAAGATGTTGCCCCGCGACATCTCCGTGAGCCAGATCCTACCCGTACCCTCGGATCTCCACGCGCGCTTCTCGGCCAAGAGGCGCACCTACCACTACTACATCCACACGCGGAAAGACCCCTTTCGCAGGGCCTACTCTCACGAGATCCACTACGCCCTCGACTTCGACCAGATGAACGCGGCAGCACAGATGCTTGTCGGCACACGCGACTTCCAATGTTTCTGCAAGGCGGGAAGCGACGTGAAAACGACCGTCTGCGACCTCTACGAGGCCCGCTGGGACCATCTGGACGGCGAGGCCTGGTGCTTCACCATCTCCGCCAACCGCTTCCTGCGCAACATGGTGCGCGCCGTGGTGGGCACCCTGGTGGAGGTGGGTCGCGGACGCCTCTCGCTGCAAAGGCTGGAGGAGGTGCTCGCAAAGGGCACCAGGAGCGACGCGGGCGAGAGCATGCCAGCCCACGCGCTATTTCTGTGGGATGTGGAGTATGGCGGGCTGGAACCGCAGGAAAATGGTGTTTTGGCTAAATAAATGAACACTTTGGTTGCCAGTTTGAGAAAAAAGGCTTATTTTTGCGCCATCAAAGTCAAAACATAGCATCTTTTACCCAGTTCCTTCCACCGGAAAGCGGGGAGGAGACACAAGAACAGACAACAATATGAGTAATATTTTCAGAGGATTGGGAGTTGCGCTGATCACTCCTTTCAAGAGCGACATGAGCATCGATTTCGAGGCTTTGGAGCGACTCGTCAACTATCAACTGGACAATGGTGCCGACTTCCTGTGCATCCTGGCCACAACGGGCGAGACGCCCTGCCTGACGCGGAGCGAGAAAGACGAGATCACCCGGGTCGTCAAGAGCGTGGTGAAGGGCCGCGTGCCCCTGCTCAAATATTGTGGCGGCAATAACACGCGGGCCGTCATCGAGGAGATGAAGTCCAGCGACTGGGAGGGTATCGACGGCATCCTGAGCATCTGTCCTTACTACAACAAGCCGTCGCAGGAGGGCTTGTACCAGCACTTCAAGGCCATCGCCGAGGCCAGTCCGCTGCCCTTGGTGCTCTACAACGTGCCGGGACGCACGGGAGTGAACATGAAGGCGGCCACGACGTGCCGCATCGCCAAGGACTTCCCCAACATCGTTGGCATCAAGGAAGCCTCGGGCAGCCTGGAGCAAGTCGACGAGATCATCAAGAACAAGCCCGAGGGCTTCGAGGTGATCAGCGGCGACGACGCGCTGACGTTCCCGATGATAGCCAGCGGAGCCGTCGGTGTGATCTCGGTCATCGGCAACGCCCTGCCCCGCCAGTTCTCCCGCATGATCCGCCTGGAGTTTGAGGGCAACTATGGCGAGGCACGCAAGATCCACCATCAGTTTACCGAACTCTACAAGCTCCTCTTCGTCGATGGCAACCCTGCAGGCGTGAAGGCCCTGCTCAACGACATGGGCATGATAGAGAACGTGCTCCGCCTGCCACTCGTACCCACAGAGGTGACAACGAAGCAGAAGATGGCCGATATCCTCAAGGCCCTCCATGTAGAATAAGAGAAAAAAACTGGAACGGGACGCCCATGGGACCGCGGGCGAAAGACCCAAGACCCAGACCGGCTTTTCCCAATCCGACATCCTATTGCGCAGACAGACTGCTTCCATCTTCCTCTCTCCAAACAGAACAGAAGGCAGACACGGAAGCAGTTTGTCGGCGTTCGCACACAACCTTGGTTATCAATTAAGTCAAACCTATATCACGCCAAAACTATGAACAGTCTGTTTATCGTATTGCCTATTCTCACCATCCTGATGTTCGACCTCGGACTGACGCTGGAGGGCAAGGATTTCCGCTTGGTCATGCTCCGCTACAAAGCTGTCCTGGCCGGCATGATCGGCCAACTGCTCCTGCTGCCCCTCATCGCCTGGGGCGTGGCAGGCGCCTTGTCGCTGAGCCCGCTCTTCACCATCGGCCTGATGCTCATCGCTTGCTGTCCTGGAGGCAGTTCGTCCAATGTCTTCTCGATGCTGGCCAAGGGCGATGTGGCCCTGTCGGTATCGCTCACGGCCGTCAGCAGCCTCATCACCATCTTCACCGTCCCGCTGATCATGCAGGCCACCACCGCCCACCTGGGCGAGGCCATGGGGGTGAAGCTACCCGTGGTCAACCTGCTGATGCAAAACGTGGTGACGATGCTGCTGCCCATCCTTCTGGGCATTGGCGTGCGCCACTACTGGCGAGAGACGGCCCGAAAGATCGAGCGAGTGCTCTCCCGACTGGCCTTCCCGGCCCTGATGCTGCTGGCCGGCATCTTCTTCGTGCAGCACAAGACCACTATCGCCGACAACTTCGGCACGCTGGGCCTGGCCACCACCCTGCTTCTCCTCTGTGCCACCACAGGGGCGGGACTGCTCTGCTACGTATTCCGCCTGCGTACACAGGAGCGGCGCACCATCGTCATCGAGGTGGGCATGCAGAACGCAGCCCAGGCCATCGCCGTGGCCTCCAGCCCCTTTGTCTTCAACGACGGGCGCATGGCCATCCCCGCCATCATCTACGCCCTGATGATGAACGTAATCCTACTGACCTACGTGGGCATCATCAACCGGGGGAAGATTCTCGGATAAGGAGGGGGACTACCGCTAATATGAGACATGGGCCTTGTCCCCAGCTTCGCTTGATCGCTGGTGGCAAGGCCCATGCTCCAAACAGGGGGCTCAGTCCAAAATCTAAAAACTGAAATTGAAGCCTATCGAGGCGTACTCCTTAAACTGCAAGTAGCCGTGGTGGCTATCGCGCGCCACGCCATCGTCGAAGCGAGGATAGAGGAAGATCTGCGCTGAGACGAAGCGGTTGAACTGGAAGACGAACGTGTTTTCCCATTCCAACTCCACACGCTCGTAGGTAGTGTAGCCATAGAGGCGCGTGCGCCAGGTCAGGTCCTCCATCAGCGTCCACGAGAGATCGACCGTAAACTCCGAACCAAAGTCGTTGAGCACCCTGCAGTTGTCCTCGATGCCGAGACGGGAGGAGAGGGAGCGCACGCGGGTGTACTTCATGTTGTAGGCCAGCGGAGCGAGATGGATGTTGCCCTTCAGCCGATGGTGCTGCCAATCGACACTATAGTCCATACCCAAAGAGAGGTTGACATTGAGCGGGGCAAGGAAGTCGGAGTAGAGGGTCGGGTCGTTGGACCGATAGCTGTGGGTGAACTGCGTATAGGTGAGCAACTGGAGCGTGTAGTACCAACGTCTCGAAGCCTGCAGGCCCAACTTGGAGGTGAGTCGGATTAGGTCCTCCGTGGTCTTGTAGCGATGGAGCGAGTCGGAACGGGAACTCTGAAATCCGAAGCGCATCTCCAGCTTGTTCTCCCACTTCACCTTCTGCTTGTTGTTGTAGTTGGCCTCCATGATGACGGATCCCAGGGCGGAGTAGTTGCTCTCGCCTCCCTTATACCAGTTGTCGGAGACGTAGTTCTGCATGAAGCGCAGGGAGTAGTAGCCCGAGTAATGCCAAAAGTTGGGCTTATGGACCACCAGCTGGACGGGCACGACGTCGGGCTCCACGGGCATGGGGTCTGCATGGTCGCCCATCTCCGTCTCGGTCTGTATGGGCGCCTCGATGAGGTCGAGGTCGGAACGGTCGGCACGGAGGCGAGCAGAAGTGGTGCGCACCAAGTCGGGCCGGCGCACATAGAGGCCCAGCAGGGTGCTATCGACAAAGGCCTGCTCCCCCGTGCTTCCACCAGAGAGGGAGAAAGCGTCGAGCACCTTGCCCTTGTAGAAGGTCAGAGGCAGGAAAAGTTGTGCTGCGGAGAGCGGAGCAACCTTGGAAGGACGGTAGGTAGGTCGACGAGCCGCATCACCAAAGATAGAGTCGCGCAGGAGCGCAAGCGAGTCAACTGGATCCGAGAGATCGCCATGGGGCTTCTCTACGGAAACCGCTGAAACTGCGGATCTTGAGGCGTGCGATCTGGCCTGGGCCGTGGCGATTGTCGGCAGGCAAAGCAGGCTAAACGCCATCCATATCATCGTTTTCATTCGTTCGAGCGTTATTAATTTAGGCGCAAAGATACAAATAAAAGCCGTAAGAACTTGCCACTTTCGGTTATTTATTGTAAATTTGCACCTTGTTATAACATATACATTTATCAACAAAGTGGCTGAGACAAAATACATCTTTGTGACCGGCGGTGTAGTTTCATCGCTTGGCAAGGGGATTATCTCCTCATCTATCGGCAAGCTGCTCCAGGCAAGGGGCTATAACATCACCATTCAGAAGTTCGATCCCTACATCAATATCGACCCGGGAACGCTGAACCCCTATGAGCATGGCGAGTGCTATGTGACGGTCGATGGTATGGAAACGGACCTTGACTTGGGACACTATGAGCGGTTCACCGGCATCCAGACCACCAAGGCCAACTCCATGACGACGGGCCGCATCTACAAGAGCGTCATCGACAAGGAGCGCCGCGGCGACTATCTGGGCAAGACCATCCAGGTCGTACCGCACATCACGGACGAGATCAAGCGCAACATCAAGCAGCTTGGCCAGAAATATCACTACGACTTCGTCATCACCGAGATTGGCGGTACGATCGGCGACATCGAGAGTGCGCCGTTCATGGAGGCGATCCGCCAGATGAAATGGGAGCTGGGCGACCGCGCCATCAACGTCCACCTGACCTACGTGCCCTACCTGCACGCAGCGGGTGAGCTGAAGACGAAGCCCACGCAGCATAGCGTGAAGGAGCTCCAGAGCGTCGGTATCCAGCCCGACGTGCTCGTCCTTCGCACGGAGAAGCACCTCGACGAGGGCATTCGCAAGAAGGTGGCCAACTTCTGCAACGTCGATTTCGACTGCGTCGTGCAGAGCGAGGACCTGCCGAGCATCTACGAGGTGCCCGTGGCCATGCAGAACCAGGGGCTCGACGAAGCCATCCTGCGCAAGTGTCATGAGCCTATCGGAGAGCGTCCGGCCCTGGGTCCATGGAAGTCGTTCCTCGACCGCCGCGCCAAGGCCACCGAGGAAGTGCACATCGGACTCGTCGGCAAATATGACCTGCAGGACGCCTACAAGAGTATCCGCGAGGCGCTGCTTCAGGCTGGCACATACAACGACCGCAAGACCGTACTGACGTTTATCAACTCCGAGGAGATCACCGAGGAGAACGTCGGCGAGATGCTCAAGGGACAGGACGGCATCGTCGTCTGCCCGGGCTTCGGCCAGCGTGGCATCGAGGGCAAGGTCATCGCTGCCCACTACAGCCGCACCCACGATATCCCGACCTTCGGTATCTGCCTCGGTATGCAGATGATGGTGGTGGAGTTTGCACGCAACGTGCTGGGCTACGCCGACGCCAACAGCCGCGAGATGGACAAGAAGACACCCCACAACGTCATCGACATCATGGAGGAGCAGAAGAACATCACCAACATGGGTGGTACGATGCGTCTGGGTGCCTACGAGTGTGTATTAAAACAAGGTTCGCGCGTGTTCAATATATATAAGTCTGAGCACATTCAGGAGCGCCACCGCCACCGTTATGAGTTCAACAACAACTTCGAGAAGGAGTTTGAGCGCAACGGCATGAACTGCGTGGGACGCAATCCCGAGAGCGACCTTATCGAGATTGTGGAGATACCGGGGCTGAAATGGTACATCGGCACGCAGTTCCACCCCGAGTATCAGAGTACGGTGCTGAAGCCACACCCCCTCTTCCTCGACTTCGTCCGCGTGGCAGGCGAGAACCACAAGGCGTAGTAGCACCTCTCATCAGACAAAGAAACAGTATCAGATAAACGAATGGACAAAAATACGATTACCGGCTTTGTGCTCATTGCGCTGATCCTCTTCGGCTTTGCTTGGTGGCAACAGCCCTCGGAGGAGCAGCTAGAGCAGCAGCGGAAGGAGTTTGTAGAAGACTCTCTCCGTGCGGTCAAAGCCAAACAGCAGCAGGCCAAGAAGGAGGCGCTGCAGCAGCAACAGCAAGAGAAGGCCCAAGCCGATACGTCGGCCCTCTTCCACAAGTCGCTCTCGGGCACGGCACAGGACGTGGTGCTCCAGAACGGAAAGCTCGCCCTCACGCTCTCCACGAAGGGTGGTACGGTGGCCAAGGCCGTCATCAAGGACTATGTGGGCCACAACCTGAAGGTGCAGGACGGTTCGAAAGATACCAAGGACGTCACCCTCTTCGAGGGCAACGACCAGCGGCTCAACTACTTGCTATCGGGCAAAGAACTCAATATCGAGACTGAGGACCTTTACTTCACGCCCAGCAACGTCACCGACTCCACGGTGACGATGACGGCGGAGGCTGCACCGGGCAAGACGCTGACGCTGGACTACGTCCTGGGCAAGGACTATATTCTCCGCGTGAGCCTGCGCGCCAACGGTCTGGGTGGCCTCTTCGCCCCCGACTACAACGAGGTGGGCATCTCCTGGGAGGAGAACGCACGCCAGCAGGAGCGCGGCTTCACCTTTGAGAACCGCTATGCCACACTGACCTACAAGAAGACCGACGGTGGCACAGACCATCTGAGCGAGGCTTCGGAGAAAGAGGAGACCACGGAGGACGCCCTCGACTGGGTGGCCTTCAAGAACCAATTCTTCTCGGCAGTGATGATCTCGAAGGACAACTTCCAAACGGGCGCACGACTGAAGAGCACCCCGCTGAAGAAGGAGTCGCACTATCTGAAGAACTACCAGGCACGCCTGAAGACAGCCTTCGACCCAACTGGCAAGAAGGCCACGGAACTGGAGTTCTACTATGGCCCCAACGACTTCCGCCTTCTGCAGAAGGTCGAGAAAGAGAGCGCCTTCGGCAAGGATCTGGAGATGCAGCAGCTTGTCTATTTGGGCTGGCCGCTCTTCCGTATCATCAACCGCTGGTTCACCATCTATGTCTTCGACTGGCTGAGCACCTTCTTCCCGATGGGTGTCGTACTCATCCTCATCACACTCCTGCTCAAGGTCATCACCTTCCCGATGGTGAAGAAGAGCTACATGAGTTCTGCCAAGATGCGCGTGCTCAAACCGAAACTCGACGAGGCCACGAAGCAGTATGACAAGCCTGAGGATCAGATGAAGAAGCAGCAGGCTATGATGCAGCTCTACTCGGAGTATGGCGTCAGCCCGCTCTCAGGCTGTCTGCCGATGCTGATCCAGTTGCCGATCTGGATTGCAATGTTCAACTTCGTGCCAAATGCCATCCAGTTGCGCGGACAGAGTTTCCTGTGGATGCAGGATCTGAGCACCTACGACCCCATCGTCGAATGGGGTACGAACATCTGGCTCATCGGCGACCACCTGTCCCTGACCTGTATCCTCTTCTGCGGTGCCAACATCCTCTACACCTGGTTCACCATGCAGCAGCAGAAGGACCAGATGGTCGGTCAGCAAGCCGAGCAGATGAAGATGATGCAGTGGATGATGTATCTCATGCCGCTGATGTTCTTCTTCATGTTCAACGACTACTCGTCGGGTCTCAACTTCTACTACTTCGTCTCCCTGTTCTTCTCCGCAGCCATCATGTTCACGCTGCGCAAGACTACCAACGAGAAGAAGTTGCTGGACTACCTTGAGGCACGCCGCTCGGAGAACCAGAAGAACCCGAAGAAGCAGAACGGCCTGATGGCCCGCATGCAGGCCATGCAGGAACTGCAGCAGAAGCAGCAGGAGGAACTGAGAAGAAAGAAGGAGGATCTAAACAGGAGGAAGAAGCAATAGCTCTTCCCCCAACAACCGGGTGTCTTACAGCACCCGGCCTCTCTTTTCAGACAGAAGGATCTTTCCTGGGAAGACACCAAAAGGACTATCCATGGAAAAAATCACTTTTTCAGAAATAACAACGGTTACTCACGGGCAAAAAATGTCCGTGAGTACTTTAGATTTATAACGATGAACAAAAACCTTACAATCGCCATGACGACTGCAATGCTACTGAGCGGCGGCGTGGCACAAACGCAAGCACAAGACGTGAACATTGGCAAGAGCAAGCAGGTGATGCTGAAAGGCGACATCATGACTCCCGAGACTCTCTGGGCCATGGGACGTGTGGGCTCTGCGGCAGCCTCACCCGACGGCAAGCAGGTCGTCTATCAGGTGGGCTACTACAGCGTGAAGGAGAACCGCGGCCACCAAGTGTTATTTATCATGAACGCTGACGGCACGGGCCAGACCAAGCTCACCACCGACGCCAAGAGCGAGAGCGACCCTGTATGGATCGAAGGCGGCAAGCGCATCGCTTTCCTTCGTGGAGGCCAGATATGGGCCATGAACCCTGACGGCTCGGGCCGCACACAGCTCACGAAGGACGCCACGGCCATCGAAGGATTCAAGTTCTCACCCGACGGCAGCCGCGTACTGCTCATCAAGTCGCTGCCCTATCACGGCACGATCAAGAAGAACCCCGACGACCTTCCTATGGCATCAGGCCGTCTCGTCACGGACATGAACTACCGCCACTGGGACCACTATGTGGAGAGCATTGCTCACCCCTTCGTCGCACAGGTATCCGCCCAGGGCATCGACGCAGGATGGGATATCCTCGAGGGACAGCCCTACGAGAGCCCGCTGGCACCCTTTGGTGGTATCGAGCAATTTGACTGGAGCCCCGACTCCAAGCACATCGCCTACACCTGCCGCAAGAAGGTGGGCGTGGACTACGCCGTCTCCACCGACGCCGACATCTTCCTCTTCAACATCGAGACCAAGGCCGACCGCAACCTCTGCAAGCCCGAGGGCTATGTGGCTCCAAAGATCAACTATACCAAGTCGCTCCGCAACCAGAAGGTCAACCATCAGGAGGGCGACATGAACGTCGGCTACGACGTCAATCCGCGCTTCTCGCCAGACGGCAAGTATGTGGCCTGGCTCAGCATGGAGCACGATGGCTACGAGAGCGACCGCAACCGCCTGTGTGTCTATGAGCTGGCCACGGGCAAGAAGTCGTATGTCGCAGAGGCCTTCGACTCCAACGTCGATGACTACTGCTGGAACACCGATTCCAAGACCCTCTACTTCATCGGCTGCTGGCACGCCACGGTCAACGCCTACCAGACCAACCTCAAGGGTGAGGTGAAGAAGCTGACCGAGGGCGACCACAACTACGTGGCTCTCCAGCTTCTGGGCAACACGGGCAAGCTCCTCGGCACACGCCAGAGCATCACCGTCCCCAGTGACCTCTACGTCATCAAGCCCGCCAAGAAGGAGGGACAGTCGGAGCAGACGCAGATCACCTTCGAGAACAAGCACATCTACGACCAGATGGCTGTGGGCAACGTCACGGACCGCTGGGTGAAGACCTCTGACGGCAAGGAGATGCAGGTATGGATCATCACCCCACCCCACTTCGACCCCAACAAGAAGTATCCTACGCTGCTCTTCTGTGAGGGTGGCCCGCAGAGCCCCGTCTCACAGTTCTGGAGCTACCGCTGGAACTTCCAGATCATGGCTGCCAACGGCTATGTGGTCGTCGCCCCGAACCGTCGCGGACTGCCTGGCTATGGCAGCAAGTGGAACGAGGAGATCTCTGGCGACTGGACGGGCCAATGCATGAGAGACTATCTGGCTGCCATCGACGATGCTGCCAACAACCTCCCGTTTGTTGACAAAGACCGTCTCGGTGCCGTCGGCGCCTCTTTCGGCGGTTTCTCCGTCTATTACCTTGCCGGCCACCACGACAAACGATTCAAGTGCTTTATCTCCCACGACGGTGCCTTCAATCTGGAGTCGATGTATACCGATACCGAGGAGGCCTGGTTTAGCAATTGGGAGTATGACGACGCCTACTGGAACCAGGACCGCACGGACAACGCCCGCCGCACCTATGAGAACAGCCCCCACCTCACCGTTGACAAGTGGGACACGCCGATCCTCTGCATCCACGGCGAGATGGACTATCGCATCAACGCTAACCAGGGCATGGGTGCTTTCAATGCAGCCCGCCTTCGCGGCATTCCCGCAGAACTGCTAATCTTCCCCGATGAGAACCACTGGGTATTGCAGCCGCAGAACGGCATTCTCTGGCAGCGCACCTTCTTCGAGTGGCTCGACCGCTGGCTGAAGAAATAATCACAGGAAAGTCAATTATCAAAATATCAAAAATGGAAAATAAAACTTTGCGCGACTCGGCCGCCATCCGTTGGACCGCCCTGTTGCTCCTGGCACTGGCCATGTTCTGTGCCTACATCTTCGTGGACATCTTGTCCCCGATCAAAGACCTCATGCAGTCGCAGCGCGGCTGGGATTCTGACGCCTTCGGCACCATGCAGGGTTCCGAGACGTTCCTCAACGTGTTCATCTTCTTCCTCATCTTTGCCGGTATTATCCTCGACAAGATGGGTGTGCGCTTCACGGCCCTTCTCTCTGGTGGCGTTATGCTGGTGGGCGCCTGCATCAAGTGGTACGCCGTCAGCGACGGCTTCATCGGCAGCGGCCTGGAGACTTGGTTCACCAACAACCTCAACCATATTCCCGTCTTCGAACAGCTCGGCGTCTCACCCTTCTATGAGGGAATGCCCGCCTCTGCCAAGTTGGCCGCCATCGGTTTCATGCTTTTCGGTTGCGGTACGGAGATGGCTGGTATCACGGTCTCGCGCGGTATCGTGAAATGGTTCAAGGGCCGCGAGATGGCACTGGCCATGGGATCAGAGATGGCATTGGCCCGTCTCGGTGTGGCCACCTGTATGATCTTCTCGCCGTTCGTAGCCAAGTTTGGCGGTGTCGTAAGCGTGTCGCGCTCTGTAGCCTTCGGTGTGGTGCTGCTCTGCATCGCCATGATCATGCTGGTCGTTTATTTCTTTATGGACAAGAAGCTCGACGAGCAGACTGGCGAGGCCGAGGAGAAGGACGAGCCGTTCAAGCTCAGCGACCTTGGCCAGATTCTCACCTCCAGTGGCTTCTGGCTCGTATCACTGCTCTGCGTGCTCTACTACTCCGCCATCTTCCCCTTCCAGAAGTATGCTGTAAACATGCTCCAGTGCAACCTCACCTTCACTGAGGTGCCCGCCGACTCATTCTGGGGTTCCCAGAGCGTGACCTACATCCAGTACGTCATCATGCTCTTTGTCGCAGCCACTGCTTTCTTGTTCAACTTCATGAAGCAGAAGGCCGTGAAGTTCTTCGTGCTGGCACTCTCTGTAGCTGGTCTTATCACCTATTGCTACATGGGCTACATGCGCCAGTCGGCAGAATCTATCTTCGCCGTATTCCCCTTGCTCGCCGTGGGTATCACCCCGGTACTCGGCAACTACGTCGACCACAAGGGTAAGGCCGCTTCCATGCTCGTGCTGGGATCCATCCTGCTCATCGCCTGCCACCTCACCTTCGCCTTCGTCCTCCCCGAGTTCAAGGGCAACCAGGTGGGCGGTGTCATCGTGGCCTATCTCACCATCCTCGTCCTCGGTGCTTCCTTCTCGCTCGTACCGGCCTCTCTGTGGCCCAGCGTGCCGAAACTCGTCGATGCCAAGGTGATTGGTTCTGCCTACGCGCTGATCTTCTGGATTCAGAACATCGGCCTGTGGCTCTTCCCGCTCCTCATCGGTAAGGTGCTCAACGCCACCAACGAGGGTGTGACCGACGCCACGCAGCTCAACTACACTGCCCCGCTCGTCATGCTGGCTTGCCTCGGTGTGGCCGCACTCTTCATCGGCTTCGTCCTGAAGATTGTGGACAAGAAGAAGAACCTAGGTCTCGAGTTGCCCAACATCCAGGAGTAACCTCTCCTGCTACTTACGCATACGAAGGGATGGCTTTAACGGTCATCCCTTTGTTTTTTAAGGAAAAAACCGTATCTTTGTACACCGTATTCATATCAAGTAAACGATCAACATGGCAAAAGTAAGAATCAAGACCTCCGAGGGCAACATCCTCGTGCGCCTTTACGACGACACGCCGCGCCACCGCGACAACTTCCTCAAACTGGCCCGTGAGGGCTACTACGACGGCACGCTCTTCCACCGTGTCATCAAGGACTTCATGATACAGGGCGGCGACCCAGACAGCCGTAACGCCCCAGCAGGGAAGATGCTCGGAACGGGCGGACCCGACTATACGCTCCCAGCAGAGATAGCCTATCCACAGCGCTACCACAAACGCGGAGCCCTTAGTGCGGCACGACTTGGCGACGAGGTCAATCCTGAGCGCGAGAGTTCTGGCAGCCAGTTTTACATCGTCTGGGGCAAGACCTTCAAAAGCGCCGAACTGAAGCAGATGGAACGCCAAATGGCCATGCAGCAGGAACAGGAAGTATTCAATACCCTCGCCCGCGAGCACCACGACGAGATCATGACGCTCCGCCGCAGCCGTGACCGCGCGGGACTGCAAGCCCTGCAAGATAAACTGGTGGAGCTGACCAAGGAAAAATGCAAGGAGATGGGTAAACCCTCATTCACCGACGAGCAGATGGAGACCTATACCACCCTTGGCGGTACACCGTTCCTCGATGGTCAATATACGGTATTTGGCGAGGTGGAGGAAGGCCTCGAGGTGGTGGAGCGCATACAGAACTGCAACACAAACCGCAATGACCGCCCACGCCAAGACATCAGCATGAGCGTGGAAATAGTAGAATCGGAGGAATAAAAAGGAAGCAAAGGAGCATTCGTCGGATGCTACCAATGGCAGAAACATCGCAAGGACGGCTTTTATCACCTCTTCAACGATAAAAGCCGTCTTTAGCTTACAGAGTCTCCAACTACAAAACGAATCGGGGAAGGAGCGAGAGGAGGACTACCGCCTTGACCCAGACCACTGTAACGGAAATGTAATTTGAATGTCATATAGGTGAAACTTCATTGCCGCTAGATTGTAGTACTTTTGCAACCGCAAGCGATATGGGCAAGTTTTGAAGAAAAACCTTCCCATAATAATTGCAGTCTGGCCCAAGGAAAGCTGGCTAAAGAAATCAGAAACCCACAGAGTTCAGTAACTGACAGAGTTTAAAACTGACAAAGGTGAGTTTAAACAGATAAAGAATCCGATAAAAGTTTAAGCCGATGAAAAAAATAGAAAAGCAAGTGATGTATGTGGAGCGCGACGTGAGTTGGATGTACTTCAACCACCGCATCCTCCAAGAGGCAGAGAAGTCTGAGGTGCCCCTGCTGGAGCGGCTTTCGTTTCTCGGCATCTACAGTAACAACCTTGACGAGTTTTTCCGAGTGCGCGTGGCCTCCCTCAACCGCCTGGCCGACAGCGAGGCCTTGCCAGAGAAGCACCACAAGACCCTAAAGAAAACACTCAAGACCATTAACCAGCTCAACGAGGCTTATGCGGCAGAATACGCCCAGGCCATCGACACTGTCTTTGAGCACTTGGAACAACACCACATCCGCGTGCTTAACGAGACACAACTCAACGACGAGCAGAAACAGTTTCTCTGTCGCTTCTTCTACGACAAACTCAACGGATCCACCAATCCCATCTGGCTCTCGGCCATCGACGACCTCAATGTCTTCGAGGACAATCGCATTTATCTCGTGGTGAGAAAGACGCATATCGAAGGCGACGGCAAGGTGAAATATGCCATCATCAAAGTACCTGACCGCATCTATGGCCGCTTCATCAAGATACCGTCGAGCGACGGCTTCGACAATATCATGTATCTCGACGATGTGATACGCTTTTGCCTGCCCTTGATCTTCATCGGCACAAAACCCTCTGTCTATGACGCCTACTCCTTCAAGTTTACCAAGGATGCGGAGATGGAAGTGGACAACGAGGCCGACTATGGCGCTATGGAGAAGATAGCCCACGGCGTGATTTCGCGCAAGCGCGGCGTCCCCATCCGCGTCATCTACGACCGCGAGATGCCACGCGAAATACGCAAGCGCATCTCCGATCGCTTGAACATGCGCGAACTGGACACCTCGCTGGCTGGCGGCCGCTATCAAAACCACCGCGACCTGATGTTGTTTCCCGACTGTGGCCATAGCGAACTACGCTACGAGAAATGGCAACCTGTGATGCGTCCAGAGTTTCTCAGCGAGGAGTCACTCCTCGACCAGATCCGCAAGAAAGACCGCTTCATCCACGTGCCCTACCACTCTTTTGACGCCTATATCCGACTGCTGCGCGAGGCAGCTCTGCGCCCGAGCGTGAAGGAGATCAAGACCACGCTCTACCGTCTGGCCTCAGACTCCAAGGTGGTGAAGGCGCTAATCTGCGCTGCCCGAAACGGCAAGAAGGTCACGGCGGTGGTGGAACTGATGGCCCGCTTTGACGAAGAGAGCAATATCAAGTGGAGCAAGCGAATGCAGGAAGAGGGAGTCAACGTTATCTTCGGCGTAGAGGGCCTGAAGGTCCACTCAAAACTCCTGCACATCAAAACTACCAAGGGAGACATCGCCTGTGTGGGCACAGGCAACTTTCACGAGGGCAACGCCCGCGTCTATACCGACTACTTGATGATGACCGCGCGCCGCGGCCTCGTCGCCGATGTGGAGAAAGTGTTCACGTTCATCGACCGCCCCTTCTCGCCCCAGCGCTTCCGCGAACTGCTCGTCTCGCCCAACTCCATGAAGACGCGCATCCTCCGCATGTTTGACAACGAGATCAAGAACGCACAGGCTGGCCGGCCAGCGTGGGTGAAGATCAAGATCAACCACATCACCGACACCGACATGGTGCAGAAGATGTATGAGGCCTCGCGGGCAGGCGTGAGAATCGACGCGCTGGTGCGTGGCAACTGTTCCCTTGTGCCGGGTGTGGCAGGCGTGAGCGACAACATCCGCATCGTGGGCATCATCGACCGCTACTTGGAACACTCACGCATCCTGATCTTCTGCAACAACGAGCGCCCCCGCTACTTCATCGGATCTGCCGACTGGATGCCGCGCAACCTGGTCAACCGCATCGAGGTAATGGCTCCCGTCTATGACGACGACATGCGGCGAGACCTGCTCCGCACGGTGGACCTCGGACTGCACGACACGACCAATGGCCGCCTCGTCGACGGACATGGTACGGACGCTATACAGCCCGTAGCCGAAGGAGAGAATCCGCTACGTTCGCAGGAAGAGTTGCACAAAGCCTACGCCCTATGAACATCGCCGCAATAGACATCGGATCCAATGCTGCCCGCCTGCTCATCAAGCGTTTCGAAGCCGACGAGACGGGGGCAGCACGCGTGCGCAAACTGCTTTTTATCCGCATTCCCCTGCGCCTGGGCAAGGACGTCTTCACACTTGACAAGGTTTCGAAGGAGCGACAGCGCATGATGCACCACATGATGAAAGGTTTCCGCCAGTTTATGCTGCTCTATGAAGTGGAGCATTTCCGCGCTTGCGCCACTTCGGCTATGCGCGACGCCGAGAACGGCAAAAAACTGATGCTGCGCTTAGAGAAGGAGACGGGAATAGCGCTGGAGATCATTCCCGGAGCGGAGGAAGCACAGCTACTATGCAACAACCTCGTGGAATATACAGACAGCGGGGTGGGCAACTTCGCCTATGTAGATGTCGGCGGTGGATCGACAGAGATTTCCCTTCTACACGACGGAGTTCTGGCCGAGAGCCATTCCTTCAATATCGGCACCCTCCGCATGCTCGGTGGCGCAGTGAGCGAACAAGAGCTGATGGACATGAGACAGATGCTGGAGGAGTATGCTCGGGAGTTTCCCGCCACAAAGATTATAGGGTCGGGCGGCAATATCAACCGCCTCTTTCGTCTTGCATGCCTCAAAGGACCACAACGAGAGTTGCCCGTGGAGCGACTGCAAGAGCTCTATGACACCCTCCAAGCGCTCACCGTCGTTCAGCGAATGGAGCAGTTCAAACTTAAGGAGGACCGTGCCGACGTGATTGTCCCTGCTGCGGAGATATTCCTCACTGTAGCCGAAGCGCTGGGCAGCGAAAGCATCATCGTGCCCAATATCTCGCTCGCCGACTCCATCACAGATGGCATCTGGCGCGAAGTGCAGATGAAAGGCTAAGCTGGTTTGCCTCCCTAGGCTAGAATCCTTCTGAGGATATTCATGCTCAGAGGATATTTGCCCTCGGGGCTTGTTGTTTGCCTCTACTTTTGTGCTCCAAAACAGCTTTCCCCTTCAGCAACCTTCTCCTCATCGTCCAAGCATATCCTTTGTTCCTTGCTTGCGCTTTCTAATAGTCCATCCGCTCCAAAGGATGGCGAGGGTCAGCAGCGAGGCAAAGAAAATATAGATGAGACGGACGGGGCCGAGGAAAGTGTAAATGCGCCCCGTGTGCACTTCAAGGGCAAGTTGCCAAAGCGAGATAGGAAGTCGGGCCATCCAGAAGGGCTGGCGCAGCGCATCCGTCCCGTGATCGTAGGTGCAGACGATGTCGTCGCCGAAGTCGGAAGAGAATCCCGACACGGCCGTTTGGCCAAAGGGCGAGGCTGGACGCGTGGGAGCTGGCGCATGGGTGAAATAGTCGTAGGCCTTGCCCGAACCACGATGCCAACAGTAGAGACCTGCAAAAGAACCGACAATCCACGACTGCTGATCAGCTGAAAGGGTGAGGACGTTGATGCCCATCACGCTCACGGCAGGTGCCTGCGCCTCGCGGACGGGCTGGTGACGGAAATCGGTCAGCGAGTAGAAACCATCAGAGGTGGACAACAACCAGTCGGATCGATTGGCATCCCACCGCAGTGCACGCAACTTATCCTGCCAGGGGTTGGGGCTGTCTAACAGCGAGCCAGGAATGGGTGGTGTAGCAATCCGAGCCACAGCGAGAAGCAAAGGCGGACGCAGTGCAAAACCCGTCAGCGTGATGAACACAAGGAGCGGCAGCGCATAGCGTCCCCAACGGTCGTGCCAACGGAAGTGCCAGCGCAACCCCTTCTGCCACAACCCTTTGTTGCGACGACGTCTAATCCATTTAGGCAATAGCCAGATGACGAATCCCGACAGACAAAGGAAAACCAGCAACAGGGCAACAAGATCCACGATCAATTTGCCCATCAGGCCTCCTATCTCACCACTATGAACGAGCCATAGCGTACGGAAGAGACTCACCTTTTTCGTATAACCTGCGGGGGCGTGGAGTTCAACACCTTGAAAATGGCTATAGGGCGGCGTGGCGACATAGAGCGAATCTCTTCCCACAAAGACGACACTGTCACCTCGTGTGGTAACATCGCTGAAGCGCGTGGGATGGAGTGTAGAAGCATGGCCCACAGCCAACCGTCGCCACGATCCTTCGCGCCATTGGTATGCGTCGAAGGGCGCGCAGGCAAACAGTTCGCCCCGCTTCGTCCGCACCACATTGCGAATCGTGCGCGCGTCGGCACCTGACCCCATTCCTGCAGTATAATCTGCAAAACGCTGGCCATGGGCGTCCGTGAGCCATACACCTCCAGCCCCATAGACCAAGATGCTATCGGCACTGAGCCTCAGCGTGCCGCGCAGCAGCCCATTGTTCCAGTTGCTAAACTGATAACCCGCAGGCAGCCACTGGCGCGAGAGGTCCATATTGCCAAAACTATGCCTATGGTTGAGCACGAGGCCCGAGAGGGCAAAGAGCAGAAGGAAGAAGCCAAAGCCCACCCCCAGCCATTTGTGCCAACGCCGATATGTCTTTTTGCTAATCACTTGTGAGAATATCGTATTGTTTCGACGTGCAAAATTAATGTTTTCCCTGTGCCTACACAATACACAATAATAATGATTTTCGGGTGCGAAACACCATTTACTATGAAACAACGAGTCTCAAAAGCTAAAACTCCAGTCGCAGGACCAAGGGCAGGTGGTCGCTATAGCCATTGTTGTAGCGCGGGCCATAGTAGCCGCGTCGTGGTTTCACGCCTCCGTATTGTTCGTCAGGCTCGATGAGAAACGGTTCATCGATGATAACACATTGGCGGACAGCAGGCAGCAGGCGGCTACAGACCAGGATATGGTCTAGACTGGACCAAAGTCCCTGGTAGCGATAGGTGGCGCGAGCACCATGCGTTCCCCTCGCCTCCGCACTCACGTCCGTCAGCCCTTTCGAGGCCAGAAAGCGCAAGACGGGCGCGTCAGTGTAGTCGTTGAAGTCGCCCAAGACAAGGATCCTCGCCGCAGGATGGGCCGCCGACAAGGTATCGATGGTCTCGGAGATGCGGTGAGCCACGGCCATACGGTAAGGGCGCGAGGCCCGCTCTCCTCCTCGACGACTCGGTGCATGGACCACAAAGACATGGAGGGTGTCGCCTGTAGCCAGTTGGCCACAGGCGTGGAGCACGTCGCGGGTGGGACGAAAACGATCCCGAGGCGGAGCCACACGCAGGGTGTCAGAATAGAGCAAGCGAAAGGAGAAGGGAGAATAGAGCAAGGCCACATCAATACCACGCTCATCGGGCGAATCGGTCATCACATACTCATAACCCGCACGGCGCAGCAGCGACCTACGCGTGAGGTCGTGGAGCACCGTATCGTTCTCCACCTCGCAAAGGGCTACGAGGTCGGGAAGTTCCCAACGGGTCGTGTCGGCTCCACAAGCGATGATCGTCTGCCCGAGGCGGTTGAGCTTCCGCCAGTAGCGAGAAGGCGTCCAGCGATACCTCCCCTCGGACAGGAAGTCCTCATCACGCTTCAGGGAGTCGTGGTGGGTGTCGAAGAGATTCTCCACATTGAGTTCCACCACCGTCAGCCGTGCCCCTTGCGCCAAGGCCTGGACGGGCAGAACCGCCAGGAAGAGCGGGAGCAGGCTACGCCATAGGATCGCCATTGACGATGGCCAGTTGCTGACGAATACTCTCCTCATGGATCAACTCAAAAAAACGAGCCACCGCATCAGGACTCAGGCCGCAGCGTTTGGCCTCCTCCATGCGTTCCCTGAGCAGGCTCTTGTAGCGGTCGGCCTGGAGAACGGTGATTCCACGTTCCTTCTTATATCGTCCCATTTCTCGGCAGACACTCATCCGCTGACCAAGAAGGTCCACGAGCTGGCGGTCTATCTCGTCGATGTCGCCCCGAAGGTGCTGAAGCTGGTCGCCCTCCTGTCCCTTGGGATTGCGGACGACGAGGGAGGCAAGAACCTGATGTAGGCTATCGGGCGTGATCTGCTGACGCGCGTCGCTCCAAGCCTCATCGGGATGACAATGACACTCTACGACCAAACCGTCGAATCCCAAGTCCATCGCCTGCTGCGAGAGCGGGGCTATGAGGGCGCGGTTTCCACCAATATGGCTGGGATCACAGAGGATTGGCATAGAGGGACAACGACGGCGCAGTTCAATGGGAATAGGCCACATTGGCGTGTTGCGGTAGAGTTTCTCCCCATAACTGCAAAAGCCGCGGTGGATGGCTCCCAGCCTGCGCACACCTGCCTGGTCCAGTCGCTCCAGCGCACCCATCCACAGTTCGATGTCGGGATTAACTGGATTCTTCACCAGTACGGGAATGTCCGTACCACGCAGGGCATCTGCCAACGCCTGCATGGCAAAGGGATTGGCCGAGGTACGCGCACCGACCCACAGCAGGTCTATGCCGTGACGAAGACATTGCTCCACATGCTCTGGGGTGGCAACCTCTGTGGCGAGGAGCATTCCCGTCTCCTCCTTCACCCGTTGCAGCCAGGGCAACGCGATTGTACCCTTGCCCTCGAAGGTGCCTGGCTTGGTGCGCGGTTTCCACACACCAGCACGAAAAATCCGGCAACCGTCGGCGGCCAAAGCTCGGGCCACGTCCATCACTTGTTCCTCCGTCTCGGCGGCACAAGGGCCTGCTATAACCAGATGGGGGCGCAACGCACTCTGTGGAAGCTGCAAGGGCAATAGCGACAACGTCATCTTGGACTTAGAGGCCAAAGGGGTTCAACGTATTCTTGTAGGCCTCCTTGGTCTTCTGCTCGATACCTTCCGCCGACTGTCCGTCACTGATGTCGGCCATCTCCTTCGGCTCCAGTTCGGCAGCAGTGGCAGCATCGGCCTCGGAGAGCTGCGTCTCGCCCATCTCGCGATAGACTTCTGCACGCTCACGGAAAGCAGCCAGACAGAAAGGGTTGGTGTCGATGACGCGACCATACCACTCGACGGCCTTCTGCTGGTCGCCACCCCGATGGGCTATGCGAGCCTTGAGTAGTACGATATCCTCCTCGAGATCGGCGTGTTCAAGCAGGTAGTCGACGTCGGTCTCTGCCTCCTCAAGACGGTCCATCTCCATGAGGATCTGGCCACGGAGCAAGTAGGCGGCTCCGTGATGCTCGTCTCGCGCAATGGCCTCGCCCAAGAGCGCCACGGCAGCCTCTTTGTCGCCCTGTCCCTGGCGGGCCTCAGCATAGAGATAGCTCACCTCGGCACTCCCTGCCCCAACCGCTTCAGCACGCTCACAAGCCTCCGCCATCTGGTCGTAGTCCTCCATCATATAGCAGACACGCGCCATCCGCACCCAGACAGCCTGGTTGTCGGGCTGGGCGTCAGCCAGCAGGCGCAGTTCGTTGACAGCGTTCGCCATCTGGTTCTGATGAATGTAAGCCACGGAGAGATGGTCGTGGATCTCCAGGTCATCCTGCAGCTGCAGGGCGTGGGAAAAGCAGGTGACGGCGTAGTCAACCTGTCCAATCTTCAGGGCAGCTATACCGTCATACTTCAAGGCGTCAAACTGGCGCGCCTCGGTCTCCTTCTTCTTCTCTTCGGGATTTTCCTCTGCCGACCCGAATATGCGTTGTAAAAAATTCATAGTTCTAATTCATTATTAGGTAGCCCATCTCCCATGGTTTTCCTCACGGGAAGCACATCGACTCCATGACTTGATCCAAAGACTATTGACACTATTTCATGACTCCTTGGGAAGAGATGGGGCGACGTGGGTGCAAAGATAGCAAAAGCGGTTGAAATGTGGCTTGCAAAAAATGATAAAGTTGCTTAAATTCCTTGGCCGTTCAGTCATAAACACCTAAATTTGCATCATAAGAAACTCAGAAGGTATGAAGATTCAAAATGCGATAATCCTCTATTCCCTCCTCCTCGGCCTGCCTGTCGGGGGCTGGGCGCAGACTGAGACCGACTCCACGGCCTTGGAGCGTCGCGTGCGGCCCATCGAATCACCACGGCTCCAAGGGACGCGTGAGCCCTCGGAGGAGGAGAAGGCCTACGCCCGCCTGCTGGCGGAAGAACGCGAGGAGCAGGCGCAGATCGACTACACGCTGCCCCTTATCGACGAGAATGGTCAGGTGCAGAGTCCTGCCGATTATTATGACCCGTATCTCTATGATCCGTGGTTTTACGGCTACGGTGGCGGATATGGCGCATGGCGGCTCCACAAGGGACTGAACGTCAATATCGGCGCTTCAGTGTTTGCCAACTTCGGCAAGGGCCTTGGCGGCAATGGGGCGGGATTCTCGCAGGACGTGACGCTCATGTATGTCACCAACCTTTCCAAGAAGGCGACCCTGGCCGTAGGCGGCTACATCAACAACTGCACCTATGGCGGAACCAACTATACCACGGGAGGAATCAACGCCGTCTTCGGCTATCGATGGAACGAGCATTGGAGCGCCTACGCCTATGTGCAGAAAGCCATCAACAACAACCACATACTGCCCTATCGCGGCTATGGCAACACCGCCTTCGGCTACCCCTACTGGGGCGGCTTCGGATGGAGGGGCTATGGCTACCGCCCGTTTGGCTACCTGCCCGCCACTGCCTACAATCGCGCCATGGACCGCATCGGTGGCGGTGTGACCTACCAATGGGGAGAAAACAACCAGAATAGCATCACGGTCAACGTGGAGATGCTCCACCAGCCGTAGTACAATCACCCAACTTACCGTAGAGGAAGTGAGGAAGGCGTAAGAAGGATTGTTCTTCGAGAATTCCTCAGAAAACAACCAATAGGCACAAGGCTGGTCTCCATCCGACGAGGATCTGGAAACCAGCCTTGTGCGTAATACGCAAGGGACCTTATTTCACCAGTTCCTTGCGCGTAGTACCGTCGCTCATACGGACGATATTGATGCCTGGCTGCGGTGTGCTGATACGCGCTCCGTTGAGCAGATAGCGAGCCACCTCATGAGCCTCCATAGGCCGTCTCACATCCTCCACTCCTGCTGCGGCAGCCTTGGCGTCGTTGAAATTGTCCATGCAGAAGTAGGTCGGCGTCGTCGTTCCCCACTCATTGCTGCGCGAAGCCGTCACCTCGAAGTTGAGTTGATCGACCGTGCCAAGCGTTGAGAGGTTCACCCACGTCCAGTCCTTAACGTAGTAATGGTCGGCCTCGTTGTCCGAGCGATAATCGGCAAGATAGAAATCGACGTGGCCCGTCACCTCGTTGCCCTTCACGCCATAGACCGTCAGCTTACACCAGTCGCCCTTCGTGAAGGCTCCGTCCGTCATACCGTCGCCGACGGTATAGGCCGTCACGTTCCAAGCCGAGTTGGCAACATAGAAGCCCAGCGCGTCGAAGGCGTTGCCGTTCTTCTCCTTGACAGCCTCGCCATCAGTGACGGAGGCGCGACCAAAACTACTGTAATAATAGACAGCATACTGCGAGGAGTTGTCCACACCATGACCTACGCTACTATTGTACTGGCTCGTCATGTAATCGACGAAATCGGTCTCCTTCTTATTGGAGATGGCAAAACCCGTCCACGATCCATACTCGGCAGTATAGGTATTGCCGAAAATGTAGTTGCCGTCCGTGAAAGCTCCCTTGCCATCAGATCCATTGGCGTAGCCTTCCGAGCCAAGGTCGATAGACTCGAATGTTGCCACCGCGTCGTCGGCCGCGTGGAAACGAGCGTTCTGCTGCGCCATAGCTGGTGCGAAAGGACATGAGGCCGCCAAAAGCAGCAAGGTGTAAATTTGTTTTTCCATACTTTTTATTTTTGTTTTTGATAAATAATAGTCTGTGTTGCTACGGGTGCAGATCCTTGGCGCCCCGTATCTCCGTGGAAGTCTCACCAAGCCACCCACATTGCTGGTTTTCAGCGGAATATACCCTCACGAAGTCGATATGGTCGAGACGGACGGGCCTACGCTGATCATCTACCGCCCAATCGAGGTCGAAGGAGCAGCCTGCGTCGTCCGCACTATTGTCCACATAGCCGTATCTGAAACTCTCCAGCAGCCAGTTTTGCGCCCCGTCCTTGCCCCGGTTATGGGCGTTGGGAGGCAAGAGCGTTCCGCGAAACGTCAGTGGCGTGTGAATCCAGAGAGGGTAATACTCCTGCGTATGATACTTGTTGCGCGCCACGACGCCTCGCTTCCCCTGGTTGTCCGTCCACGGGATGTCGCTCATCGGTGCGGGATGGTAGGTGATCTCGTAGTCATAGACCACCTTGCCGACGCTATCTGTGTCGGCGCTCCCGCTGAGTTCGTACCACGGGTCGTCGGGCAGTCCATTGCCATTGAGATCCTGCGAAACCATGACGATCCCAGGCTCGGACGCACCCGCCACGTAGTTGCCACGAATAAGCAGGTCGTACTGGCCATGGACATTGCGCACGGGATGATCAAAATGGAAGGTGATGTAGCCGCCGTACCCACCCAGGGTCACCAGTCCGTTGAATCCGCCACGCAAGGCGGCAGTACATTTGTCACGGATGGAGGCAGCATCATCTCCTGCTTCGGCCTTGGGCAAGATATTGACAAACTGCCCAGGAGCGGGGACATACTCGTCAACGGCCAGAATGTAAGGCGACCGATCGCCCTCCGATGGGTTGTCTTCTGTCGCCACGGGGGCCGCCTGGACCAAGCAGGCATGGGCGGGTATGTCGCCTGTGAGACGTGTCCAAAGCCAGTTGCCCTGAGCATCGAAGCAGAAGAGTTTGCCCGAGGAGACATAGTTGGTGGCATCCATCACATAGATGCGGCCATCGCTATCGTCGACGAGCAATCCATAGGGAGTCTCTATCCGCTGACTGGCTGGCAGGCGGAGTATCTGCTGGCTCACGAGGCGACGGTGGCGCAGGTCGTAGAGGCCACAGCCGCCAGCATGGAGGAAGAGCAAGGAGTCGCCACGGAAGGCCATGTCGGTGGCTGGCACATCCAAGGAGTCGGCCACGCTGCCACCGTACAACTCATAGATGCGAGCTGGTATGGCGTCATAATCGCCACGCGAAGCCACCCAGAGGCTGCCGTAGCGATCACGTCGAAGACGGAAGAGGTTGGGTGCCACGTCGATGGTACGCTCCACAGAGAAGGTCTGCAGATCGACGACACTCACCCGCCGGTCGTAGCCGCCTCCCTGCATCGCACTATAGCCTCCACTGTTGGCCACATAGAGGCGTCCATCCACGACCGCCATCTCTTCGGGCTGGAAGCCCACCGTGCAACGTGCATCGACACGAAGCGTCAGGGTATCAACACGATAGACCTCTCCCAGCACGCTTGGCCCGTTCACAGGTCCTACATAGGAGGAGACATAGGCGTATTTCCCATCAAAGGCGAGGAAACGCGCGTTGGGAATATCGACACTACCGAGGCTCACCGCCGAGGCAGCCGAGGCCACCTCCACGCGGTTGCTCTGGTTGATGACCATCCAAAGGCGTGATCCATAGACCTTGATGTCGTTGCCCACATCGCCCAGTTCCATCACCTTGCCCGGATTGCGCGAAGGATAGATATTGCGCGAGTAGCGGCCCGTCGTCATATCGAGGTAGTCGAGTGTGGCCTTGTTGGACCCCATGTTTCCCTCGCAGAGCACATACAGTCCACGATAGGACGAAGTATTGGTGTAGCCGTCGGGGGTGGGCGTTTCGTCGGGATAGAGCACCACGTCGTCGTTGCGGCATGCGGCGAGCCCCACAAGGAGGGCGAGGACAATAATCCAAAATGATAAATTCCTTCTCATATATCCATTACCATGTCATCTCCCAGCCCAGGCGCACGTTGGTGCCAGGCATGGGATAGTTTTGTATCACTTCATACTGCTGGTTGAGCAGGTTGTTGACCTCCAGACTGACGCGACAGGCATTTCTTCCCAAGAGACTGAAGGCGTAGCGCAGGGCCACGTCGTGGGTGTACCAAGGCTGCATTTCGTTGCGAGGCGTGTTCTCCTGTGCGTTCCAGCGCTTGCCAGCATAGATGAAACTGTAGTCCATCCCCCACCCCCCATGCTGCACGGAGGCCACGAACGATCCGCTATGGCACGGGACGTAGGCTATCTGATGGCGATAATAGGTCCTGGAGGGAGAGGTCACGTCGCGCGCCTGTTGCCAAGTGTACTGCGCACGGAGGGTCGCCGACCAAGCGGGCGCAAGCTGCAAGGTGGTCGAAAGAAGCACGTCGGCTCCCCAGATGTGGACCCGCCCGAGGTTGAGCATCGTCCAGCGAAACTGCTGCCCCTTCGGATAGGCTATGATCTTGTCGGCCACCGTATTATAATAGGCGTCCATCCGCAAGCCGTAGGCACGCAGCCATCCTCTGCCGTCAGGGGTGTCTTCCAAATTGATGCCGACGTCATACTGGTTGGTGCTTTCGGGACGGAGACGCGCATTGCCCATCTCCGCATAGTAGAGATCGTTGAAGGTGGGCATACGAAAACTCCGCTTCGCAAAGGCGTGGACCGAGAAGGCACGGGAGGCGAAGGGGTAATAGTTGAGAAAGAAGGCGGGCATGAACTCGTGGAGGTGGGCCGACGTGCCACGACGCACACGGTCGGAGACGAACATAGCCGCCAGACTCCCCTGTAAGCGTAGTGGTCCGAGGTCCAAGGCCGTAGCCACGGCAGCACTATGGGTCAGCCGCGTGGGGAAGGCAAAGCGGTAGGTATCAGCATTGAGCTTATTCCAGCGCAGGTCATAGCTCATACTGACTCCCCAGGCGGGCAAGAGCTGATAGCTATTACTCGTGGAGAGATAGAACTCCTGCTGCCAATAGCGGTTGTCCACGGGCAAGTGGGTGGTGTCGCGGTCGAGATAATGGGTGCGGTAATAAGCATACTTGGCCAGCACCTGAGTGGAGAAGCGGTCGCCAAAGTCTTTCTGCAGTCGGTGCTGGAGGAAGACGTTGGTGTCGTACTGTCGCTCACCACGCCGCCACACATTGTTCACGATCGCCCCAGGGATGCCGCGTCCCGAGTCGTAGCAGTAGGCTTTCGTGGTCCAGAAGCCTTGGCGGAGCAACCCATGGAGGGTCAGTTCTACTCGCTCCGCGCGCACATCGCCATTCTGCCGTGTGGCCGTCGTGTCATAGGCCACACTCCCGTCAGGAGTCAGCCGGCGATAGCGAAATCGGTACTTGCCACTGGCGGAGAGCCATCCTGCCGACAAAGAGAGACCTAGACGGTCGGAAAGCCGCTGCTCCCATAGCGTCGAGAGACTCAGCAGGCCCGAAGCGCCCGCCTGCACCTTCGCTTTGAGATGGGTCGCACGGCCAGGAGAGAAGTGGGGCTGACGCGTGCGGATATAGACGTTGCCCCCATGGGCGAAGTCGGAAGCCGGCTGGAGAAGCGTGCTGCGCTGACCATTATAGACAGCTATCTCCTGGATGTTGTCAAGGCTCAACTGGCCAAGGTCTATCTGTCCGTTCTGGGCGTTGCCCAGTTCCACGCCGTCATAGTAGATGCCGACATGCTGCGATCCCATGGATCGGATATTGATGGTCTTGACGCCTCCCACGCCGCCATAGTCCTTGAGCTGGACGCCCGCAAAATAGCGCAGCGCATCGGCCACCGAACCGCCATCGAGCCGCCTCAGGGCCTCGCCATCAAGCCGCTGGCCGCCTATCACCATGCGTTGGGCTATTCGCACACCGACCACATCCACATCCTGCAGGGTATGGACACTATCGCCCACGACGACACGGGCCATCGCGGCAACGGGGACGAGCAGGCCAAGCAGCCAAGAAAACATCCTTTTCTTGTACAAACTCACTTCCTATTACTCTGTCTAAAGACTGGCTCCACGATTTCTTTCATGATAGAGCCAACCAGAAATGTATCTTCCTGCATCGACCTTTCCTCGAAGGCGGCAGGCGCAAGCGCAATGGCAGGTCTTCTGACTCGTTGCCTATAATGGCCAAACGCCTTCCCCATCGTCCTCGATAGCTCCTCCACAAGGGGGGCGGAGCGGGACGACCAGTGGCTTTGGCCTCCTCGTCTTGCAACATACAGCTGCGGGACAGTAGCGGATTCTCACCGCTTTCCCATTTTAATCGCGTCTTTCAGCGAACCGATTGCGGGTGCAAAAGTACAAAAAATAATAGAAATAACACGTTTTGAAAGCAGAATTCCCATCGAGAAGAAACCAAGAAGGCAGCGGCCTTCAGCAACCGACACATCGCTGAAAGCCACTGGGCCAAAGAGAGGGCGGGAATGGCAGCCTACCCGAAGTAGGCCATGATCTCGTCCATGAAGGGTGTGAGCTGGCGCGGATGGACGACGCCGTGGCGGTCGGTCGTGTTCATGCTGTAGGCCACGAAGAGCCGACGGCGGGCCCGCGAAAGGGCTACATAAAACTTGCGAGCATCCTCCATATCCTGCTTCTTGTCGCGATTGTAGGCATTGGGATAACGCCCATCGACGGCATCGAAGATGATGACGTTGTCGTACTCCAGTCCCTTGGCCTTGTGGACAGTCGTCACATAGATCCGCTCGCGGATGCTCCGGCTATTGCAGAAATCACTTTCCTTCAGCGTGCTGAGATCGACGATATAGCGTTGGAGCTGAGCGTCGAGACTATTGACCACTTCCTGACGGGGCAGCAGGTCCATCATAATGTAGCGACAGATATCGTCCAGTTGCGGTATCTCGTCCACCTTGTGCTCCTCGACAAAATAGGCATAAGCTCGCCGCAGTTCCTTCACGAGGGCCGGCTGGTCGGCGTCGGCCTCCAGATCATAGCGTCGTGCCATGGCATCCAAATACAAGTCGCCATAGTAGGCGCGGAGTTTGCTGGCAAAGGGGCGCACGCGCGGATGGGCCAGGAAGTCGGTTTGGGCCTTGACCCTGCTCCGCCCACTCGTCGCACAGTAGTTGACGAGGCTCACGGTGGCCCCCACATCGTCGATGGCCTGATGGGTGTTGGCCCCCTGCAGGCCCAGTTGGTCGATGAGCGATTCGAGCTTGTAGGACCGAAGATTTCTGTCGAGTAGGCGCATCAGCTTCAACGTGTCGAAGACACGGCCCATCGGAATGGGAAGCCTTAGGCCGCCGTGGCGCAGGAGGTTGTACCTGAGGATCTGATAGTCGAAACGCACGTTGTGTCCCACCACAGGACGGTCGCCGACAAAAACCAGAAACCGAGCCAACGCCTCTTCCGCCTGGAGCAGTTCGCCAGCCGCCATCTTCTGATGATAGAGCGCGTACATCGGGTTTTCTTTCTCGCCGAGCAGGGTCGGGATGGGGCGGTCGGTCTCAATATAGAGGTCGAGTGGCTCGCCCACTACCCTGCCCTGGCAGACCCGCATGGCAGAGACCTCGATGATATCGTCATGATAGACGTCCGTGCCCGTGGTCTCGGTGTCGAAAACCACGATTTCGCCTCCATCGTATGCCTTGAGAAACTCCTGGAGGTAGGTGGTGGTGCCGTCGTAGCGCAGGAGATCGTCGGGCGTAAGGGCAAGCTGGAGAAGTTTTCGAGAGAAACGCCGCGCAAGGGAGTGGGTGTCGAAAACGCCGACACCGCGCAGGATACGCGCCCAGGGGATGAAGTTGTGCTCGTTGGAGAGCACGGATAGGTGGGCAAAGAGCAGGCGCACGTCGGGTGTGTCGAAGAGGTCGCGCCCCGACACCTTGAAGTGGGTGAGGCCTTGGTCGGTGAGCGACTGCGAGACACGGTTGGCATCGGCATTGGAACTGACGACAACGGCGGTCGTCCCCTGTGCCTGGAGCTCCCGCACCTTCTCACAGATCAGCCGTATCTCGTCCTCCATCGTGGCGCCATAGATGATTTGGAGGTCGCCAGGCTGCGCTTGCTCGTCGTTGCCAGCCAAAGGCAGGAGCTCGGGGTCGATGCCCAACTGTGCCTCTGCGTAGCGGTTGAGGACGCCGAGCAGATAGCTGGGCGCACGATGGTTCTGACGCAGATGGTGGATGTGGCCTTTGCAGCGCAACTTGATCTCGTTGAGTCGCTCCACCTTCGCCCCCATAAAGGAGAAGATGGCTTGCTGCTCGTCGCCGAGAAAGAGCACCGTGGCGCGTTCTTTCGCCGTCAGCAGGTCGATGATGGCGAGCTGCATGGCGTTGAGGTCCTGCACCTCATCGACCTGTATCCAGCGATACCTGCGCAGTCGGCCCTCGGTGTCTTCCCGGTAAGCGTCGTAGGTCTTCAGCAGCAGGTCCTCGAAGTCGAGGATGTGGTTGTCGGCTTTGTACTGGACGTAGCAGCGGGCGTAGTACATTTTCTGCAACAACATCCGCACCTTGCCCGCCACCTCGCGAGGAGCAGCATCGGCATCGTCGAAGTAGTTTTCCGCACAGGGATAGATCTCGATGAGAGCCTCGACGGCGAAAGGCTTCTTCTGGCGATTGCAGAGATAGCGGAGCGCTTCGCGGTCGCCCTCGGTCAGCGCCTCAGGATGCAGATACAGACTCCACGGATGGCCATGGCGCATCTGATCCATGAGGTGGGAGAAGAAGAGTATCTGCTGGTAGTTGCGGCTGGACTGGTAGTCGCGGATCACGCGCTCCTCGTCGTCGTGGGTGTAGTCGGCCAGGATGCTGATGGTCTCCTCGTCGCTGACGATGGACGAGTCGGCGGGCACTACCTGCTGCTCGAAAAGGAAGCGGGAACAGAAATGGTGGACGTTGCCCACATGGAGCGGCCCTAAGTCCTCGCCCGCCATCACCTCGCCGATGCGGTTGATCATCCCGCGGGCGGCGCGGTTGGTGAACGTTAGGCAGAGCATGTCCTCGAAGCCTACCCCGTGGCTGTGAGCCCAGCGCACGCGGGAGGCCAGGATGTGGGTCTTGCCGCAGCCCGGAGGGGCCAGCACGAGGTGGTGGCCGTCCTGGGCCAAGACGACGGTACGCTGGCTTTCGTCCAGCGTTGTGAGTATTTCGGTTTCTTGGTCGGTCATGATTTGATGGTAATTGTTTCGCAAAGGTAAACTTTTTCCTCGATTCTTGCAAAAATTCAATTCCTTTTTCGTAACTTCGCAGAATCAAATAAAAACCGAATCATGATACAGATTGAAAATGCGAGAAAGGAGGATGCGCCGATCATCGCTCCTATGATCATGGAGGCTATGAACCTGGAGTGCTGCCAGTGGTTTGCAGGCCCCAACCACACGCTGGAGGAGTTTGAACAGTTGATGACGCGCCTCGTCGCCATGGAGGAGAGCCAATACTCCTACCGCAACACGCTCGTGGCAATAGACCACGGGGCGGAGGCTGGTCGGACCGTGGCGGGCGTCTGCGTCAGCTACGACGGCGCCCTGCTGCGCCCGCTGCGGCGCGCCTTTATCCAGGAGGCCCTGGAGACGTTTGGCATCGACTATAGCGACATGGGCGACGAGACGGCTGCTGGAGAACTCTATATCGACACGGTCTGCGTGCGCGCCGACTACCGCGGCCACGGCATTGCCGGCCAACTGCTGATGGCCACGGTGGAGAAAGGCCGGGGGATGGGACTGCCCACCGGACTGCTCGTGGACGACGGCAACCCCAAGGCCGAAAGGCTCTATCGGCGCCTCGGCTTCGAGGTGGTGGGCGACGACTGCTGGGGCGGCCACAAGATGCACAGGATGCGCAGGCAGTAAACCGAACTGAAGAAAAGCCGCAACCTCCACGATGGAAGATTGCGGCTTGCTTGTTGGCGTATGTAAGGCTAAACCTTATTTCACTCTATCGACGATGGCCTTGAAAGCCTCGGGGTTGTTGACAGCGAGATCAGCGAGCACCTTGCGGTTGATCTCGATACCATTCTTGTGGAGCGCACCCATGAGCTGGCTGTAGCTCATATCGTAGAGGCGAGCGGCAGCGTTGATACGCTGAATCCACAGAGCGCGGAAGTTGCGCTTCTTGTTACGACGGTCGCGGTAAGCATAAGTGAGACCCTTCTCATAGGCGTTCTTGGCTACCGTCCAGACGTTCTTGCGGGCACCAAAGTAACCTTTGGTTTGCTTCAGAATCTTGGTTCTCTTGGCCTTAGAGGCAACATGATTTACTGATCTTGGCATAGTTTTCTTTTCCTTTTAATGTTGAACGACTAAGTGATAGAATTAACGCAGATTGAGAAGATCCTTTACCTGCTTGAGGTTGGTGCGGTCAACGAGGGTTGAACCGACCAGGTTGCGCTTCTGCTTCTTGGTCTTCTTAGTCAGAATGTGACTGTGGTAAGCGTGACGTCTTTTGATCTTACCAGTTCCGGTGAACGAGAAACGCTTCTTGGCACCGGAGTTTGTCTTCAACTTTGGCATTTTTTTAATCCTTTTATTTATGATACTTTAATTTAGGTGGCAACGTATATACCAGGACGTTACGCACTCTTTTCTTGATCTCTTGTGGGCTTATTCCCCCTTGGCCAGCTTCTTCAGGGCCTCAGCGCCGTTCTTGGCGTTGGCGAAGAGCCCGCTGTTCTCGGCCACGTCCTTGTCGTGCTGCTCCTGCTCGATCTCGGCAGCCACCTTGGCCTGGGCCTCGGCATTCTCGCGGTCGCGCTTCTGCTGGCTCTTCTTCTGTACGCTCACCTTCTTGGGTGCAAGATAGAGGAACATGCGCTTTCCTTCGAGCTTCGGAAGCTGCTCTACCTTGGCATACTCCTCCAAGTCGTTGGCAAAGCGGAGCAAAAGCACCTCACCCTGCTCCTTGAAGAGGATACTACGGCCACGGAAGAAAACGTAGGCGCGCACCTTGTTGCCCTCGTTGAGGAACTCGATGGCGTGCTTGAGCTTGAACTGGTAGTCGTGCTCGTCGGTCTGGGGTCCGAAACGTATCTCCTTCACCTCCTGACGCACCTGTTTCTGCTTCAATTCCTTCTGGCGACGCTTCTGCTGATAGAGGAACTTGGAATAGTCGATGAGACGACAAACAGGCGGCTGGGCATTCGGAGAGATCTCGACCAGATCGACACCTTGCTGCCGAGCGAGGTCCAAGGCTTTCCGCGTAGGCATCACTTCGGAGCCTTCGTCAGACACAACACGCACTTCCCGAACGTGAATTTTCTCATTCACGCGGTACTGTAATTTCATTTTGTCATTCTTCATTCAACTGTTTTTGTTCAAAATCGGGCGCAAAGGTACTGCTTTTCCGTGAATTAGCCAAATATTTTTGCAAGAAAATCCCACTTCATGGGTCTCGCAGAGATTCTTCTCTCAAAAAATTACTAAAGTCCTGTCAATACATTTATTGGTTCATCGGGGAAACGAAATCCCACGCTCCAAGATCGGCGTACTGTGGCGTGGCAAAGAAGTGGAGAACTACGCTCTCGACGAGTGCCGCATCCTTGGAAGCGGGCTGGCTGCCCTCGGCCTTAGCCTGGCTGATACGGACCTTTGCTTTGGTTGATCTCGAAGATATTGGGGTTGACGGCTCGTGCCGTGATGCTATAGTTGATCATAGTGTTGAGGTTTTAAAGGTGTTGAAAAGCTGGGTTTTATCTCTCTCAGAAATGGGGACCTTGCCGATGATAGCTTAAGACTGGCGCCACTAATTGCTTATCCCTCGCCCCCGTCGTAAGGAACGCCCGTCGCGGGCCCTCAACGGAATTGTTCCGCAAGCCTCAATTTCCGGGCACAAAGTTACGAAGAACATTTCACACCACCAAATATAATCATAAATATTTTTCAACTTTTTTCATCGCAGCAAAAAAGGCACATAGCAAAGCTATGTGATACTCCTACTTGCACACGGAACATTCTTTACAGTTATATTCTTTGCAGAGTGAGCAAGCGTGAGAAGTGGGAAATCCTTAACGTAACATGTAACAATGTAACAATGTAACAATGTAACAATGCGAATCTACTCGTACCCCCTGTGGCGCCCTGGAAAGCAGAATGGGTTTGCACTATAAATCCGAGGTGGCACGAATGAGGCTTGCCCCTCCTTCCCAAAAAACAGTTTTCATGAAGAGGCATTGTTGCCTGCTTCGTTGAAGAGCCATTGCCGCCATTGCCACCAATGTTACAATGTTACAATGTTACATGTTACAT
>OCHM01000251.1_pt1 | contig 42019 bp, 33 predicted proteins | sample 1538901 | NCBI WGS metagenome assembly OCHM01 (sample SAMN04571734, study PRJEB22368) | human gut metagenome | biome: human gut; material: stool | host: Homo sapiens | place: Luxembourg | collected 2012-11-08 | reverse complement strand
GGAAAATGAACCATATTAGTACTGATATATATAAATAATTTAGATCACTTACTTAATATGCAGGGACAACGTTCCTGGCCTATGCTGGCAGTGGGGGATAGCGCCAGGAAAGACAGATTGCGTATGCTCATGTTTTTGTCTTTTGAAGTCGTTTACAAAGTTAGTGCATTACGCTCCGAATTCCAAGAGAATTGACGGAAAAATCTCCTTCCTGCTGCACATTTGTGCGTAAGCCATTCTTTTGGAATCTTTTCCTCTGTCTCTCCTTATCTGCCATTCCCTTTCCACGCTCAGAACTTCTTGAAGGTTCCTACCACTATCACAGGATTGTCCTCAGGTGTCAGTCTGTCCAAAATGTCGCGGTCAGATTGTGGCCAGGCTTGATAGACTTTTTCCCCTTCAGGATTCTGTCTCATCATGCTTAGCATTCTTACGGCTTCATTCGCTGGCCATACTTTGGCAAACTGGTTCTTTTCCCAGTCGAACAGGAAGAACTTCTCGTTGGGACGTGTCTCAAAGCTGTACTCCAGGAAGTTTGGAGTAGGTCTGCGGCCTCTTCTGCTCAGTCTGCCGGTCATATATTTCCCTGTATTGAGATCTATGATTGCGCAGTTGTCGTAATACAGATACCCGAAGTCTTTAGAGAATGCAAAGTTATCCCACAGGGCTTTTGTCTGGTTTATCCTTTCATCGTAATTTTCTTTCGTCATCTCTCTGTATGTCTGTGGAGTGGTAAATGGCTCTCCGAAATCGAGAGACACGAAGGGTACGCATTCCTCGTCTTTTATCTTCCAGATAGTGTCTGGGCTGAGAATGTCCATGTAATAGACTCCATCGGGATTAGCGTGCAATGGGTTCTCTAAACTGCAACAGAATGGTCTGTTGTCAATTCTATGTCTGGGGAATCCTGGGTCTTTCAGTGCTCCACAGAGAGGTAATCCCTTCTCGTCTGTTATTGTGAGTTTGAACGAGTTCAGCGCTTGATAATCTTTGTGGTCATAAGGCAGTGTGAGTAGCACCCGCTTGTCGCTCCTCAGAAAAGCTATGTTCTGATACCAGAAATAGCGTGGTTCCTGACTGAGAAAATTTCCCTTGTAGTCATAGAAAAGGAGTTTCTGGGAGTCTTCATCTATGAAGCATACGCGCTTTTGACGAGTGTCTAATGTTACGCTATACATCGAAACATACTCTCCTTTGGCATGTCCCTTTCGGCCGATGTGGTTCTGGAACTTGCCGTTCATGTCAAATACGCTTATTTGTCTGCCCCACGTGTCAACCAGAAATATCAGATTGTCGTCCACGAAGAGGTTGCTGATTTCGCCTACCACACATTCCTCTGTAGTCTCCAACGGTATAATCCTGTATTCGGGTGCAAGTATGCTGTCGGGGCAGATGGATTTTACCTCCAACATGCTGCTGTGGTCCTCTATCTTGTAGAGGCTCTCCTTCCGTTGGTTCATCAATGGGAGGGAGGCGCTAACCTCCATAGTATCTGTGTCAGACTTCTTGTCCAGAGGGGTGAGCGTGATCTTTTCCTTTGTTCCTGTTGGCAGAGAGTTGCAGGCATACAGGAGCATGCAGGACAAGAGGGCTAATGCCGAACAGCAGATGATACGTGTGCTCATTTGGGCTTTATCTATAGTTTTTTTTTTTATTCAAGGCACAGGAAACTCCACTCATAACAGCGCAGAATGAGTTTCGTTCCTGTGCCTCTTGGGAGCCCACCCTTCAAAAGGGCTCCTTATTTGTATTGTCTCTCTTTGGGGAAACTTCTTGAATGTCTTTGTTTTAGAAATCTATCAGACGTTCCAATAACAACACTGGGTTGTCATTGGGGTTGAGCTTCTTTAGAAGTTCCCTATCTTCCTTGCTGAGATGGTCCTTTATTGGGGTGTTGCTTGCGCCCATCTGAAGGAAGTTTGGCGAAAACGTGTATATCAGCGTGGAATCATCGGCGAATCCGTCTGGGCCAGTTATAGGCAAATAGCTGTCCAGCCTTGTTTGGTTAGTAGATATACCCACGAATTTTTGTCTGTTTGACTTCCTGCTGATGAGCATCAGGGCTATCTGGCCGCCTGCGCGAGGAATACTAACAGGGAGGGCTATATACTCTGATGAAATATGTATTTGAATTGTGTGTGGCTGCTTTGCATTGCGCATCTCATAGGATTTGCTCGTTATATTTTCCTTTTCATCCTTGCTGAATCTTTGGCTTCCGTTTACTGTCACATTTAGTATGGGAGCCATCTCTTTGCCTGATACTTCCCATATCGTATCGGACAACAGGTCGGTGAAGTATGCCTTGTCCTTATATTGCGTCATATCATCACCATAAATGAATCTGTCTCTTATCATTTCTGTTATGGGGAAACCTCTTCTTATGGGTTTTCCCATCTTGTCGGCAAGCACCAGGCGTGACAAGTCAATGATATCAGAAAAGCGATTGTATGCACTTCCTGTCAGGCATAGGATATCGTCACCAAGGAAAGCCATATCGTGATACAGGAAGAACAGGGATGCCACCTTCTTCAGGTTTCCCATCAAATCATAACTGAGCAGCCGTCTTCCCGTCAAATCCAGCATCACAATCTGCTCGTTCTTTTCATCATAAGCGATGCTCCATGCATCCAGGTGCTCATTCCTGGCATGTCCCTTGTTTCCCAGCTTGCAGCGGAACTTGCCGTTTTCTTCAAATATGAACACGTTGGCATTTTCTCTGTCCTGAATACAGTAGCATCCTGGGCACTTGATAATCCTGTCAATATTCCCTATGAGGAACTCTTCGGAGGTTTCCAGGGGGATGAGCTTGTAGGAGGAGAATATGGTGTCGAGGTCGCTGTACGGCGACTTGGAGGGGAGCTCCACCTGTATGCATTTGTCTTCCCTCACCACTTCAAATGGTTTGACGCTGTCATCGGTGATGACCCAATGTTGCTGGTACTCTTTGTCAAATGAGCCTTCGGAGAGGGGTCGCAGGGAATTCCTGCGCCCTTTCTCTGTACAGCCTGATATTATACCTATTAGTAATAGGAAATATAGTATGGTTGTATTTCTCTTCATGCTTGTTCCTCTTAGCTGTTGTTTTACTCTTCGTAGGGTGGGGCGGATGACACCCTTGGAGTCAGATCCGAGGATGGACGTTTTGGTTACTTTCATCTTTTCCATACAATTTTGTTTCTTTAGAAATCTATCAGACGTTCCAATAACAGAACTGGGTTGTCATCAGGTTTGAGGTTCTTCAGAAGTTCCCTCTCTTCTTTGCTGAGGTGGTCCTTTATCGGGGTGTTGCTTGCGCCCAGTAGAACGCTGTTCGGTTGAATTGTGTATATCAGCGTGGAATCATCGGCAAATCCGTCTGGGCCAGTTGTAGGCAGATAACTGTCCAGCCTTGTATGATTTCTTGTATGATTTGTAGATATACCCACGAATTTTTGCCTGTTTGACTTCCTGCTGATGAGCATCAGGGCTATCAGGCCGCCTGCGCGAGGAATACTAACTGGGAGGGCTATATACTCTGATGAAATATGTATTTGAATTGTGTGTGGCTGCTTTGCATTGCGCATCTCATAGGATTTGCTCGTTATATTTTCCTTTTCATCCTTGCTGAATCTTTGGCTTCCGTTTACTGTCACATTTAGTATGGGAGCCATCTCTTTGCCTGATACTTCCCATATCGTATCGGACAACAGGTCGGTGAAGTATGCCTTGTCCTTATATTGCGTCATATCATCACCATAAATGAATCTGTCTCTTATCATTTCTGTTATGGGGAAACCTCTTCTTATGGGTTTTCCCATCTTGTCGGCAAGCACCAGGCGTGACAAGTCAATGATATCAGAAAAGCGATTGTATGCACTTCCTGTCAGGCATAGGATATCGTCACCAAGGAAAGCCATATCGTGATACAGGAAGAACAGGGATGCCACCTTCTTCAGGTTTCCCATCAAATCATAACTGAGCAGCCGTCTTCCCGTCAAATCCAGCATCACAATCTGCTCGTTCTTTTCATCATAAGCGATGCTCCATGCATCCAGGTGCTCATTCCTGGCATGTCCCTTGTTTCCCAGTTTGCAGCGGAACTTGCCGTTTTCTTCAAATATGAACACGTTGGCATTGTCTCTGTCCTGAATACAGTAGCATCCAGGGCACTTGATAATTCTGTCGATATTCCCTATGAGGAACTCTTCGGAGGTTTCCAGAGGGATTAGCTTGTAGGAGGAGAATATGGTGTCGAGGTCGCTGTGCGGCAACTCGGAGGGGAGTTCCACCTGTATGCATTTGTCTTCCCTCACCACTTCAAATGGCTTGACGCTGTCATCGGTGATAACCCAATGTTGCTGGTACTCTTTGTCAAATGAGCCTTCGGAGAGGGGGCGCAGGGAATTTCTGCGCCCTTTCTCTGTGCAGCCTGATATTATACCTATTAGTAATAGGAAATATAGTATGGTTGTATTCCTCTTCATGCTTCTTCCTCTTAGCAGTTGTTTTACTCTTCGTAGGGTGGGGCAGATGACACCCTTGGAGTCTGATCCGAGGATGGACGTTTTAGTTACTTTCATCTTTTCCATACACTTTTGTTTTTGGGTTTGCGATGTAGTATGCCGCAAATTTAGGGCGAAGTGGTGTGACTTGCAAGTGAAATCATTCCCATTTAGTCCCATTTGGACGAAATGGGACTAAATGGGAATAAATAGGTGCGTTTTTTATGGATAAACACCCTTGAAAAGGCTTATCTTTGCAGAACAATATTCGTAAAAATATAAAATGAGAAAGTTTCTTGTCATCCTGTGTGCCGCGTTCTCTCTTCTTTCTTGCAATGAGAACAGCCGTGAGAAGAAGGTGCTGGATGAAATAAAGGAGGTAGGCAACCATGACCCTCTTGCTGCATTGGTTTCGTATGACTCCATACGCGGGGAGATGGAGGGTGCTTCTGACTATATATATAATAGGTATGAGTTGCTGGGTGTCCGACTGCATGACAAAGCGGATATTCTGCCCACATCAGACTCCTGCATCAGACGGCTTGTCGCGTATTTCGAGCAGAAGGGGAATAACGCAGATAAGCAGGAGGCATATTACTATGCGGGTAGTGTCTATAGGGATTTGCAGGACAGTCCACGGGCTTTGGAGTATTTCCTCAGGTCGGCAGATTGTGCTGCGCATGGTAAGGTGGATTCGGTGCTGCTCAGGAATTGCTACTCCCAATTGTGCGGAGTCTATTACAATGTGCAGGACTATGAGAACTCGCTTTGGGCTGCCAAACAAGAGTGTGCGGTGGCAAAAGAGCTCGGAATCTTGGATGATCTCTCTCTCGTTCATCAGGTGAATGCTTATTCCCAGCTGGACAGACGGGCAGAGGCATTGGATTTGATGCAGGAGATTTTGGAAAGTCAAAGTCAAATGCCTCCTTCGCAGAGAAACGCTGGGATATTAAATGATATACTTCATGATTTTTGTGGAGAACAAGATATCCCAAGTGCCGAGAAATGTGCGAACTTGCTAAAACAAACAGATGCTTTCCCTCCCAAAGGAAGACTCAGTCTTTCGTATGCAAGATATTGCAAGTTGATAGGTCGTATGGATTCTTGCATATATTACTATAAATTAGCATTAACGCCTGATGATTCGCTAAGTATGTATGAGGCATCACGAAAGTTATTTCGTATATATGATTCCCAGGGCAATAAGGCTCTTGCACTGGATTATGCCCGAGAATTCATAGATATTTGCATAGATTTGGATTTGGGCAGAAGGCAGGAACTTGCTGCGACGGTGAACAACTTACACAAGTATTATAAGAACAGGGAGGTGGAGGATCGCCTGCAAAAAGAACGGGACAGCTTGCGCGTGTATCTGTGGATAGTGTTGGCGCTTTCCCTGCTTATGACGGTGGCTGCGTTTATACTGCATCTGGTGCGAAAGGAAAAGCGCCTGAAATCCCTGCATGGTCTTAATGGTGTCGTAAATAGCCTGCGGAGATACCAGGGGATTGAACCTGAGCCTGCGATGGAGAATAAACGCCTGCGTTCGGAGGATGCATATATCGTCAGGATGAAGCTTAACCTGATTGAGAGTGAAAACTGTTTTGGACAAGTGACAGAGAATCTGGCCGAAGCCAAGCAACAGATAAAGCAGAAGGACGAGGAGTTGGCCGAGGCAGGACGAAAGATACAGCAGAAGGAAGATGATTTGGCAAGAATCAAGGAGCTTTTCCTGCGTCAGGAACAGTTGTTGGAGGAAACAAAGCGGAGGTTGGCAGAGGAAATGAAAATCTCGCAGGAAAGGCATGAAAGGTGCTTGGCTCTCTTGGCAGAGAAGCGCAAACGGAATTTTGCCGAAGAATGGCCGGAGCTGGTAGAGAAAATCAGAAAAGCCATTAAGTCGTGCCACTCTATGACCGATGAGGAATGGGAGAAGATTATCAATGTCTTTGAAAGCAAACATCCTGAGTTCTTCCAGCGTTTAGAGCAATCGTACAAGTCACTCAGAAGCGGAATGAAGAAGGGCATGTGCTTGTTTGCTCTGGGTTATGATGCTTCGCAAGTGTGTGTGCTGACGGGGGCAGGCAAAAGCAGTGTCTATCGTTGGGCTGAGGTGTACGCAAAGAGTGTGGATCCAAGCGCCAGTTCATCGGAACAAGAAGCCCCGAAAATGACCTGATAGTCTGAACGCTTCTCCATCACTGGTTACTATATTGTCGCTTTCAAAAAATATCTCACCTACACCAACGGCCAATCTTGCATCCCATAGCTTCTGTCCGTCAGGGTTTTCGGCTTTTAGCTTTATTATGTCAGTCAAGGAAAAGCGAGGCCAATATTATTTGTGAGCGAAAAGCAGAAATCTTATGTGCAGGATTCATTTAGCCTCCAGGGGTAGGTGTGCAATATCCCCTGACCGTCCAACCCAAGGCTGGACGGTCGGAGAATATATATTACTTTGCAAAGTAAACAAGCTTCATCCACCGTCCAGCCTTGGGTTGGACGGTGACGGACAAATTCTTTCCAGATTTGAATACATGCAGGAAGTGCCGAAGGAGCCTACATCTCCTTGCTCATCAATTGTCTTCCTTGTACAGCCTACAGGTTGCCATCAGCGAAAGGAGACGGGGAACCGTCCTTGAACTGGCTGCTGTCATCACAAGGGTATTCAACGTCATGGATGAAGAAGTGCTGGGGGCTGTGGTTGACAAATCTGATGGGCAGGCTCATTCCTCACCCTCTGATACGATTTCTCCTGTCAGGCTCAATACCAGGGGAGAAGGGTCGAAGTTGCCATATACCATCACTTCATGGTAGATGGAGCCAGTGTCGGCAGCCTCGGTTTGGAGCATAGCCCGAATGGGGAAATACTTTCCGCTTCCTGCTGTCATGGAAGAAGCGTAGGATAGTTTCAGGCAATCACATGATGACGTGATGCTGTCGATGCGCAGTTTGCAGGGCCCCGTATTCTGTAGCAGCCATTCCACACCGTGTGATACATTGGTGTCCTTCTCTATTTCGCCTACATACGCCTCTGACAGACCTATCACTTCCACTTTCGTCTGTCTGTTCCATAAGCAGCTGCTCATGGTGAGTGTGAGCAGGAGGGGTAGCACAATAAACTTTCTTCTCATAAGCGTTAATTTTAATGATGATGTGTTCAGGTTGCTGTAACTCGGCATACACTTGCATGGCAGTCGTGCTGCCTGCTTTAGGTTCATTGCCTACCGCAAATTTAAGGAAATAGAATCTACTCACCAAACAAAACTTGTCCCATTTAGTCCCACTTGGGCGAAATGGGACTAAATGGGACTAATTTGGTGTGTTTTCAGGGAGTTGCTGTCGGTGGAATTTGCTATATTTGCACCATGGGATTAGGTGATGCTTATAGAATGTGATAATAATGGACAACCCCAAACAACAATATTTCGATTTTGAAACTTACGAGCGTGTGGCAGAGCCGCACAAGCGTGAGAGAGCTTCGGCATGGCGTACGGCCATCGGTCTGCAGGATGTAGATGGCCTGAAGGTATCAGATTACCTAAGGGAAACGGCTATTCGTCATATCGAAGGCGATATAACCATCGATGATGTGCGGGAACAGTTGAAGTCGTATTATATCAATAAGACAACGCATGACGAGGGGGATGCCAACAGAGAGGAAGCTGATCGGGTGGCTGCAAACATCACGAAGTTGCTGAGCGAAAAGTCATTTTCATTGACAGCTTTGGAGTTTCTTAATATTCACAGGCATTTGTTCTCGGGTGTATTCAAACATGCTGGCGAGATACGTACCTATGACATCAGCAAGAAGGAGTGGGTGCTAAAAGGTGACTCCGTCATCTACGGGCGTGCAGTGGACATCATGATGGCGTTGAGGTATGATATTCAGCAAGAGAGGGATTTTGATTATAGGGGACTGACTAATGATGACATCATTCGGCATATCGTTGATTTTGTCACTCTGTTGTGGCAGAATCATCCGTTCCGTGAAGGCAACACGCGAACTACAGCTGTATTCGTCATCAAGTACCTTCGCTCTATTGGCTTCAAGGTGAACAATGACTTGTTTGCTGATAATTCTTGGTATTTCCGTAATGCGCTGGTTCGTGCCAACTATCGCAATCCGTCGAAGGGCATAGAGCCGGACAAGTCTTTTCTCATTGGCTTCTTCCGTAATTTGATGTTGGGAGAGGAGAACGAACTAAAGAATCGCTATATGCTGGTCGGCTATAATGATGTCACCCATACAAGTACCCATACAAGTACCCATACAAGTAAAGGTGAATCAGATTCTGCGCTGGCTGAGAATATCAGGCGGCTGGTGCTTGCTGTCGGCAGCGAAGAGAAAAGTGTGAAGGAAATGATGGAGGCTGTGGGATTGAAGAACCGTCCCAATTTCTTGGCTTATTCTCTGGTACCCGCTGTCAACGAGGGGCTGATAAAGATGAAGTTCCCCGATTCACCCCGGCATCCCAGACAAAGGTATCTGCTTACTGTCAAAGGGATGGAGGTATATCGGGGATTGTCTTCTTGATTCTACCTTGTACGCTCTAACCCATAAACCGGGCAGAGTGTTCCTTGATGATGTTCTTCAGGTCAGTCAGCCTCATGGCTCCACTTTGCCGCCACAGTACTTGCCCGCTGCGGAAGAGCATCAGTGTGGGTACAGACTGGATGCGGTAGGCATTGGAGAGTTCGGCGTTCTTGTCCACATCAATCTTGATGATGCGGATGCCGCTTCCCAATTCGGCTTTCAATTGTTCCAAGACTGGGTGCATAGTCTTGCACGGACCACACCAGGTGGCAAAGAAGTCAACCAGAGTAAGCTGGCTGGCATTGATGATACTGTTGAATGTTTCCATAAGCGAGTAGGTTTAAGGGTTTTGAGTTGCTGTCTTGCGTGCAGTACGGTTTTATTTCCTCAGCACAGGCAATCCGTCTTCGAAGGTGATGGGAATCCACAGGTGTCGGCTTTCGCTTAGGTGCTTGGGGTTCCACATGTCGGCCATGAAGACGAAGTCGGCTCCTTGGAACATCTTCTTCTGTGCTTTGGTCTCTACCTTATATATATAGGTTCCCTGACCGCCGAATGTCTTGTCGGCTCCATTGCCCCGGCAGGGGTTGGGCAACTTCTCCCAAGGACCGAAGATGTTCTTTGCTCTGAACAGGCGGGCTGCATTGGGATCCCAACCGGTGCAGCCGCTCGTTATCATCCAGTAGGTACCGTCCTGCTTGAAGATAGTGGGAGCTTCATTGAGTCCGCCTGCTGCCACACGCACGAAGGAGCCGTTGTGCTCCATGTAGTCATCAGTGAGCTGTGCGATGTTCAGGGTGAGATTGTCCTCCGAAGAGAATATGTGATAGGCTTTACCGTCATCATCCACAAAGACCGTCATATCACGTGCCATCTGGCCACCCTGGAAGTCGCGCATGAAGAACATCCCACGTTCTATCTGGGTGTACCATTGAGGAGTCCACCAACCCTTATACTCAGGTTCTGTCAGCTTCTGACGCAGGTCGGTGGTGTCGGCCAAGGCAAAGCCGATAGGGTATCTGCCGGCATTGACACGACCAGACCTCACGAAGCGGAACGGACCAAAGGGGGTGTCGCTTACTGCTACTCCCGAGCGGGCAGCAGCATAACCTTTGCCCTTCATCTCCAGATGAAACCACATGACAAACTTCTTGGTGCGTGCGTTGTAGAGCACTTTGGGCCGCTCGATGATGCATCCACCCTCGATGTCGCTGCCTGGCTCGCTGCTCACAGGCAGCACCAACCCATGATTGGTCCAGTCCTTCAGATTCTTCGAAGTGAAGCAACTCACGCCCAGCGAACTATATGGTTTGCCGTCGGCAGAGCGGCTCTCGCCGTACCAGTAATAGGTGCCTTTGTAGTTGAAGATGCTTCCGCCGTGGGCGTTGATGTGCTTGCCCGTATTGTCGTTCCATACTCCTCCGTCCATGGGAGCCTGTGCGCCCATGGGAAGCAGGCTGCAGGCTGCCATGAGGATGAGTGATAATGTCCTTTTCATAATGTGAAAACAAACGGTTGTAAACGAATGTCAGATTAAGACTCAATACACATACACCCTGTAGGCTTTCACGCTTCCGGGCGCTCCCGACTCCATGCGGGGCAGATAGTCGATGGCTGTGATGGTCTGCTCTGAGCCCATGTCGATGACCAGCAGATGAGGTGCGGCGGCACTGGGCTCTGTTTGCCAGTAGGTGGATTCCTGCAGGTCAAACGCCTTGTCGCCAGTGTGGTTGCCATCGAGGTTCTCTGAGTTGGCATACTTCACTTCCCACTGGTCGCGGGCCATCCGCATACGGTTCTTCCCCTTGACATACAGTTCGGCTATGGCAGCCTGCTTGCCGTCGTGGGTTGACAGGCACTCGATGGCCACATAACGGCCGGTAGCCTCGCCGTTGAGACTGATGGTCTGCCATCCGTTGCCAGCCTTGGTTTCGCCCTGAGCCACTGGTGTGGCCGAATTGAGGTCTGGTTTGTTGCCGATATCATTGTGCTTGAGCGACTTCTCCAGCTGCAACTTGTCCAGTTCGGGCTTTGTCTGTCCCCACACGACAGTCTCCTTGGGGCCGACCACATCGAGCACCACTATCTCATTCTCGCCCTTCTTGAGCCAGCAGCCGGGACAATAGAGCGTCTGCTGAGGGCCAATGCTCCAGAAGCGTCCCAAGGCATGTCCGTTGACATACACCTGTCCCTTGCCCCATGTTTCCATATTGAGGAAGGTGTCGCCGGTCTTCTTCAGATTGAAGGTTGCGCGGTAGTAACCTATCTGGGGCGAAGGATTCCGGCTTGCGTCAGCCTGCTCATCGCGTGTGTTCATTGCACGCAGGGCCGTCTGATAGTCGTCTGCTATGCGTCGCATGCGCCAGTTCTTGAGGTTCCATGTCACCTCATCATCATCCACACGGCCAGTGAGCGTCACATCTCCTATAAGTCCCTTGAAGTCCTTGATGGCACGTCCGAAGTTGATACGGCCCATTGCCTCCACCAGCAGAGTCAGTTGCTGGCCCCTCTTGGTAGCGGGAAGCGGGAGCGAGCGCTCGTTCTTCACGCGGTCTATCTTGCCTATGTATTTGCCGTCAACGAATACCTGCACGAAATCATGCCCGTTGAGGTGAAGCATGCAACCGCCTTCTGTCTCAGGCAATGAGGTGTTGTATATCATTGAACCATAGCCCATGTTCATCTCCTCCATGGTGAGCGGTTGGTGATTCTGTGCTGTGCTGTCGGCTCCCAGGTGGATAGGTGCCACCTGCTGTAGGGTCATGCGTGGAATGCTGATGATGTCGGCAGCACGTGCAGGTACGCCAGGCAGCTTGCGGTCAGTGTATTTCTGCATCGTCTCACGCAGCAGCCAGTACTTCTCGGTAGGCTGTCCCCATTCGTTGATAGGCGCATCATAGTCATAGGAAGTGACATCGGGCGCAAAGCCAGGCGAGTTGGCACCCGCCCAATGGCCGAAGGAAGTGCCTCCGTGCGTCATATATAGCGAGAAGGAGATGCCCTTGGACAACATCTCATCTATTCCCGCCACCATTTCCTTGGCGGGTCGGGTTTCATGTCGGGCTCCCCACTTGTCAAACCATCCGCTCCAGAACTCCGAACACATGAGGGGAGCATTGGGTCTGAGCTGGCGCAGGCGGCTGAATTGGTCGTCTATCTTGGCGCCTGTGCCGAAGTTCATGGTCCATGTCAGGTCGTCCAGACCGTTGCGCTCAAAGTTTGAGTTCCAGTCGCATTGGAACAGAGTGGTCTTGCCAGCCTCGCTGTCCCAGTATTTGCGCAGCACATCGCGTATCTGCCCGACGTATGCTTTGTCTTCACCATAACTGCCGTATTCGTTCTCCACCTGTACCATGATGATGGGTCCGCCGTTCTGTATGGTGAGAGGAGCCAGCTGTCCGGCCACTTTCTCTTCGAACCGATCTACACACGACATGAAGTAAGGATCCGGTTCGCGCAGGCGTATATCCTTCTTCTTGAGCAACCACCAGGGCAGTCCGCCCATCTCCCATTCGGCACACACATAGGGGCCGGGACGAACGATAACGTACATGCCGTTCTTCTTGGCCAGCCGGCAGAACTCTGCCACATCATTCTGTCCGCTGAAGTCAAACTGTCCCTCGCGCTGCTCATGGATGTTCCAGAAGATATAGATGCATATGGTGTTCATGCCCAATGCCTTGCACATCTTGATGCGATGCTCCCAGTAGGGGCGTGGGATGCGCGGATAGTGAATCTCGGCAGCCTTGACCACAAAGGGCTTTCCGTCAAGCAGAAACGTCTTGTCGCCTGTGGTGAAACTGTTCTTTGCCTCGGCCAGTGCCTTCTTCCGCCTTGCTTCAAGTCTCTGGGTGAGCTGCTTGTACTCCTTGGGAGTTATCTGAATCACCGTACCATGCCTGGGAGTGAAGGCTCCGGATGTCTTCGTGTCGGCCACCCAACGGAAAGAGCGAAGGTCGTCGGTGCGGGTAAACTGGTAATGTCCGGCTGTGTAACAGTCGTACATCAGGCACCAGCCGCCGTCGATGAGCGGGAATACTCCGGCTCCCTCCACATTATCCTTGGTCTGCTCACAGAACCCATCCAGCAGAGTCCATGTGTCTGGTGCGTGCAGATCACGGAATACATACTGGCGGATGCCCTTGTGCGCACCCTCCTGCTCCGTCTTGAAGAAGAGATGGTATTCGCCTGAACGGTCCTGCACAATGTCGGTATCGATGGCAGGAGCGTGGAAGTCAAACAGCACCTGCGGCTCTCCCTCCAGGTCGGAAAAGTCTTCGTTGGCATAGGCCCAATACACCCGGTCGTAGGGGATGGTGCCGTCATTGGTGAGCAGAGAGAAATATACCATATATTTGCCAGCCTTCTCGTCGTAGATAGTCTGCGGTGCCCACACGCGGGTGACATTGGCAAAGTTCTTCCCCGCATACTTCTGGGGGAAGTTTACGGTGTGGTGCTCCCAATGAATGAGGTCGCGTGAGCGCATGAGCACAATACCCCGGTTGCTGGCCCATCCCAGTGACGAGCGCATGTCGGTGGCTACCATCAGATAGTCACCTGCCTGGGTGCGCAGGATATGCGGATCGCGCACGCATCCTGTGAGCGCTATGGAGTCGGATGCCACCACTGGCTTGCCGCCGTTGAGCGGCTGGTAGTTGAATCCGTCGTCGCTGATGGCATACGAGATTTGCTCTTGCTCGGGACTGTTGCCCGTGAAATAGACAAAGAGATACTTGTTGCGTGCGCCAGCCGATGCTGCTGTGGCCAGCATCAGGATGGCCAGCAACGCACGTTGGAGTAATGTCTTCTTCTGCATGATGAAGTGTTGTTAAGTTCGTTTCGTTAGGGCAAAGGTACAATTAAGTGCATGAATGCCCAAGGCTCAGAACGCCTTTTTGCCTCAAACAAGCGCCTTTGGACGTTATGCATACATCAAATCACACATAACGTACTGTGGTGAGGGGCAGAGGGGGAGCCGGTTTCTCGCCAGCCGGCTGTATTCTTGGCCTTTTGACGCAGTGCGGTGCATCGGCGGTGGCAGCGTACTGCATCGGCTGTTGCAGCGCGTTGCGTCGGTCATCGCAGCGCATAGCGTCGGGCAGGGGAGGGAGGTGGAGAAAACGGAGAAGCCGGCTTCCCCTGGTGAAGGAGGAAACCGGCTTCTGATGGCCAGTGTGCAGGCGGGCTGTTGCGGGGCTGCTTACTTGTTCAGGAAGCGGTCGCCCGTCTGCTTGATAATCTGATGGCGGTAGGCATCGGGATAGCCCGGACGGAGCACCGGACGCTGGTTGCCTCCGGGAGTCTTCTCGTATTGTCCCTGCTCGTTGGTGCGCTTCACCGACATGTCATTGTACTTGACTATGAGTGTCTGAGCCAGCTGGTTCCACTCATAGAGCATGCTCTGTGCGGTGCGGCTGCCGTATTCGGAGAGGAACTTCACCGCCTCGTCGTGTGTCATCGACTTGGCTTTCTCCTCAGTCTCAGCCTGCAGCGATGTGTAATCCTTCTCCAGTCTGTCGCGGGTGGATTTCACTTCGGGGAAGAGGGCAGAATAGCGGGGATATACCATATTGCTCACCCAGTTCTGCACCCAATAGGCCGAGCGGGTGGAGAAAGTGAAGCAGTCGGCTGTGCCTGCTGCGTAGCATTCGGGCACGTAGAGTGATGAGCAATAGACAGGAGTGAGAGGCACCATGTTGGTATCGTCATTGCCAAACCAGATGACGCCGCCTATGTGGTCGGGCAACCATGAGCGCATCTGCGATACATACACGTTGGCTGTCTGCTGGGTGCTGATGGGACGCTCGTTGAAATACTTCTTGCCATCCACCTCAAATGAGAGCGGAGTGGGGCGGTAAGGCATTTCCCAAGGTCCCTGACCCAAGTCGCTGTCCAGAGCCAGAGGAGTACCCTCGTAGTGGTCACGCATCATATCCTTCACATCCTGCAGGCTCAGTGGCTGCTTGGGCTTCACATAAAGGGGCATGGGAGCTGCCTTGGTGTCGCCTTCGGCATAACTGAGATAGGCCGACATGTCGTCTGCCGCCCAGCGGTTGAAGAAGCTCCACACGCGGGCTTCGCAGAAGCGGAGTGCACCGAAGTCGGCTGGCGCATAGGCATCGGCAAAGGAGAAATCCTTGTCCTTGCCGCTGAAGTAGCCCTTCTCACGGGCAAAGGAGATGACGTCCTTGCTGTAGAGGCAGTTGTCCTTGTCTTTCAGGGGGAACTGGTGAATGCGGCTGTGGTTGGCATGACCGGATATGCAGTCGTCGGGAATGCGTACTGCTACCCACACCACACCCTTTCTCCCAGGGCCTTTACCTATGAGGTCCATCACCCACACCTCGTTGGGGTCGGCCAGTGTGAAGGACTCTCCCTCGCTCTCATATCCGTAGGTGTTGGCCAGGTCAGTGAGCACCTTGATGGCCTCACGTGCGGTGCGTGCCCGCTGCAGGGTCACATACATCAGGCTGCCATAGTCCAGCAGTCCCGTGATGGTATCGGTGAGTTCTTCCCTGCCGCCGAATGTGGTTTCGTGGATGGTAAGCTGATGCTCGTTCATCAGGCCCACTACGGTGTAGGTCTCTTCAGCCTCGGGTATCTCGCCCAGGTAATTGTTGGACTCATAATGATAGATTGGGCGCATGGTGCCTTTGGCATGCTTGCCGCCGGGCAGGAAGTTCATAAATCCGTAGGCACCGTAGTCGTCGCAACTGTATGTCACGATGACGCTGCCGTCCCGGCTGGCTTTCTTGCCCACGATGAGGTTGGTGCAAGCCCATGCATGCATGCTCATCAGGGGAGCTGCCAGTGTGAGGATGAGCAGGAGGCGTAATGTCTTGTTGTTCATAATATACGATAAGCCCCCTGCCAGTGTCCCCCGGGGAGATGCAGAGTAAAGCTTTCCGCCTCCTCGCGGGAAACTGGTAGGGGCTGGTTGGTTGTTTGCTGTTTTACTTGATTACCAGTTTGTCGCTGCCAGCAGCCTTGAAACTCATGTCCAGACCCTTGACGCTGTGGGTGAGTGCACCGAATGAGATGAAATCCACACCTGCCTGAGCATAAGGAATCATGGTGTCGAAGGTGATGCCGCCGCTGGATTCTGTCTCACAGCGACCGGCAACCAGTTCCACTGCCTTGCGGGTATCTTCGGGTGTGAAGTTGTCAAACATGATGCGGTCGCAGCCCTCGGCCAGAGCTTCCTCCAGCTCTTTCCAGTCGCGCACTTCGCACTCTATCTTCAGGTCTTTGCCCTTGGCGCGGCAATATTCCTTGGCTCTGGAGATGGCATTGTGCACTCCTCCGCAGAAGTCGATGTGATTGTCCTTGAGCAGAATCATGTCGAAGAGGCCGATGCGGTGGTTCATTCCGCCGCCTATCTTCACTGCCTCCTTCTCCAGCATGCGCATGCCGGGAGTGGTCTTGCGGGTATCCAGCACACGTGTTTTGGTTCCTGCGTCGATGAGAGCCTGCTGGTAGCGGTGAGTCATGGTGGCTATGCCGCTCATGCGCTGCAGTATGTTGAGCATCAGACGCTCTGTCTGCAGTAGGCTCTGCACCTTGCCCTTTACGCTCATCACGATATCTCCGGGCATCACATGAGTGCCGTCGGCGATGTGTACCTCCACTTCCATGGTGGGGTCGAAGCGGTGAAACACCTGTTTGGCTATTTCCACTCCGGCGATGATGCCTTCCTGCTTGATGAGCAGTTTGCTCTCACCCATCTCGGTATCGGGTATGCAGCACAGGGTGGTGTGGTCTCCGTCGCCGATGTCTTCGGCAAATGCCAGGTCGATAAGCCTGTCGTTCAGTTCTTCTACGCTTAACATATTCGTCAATGAATTTAGTTTGTTTTATACCTTATATTATATGCGCGGGGGCAGGAAGCAGTCTGCTGCCTGCCCGGCAGCGCTGTGTGACTACTCGTGATGGTAAGGTTCTCCCCTGAGGATGGTCATTGCCCGGTAGATCTGTTCACAGAAGAGCAGGCGTATCATCTGGTGTGAGAGCGTCATCTGGCTCAGGCTTATCTCCTCGGCAGCCAGCTGGTGGATGGATGGAGCAAAGCCATAGGGGCCGCCGATGATGAATACCAGGCGACGCGGACTGGCTGCCATCTTCTTCTGCATCCATTGGGCAAACTCGATACTGCGCCTTTCGGTGCCGTGTTCGTCAAGTAGCACGATGCAGTCACCCGGCATGAGCGCCTTGCGCAGCAGCTCGGCTTCCCGCTCCTTCTGCTCATTCTCGGTGAGGTGAGCAGTGGCTTTCAGTTCGGGTACCACGGCGATTTCAAAGGGCATATAGTGACAGATGCGCTTCACATAGGCTGTGATGCCGGCTTCGAAGTGCTTGTCGGTGGTCTTGCCCACCACTATGAGTACGGTCTTCATTCTTTTACATATTCGAGACAGCCGGCATCGGGAGCTCCGTCGGCAAACCTCGAGCGCCCACGCAGGTCGGTGGGGTAGCGCAGAGCTGCTGTGGAGTCGGCCAGCGAGCGTATCAGGCTCAGGCTGTCGGGGGTGAAATCATACAGGAAGTTGTCGGTGTCGAAGAGCACGAAGTTCTTTTCCTTATAGAGTTCCTGCTTGTCGGTGTCGTAGGTGATGTGCACGAAGCGCACCGAATCATCCGACTTGATGGTGTTCAGAAGGCAGTGGCTGAAGAGGTAAGGGCAAGTGTAGTCCTGTCCCTCAACGATGCTGCCCTTGATGACATCGTCGTCATAACCCGTTATCACGCAGTTGATGAAGCTGGCTTGCCTGATATCCCTGTTTGCCTCACCGATGTTGTTGGCCATATAGAGCGCATTCCCACGGTTGGCGGTGAAGGGATAGAACTGTGCGATGGTGCAGTGGACAAACTCGTAGTCGCCGCCGAAGATATACACGCAGTCACCTTTGGTGTTGCTGATTTGCGAGTTGCCCACCCTGGCCTTGCAGTTGTCCAGCCTCAGTCCGTCGCCTCCCACATTGTGGATGACAGAGTTCTCCAGCGTGAGAGTGGTGGTGTCGGTGTCGGTGCTGTCGCACAGAATGCCGTAGGAACCTCCGTGTATGTCGCAGTAGAAGAACCTGTTGCCGGCACTGCCAGCGTGTATGTTGATGCCTTGCCAGCGGTTGGGCATGTTGTCATAGGGCAGATAGCCGAACATGTGGTCGAGCCTGTCACCACGGAAGATGACGGGCTGCTCCAGTGTCCCTTCTGCATGCACCGACCCATGGATATGCATGGCTGCATCGTCATGGAACATCAGACGGGTGCCGGGAAGCAGACTTAGTTGTGCTCCAGGGGCCACATACAGCGAATCATAGATGAGATAAGGCTTGTCGGTGAGCAGGGTGGAGTCGTGGTCGATGACCATTCCGTGCACCATGTAGGCATCTATGGCCGATGCCTGCAGCACCACTTCATGCACATTGCCGCTCTCCATGACGAAGCGCAGAACATCGTTGATGGTGCCCACCTGGGTGCTTTCCACCTGCGGGACAGTGACCTCTACGCGCACTATCATAGTGTCCTTGCGGTAAATCTTGAAGTCCTCTCCGGCACCGTCAGCCAGCCATTCGCCATCCACATTCACGCGGAAATGGCTTGAAGAGCCTGCTGCCAGGCTCACCGAAGCTATCCTCACCCCCTTCTTGTTCCTGTTGAAGACGGTGAGGGTGCGTGTAGCGCTGGGCACAGTGGATATGATGGTGTCAAATGCCAATGTGTCGCAGGAGAACTCCAACCGCGCTGACGGGTCGCTGGTGAAGGCCTCATAGTCTGTGCATGCTCCAGCCAGCAGAGCCAGCAGAAGCATGCATGCCGACAGTATGCCGTGTGTCAGTTTCTTCCTGTTGGGCATCTTCAGACTGTGGGGATGTTTGTGATGATGGCCAGAAGATGGTCCCACACCATCTGCACCGTTGGTATGAGCAGACGTTCGTCGGGTGAGTGGACGCCTCTGAGCGTGGGACCCATCGATATCATATCCATGCCAGGATACTTCTCGCTGAACAGTCCGCACTCCAGACCGGCATGTATGCCACGGACGACGGGCTTCTTGTCAAAGAGTTTCTCGTATTGCTCCACTGCGATACGCAGTATCTCGCTCTTGGGATTCATCTTCCATCCGGGATAGCCCTCGCCTATATCCACCCGTGCACCTGCCAGCTCAAACACGGCAGCAAAGGTGTTGGCCATGTTGATGCGGGCACTCATGATGCTGCTGCGCTGGCTGCTGTTGATGTCGATGGTCTTGGTCTCCTTGTTCATGCGGATTGAGGCCAGGTTGCTACTGGTCTCCACCATGTCGATATCCTGGCACATGGCGAAGATGCCATTATCTACAGCCTGCAGGGCAGTGATGAGCCGTGTGCTGGTGTTCTGGTCTATGGCGGTGGCGGCAGCATCCTGACTCTCGAGCAGGAACTGCATGCTCTTCTCGGTGGAGCTGTATTCCTCCTCCACATCAGCGGCAAAGATGTTCCAGTCGATGCGTATCTGCTCCTTGTCCTTGGAAGGTATCGCACACAGGCAGGAAGCCTCGCGAGGGATGGCATTGTGCAGTCCGCCGGCCTGGATATCCACCAGCCTCAGGTCGTACTTCTTCATCGACAGGTAGAGGAAGCGTGCCAGCAGCTTGTTGGCATTGGCCCTCTTCTTGTTGATGTCATCGCCGCTGTGGCCACCGGAGAGGCCCTTGATGTGCAGCGAGAAGGTGAAGAAGCCCTGTGGAACTTCCTCTTCCGTGTAATCCAATTGGGCAAAAGTGCGGCAGCCACCGGCGCAGGATACGAAGATTTCGCCCTCATCCTCGCTGTCGAGATTGATGAGCATGGTGCCTGTCATAAAGCCGCTCTTCATGCCGAAGGCGCCTGTCAGGCCCGTCTCTTCGTCTCTGGTGAACACACACTCAAGGGGTCCGTGGGGGATGTCGGTGCTCTGCAGGAGCGCCATCTGCATGGCTACTCCGATGCCGTCGTCTGCTCCCAGCGTGGTTCCTTTGGCCTTCATCCACTCGCCATCTACGTAGGTCTGGATAGCGTCCTTCATAAAGTCGAACTCCGTATGCGCGTTCTTTTCGCACACCATATCCATGTGGCTCTGCAGGATAAGCGTTTTCCTGTTCTCCATACCTGCGGTGGCAGGCTTGCGTATGATGACGTTTCCTGTCTCGTCGCATACTGACTCCAGTCCCAGACTGTGGCCGAAGTTGAGCAGGAATTCTATCATCTTCTCTTCCCTCTTGGATGGCCTTGGCACTTGGTTTACCTTGGCAAAGCATTCAAAGACGCTTGCAGGTTTCAGTTCAATTTCACTCATAATATTTTGTAGGTTTATTGCTTTTGACTACCTTTGCAAATGCAAATATAGGCATTTATGTTGAAACTCGCATTTATAACCCTTGGAATTGTTGCAGTAGCCATGCTTCTGCTCTGTGTCAAGGTGCTTTTTCTGCCCAATGGGAAGTTTGGAAGTTTCCATATAGGCGACAGCAAGGAGATGCGCAAGCGGGGTATCCATTGCGTGCAAAGCATGGACCGCATGGAGCGGAAGCCCAACCGGCATGCCGTGAAGGAACGCGCCGACAAGGAGTGAGCCGGGCGGGCGTGACGAGAAAGGCATTTGCCTGTTATATATATAATGTGTAATCATAACAAGAAAACGATATGAAGATGAAGAGATTTACCCTTGGGCTTGCATGCCTGTCCTTGGTGGCTGCCATGAGCAGCTGCTCTAAGAATGCCGAGAAAGCCACAGAGGAGACAGCAGGCAGCGAGCAGACCGTCGGTCTGAAGATAGCTTATGTGGAACTGGACACACTCATGAGCCAGTATCAGCTCTACAAGGACTACAGCGAGTTGCTTACCCGCAAGGGCAATAACATACAGAACACCCTGGCGCAGAAGCAGCGTACGCTGGAGACTCATGCCGCTCAGATGCAGAAGAAGTACGAGAGCAACGGCTTCACCACACGTGATGAACTGGAGCGCGCACAGGCAAGCATACAGCGTGAGCAGGAGGATCTGCAGGAGCTGGCTGCACGTCTCAACGGCGAGTTCAACGAGGAGCAGGCACGCATCAACGACGAAGCCCGCGACAGCATACAGGCTTTCCTCAAGGTGTTCAACCGCACACACAAGTATGACTATGTGATGGTAAAGGCCGGTGAGAACCTGCTGATAGCCAATCCCAAGTTCGATATCACCAAGGACGTAGTGAAGGGTCTCAACAAGAGATACAAGATTCGTCCCGAGGTGGCAGAGAAGATCAAGAAGGTGGAAGCCGAGAAGGATAAGGCCGCCAAGAAGTAAGCACGCTTCTCCGAAGGGCCTTGTGCCCGATATCGTAACGTAAAGCAAGAACAAAGAATACAGAGTGATAGATATATCCCGACATATAGAATATCTCCTGCTGGAGCATGACAGCGTGTGCGTACCGCAGTTGGGGACCTTCAGCATTCAGCAGAGCGAAAGCCGCTGGGTGCCTGAGGAGGAGCTTTTCCTGCCTCCCGTGCGCAATGTGTCGTTCTCTTCAGACTGTAGCCAGGGAGCTGATGACTTCATACGCTCACTTGCACTTGCGCTCAGAGTCAACAGCGAGCAGGCTCAGACCGCTTGTGCCGAGTATGTGGAGAACATGAAGCAGGAACTGGCAGCCAACAGCGTGGCCGAAGTGGGAAGCATAGGTATGTTCGTGCGCGATACTGCCACCGGCACCGATTGCTTCATGCCTTGCCAGGCTGGTGTGACTTCTCCTGAGTTCTACGGACTTGACTCTGTCTATCAGCCACGCCTGCCCGAGAGTGTAAGGCAGGCCGAAGCGGCTGCACAGCAGGCTGTCCGACATATTCAGAAGGATGACAAGCATGTGACTATCCGCATTCCCCGCAGCCTGCTCTATTATGCGTCGGCAGCGGCAGCGGCCATCATCATCTTCTTCTCCTTCTCTACTCCCGCTGTCTATACGTCTCCCGGCATAGAGGCAACTGTTGCTACGGCCAACCTCTTCCTGCCTGCCAACCTCCTGCCATCGGCTGAGGTGAGCCAGGAACCGATAGTGGAGGAGGCGCAGAGCGTCTCTCAGCAGAACTGCCAGACCAATGCCGCCGCACCTGCTACCTCAAATTCTGCACCTGTGCAGAATGAGGTGAAGGCCGATGCAGAAGCTGTCAAAGCCCAGGCAACAGCAGTGAGCGCTGAGAGCAAGCCTGCCGAGCCTACTGTAACAGAGGTGAAGGCAGAGGAGAAAGCCGAGGTGAAGCCCGCGAAGCAAACAGAATTTGCCGTGGTGCTGGCCAGCGCCGTGAGCAATGCCAATGCTGAGCGATATGTGAAGGAACTGAATGGCAGGGGTATCAAGGCAGAGATGCGGGCCAAGGGCAGCATGACCAGAGTGCTGGTGCCTGGCTTCAAGTCCTCTGACGAAGCCTACTCCTATGCCCGCCAGATACGCATGCAGAGTGAAGAGTTTGAGTCCGCTTGGGTACTCAAGCTCTAATATATTCCAATCCCCATAACAGAGCGTAGATGAAGAGAGTACGTTGTCCCAAATGTGACAGCTATATAGTGTTCGACGAGACCCGCTATCAGCCGGGGCAACAACTCGTCTTCGTTTGTCCCGACTGCAACAAGCAGTTCGGAATCCGTATGGGTACAAGTCAGGTCAAGACGACCCGTAAGGAGGCAGAAGCAATGCCAGAGGAGCCCGAGGGAAAGCTTGGCAGCGTGATAGTGGTGGAGAATGTGTTCCATTACAGGCAGGTGATAGACCTGGAGATGGGCGATAACGTGTTTGGCAGATACGTGCGCGGAACCAGCATCAACAAGCCCATCGAGACCGTTGACCCCAGTGTGGATACCAAGCATTGTATCATCAGAGTGCAGCGCAACAAGCGTGGTGACCTCCAGTATATCCTTCGCGATGCGCCCAGCAACACTGGCACTTTTTATATGAATGAGATTCTGCGTGACCAGGACCGCGTTCGCCTCTCCGACTCAGACATCATCACCATCGGTGCCACCACACTCATCCTCCGCACGGCAGACGCCGAGGAGGAAGAGTAAGCAGTCTATCTGTTCTTCGCTGGCAGGAAGAAAGATTAGCAACAGCCTCACATGCCCTTTGTGGAAATGCCGTCTTGGCTTTATCGCAACCAAATAAAAGCAATATCGCTTCTTGCTTCCCCACGAAACTCTTCCCTAAAGCAACCGGCAGTCATCAGAGTTGTTCTTGGCTTGTTTGGGCTTGGCAGATAGCCCGAACGCCCCTTCCTCATATCTTTCATCATACTTGTTTTTCCGCTCCATAAGGCAGGGGCGTTTCCCGCAGTGCGGTGCAGTTCCATTCGCAGCGTGCTGTGATTGCCCACGCAGCGTGCTGCGATTGTCTGTGCAGCGTGCTGCATGTGTTCAAGTAGTTTGCAGAAATCTCCGTTTGCAACCTTTGTACGGCCATACGCAGCCTGCAAACGGCTGTACAAAGGTTGCGTATGTGCATCCAAAGACTGCAAACGGAGATTTCACCCAGCATCGTGAAGATTCTTATCAGGGTGCAGGGATGAATGATGAAGGCTGTTGGGAAATCTGTTCTTCGCTCCTGCATCCTTTTCACGATGCCCTGCAGGCAGGCTTGAAATGCTTTGCTTTCCGCTCGCAGCACCGCTCGGATGATACTTGCAGCAGGTTCTTCCTGGCTGTTTACGGACTTTCTCTTTGCTTCACACGGGTTTGGCTGATGCCAGGATGCAGAATGCAGTCTGTCCGTGACAGTCTTGACGGGTGCCTTCATGAGTGATGAAGCCAGGGAAGAAGGGAAGTGCCCGGGTGTGGGAGAGGTGTTGACAGAAAGGGGGCTGCATTGTGCGTTGGTTTCACAATGCAGCCCCCTTTCTGATTCCTATTGTTCTCCTTCTGGTCCTGCAGCATGATGGGCGTATAGCCGGAATGCTGTGCAGGCGGGAGGTGGGTGTCTTGTCGGGAATGTCTTAGAAGCCGAAGTAGCGCTTGGCGTTGTAGTAGCAGATGTCGGCTATCATCTGTCGGATGAAGGGCATCTCGCTTTCGGGCTGCAGTCCGGCCTCCACATCGCGGCCAACCATGCGGCAGAGGCAGCGGCGAAAGTACTCATGGCGGGGGTAGGAGAGGAACGAGCGGCTGTCGGTCAGCATGCCCACAAAGCGGCTGAGCAGCCCTTGCAGCGAGAGGGCATTCATCTGGCGCTCCATTCCATCAAGCTGGTCGTTGAACCACCAGCCGCTTCCAAACTGGATCTTGCCTGGCTTGGGGCCCTGCTGGAAGTTGCCTGTCATGGTGGCAAGCATCTCGTTGTCAGAGGGATTGATGCAGTATAGGATGGTTTGTGCAAGCAGGTTCTCGCTGTCGAGAGCGTCCAAGAAACGAGCCATTGAGGCTGATGTATCCTGTGTGCCAATGCTGTCGTAGCCTGTGTCTGGTCCCAACTGCCGGAACATACGGCTGTTATTGTTGCGCATGGGACCGTAGTGGAACTGCTGTGTCCAACCGCTGCGGGCATCCATCCGGGCCAGTTCTAGCAGCAGGGCAGTATTGAACTGTTCGCTTTCCTCTGCGCTCACCTGCTTGCCGCTGAGGGCTTTCTGCAGGATGGCATCGGCCTGGGTGTCGCTGCATGGCATCCATGGGAAGCGGCTGATGCCGTGGTCGGAGAGGCTGCAACCCTGCTGTGCAAAGAAATCATGCCTCTTCTGCAGAGCATCGATGAGCGACCGGTAGTCCTTTATATCCGTGTCGGCTGCTTCGCCCAGGCGCTTGAGGTAGGCCGGATATTGCTCAGACTGGTCGATGGCCAATGCCTTGTCGGGCCGCCAGGCGGGCAGTACCTTTACCTCGAAACCGCTCTCCCTGATGCTCCGATGATGCTCCAGTGTGTCGGCGGGGTCGTCTGTGGTGCACACCACTTCCACATTGTAGTGCTTCATCAGCCCTCTGGCCGAGAACTCCGGTCGGGTCAGCATCTCGTTGCATCGTTCATAGATGCTCCGGGCAGTGGCAGGCTTGAGGATCTCCTGTATGCCAAAGGCGGTGCGCAACTCCAGGTGCGTCCAGTGATAGAGCGGATTGCGCATGCAGTAGGGCATCGTTTCGGCCCATTTCTCAAACTTCTCCCAGTCGGAAGCATCGCCCGTGATGAAGCGCTCGTCCACACCATTGGCACGCAGCGCACGCCACTTGTAGTGGTCGCCGCCCAGCCATAGTTCGGTGATGCTACGGAACTTGTGGTCCTCGGCTATCTCCTTGGGATTGAGGTGACAATGATAGTCGATGATGGGCAGAGAGGCAGCCTCCTCATGATAGAGCACCTTGGCGGTGTCTGTGTCGAGCAGGAAGTCCTTGTCCATAAAGGGTTTTATGTGTGTGTGCATCTTTCTCTTGTTTTATGGTAAGAATAATCAGATGGCAAAGACATTGAATCCTCCGTCCACCACAGCCACTGTGCCTGTGACGAAGGCTGACGCTTCGCTGATGAGGTACTGTATTGTGCCGCACAGCTCTTCGGGCTTGCCGAAGCGCTTGAAGGGAGTCTGACGGATGATGTCGTTGCCTCGCTCGGTGAGTTCACCGTCGGGTGTGGTGAGCAGCGAGCGGTTCTGGTCGGTGAGGAAGAAGCCCGGAGCAATGGCGTTGACACGTATGCAGGGGCTGAACTTGCTGGCTACCTCGTTGGCCAGGAAGGCTGTGAGGTTGCTGATACCGGCCTTGGCGGCTGCATAACCCATCACTCGCGACAGGGGACGGAATGCTGCCATGCTGCTGAAGTTCACTATGCTGCCGTGCCCAGCCTCTGTCATGGGCTTGAGGAAAGCCTGTGTGGGGATGAGGGTACCCGTGAGGTTGACGTTGAGCACGCGCTGAAACTCCTCCACCTGCACGTCGAAGAGGGTCTTTCCAGGCGGAATGGTTGCCCCTGGCATGTTGCCTCCTGCGGCATTGAGCAATGCATCTACGCGCCCATAGAGGCGTACCACCTCATCGCGCACCTGGTTGACAGCCTCGATGTCGGTCACATCGCACACCATGAAAGTGGCGTGCCCACCCTGCTTGCGGATGTCTTCGGCCAACTCTTCGCCTACGTCCTTTCTGCGTCCCAGCAGAACAACCTTGGCACCTTCGCGTGCCAGATGTGAGCCAATGGCACGTCCCAACACGCCTGTACCGCCAGTGATGACCACCACTTGGTCCTTAATATCAAACAGTGACATATACTTATCCTCCTCTGTCTTTATGTTGTTTGTTCTATGTTATTTGTCTTCTCCTGCTCCCTGTGGGAGCTGCTTATGCCCACGCGGGTGCGATCACTCCTTGGGGGCAATACCCAGTTCGTCATCCACAGTGGCCATGATGCCCTCCACCTGGCCCAGTGCAAGCATGCGGCCATGGAAGCTGTAGCCTGCATTGTAGCCCATCTTCTCGTCGCCCAGCATCAGTGGAGCATGATCCACACGCATTGGCAGACCGGGATTGATGCTCTGGAAGATGCGCACCAACTCTATGATATGTGCTCTGCCACCCAGATGGCTTGCCTCCTTGAAGTCCCCTCCGGGCAATACATTGGTGCTGCGCAGGTGCACGAAGTGGGTTCTCCCGGCATACTTTCTGGCCAGCGCAGGCACATCATTGTGCGCTCCGGCGCTGAGCGAGCCGGCACAGAAGGTGAGTCCGTTGTGCTTGTCGGGCACAGCATTGAGCATCCACTCGATATCCTGGTCGCATGATACGATGCGCGGAAGCCCCAGAATCTGCAATGGCGGGTCGTCGGGATGCACGCACATGTTCATCTCCCAGCGGTTGCAGACGGGCATGATGGCCTCGAGGAAATACTTCATGTTTGCGCGCAACTGCTCTTTGTCGATACCGTCATAGAGTGCCAGGAGCGAGCGGAATATCTCCACCGGCCGCTCATCATGCTCTGTGATGTTGCCGTTGACGAACCCCTGTGTCTTCACGATGATGTTCTCCACCAGCCTGTGTTCGTCTTCGGCGGTGAAGTGATGGCTCATGCGCTTCACTTCCTCCAGCGTCTCGGCTGTGTAGTCGGCCTCTGCACCCTTGCGCTTGAGTATCTTGCAGTCGAAATATGCAAACTCTGCATGGCTGAAATAGAGGCTTGAGGTGCCGTCGCCATTGGGGTGGGTGAGGTCGGTGCGAGCCCAATCGAGCACGGGCATAAAGTTGTAGCAGATGGTGTGCACACCCTCCCGGCCCAGATTTTCCAGGCTTATGATGTACTTCTCTATCAGCTCATCGCGGTCCTTACCCCCGTACTTGATGCTTTCGCATACGGGCAGACTCTCCACCACACTCCATCTCATGTGGTGCTGTTCGATATATTCCCGCATGGAGCGGATGTCTTCACGGCTCCACACTTCGCCGTTGGGGATGTGGTGCAGCGCGGTCACTATACCCTCCACACCTATCTGCCGGAGCATGTCCAGCGTAATCTTGTCCTGACGGCCAAACCACCGCCATGTCTTTTCAAGCATCAGTCTTCCTGTTATGAATGTTGAACTATAAGTGTAGGATTGCACTCCTTCTGCCCGGGATATGGGCTTCGGAGCAGATTCCATTGTCTCTGATTTACTTGCTTACTTTATTTTCACCGGTTTGTAATGCGGCACCAGAGTCTTCAGGATGCACCATCCTGCCAGGTAGGCAAGCGCACAATAGATAAAGATGATGAAGTAGCCGGCGGGTTTTCCCTCGAAGCCCAGGAACGTCATGTTGGTTTCGGCGGCGTAGTCAAAGAGGTGCCCGCTTATCTTGTTGATGGCGTACGAACTGATGCCACCAGCCATACCGTTGATGCCGGTCATGGTGCCCACGGCTTTGCGCGGGAACAAGTCGCTGGCCACAGAGAACAGATTGGCTGACCAAGCCTGATGCGAGGCACCTGCCAGACCAATCAGTATGACTGGGAACCAGTAGCTGATGGTGCCCAGAGGCTGTGCAAAGAGGGTGAGCAAGGGCAGAATGGTGAAGGCGAACATGGCCTTCAGGCGGGCATCATAGGCATTGAGCCCCGTGCGCTGCATGATGATGGTGGGCAGCTTGCCGCCGTAGAGCGAAAGCATGGTGATGGCATAGAGCACGAAGATGAGCATCATAGCCGTCGGGTTGTCGGACTTCAGGTGATAGACATCGCTTATGTAGGCGGGAGTCCAGAAGAGGAAGAACCACCACACACCGTCGGTCACCATCTTGGCCAGGAAGATGGCCCATGCCTGAGGCAGGCGCAGGAAGCGGCTCAAGGGGATGCTCTGCTCCTTCTCCTGGCTGCTGCCGGCAGCGGGAGTGTTCTTTGGTTCGGCCTCCACACCCTGCTGGATGTATTCAAGTTCTGCCTTGTTGACGTGCTTGCAGTTCTCCGGACGGCGGTAAATCCACAGCCAGAGTCCCAACCACACGAAGCCCAGTGCGCCGATAATGATGAAAGCCATCTCCCATCCACCGCCTATGCCCATCTCCTTGAACCAGTGGGCCAGCAGGGGTATGCTGAGTGGTGCGATGAGTGCACCCACGGTGGAACCGCTGTTGAAGATGCTGGTGCTGAATGCGCGATCCTTTGGCGGGAAGTATTCTGCGGTCACCTTGATGGCAGCAGGGAAGTTGCCGCTCTCGCCCACAGCCAGTACGATGCGTGCTATGATGAAGAACCATGCGCTCACGCTGGCTATGCTCACGGCCAGCGCACCTGTTGCATTGAAGAGGTCTTCACGTCCGCCCAGGTCGAGCCAACCGATAGTGGCCAGTCCGCAAACGGCATGCAGGCAGGCACCCAACGACCATATACCGATGGCCCACAGGTAACCCCGGCGTGTGCCAATCCAGTCCATGAAGCGACCGCTGAGCAAGTTGGCCACAGCATAGACCAGTGAGAAGATGGCGGCAACATTGCCGTACGTGCTGTCGGTCCAGTGGAACTCGGGTGCGATGAAGTCCTTCCAGGTGAGCGAGAGCACTTGGCGGTCCATGTAATTGATAGTTGTGGCCATGAAGAGCATGGCGCAAATGACCCACCTGTAGTTGGTCATCTTCGGCGATGTGGAGTTGTTTGTAGCCATTTCTGCTTTTTGTTGCTGTTTTTGTTGTACTCTGCCAGTGTCTATTGTGCACTCACAAGGCGGTCAGAGCCTATTTTCAATGCAAATTTAATAAAATTCGCGGTACGAGGGCACTCGCTTTGCATGAAAAAGATACTTGCTGGTATTATTTTTGCTCTTTGCTGCGTAGATTAAGCTGGAATGCTGGGTTTTGGAGGAAAAAGAGCTCCTGGACGGGAGCTGGTGGACTGAGATATGACGGGATACATGGAAAGCGGCGTTGGTTAGACGCCTTCTGGCGATGAAGGAGCTTCCCTGCAGATTGCCCAATGTCCTCTGCATACCGGCTTTTCACTCCCTTGGATTACTCATGCGTCTCTCTCTTCTCCTTATATAATATATGCGCGCGCGATGTGGCAAAGAAAAGGACCGCACTGCGAGGTTTGTTTCGCGATGCGGTCCTTGGTGCTATAGCGGGTTATTTGTTCAGCATGAGTTTCACTGCCTGCTCTATCTGAGTATCCTTGCCATTGATTAGGTCGGTGGGGGAAAGGTAGCACTCGATGTCGGGCTCCAGCTGTTGGTTCTCCAGGAACTGGTCTCTGTTGTCGAGCGAACCAACCTGCGGGATGCCGAACACGTAGCTGCCCACGGTCTCCCACCACACAGCGGTCATAGTGCCAGGCACAGGAGCGCCCACCAGTTTGCCTATTCCCAGCTCGTGGTAGAGCCATGGAGTGCCGTGTGCATTGGAGTAGTTGTCCTCACAGATAAGCATGCACGAGGGTTTCACCCAGCGGTTGAACGGGTCGTCACCGATGTGCTGTCCACGTGGCATATAGCGTACACTGCGCTTGCCGGACAGCAGTTCGCACACATCATTGTGCAGCCATCCGCCTCCGTTGTGGCGTGTGTCCACGATGGCAGCATCCTTCTGGCGGTTCTTGTCGCTGAGAAGGGTGCGGTACAGCTCATGGAAACTATCGCCGTTCATCGCTTCGATGTGCACGTAGGCCAGCTTGCCGCCCGACAGACTATCTACCAACTGTGTGTTGCGACGCACCCAGCGGCGGTAGAGCAGATCGTTCTGTGCACCCGACGAGATGGGTCGCATGAGTATGTCTTCCTTTATGCCCTTCACGGTGAGCCTTGTGAGCACACCGGCCTTGCCTGCCAGCAGGGGCCAGAAGTCGGTGCCGGCCTCGATGGTCTTGCCGTCGATGGCAGTGATGATGGCACCTGGCTTGATGCGTGAATGGGTGTCCAATGGACCTCCAGGCAGAGTCTCTGCCAGCCGGATGCCTGCTCCCTGGTAAGTTTCATCTATCAGCGCTCCCAGTTCGGCTGTAGAGAGCGCGCTGTTGTAGGCACGATAGCGGCAGCCCGTATGCGATACATTCAGTTCGCCCAGCAGTTCGCTAGCCAGGATGCTGAAGTCGTATCCGTTGTTGATATGCGGCAGGAACTTCTTATACACGCTGTAGAGCGAATCCCATGGAGCGCCGTTCATGCCAGGATCATAGAGCTTCTCCTTGGTCTGCTTCCAGATATGCTCATAGAGGCAAGCCTGCTCCTCCTGCGTGCGATATGAGGCGAAAGTCTCGAAGGGAACGTTCTTGATGGCCGATGTGGCAAGCTCCAGACGCTGGATGGTGCCGCCTCCGCCAGTGAAGAAACAGTATTTCAAGTCCTTGTCAGGACGCAGCGAACCCGCGCTGATGTTCTGGAGCTTGAGTTCCGTGCGCTCTTCCTTGAAGTCGCGTACCCACAGAGCCATGTTGCCATTGTATGGTGCGATAAAATAGAGCTTGGTGCCCTTGCTGTCCATGATGGCATCTCCCAGGTTGGTAGAGGTGGGAGTGAGGCGGATGGTGCGTGTTTCGAGGTTGTCGAGGTCGAACTGCAAATCCTTCACTTCCTGCTTGGTGCTGTCCTTCTTGCTCTTCTTGTTGTCGGAGGATGCCTCCAGCAGCGCCACATCTTCCTTTGACAAGCGGAACTCATCATAGGCGGCAGCGTCGAAGAACATCACATACTCGTCTCGCTCAGAGCCCCACGAACCGTGAGCACGGTAGCCGGCACGGTCGCTCTGGAATATCATGGCACGTCCGCCCATTACCCAGCGTGGGCTGCTGTCTGAGTATCCGCTCTGGGTCAAGTTGATTGGCTCGCCCTTGCCATCGGCTCTCAGCAGGGCGATGTCACCTATGCACCAGCCTGCAGTGCCGTTGTAGTTGGCCAGCAACCATTTTCCGTCGGGGCTCCAGGTGAAGTACTGGTCGCCGTCGCTATAGCTGTAGGTGTATTTGCCATCCATCACTGTGTGTGCGTTACCGTTCTTCACGTTCATTACCTTGATGGTTGTGCGGTTTTCCAAATAGGCTATCTGCTTGCCGTCGGGGCTGTATGAAGGCTGGAAGGAGGTGGTCTTCCCGTCGGTCAGACGACGCTCCACCGTCTGGGTGCAGTAGGCAAAGGATTTCTCCTTGTCGTCCTTTATCTCACATTCATAGATGCCCCAAACGCCATCACGCTCAGAGTCGTAGGCCACTGCTTTGCCGTCGGGCCGGAAAGTCACAGTGCGCTCACGCTCGGGGGTGTCGGTCAGCTGGCGAGTGGTCTTGTTATCTACATCGGTCACATATACGTCGCCATTGAGGATAAAGGCCACCTGCTTGCCGTCGGGCGATACGCTCACCGATGAAGCTCCCTGCCTTACCTTGCTCCGGCGCATGGGTTCGGCCTGCTTGTCACTGATGATGGAAACCTCCACGCGATGTGGTTCGCCTCCGGGGGTGAGGGTGTAGATGCTTCCGTCAAAGGAGAAGCAGAGAGTTCCCTGGTTGGATGCGGAGAGATAGCGCACGGGTGAACCATGGAAATGAGTGAGCTGCTTGCGGCTGCCATTGTCTGTGCGGAGTGCCACATTGAGTGTTCCGTCCTCCTCGTCAATGCAGTAGAAGCCCTCGCCTGTGGGGTTCCACAGAGGATCGCGCACCTCTACGTGCGTGGTGGTGAGCTGCTTGTACTGCCCGTCCTTCACGCTCCACACATCGCGTGTGATGCTGCTCGTGTGGTGTTTGCGCCATGTATCCTCATATCCCTTTACATTATTATATATAATAGAGCCGTCTTTGCCCACGCACAGATTGTCCATCGGCAGGGCAGAATAGAGGGTCTGACGGCCGCCGGAGATGCTTACACGGTACATCTTCTTGTATGTTCCGCCCGGGAAAATAATCTCTGAGGCGGTGGGATGGCCGGTTCGGCTGAACAGGATGGTGCTGTCATCGAGCCATCCAGCCACTGTCTCGGCGGCACTGTGGCTGGTCAACCGCTGTGCCGGACCGCCTTCTGCCGGCATTACATACACATCCATACTGCCCGCACGGTCGCTGCTGAAGGCGATGTGTTTGCCGTCGGGACTCCAGAAGGGAGCGGTGTCGTAGGCAGGATTGGTGGTCAACTGACGTGCCGCACCACCTTCGGCGGGTACGGAATAGATGTCGCCCATATAAGAGAAGGCAATCTGCTTGCCGTCGGGACTGATTCTGACAGGACGCAACCAGAGAGGTGCATCGCCTGCCAAACAGTGCAGGGAGCCTGCAGAAAGAAGCAACGCTGCGGAAAAGAACTTTGCTAAGAGTGATTTATACATGCTTACTTACATAAGAGATTTATCATGTAAAGGAGGTAGCAGAGCAGCAGGAAACAACCTTCCCACTTCTCTATCTTGCCTCGGGTGAAGGATACTATCCACACGATGATACCGCTTCCCACCAGAGCTATCCAGTCGGTGAGGGCAATGTTCTCCACCTGCATGGGACGGATGAGTGTGCACAAGCCCAGGATGCCTGCGATGTTGAACACGTTGCTGCCTATTACGTTGCCCACAGCAAGGCCTTCACGCCCCTTGCGGGCCGCTACCATACTGGTGGCCAATTCGGGCAGACTGGTTCCGCCTGCCAATATCGTCAGACCTATCACGCTCTCGCTCACACCCCAGTGACGTGCCATGGATGCTCCCTCACTGACCATCAGGCGCGCTCCAATGACCAGAGCCGCCATGCCGATGATTATCTGGAAGGCAAGAACCAGGTATGAGGCGGTCTTCTCTGCCTCCTTCTCTTTCTCTGCCTTCCTGTTCTTGCGGGCCAGATAGAAGGTGTAGTAGATGTAGATGGCAAAGAAAGCCAGGAATATCAGCGCATCGCTACGGCTGATGGTGCTGTCAAAGAAGACAAGCCCGAAGAGCATCAATGAAACCAATATTGTGATGGGCATATCCCTGTAGAGCAATGCCTTGTCAACAGCCAGAGGCAGCATTAGCGCCGAAGCACCCAGAATGACCAGACTATTGAAAATGTTGCTGCCGATGATGTTGCCTGTGCTCATGTCGGCACTTCCCTGCAAGGTGCTGAGCAGACTTACCATAAACTCGGGGAGGCTGGTTCCCGCCGCCACGATGGTAAGTCCGATGACCAGTTCGCTCACGTGCCATTTGCGGGCCAAGCCCGATGCGCCGTCCGTAAAACGGTCGGCTCCCCACAGGACCAGCACTATGCCGACCAGCAGGAGGATAATTTCGAGTACCATATAAATAATGTGTAAAAACGGAATATATCTGCAAAAGTACGGTTTTCTATTCAATGCCTTCTCTCGTGTAAGCAAAAACGTTAAAAAACGCAGTGGATTTGCATATTTATTCCAGAACGGGTTGCAATCTGATAAATACTTTGTATATTTGCATCGAAATTGCGTAAGCATACCAAAGGATACAATATCACGACAGAAAAAAGTATAATCACAACAGACTTATGAAATTGAGAAAGATTGCATTTGCCGTTGCTCTTGCCGTTGCGGCTGCCCCTGCTTTCGCACAGGATTTCACTGACAAGGACCTGAACGAGCGTATCGGTTACTCAAACAACAACAATGAAGACAGCATCAAGGCTGGCCGCGGCTATGTGTCGTACTTCCAGCAGAGCATGGCGAACCAGGACTGGAAGGGTGCACACATGAACTATGAGTGGCTCATCAAGAATGCTCCTTTTGCCATCACAGGTATCTACACACAGGGTCCTTACATGTTCTTCCAGCTGATCAGCGGTGAGAAGGACCAGGCCAAGAAGCTTGCCTACTTCCAGGAGATGATTTCTCTCTTCGAGGCACGCCAGAAGAATCTGGATGTACTGAATACTTTTGCAAAGACCAAGTCAACCTTGGGCGACGTGCTCGCGCTGAAGGCTGACTACTACAACTGGACTGCTCCCACCATCCAGGGCTCTGGCTACACGCTGAACAAGTCATATGAGAACTACAGCAACGCCATCAAGATGATCAACGAGAAGGGTGGACGCGAGATTGAAGGTTCTGTGCTCCAGAACTTCTTCCTCGTGAGCGATGCTATGTACAAGACTGCCCCCACCGCTCTGAGAGAGCAGTATCTGCAGGACTATATGGATAGCAAGGACGCTTGTGAGAAAATGCTCCAGCTGGCCAAGGAGGCTCAGCAGGCAGGTGACACTGCCAAGGCCAGCAAGCTGCTGGCTAAGTATGACGGCCCTCTGGCTCTGATTGAGCAGACATTCAGCGCAAGCGGTGCTGCTGATACAGCGCAGATTATCGCCATCTATACCAAGAAGTTGGATAACTACAAGGGTGATATCAACAAGTTGAACAGTGCTCTGACCTTGATGGCACAGAATGATTGCGACGACAGCGGCATCTATTATCAGTACGCCGAGGCTGCTTATGCCATCGAGCCTACATTCACCAGCGCCATCGGTCTGGCTCAAAAGGCTCAGAAGGATGGTCAGGCAGAGAAGATGCTGGAGTACTACAACAAGGCTCTCGAGCTTTGTTCAAGCGATGCAAAGCGTGGCGCTATCTGCTTGAATATTGCCAATGGTCTGACCAAGAGCAAGCAATACACCGGTGCACTGACTTATGCAGAGAAGGCTATTGGCTACAACGCTGACCTCAAGGGTAAGGCTTATCTGAAGGAGGCTAACGTTTACACTATGCTGGGACAGTATCCCAAGGCTATCGAGTACTGCACAATGGCAAGCGCAGAGGATATCACCGTGAGCGGAAGTGCTGACCGTCTGAAGCAGAGCATTCAGAAGGTGCAGGCCAACCAAGCTGCCAACGACCGTGCACGTAAGGCTTACGACGACTTCATCAAGAGACAGAAGGCTGAGGAGGCATTCTGGACTGGTGGTGCGAAGTAAGGTGTGATACCGTTCCGCCTCTCTTTTCCTGCGGGGAAAATGAGTCGGAACAGAAAAGAAAGGCTATTGACGCAACCACCCCATATTGTGGTTGAAAGATATTGAAAGTGGTGAGACCCCTGATGGAGATAATCTGTCAGGGGTCTCATTGCGTATATAGGTGTCGGCGGAAGGTGCCAAGAAAGCTTGGGAGAAGGGTCTTGCCTACGTCTCATTATATATATAAGTGTCGGCGAGAGGAGTCTTGTCGGGCGTCTTGGCATGTTTGACAGGCGAAAGAAGCGCTCGGAATTCTTTGGTAGGGTGTTTGTACTTGTTCTTGTCAAATCCATCCGTGTGCCGTTTGGCGGTGATTTAAGGGACGGTTTATGGGGATGGAGCGGTGGGATGAAAAATGTTCCTTGCTGATAGAACGGTACCGAGCAGGCGGACTTTCTTTGCTCTTCGTCGTACAGCAGAGCTGTCGTCCAATTGGCTCATTGGGGTGCGTCGGCTGTTGCATTGCGCTGTGTTTGTCATCGCAGCGCAATGCGATTGGTTTTCCAGCGCGCTGTGTTTGTCATCGCAGCCTGTCGCGTTTATCATCGCAGTCTGTTTTGTTTGTTGTTGTTTCTTTCTGCGGTGTTTCTTGCTCCTGCTTTCTTGTGGATCTTTTCCCTTGTCCGCTCGTTTGTGTAGGAATGTTATCGAGTTGAGGTTTGCTCTCTGTGCGGCTGGCTGCTTCGTGATTGTCTAAGGTGAAGAAATGCTTTGATTTCTACAAGGATAGTGCTTGAATGTGTTTTTCTTGTTTCTGGAAGAAATCGTCCAATAGTCTTTCGGGCCTTTGTTTGTGTTGAAAATCAGACAGTAAACGCTTGTCTTGTTGTCTTTTTTGCCCTCTCTTTTGATACGAATATGTCTGTGTTTTAACTTTTTTAACATAAAAACGCGGCCAAATGGACAAAAATCCTCTGCAATCCATTGTGCTTTGAAAAAAGATGTGTAACTTTATGCTCAGAAAGATGAAAAATGGACGGGAAAACGTTCATTTGGAACAGAAGATCGATGAATAAAGGTAAGATATCAATAGGAGTGCTTGGCTTCGGCCGAATGGGACGCAAGCACGTCAGGGAGCTTGTCAAGAATGACCTTTGGGATGTGGCTTGTATTTGCGACATCGACCCTGGGCGTGCAGCTTCGGCTGCTGAATTGGCTCCGGGTGCAAAGTTCACCACCAATGAGGATGATATATTCCTCAATCCCGATATCGACTGTGTGGGGCTCTTTGCTCTGGCTGACTCCAGAGCCAGCCGTATAGAAAGGGCGCTCAAGTGCGGCAAGCATGTGATATGTGAGAAGCCTTTGGCCTACAAGAGAGAAGACGAGTGGAAGGTGGTGGAGATGGAGAAACGCTCCGACAGAGAATGCACGGTGAACCCCTATCTGCGTAATGCTTGGTACACCAAGGAGATGAAGGACTTCGTGAAGTCGGGTGAGATAGGCGAGCTGGCCATCATACGCATTTGTCACATGACGCCTGGACTTTCTCCTGGAGAGGGTCACGAATTTGAGGGACCCTCTTTCCATGACTGCGGAATGCACTATGTGGATATCTGCCGCTGGTATGCCGATTCGGAATACAAGACCGGGCATGCACAGGGAATCAGGATGTGGGACTATAAGGACCCTTGGTGGCTGCAGTGTCATGGCACTTTCCAGAATGGGGTAGTGTATGATATCACCCAAGGATTTGTATATGGACAGTTGGCCAAGGACCAGACACATAATTCATATACAGAGCTCATCGGCACGAAAGGGTTCGTGCGTATGCATCACGACTTCAAAACCGCTGTGGTGGAGAAGCATGGAGTGAATGTGACGGAAGTGGTGGAGCGTCCCTATGGAGACAAAAACATCGACCGCCTGTGCCAACTCATGGGCGAAGCTATCCTGACTGGCAAGAGGCCCGAACAGCTTCCCAGGTTTGTGGATGCTGCCATTGCTTCGGATTTCGCATGGCGTATGCTCGAAGATGCACGCCGCAACGACCTTCCATCCAAAGGTACGGCAGAGGAGCTGGAGCAAATCCATTACCGCCGGGCACACATGACCAATGGTTATGGACTGCTTAACCACTAAAGCCAGATTATACCTGACAGATTATATTAACAAGAATAATAACAAATAGAATTCTGATAAGTTATGACAAACAGTTTAATGTTTCTCGGCAACCTGGGTACAGGCGAGATTATTATCATCGCTCTTGTGGTTCTTCTGCTGTTCGGAGGCAAGAAAATTCCAGAGTTGATGCGTGGAATCGGCAAGGGTGTGAAGAGCTTCAAGGATGGCATGAATGACATCGAGAAGCAAATCAACGCAGAGCCCGAAGAGACTCCCGCCAAGCAGGACGACAATAAGTAATAAAAATATAATAACCCCTAAACAAACAAAATCATGGAGAAAATGTCAAGAAGATCCTTTCTGAAGGCAGGCACAGCAGCAACTGCTGCCCTGGCCATGACGCCAACCGAAATGTTGGCCAAGGCAAAAAACACTAAGAAGAAGGCTGGCAAGACTGGTAAGGTCAAGTTGCTGGGCGTTGGTATCGGCGGTCGTGGTCACTCTGACCTCAACGGCGTAACCTACAACGGCAAGGAGGTTTATGATGACATCGAGTTCATCGGACTGGCTGATGTGGATCAGAAGTATGCCAAGGGAGTAATCGATGAATACACCAAGCTGTTCCCCAATTGTAAGGTGTATAACGACTATAAGAAGATGTACGCAGAACTGCTCGACCAGTGCGACGGCGTTATCTGCGGTACAGCTGACCACACACATGCTATCATCTGTGCAGAGGCTCTGATGGCCGGTAAGGCTGTTTATTGCGAGAAGCCTCTTACACGTACCGTATATGAGTCTCGTCTGCTGACGAAGTTGGCTGCCAAGGCTAATGTTGCTACTCAGATGGGTAACCAGGGTGCAAGCGGTGAGGGTGTCAACCTCGTATGTGAGTGGATCTGGAATGGTGAGATTGGTGAGGTGACTCGTGTAGATGCGTTCACCGACCGTCCTATCTGGCCTCAGGGTCTTGAACATCCTGCCGAGGTTATGCCTGTTCCCGACACTCTGAACTGGGATGCTTTCATCGGTCCGGCTCCCAAGCGTGATTACAACTCTATCTACACTCCTTGGAACTTCCGTGGATGGTGGGATTTCGGTACAGGTGCTCTGGGTGATATGGCTTGCCACATCCTGCATCCCGTGTTCAAGGCTCTTGACCTGAAGTATCCTATCAGAGTCCAGGGTTCTTCTACCGCTCTGATGGCAGAGTCTTGCCCCAACGCTCAGGTGGTTAAATATACTTTCCCCGCACGTACAAACCGTCCCAAGGTGGCTATGCCCGAGGTGGTTGTGACTTGGAGCGATGGTGGCATTCTGCCTTTCCGTCCCGAGGAGTTGCCCGCAGGCAAGAACCTCAACGTGAGCGGTGGTGCTGCTATCTTCTACGGAACAAAGGATACTCTGATTGTAGGTTGCTATGGCGAGAAGCCCTATCTGCTGAGCGGTCGTGTGCCCAATGCTCCTAAGGTGTGCCGTCGCGTGACAGAGTCTCATCAGAGAGACTGGATCCGCGCTATCAAGGAAGATCCCGCAACACGTGTGAAGACCTCTTCTGACTTCAGCGAGGCAGGTCCCTTCAACGAGATGGTTGCTATGGGTGTGGTTGCAGTTCGTCTGCAGGGCCTCAACCAGGTGCTTGAGTGGGATGGTGAGAAGATGCAGTTCACCAACATTCCTGAGAATGCAACTGTGAAGAGTATGATCAAGGACGGCTTCTCCATCAAGGATGGTCATCCCACATTCCAGAACAAATACACCGAGCCAGTCAACGCTCGTGAGTTTGCAGCCGAGCTCATCAAGCCTAAGTATCAGAATGGCTTTGTGATTCCCGAGCTTCCTCAGGACTAAGGTTTGACGTTTGACTTAACAAAAAGAATATTCTCATATGAAACTGAGAAACTTATTAGCAGCCACCGCATTGGTGGCTGCTATTGGTGCTAATGCACAAGGCGTGAAGTATGTGATCAACCACAATCCCGAGGTTGACCTGAGTACACTGACCACAGACAAGGATGGCTACTACGTGCTGTTCGATGGCAAGAGCCTCGATGGCTGGCGTGGTTACCAGAAGGATTACATTCCCAGCAAGTGGAATCTGAAGGATGGTTGCCTGCACTTCAATGGTCGTGGTGAAGGCGAAGGTGGTGACATCATCTTTGCACACCAGTTCAAGAACTTCGTGTTCGAAGTGGAGTGGAAGATTAGCGAGGGTGGTAACTCTGGTATCTTCTACTTGGCACAGGAGAGTGCATCTGTAGGACAGGATGGCAAGCTGCATGCTGAGCCCATCTTTATCTCTTGCCCCGAGTGCCAGGTGCTCGACAACGAGCGTCATCCTGATGCCAAGCTGGGTGCCGTATTGGGCATTCGCCAGAGCTCATCACTCTATGACATGATTCCCGCAAAGCCTCAGAATGCAAATCCTGCCGGCCAGTGGAACAAGGTGAAGATTGTGGTGAAGAACGGTAAAGTAACCCATTATCAGAATGGTGTTAAGGTTCTGAGCTACAAGATGTGGGGTGAGGAGTGGATCAATCTGCTCCAGAGCAGCAAGTTTGCCGAGAATAAGTGGCCCATTGCATTTGAGCTGCTGAAGAACTGTGGCGGTGATGGTCACAAGGGTTACTTCGGTTTCCAGGATCACGGTGATGAGGTATGGTACCGCAACATCCGTGTGAAGGCACTCAAGTAAGCCTATCCGTTACCCAACTCAAACTTAAACAAAGAGACGAACTACAATGAAAAGATTTCTTTCAATAGCATGTGTGCTCGTGTTGGCACTCACATGCGGTCTGACAGCAAACGCCAAGAAGAAGGAGGTTTGCTTCCAGATGTACAGCGTGCGTGACCTTATCGGCAATCCCGAGAAGTATGCACAGAACCATGAGAAGACTCTCAAGGAGCTGGCCGATATGGGTTATACAGCTGTGGAGGCTGCCTGCTATGACAATGGCAAGCTCTACGGAGTGACTCCCGAGCAGTTCAAGGCCGATGTTGAGGCTGCTGGCATGAAGGTGATGTCAAGCCATGTAACCCGCAATCTGAATGATGACGAGCTGAAGAGCAAGGATTTCACCGAGGCTCTCAAGTGGTGGGATAAGGCTATTGATGCCCACAAGCGTGCTGGTATGCAGTATATGGTAATTCCCTGGTGCAGTGTTCCCAAGACATTGGCAGACCTGCAGACCATCTGCGACTTCTACAATCAGGTGGGCAAGAAGGTGGCTGCTGCCGGCATGAAGCTCGGTTACCACAGCCACAGCCATGAGTTCCAGAAGGTGGAAGGCCAGGTGATGGAGGACTACATGATTCAGCATACCGACCCCAACTACCTCTTCTTCCAGATGGACGTGTATTGGGCAGTGCGTGGTCAGGTGAGTCCTGTGGCTTACTTCAAGAAGTATCCTGGTCGCTTCACTCTGCTTCACATCAAGGACGATAATGAGATTGGTCAGAGCGGAATGGTAGGCTTCGACGCTATCTTCAACAACTTCGACGTGGCAGGAGCCAAGGGTTGGGTGCTCGAGCTGGAGCATGCTTCCACTCCCGACATCATGAAGGGTATGAAGGAGAGCATCGAATACATCAAGAATGCTAAGTTCGTGAAGGCGTCTTACAATAAGTAAATAACCAGAAAACAATAGTCTGTGGGCTGCATAGAGGTTTCGTACCTTCTTGCAACCCACAGTTTTTCAAAAAAGAAAACTTTTTAATCCTATGGCGGATAATAAGGAAAAGGAAGAGTTGCAGACAGAAGAGGAAGTGGAAGGAATGTCCTTTTGGGACCACCTTGAGGTGCTCCGTTGGGCTTTGTTCCGTTCGGCATGCGTGCTGGTAGGCTGCATGATAGTCACGTTTATAGCTATGCCTCGCATCTTTGATGAGTTTGTGCTTGCCCCCACCACCAGTCATTTTTTTGTTTACAGATGGATAGAGAGCCTCAGTCATGGCCTTATGCATTTCGATCCCAACTTCCATGTTAAGATTATCAACATCAATGTGGCCAGCCAGTTTATGACGCACATCCAGACTTCAGTGTCCTTTGCTGCTGTCATGGCTTTCCCTTATTTCATCTGGGAGATATGGAAGTTCATCGAGCCTGCCCTGTTTGAGAACGAGATTCGTCATCTCAAGCCCGCATTCTTGGGTGGTACCGTCATGTTCTATATCGGTTGTGCATTGGGCTACTTGCTTGTGTTCCCTTTCACCTTCCGCTTCCTGATGGAGTATGATCTGAGTCCTTCCATCGAGAATCAGATCAACCTCTCCTCCTATATAGGCAACTTTACTATGCTCATCCTGGTCATGGGCCTGGTGTTTGAGATGCCGCTGCTGGCCTGGTTGCTGTCACAGTTCGGCATCCTCCACAAGTCATTCCTGCGCGAATATAGGCGTCATGCCGTTGTAGGTCTGATGGTACTTGCAGCAGTCATCACTCCCAGTGGCGACCCCTTCACGCTTATGCTTGTGTTCATACCGCTGTATTTCCTGTATGAACTCTCTATTATGGTCATCAAGGAGTAGAGCCAATAGCATTGTAAACACTCAATTGCTTCCAACCACTTATAAACAGGGGCTGGAGAGCCATTGATTATTT